>Ga0224496_10001713_pt1 | contig 13423 bp, 11 predicted proteins | sample SF_Jul11_sed_USG_2_FD_168127 | JGI IMG/M metagenome (GOLD analysis project Ga0224496, IMG submission 168127) | Sediment microbial communities from San Francisco Bay, California, United States - SF_Jul11_sed_USGS_8_1 | ecosystem: Environmental > Aquatic > Marine > Sediment | place: USA... | reverse complement strand
CAAACCGATGCGAACAATTATCAAGGGTGATAGTTTGATACCGGAGATTTCAGCGGCTTCAATTTTAGCAAAAACGGCCCGCGATGCTGAGATGCTGGCGATACATCAACGTTTTCCATTTTATGGTTTTGATCAGCATAAGGGATATCCAACCAAGAAACATATCGCTGCATTACAGGCGCACGGGGTGTCATCAGTGCATCGGCAGAATTTTGCGCCGGTAAAAGCAGCAATCAAATGTCAGGATTAGTCCGCCGTCAATGCTAACCTAACGGTGTGCTAATTTGCCTTATCCGCCGCTTTTTTAAGCGAATAGAGTTTTTCCAAGGCTTGTCTCGGACTTAACTCGTCCGGTTTCATGGTTTGCACCATTTCGACCACAGGATGTTGCGGTGGTGTTTCTTCAAAAATTTCAGAAATGGTGGGAAATAGTTCTAGTTGTGGTTTTTTTTCGGTGCTTTCCAGTTTTATTAAATGTTTCTTAGCTGCTTTGATGACGGGCGCTGGTACGCCGGCTAATTTTGCGACCTGCAACCCGTAGCTTTTGCTTGCTGCTCCTTCGCTGACTTTATGCAGGAATACAATATGATGTTTGTGTTCTATGGCTTCGAGATGAACGTTTTTTGCTTGTCTGAACTCTGCTTCAAGCATGGTCAGCTCAAAGTAATGGGTGGCAAAAAGGGTATAGCTCTGATTTTTCTTCAATAGATGGCAGGCTATGGCGTAAGCTAATGCCAGGCCATCGAATGTAGAAGTGCCCCGACCGATTTCATCCATTAACACCAGACTTTGTGCCGTTGCATTGTGCAGAATATTTGCGGTTTCTGTCATCTCCACCATAAATGTAGAGCGCCCGGAAGCAAGATCATCCGCTGCGCCAATACGGGTGAAAATTTGGTCAAGTACCCCCATGCGCGCAGTTTGGGCCGGAACATAACTGCCACAATGTGCTAATAATGTGATCAAAGCGATTTGCCGCATATAGGTTGATTTGCCGCCCATATTGGGGCCAGTGATTATGAGCATTTTTTGCATGGCACTATTGCAAGCACCAAGTTGCACATTATTTGTGACAAAATTTTCTACCTGATTTTCTACGACTGGGTGACGGCCTGATTCAATTTCGATCACTGCCTCTTTGCTGAAAACGGGTGCACTGTAATCCAGTGACTGTGCGCGTTCGGCAAATGTTGCCAATACATCCATTGCAGCGATACTGGATGCAATTTGTTGTAACTGATTAATATGCTGCGAGAGCATATCCAGCAGCGCATCATATAATAATTTTTCTCTGGCCAATGCGCGATCCTTAGCTGCCAATGCTTTATCTTCGAATGTTTTTAGTTCTGGCGTGACATAGCGCTCAGCATTCTTTAGCGTCTGTCTACGGCGGTAATCATCTGGAATTTTTTCACTATGCGCATGGGTTACTTCAATGTAAAAACCATGCACCCGGTTATATTCCACCTTAAGTGTCGGAATGCCGGTGCGCTCCTTTTCCCGCATTTCCAATTGCAAAAGAAATTCGCCGCAATTATTTTGCAGTGATCGCAATTCGTCCAGCTCGGTATCATAGCCATCTGCAATAACGCCACCCTCACGTAACAATGTGTTAGGGTCTTCGCGTAACGTTTTGTTTAATAAATTGACAAGCGTATTATCTGGCACCATGGTTTGCATTAACTGGCTAATCAGCTCGGTAGCGCAGTTTGAAACAGCCATGGTAATTTCCGGTAGCTGGCCCAGGCTGTCACGTAAACCAGACAAGTCTTTTGGACGGGCAGATTTGAGCGCAATGCGCGCGGTAATGCGTTCAATGTCGACAATATGTCGAAGACCCTCGCGTACCGCAAGATAAGCGTTTTGTTCATTTTTTCCTATCAATGCAGACACACTGTCCAGCCGGTGTTGGATGGCCGTATGGTTGCGTAGTGGGTGATGCAGCCAGTGGCGCAGCAAACGGCTGCCCATATTGGTTGCACAGGTATCCAGTAATGATAATAACGTTGGTGATTTTTCGCCACGGATGGTTTCTGAGATTTCAAGGTTACGGCGCGTGGCTGCGTCCATGCGAACGTAAATATTGTCCTGTTCAACTTGCAGTGCGGTAAGATGGGTAATATTTGCGCCTTGCGTTAGGCGGGTATATTCTAGCAATGCGCCTGCAGCGCACAGGGAGGCCTGCAGATTGTCACAGCCGAAGCCGGAAAGATCGTGTGTTTCAAATTGCTTGGTGAGATTGCGAAACGCGCTATCCAGATCGAATTGCCATGTTGGCAAACGTTTCAATATCCACTGACTATCATGCATTTCCGGTAGTGTTATTGATTCAGGTAAAAGAATTTCAGCAGGTTTTAAACGTTCCAGCTCGCTTGCCAGATGATGTTCCGCTGTTTCCATTACGCGCATTTGTCCTGCTGCCAGATTCAGCCAGGCTAATCCTAGCGTTGCTTCATGGATAATCAGGGCAAGCAAAATGCAATCGTGCTTGTCTTCCAGCAATGCTGCATCCGTCAATGTCCCCGGCGTAATGATGCGGGTAACTTCACGTGCAACCGGCCCTTTGCTGGTATTGGGGTCGCCAACCTGCTCACAGATTGCGATGGATTCGCCCAGCTTAACGAGCTTTGCCAGGTATTGCTCAGCGGCGTGATACGGCACACCCGCCATTTTTATTGGCTCTCCCGCGGAAGCGCCGCGACGGGTCAGCGTAATATCGAGTAATCTTGCCGCTTTTTCTGCATCATCAAAAAACAGTTCATAAAAATCTCCCATACGATAAAACATCAGCTTATCCGGATGCTGTGCCTTGAGGCGTAAGTATTGCTGCATCATCGGCGTATGTTTAGTATTTTTATCCATTGTGGCGCCAGTCTTTCATATTGTATTTACATTTAAGTTAAGATTTATGTTTCAATTTGTTGCAACTTCTTACGCATCCCAATTGATCGCTAGGTTATGGTCAAATTTACCTATTTATTGCGTAGCTATTCGGCTTACCCCTGTAATCCGCCATTTCGGTGTTACAAAATGATCATTGTCACGTGTAAACTCACATTTTGTGCCTTGCTTGAACTGACGAATTATAGGCGCAAGCTGAACAGTTACTGCGATGCACTGAATAGTGTTAAAAGTTGCGCCGAACTTTTGATATCCGAACGCGGCAAATCCATGTTACCTGTTAAAGTTTTTTCCAGAAATAGGATAGATTGCAAACCGTATTTGCATAAATGTCAATGCTAATTTTTTCTTGCAATATGGGGCGGACCATATATGTCACCGTTCTCAAGTCCGCATATGTGGCATAGCTGTTCTCTCCTTCTAACAGCAGGAGAGAACGCCGACGAAAAAGCAGTTAGGTTTGAGGAATACGAAGAAATTGATTTATTCTGATTTTGCTTGCAACAATGGCTTAAAGACTTGTTCCAGTTTTTCCTGGTGAACGCGACCTAAATAGGTTTCAACTATTTCACCGTCTCGGTTAATGACAAGGGTATAGGGTAATGCAGCTTGAGGATTTCCGGTTGCTTCAAGAAGTGAAGCAGCGCCTGGCGCTTCAATTAATACCGGGTAGTTGATACCAAAATCTTCACTAAAAGCGATTACCATTTCTTCGCGGTCGATGGCGATACCAATAAATAGTAATCCCTGGTCACCATATGTTTCCTGCATTTCAATAAATTCAGGAATTTCTTCTTGGCAAGGCGCGCACCAGGTTGCCCAGAAGTTGACGACCAGTACATTCCCGCGCCATTGTGAAATGGCTTGATTTTCACCCGTGATATCGGGGAGGCTGGCAGCAAAAATTGCTTCTGCGCCAGTTTTTTTTGTTTCTTCCGTGAGAGGTGAGGATTGATTGCTATCGGTAAATTGTGCCCGCAAAAAAATGCCGGCCACTAATGCTAATATGGCGACGCCAACATACAGTAATCCTTGTTTTAATTTAGACACCGATTTGTTTTCCTTATTTTACAGTAACAGATAACTGTGTATCGGTTAATGTTTGCTATTGATGATGGAGAGAAATGCGGCTAAATCAGTACCGCATTCAGTATGGTAAGAAAATTGTCTTTATTCTGGAAACCGATGATTCTGATATCCGGTACTTCATTCCCATGTGGGTCTATGAACAAAATTCCGGGCGGACCAAACAGATTGAAGCGCTTGAGCAATGCGGCATCATCTGGTGTTCCGGCGGTCACATCAATCTGCAGCAATACAACATCCTTCAATCGTTCCTGTACCTTGTTATCGGTGAAGGTGAAACGTTCCATTTCCTTGCAGGAAATGCACCAGTCCGCGTAAAAATCAACCATGACATACTGGTCCTTTGATTGGCGGATAACTTCGTCAAGTTCCGCGATAGACTTGACCCGTTGGAACGGCAAGTGTCCGTCTTGATATGCGCTGGTTGTGTTCTCAGCGCCTGTACTAGCGATATTGAGTTTCGAGAGCGGTTGTAGGACATCACGGCTGCCTGACAGTACGCCAATAAGCAGCGCAATGCCGGTCAGTAGCGCAATGACGCCCACGCCTTTGAGAAATCTTTTTAGGCCAGAAGCTCTTTCCGGTAATGGATCGATTGCGTGTAGATAAATCGCAGAAATAATCAACAGTGCCGCCCACAAAAGCATATGCACAACTTCTGAAATAACGGGTGAAATTAACCAGATGGCAACACCCAGTAGCAATACGCCAAAAAACTGCTTGATTGATTCCATCCAAGGGCCTGCCTTGGGAAGCAGTGCGCCAGCGGATGCACCTAATAGCAATAGTGGAACGCCCATACCCAAGGCCATGACAAAGAGTGCTGAGCCACCGAGAACGACGTCTCGTGTTTGACTGATATAAATAAGCGCGCCAGCAAGCGGTGCGGCGACGCAGGGCCCGACAATCAAGGCAGACAGCGCCCCCATGCCAAAAACACTGGTTAAATGCCCGCCTTTTAAATGACCAGCTTCCTCGGAAAGCTTGCTTTGGAGGGACCCTGGCAGTTGCAATTCATAAAAACCAAACATGGAAAAGGCCAGCAAAATAAATACTAAAGCGAATGTGCCCAATACCCAGGCATTTTGTAGTGCGGCGGATAACATGGCGCCGGAAAGTCCCGCCGCTACGCCCGCTATCGCATAAGTAATTGCCATTCCCATAACGTAGGCCAGTGCTAAAATAAATCCACGGCTTCTGGTAAGATGCTTCCCCCTGGCTGCAATGATTCCTGACAGAATTGGAAACATTGGGAAAACGCAGGGTGTAAAGGCCAGCAAAAGGCCAATGCCAAAAAATCCGGTTAAGATCAGCCAGAAATTGCCTGTTTCGAACATTCGGTCAATTTTATAGGATTCAGTTTCAATGGCAGGCACGCTGGGGCGGATTTGGAATAATTCTTCTGCAGCGTCAGGGGTAGCGGCTTTTGCATTGCCGCTAATTGCGCCGGCGACCATATCGACTGCAGCTTTCATGGCGGGCAGAATTAAATCAACGTCTTTGTTGATCGGCGCATAGCACACGCCGATCGGTTCATTACAGCCTTGGTAAGTCGCAGCAAGGCTCAACGGCTGTTCGGTTTCAGATATTTCACGCTTTAATGAAATGACCGCCTGGAAGGGTTTGTAATAAACCTCGGTTGCGCCAAATGTTTGGTCGTCTTTCATCTTCCCTGGAGGCAGGGAGATTTTTTCGATGAAAGTTTCTGAATCTTTTGGTTCAAATGCAATTTTGTCGCGATACATATAATAGTCTTTCGCCGGCTCAAAATTTGCGATTAACGTATTTGCGTCGCGCACCTCAATTGACATCTTAAATGCTTCATCAGGCGGCAATAGCGCCTGCTGGTTTTGCTGGCCAAGATTAATACCCATTTCCTGCAGTTTGGAAAACAGGCTAAAAGACCCGCCCTCCTGCGCAGATACATTGGTACTGGCTAGACAAAATAGAAGTAGTAAATATTGTATTAAACGCATAACTTGTTGAGTGTTATTTATTGTCATCAGAAGTTAATGTTGTATTCTTAATCCACCGTAAATAAGCGGGTAATCCGCCACTTAATGGGACAGTAATGACTTCGGGTAGTTCATAAGGGTGCATTGCCGTAATAGCTTGTTCAACTTTAGTATAGTGTTGCTTTTGCGTTTTGATTAAAACCGGTATTTCATCGGCAGATTCCGTTTTTCCCTGCCAGCTATATACCGAAGTGCAGGTGCCTAGAATATTGACGCAAGCCGCCAGACGATCATCGACAATTTTTTTGGCAAAAGCAATGGCCTGCTTTTTATCGGGGAAATTGGTGACGATCAGTATGGGTTCCATTACTATAAACAATTCGTTTTAGTGCTAACACGTTTCTTCCATTGTAATTTTAACTTAGTATCAGGGTTGAATAGTAGAAATTAGAATTGTTTTTTAAATTGAAACGGACAAACTTTTTAGTCTGCACTATTTCTATCAAGCGAATATTGATTGTTTCACTATTCTATATTCTGATAAATTTTATCTAGTTTAATAGAGGAGTAATATATTAATGAAACGATTGTTCTGGTTGCTACAAATTCTTACCATTGCATTTCCGATTATCATTTTTGCTGCCTATATCATTATGGATGAAGGCGATCAATTTACATCTGAGCATTATTTGGTAACCGGATTGAGCGCAATTCCCTTTGTCATTGTCCAGTTACTTAAATTTCTTATGTCAGGTGTGGATAAGGAATGAAAAGAATTATAATGTATTAATTTTTGTGGTTTTCAGATGAATGTGCGACTTTGCGACGATCATACCTTAAATGAGGAGCCCGGATGGGCTGGATAACTGAATTCGCAGGCCGCAAGCTGGCACGATTTCTGGCCGCACCGGTTCGTCAAAATATCCAGGTTCCGTTAGCTTCCCAGGAGCAGCTTGCCGCAGTGTTGCAACCTGCTGATGTCCTTCTGGTCGAAGGTAACACACGTTTAAGTGCGCCCATCAAGTATCTTACGCAGTCAACCTGGTCACACGCTGCGTTGTACGTTGGCGATGCGCTTCCTTCCCGTGAATCATGGCAGCTTCCGTTAATACTGGTCGAGGCCGATTTGGGAGAGGGTGTGCGGGCGGTGACAATCGCACGCTACGCGCAACTGCATACACGAATTTGTCGCGCTGTCGGTTTGAGCGATGAAGATCGCAAGCGGGTTGTAGAGTATGTAATTGCGCGCATTGGTCATCAGTATGACCTCAAGAATATTTTTGATCTTGCGCGTTATCTTCTTCCCGCGCCACCTGTTCCTGCACGGTACCGGCGACGCCTGTTGGCGCTCGGTAGCGGCGAACCAACACGCGCGATCTGTTCCACGCTGATTGCACAAGCCTTCCAGTCCGTAGATTATCCGATACTGCCAGAGGTCAGGCGTAAATGGTCTGACGACCCAATGTATGCTGACTGCTATGCGGAGATTTACCGGATACGCCATCACAGTTTATATACGCCGCGTGACTTCGATATTTCTCCTTTTTTTGACATCGTCAAGCCAACGATTGAGAATGGTTTTGATTACCGTTCCCTTAACTGGGATCATGTTCCTCTAGATGAAATTAACTGCGACCGTCCTTAATAAAACGCAGTTTAATAGGAATACTGGCGCAATTCGGTATGATGTCTAAAGCAGTTTATTGAGGCCTGGCGTGTGATTATAAATGGCAGAAAGTCAATTCAAACGCCACGTCATTCTCAACAACTTTGACTTTTTGTTTTGGTTCAGAAGGAAAGAATCGGATGCTAATTGCAGATTTATTTGCGCTTATTTCTGGGACACAATGCAATTCCTCGTCAACTTTTAAACGTAATAGGTGCGCTATATAACCAGGCCCGGTTTGCTGGAACATCCCTTGATCAGCAACATAACTAGAAGTTTTGCCGCTACTTCGCAACAAATGGAGCAAAATACTAAAGCTGTCACGAATCGGTAGAAATGGTGTCAGCCATTCATCAAAATCCTTGCAGCGCAATTCTGGGTCTAAGTGTAACCAGTAGTGGTATGAAGGCAAATCAAATTCACTGACGCCGCCAGGGACACCGGCACGTTGTTTGATGCTCATTAACCATTCATTTTCTCGCAAATGCTCGCCAACTTTTCCGGGAATGTTTAACATATTGCGAAAAGTCGCATGGATATCCTGTAATATTTGGTCCAGTATTGATTCGGAAATATTTGGATTGTTGCGTAATGTCTCCAGCGCTTGTTTTTGTCTTTCCAGTTCTTGCAATAAATCGGATTTAATATCCGCACGATTTGTTATATCGAGGATTTCAAACAGCGCCATTAACGCGGCATGATGTTCAATAGCCGTATCTTTAACTGAAAAGAATGCTATTTTATCAAATAGATCCTCGAGTCGTAAAAGAATGCGGACGCGCTCATTTAGCGGGTGTTCATAACAAATCACAAGTGGTTTAATCTCAAAGAAGTATGGAAATATTGTGATCTTGCCTTATTCAGGATAATTTCACAAATATAAATTGTAGCGATTCAACTTGCTATCGGTTGGCATCGCTGAATCAAGCATATACATTTTCGCCAGCAGGATGTGCGGGCCACCGTTCGGGAAATGGTGGTGGCGGAAAGTCACATTGTTCAATGTGGTGATGCCGTAGATCGGACATACTTGAAAATCCTAACCTTCAACCTAATATCCTCAGTTGATCGCGACAGTAATAAGTATTCTCATAAAAAGAAGACGCATATTTTTCACTATGACACACATCTTTAAGGTGATAAACGCGATGATGCTGATAGCACGCCGTTCTTTCTTTTTTACTGCGTTGCAAATTCGTTGTAATAACGCGTTATACCGTCTCATTGCACCTTGCCAAAAAGAAACAACAACGCACGCTAAACGCCCCTCAACTGAGGATTTAGGTTCAATCTTCTGTTCTCCAAAACAAAATTTCTAGGCGTTTAGCAAAGCGTTAAGTGTCAGGTTGCAGCGATTCCTTGTACTCTACCCGCGCCTCTTCAATGGCTTCCAGGATTTGACGCTTAAATTCTTCCCGTGAAAAGGATTCCTCAAGCATTAGCAGTAATTTCTCTACCGTAACACCAACCGTTATTCCACCAATGACGCCACCCACTGCCGCGCCGATGGCGGTTCCGGCGCCAGGAATAACAGAGCCAATTGCGGCACCGCTTGCTGCGCCGGCAGCGGCGCCACCTAACGCGCCGACCGCTTTGCCAGCAGTCACTTTAATCAAGGCCTGGGCGCCGAGTTTGATGGCGCCCTTGCCAACAACCTTGGCCGTTACCTTTCCGGCGATTGCGCCGGTAACTGCACCCGCAGCACCCGCACCCCCTGAAAGTAGTAAACGATTTTCAAGATTGACAATGACACTGTGACTCGGGGGTTGTTTCAGTGCATCGAGTGGCGATTGCTGGGAGATTTCAACTTGTGCGGTGGTGGGCTGGACGCGATTTTCAGCCAAAATCTGGTCAACACTTTCCAGGTATTTAGTGCGTAATTGCTGGTTCTTTTCCAGTGCGTCGTCAATGGATTGCTGTATTGGGCCAAATGCATTTTCTTTCATGAGATAACTTTCCAGTTTATCAACCATTTGTTTTTCAAGTACGCCTGTCGCCAGGGCCGCTATGCGCGTATATTCACCGGTCAGACTGTAGTACCAATCCAAATAATCATCGACATTGGCTGCCATACGTTGAAAACCGATATCCGACGCTTCCATCAATTCATTGATGGAAGCGTCCAATTCACTGGCAATGTCGAGATAAGCTTGCGTTGTTTGCGCAATGGTGCCCGGCTTGTAGTATTCATTTTCGACCATTTCTACGGTATCGATTGCAAGATTTTGTGACTTGCGTAAATGTTCGACTACTTTTGGACTGGCGTGTAGCCATTCATCCAGATAAACCGTTGTTGGAACAAAAATAAACAGTACAAAGAACGTAATAAGCGCGGATGTAATGGCTAGCGACCGGGGTGGTATACGGGGAGGTTGATCTGAATCTTGTATTGGTCCCAGTACCCGGCGATATTCGGTGATTGATAGCATAAAGCTGGAAAGCGCAAGTGCGACATGATAAAAAAGCATCAAACTGCCGATAAAGATTAACAGCAGATAAAGCGCATCATTCAGCGTGTGCAGATTGCTGAGCACATAGTTTTTAAATCCCTCAAGAATGCCCAGTAACCGGGTTGTTTCCAGCACCAGGATACTGTTGCTGGCGCCATCTACTTTCTCGCTCATTTCTATCGCGTGTGATAATGATGTGTACTGATGCTTTCCGCCAATAAATTTTACCAGGAAAACATAAAATATTGCCATTACCAGGGCTGTCGTCCAGCGAGCCCAGACCAGCGTTTTATGTGCCGCTATGTATGGCTTATACTCTTGTGTTGTGATGGGCGAGAAAATCGCATGGATAATGGCGAATACCGGAATAGTCATTGCAAAGGCAATCCATTCCAGCGTTTTTGCAGTGCCAAGGTAAAGCAGCAATGAATAGGAAAATGTGATAGACCAAAGCAACCAGCCGATATAGGCCAGCAAGCGGCGCGTTAAAAACCAGTGCAAAATACCCAGGTTGCGAAACTGGTTTGCGTAATGAATCTTTCGGACAGTAACGGCGTAAGTTGCGGCAAGGTATAGTGGCAACCCGAATAACAAGGTAGCGAATACGGCAAACCAAAGCTGCTGATCGGGAATTGAACGGCCCACCTGGTAAGCAAAGCCTAGCCAGGCCAGCGATAAAATAAAAAAACCGGTAATTTTAAATTTAGAGTCCATAAATAAGCGAAACTAACAAACCCGAGTTTGCATTATAAGGCTTTATCTAACCCATATCGTTTTAGTATTTACAAACTCACGGATGCCATGATACGACAATTCGCGCCCATACCCGGATTCTTTCACACCACCAAATGGTAAGCGCGGATCGCTTTTAACAATGCCATTGACAAAGGTGCAGCCAGCGTGAATTTTTCGCGCCACTGCCTGGCCGCTTGCTGCGTCACGCGTCCACACGCTTGCGCCCAGGCCGAATTGGGTCTGGTTGGCTAATTTGATGGCGTCTTGCGCATCTTCTGCCCGGATTATGGCTGCAACGGGACCGAATAGTTCTTCATCAAAGGCGGGCATGCCAGGCTGGACCTGGTCCAGAATTGTGGGTGCGTAATAAGCGCCTTGTGTTCCAAGAATTGATCCGCCTGTTACAAGTTTTGCACCCAGTGCCAGGCTACGTTCAACTTGGACATGCAGTTCGTCACGCAGGTCAATGCGCGCCATGGGTGCGATGCCAGCAGAATCCGCTTTAGGATCGCCGATGCGTAATTGATTGACTTGTGTTTTGAAACGCGCCACGAATAAATCGGCGATTGCATCAACGAGGATGAAGCGTTTGGCGGCGATACAGCTTTGGCCCATATTCTGAAAACGGGCCGTGACCGCTTGTGTAACGGTGAATTCGATATCGGCGTCGTCAAGTACGATAAAAGGATCTGATCCGCCTAGTTCGAGAACGCATTTTTTTAAGTGCTGGCCAGCAGCTGTAGCGACTTTGCGCCCGGCGGCACAGCTCCCCGTCAGGGTGACTGCGGCGATACGCTTGTCGGCAATAACTGCTTCGGCCTGCGCAGCGGCAATCATCAGGGTGCGGAATGTATTGACAGGAAAACCGGCTTCACGAAAAGCATCTTCCAGTGCCAGGGCGCAACGGGGAACGTTGGAGGCGTGTTTCAGCACCACGGCGTTGCCCGCCATCATGGCCGGTGCAGCCGCGCGCATGAGTTGCCAGAAAGGAAAATTCCACGGCATGATGCAAAACAAGGTGCCCAGAGGCTGGTAGACAACTAGACTACGCTTGGCGTCAGATGTGATTTCTTCATCAGCGAGAAATGCTTTGGCGTGGTCAGCGTAGTATTCGCACCCAATTGCACATTTTTCAATCTCAGCGTGAGCCTCTTTTAGTAACTTGCCCATTTCTTCGGTGATCAAATTGGCGTATTCGTCGCAGCGCTGACGGAAAATTTTTGCCAAGTTGCGCATGTAGATTGATCGTTGTTCAAAGTCGAGTTCAGCCCAGCCGGTTTGCGCGGAATCCACCAAATTCAAAACGGTATTGATCTCTTCGGCTTGATAGGTGGAAAAAGATTGGATTGTTTGGCCGGTTGCCGGATTAATTGATTGCATGGACATAGAAAAAGCCTAAAAAATGTGAAATGAGTAATTGTTCGTTGCATCAATTTTAGCAAACTAAATTTGACGCAATAGCGTCAACCATGGAATGGCGTCAGTATCAATCCAAACAATGGCATATTAAAATTATGGAGATGCAATCTTGAAAAGGGATTTTTTGAAGTTCGTAGCAGTGCCTCAAATAGGCGCCTAGCACGGATTATCTTTTATATTCGGAAAATAAAATGACCTGAATTCGTATAATAAGTGCATAACCTCTGAAAAGTGACTGAAGAAAGACACAATAGTTTGAGACAAGTCTCAGGTGTAAAGTAAACAGTCGCCGAACAATTTACAGAGGTTGAAAATGAGCTATACACACCTGAGTCCTGAAGAAAGATATTATATCGAGATTTCACTTAAGAACGAAATTGGATTGGCAGAAATAGCGGCCTCACTTGAACGCCCACAAAGTACGATAAGCAGGGAGATTAGCCGCAATACTGGTCGCAGAGGGTATCGACATAAGCAGGCGGACAGGTTAGCTAGAGAACGTCACAAAACAAAGCCAAAATCTCTGAAATTGACGAATGAAATCAAGTTAATCATTGGTAGTTATATCGTACAGGAATGGAGTCCCGAACAGGTTTGTGGACGGCTAAAAAAAGAAGAGGTTGTGGATTTGCATCATGAAACGATCTATCAGTACATATTGGCAGACAAGCGCTCTGGAGCAGATCGTAATCGAAACGGGATACCCAACCGAGTCGATATTGATGAGCGTCCAGAAGCAGCTAATAAACGTGAACGAGTGGGTGATTGGGAAGTAGATACCATCATAGGCAAGAACCACAAAGGAGCCATCGTGACATTAGATGATAGAAAGTCAAAGTTACGCTTGGCAATGCCAACAGGTGGCAAAAAAGCACGCGATGTGACCGATGCTGTGATCAGCTTATTCAGGCCTTTGAAACGCTTCGTAAAGACACTGACATTCGATAATGGTAAAGAATTTTCCTGCCATGAAGAAATTTCAAAAGCGCTGAACTGCGATGCTTATTTTGCTAAGCCTTATCATTCATGGGAACGTGGCCAGAATGAAAACGCCAATGGATTATTAAGGCAATATTTTCCTAAATGTCAATAGCGGAATGAAAATGTACCAAATGGCGCGCCAAAAGTGTACCAGTTAAGTTAATAAAAAAGAGGGATTTGGCCTCTGGTTTTGCGCTTCTGATTTTTTTATTTTTTGGGGTTTAAGGAAA
>Ga0224496_10001712_pt1 | contig 13424 bp, 7 predicted proteins | sample SF_Jul11_sed_USG_2_FD_168127 | JGI IMG/M metagenome (GOLD analysis project Ga0224496, IMG submission 168127) | Sediment microbial communities from San Francisco Bay, California, United States - SF_Jul11_sed_USGS_8_1 | ecosystem: Environmental > Aquatic > Marine > Sediment | place: USA... | reverse complement strand
GGGGAGTCTGTCGGATAAAGGAGGGCGGGCGGTGGCCGGCGAGGTTGTCTATCTTGCCTCTTCCGTCGGTGCGGCGGCGGGCAGGGTGAGCCGCACCGCCGTGCCGGATTCTCCCAGCGCCGGCAGCTGTTTGTTGTTGAGGGACAGGCGGACGCCGCCGGCATTGCCGACGTGGAGCTGGATAATTTTGCTGGCCCGCCATTCCCACTGTTCGCCGGTGCGGAAGGTGTAATCCCTGAGTGGGCCATCGTCGATCTGAATCTGCAGCCAGGTAAATTCAGTGAAGTTTGCCTTCAGCAGATAGGCGGGTTCCGGGGCGGTTGCGTCAGACGACTCCGTCGCCCCTGCTGCGGCGGAATGCGGGCCAGCGGCTGGTTCCCCTTCGCTGAGAGTTGAGGCGGCTTGCTGGTCGGCAGACTCCGCCGGCGGTGCGGCAGGAGAATTTTTGCTCACGGCAGGGGAGGGGGGGGACGATGGCGACGGCACGGTTGCCGCGGCGGCGGTCGCCGGCTGCTCCTCGCCAACGGGGGGGGCGGCCGTGGCGTCGTCTGGAGTTGGCAACTGTTTGTCCGCGACGGCGCTCTGGGCTGTTTCCTCGCTGACCGGCGGTCGTTTTAGCTGAATTTTCCATTTGTGCGGTGCAATGACCAGGCGTGCTTCGGGCGTCGCCCCAGGCATGATGGCCGCGGGAGCAGCGCTGGTTGCTGGCTCCGCCATGGTCGCGGCCACGTCGGTGGTGGTGGGCGCCGGCGCCGCTGGGGGCGGCTGATCGTGCAGGTGCAGGGTGACGGTCGGTTCGCCGGCCGGGTTTGGCGGTGCAAGCTCTTCGGTGGCGTTCGGGAGCGGCGTCGGTTCCGTTGTCGACGGGGCGCCGTCCTGAGGTGGAGCCAGGGAGGGTATCGACTGTTCGTGAAGTTCCTCGACCGGGTTCAGGGCCGGTGGCGTGGGAGTCGAGGGGGATCGGGATGACTTATAGGTCGTGTAGGCAAGGGCGGCGACAAGTATCAGCAGGAGGATGACGAGAAGCGGTTTGGCGATGGCGAAGGGCGACGCCTCGGCCATGGCCTCGCCGGGAAGAATGCGGTGTGCGCGCCCCTGGCGTTCGGAGTAGATATTCCGAGCGCTGTCGGGGGCGGGCTGGTAGAGGGCGATGGCCCTTTCTGGATCGAGGCCGAGATAGTTTGCGTAGATCTTGATGAAACCCCGGACGAAAACATCCGCCGGCAGCCGGTCGTATTCATCTTCTTCAAGGGCCTGGAGGGTTGCGATATGGATGCAGGTGTGGGCCGCTACCGTTTCAAGGGTGATGTCTTTATGGACTCGGGCGTGCTGGAGATAGTGGCCCAGGGTTTCCTGCGCTGCCGGCGTGTCCTGCTCGGTTGCGGGGGCGGTGGAGTGGGGCGTCATCGGCGTCTTCCTGACTGGGGAAAGGTTTCAGAACCTTGGCGGCATGAGGCTTAGAGAAGTTCTTTGATGTCCGCCTGCTCGCGCAGTTGTTTTACCCAAGTTTTAAAGTTCCGTTCGAGTTCGGCACTGTAGAGTTGACGGTGAATCTCCTCCTTCACCACCTCGAAGGGCGCCTTGCCATCTTTGTCGGTGAGGAGCATGAAGAACTGGAAGGCGTTGGGGGTTTCCATTATCTGGCTGATTCCCCCTGGCTTGACGTCGGCGATGGCGTCCCGCATGTCGGGGGCCATCTCCTCCTGTTTGAAAGAGCCGATGTCGCCACCGTCAACCGCCGACGGCAGGTCGGAGCTGCTCCTGGCCAGCTGCCGGAAATCTTCCCCGGCCACCGCTTTGCCGCGCAGCTCGGTAATCAGCTGGCGTGCTTCTTCCTTGGTCCGTGGCTTGGCGGGGTCATCCCAGGAAATTCCGATCTGCAGGAGACGCAGACCGTTGCCGGCCGGGGCCGCAGCATAGTGACTGTCGTAGTATTCCTTGATTTTGTCGTCGGTGATCACGACCTTTGAGCGCACTTCGTAGTTGACCAGTTTGGACTGCAGGATCTGCGTTCGCAGCATCAAGCGGTACTGGGCCTCTGTGGTGCCCATTCTGTTAAGTTCCGTTTGGAAGGCTTCCCGGTCGAGTCCTCTGCGGGCCAGCATGTCGTCGAAAGCGCTATCGAGTTCCTGGCTGCTCACCGTGAGTTGCAGCTGGTCGGCGCGCTGATCGACGATTTTTTTGTCGATCAGCGAGGAGAGGACATCCTGCCGGGCTTTGCGTAAAGCGGCTTCGGCCTGCATGGGCGGGGCTTCCTTGCGGATCTGTTTGAAGATCGGCGCCCCTTCCTGCTGCAGGTCGCGGAGGGTGATGATATCGTCGTTGACCGTGGCCACCACCCGGTTGATGATTTCGGCATGGGCAAGCAGTGGGCAGGAGAAAAGAAGAGCGCAAGCAAGGAGCAATCGCAGTTTTGTCGACCAGAGATAAGAAATCATCGGTACCTGAGTGAGGCGAGAGGGATTTGTTGAAAATTATACCGTATTTTAAGCGGTTAGAGAATATCTAATCTTATTATCATTCTACCGGAGCGCGTGCAATATTTTTTTGGCCTCGGCGATCACCGCTGCGGCAGTGGCTGCCGAGGTCTGCACCACCAGGCGGCCGTCTGGGGTCAGCCGGATCTTCTCCTTGGACTGCTTGATCAGGATCAGAATTTGCTGCGGCGCAACCGGCGTCCGATCGTGGAAGCTGAAGACCAGGGTGGCGGGCCCCTGCTCAAGTTTCACCACCTTCAACCGCTGCAGTTCTTCCTTGAGGGAAATCACTGCCAGCAGGTTGGTGGTCTCCTCCGGCAGGGGGCCGTAACGGTCGGTGAACTCGTCGGTGAGGTCGGCGAGCTCCTCCGGGGTGGTGGCGCTGGTAATCTTGCGGTAGGCGATGTAGCGTTGATCCGGGTCGGGGATGTAGGCGGCCGGGATATAGGCGGCGACGTTGAGGCTGATCTCCGGGTCGATTTCCACCTCCTCCTCAAGGCTGCCGCCCGAAGCGGCGCGGCGCTTCAGATCCTCCACCGTTTTTTGCAGCAGGTCGAGGTAGAGGTCGTAGCCCACCGCGGCGATGTTGCCGCTCTGGGAGGCGCCGAGGATGTTGCCGCCGCCGCGAATCTGGAGATCACTCATGGCCAGCTTGAACCCCCCGCCCAGTTCGTTGTAATCCATCAGTGCCCGCAGCCGTTGCTGGGCATCCTTGGAAAGACCGTCCAGGGACGGCACCAGCAGGTAGGCGTAGGCCTGCTCGCTGCTACGCCCCACCCGGCCGCGCAACTGGTAGATTTCGGCCAGCCCCAGCCGGTCGGCCCGGGTGATAATGATGGTGTTGGCGTTGGGGATGTCCAGGCCCGATTCGACGATGGTGGTGCAGACCAGCACGTCGATGTCCTTGCGGACGAACCGGACCATGATCTCCTCGAGCTGCTTGCCAGGCATCTGGCCGTGGGCCACCGACACCCGTGCCTCGGGTACCAGTTTCTGGATGGTGCGGGCCATCTCATGGATGGACTGCACCCGGTTGTGGATCAGGAAGACCTGGCCGCCGCGTTGCAGTTCTCGGGTCACCGCCTCCCGGATCACCAGGTCGTCGTAACGGGCGATGAATGTCTTCACCGTGCGCCGGTGCTGGGGCGGCGAACTGATCACCGAGAGATCCCGGACGCCGAGCAGCGAGAGCTGCAGGGTGCGGGGGATGGGGGTGGCGGTGAGGGTGAGAACGTCGATCTTGCTCCGCAGTTGCTTGAGTTTTTCCTTGTGGGTGACGCCGAAACGGTGCTCCTCGTCGATGATCAGCAGCCCCAGCCGTCGGAAGCTGACGTCCTTTGAGAGCAGACGGTGGGTGCCGATGACCACGTCGATGGCGCCGGTTCCGAGATCGTTGAGAATCTTTTTCTTTTCGGCCGCGGTGCGGAAGCGGTTCAGGCTTTCCACCCGTACCGGGAAGCCGTGGAAGCGTTCGCGGAAGGTCTCGGCGTGCTGTTCGGCAAGCACGGTGGTGGGGACCAGGATCGCCACCTGGCGGTTGTCGCCGATCACCTTGAAGGCGGCGCGGATGGCCACTTCGGTTTTGCCGTAGCCCACATCGCCGCAGACCAGCCGGTCCATGGGCCGTTCGGCGGTGAGATCGTCCAGAACCTCGTTGATGGCCTTGATCTGGCCCGGGGTCTCGTCGTAGGGAAAGGATTCTTCAAGTTCGTGGAACAGTTCGTCCGGGGGGGAAAAGGCGTAGCCGGTTTCCATCTGGCGGCGGGCGTAGAGTTGCAGGAGGTCCTGGGCGACCTGCCATACCGCCTCCTTGACCTTTCTCTTGGCGGTGGACCATGCCTTGCCGCCCAGTTTGTCGAGCTTGGGCGGCTTGTCGGACAGCCCCTGGTACTTGTGCACCGAGTTGATCCGGTCCACCGGCACGTAGAGTTTGTCATTGTCCTGGTAAGCAAGCTGCAGGAAGTCGTTGACCACTCCCTTGAGTTCCATGGTGAGCAGCCCTTCGTAGGTGCCGATGCCGTGGGTCTGGTGGACGACAGGGTCGCCCACCTTGAGTTCGTCAAAGCGCAGGGCCGAGGTGGGCGGCGTCTTCTGCCGTTTCTGTTTCCCGCCAAGCCGGCTGGAGCCGAACAGTTCACCTTCCGAGAGGACGTGCAGCCGTTCGTCGGGAAGGTCGAAACCGGCACTGAGGGGATGGCCGTAGATGAGGATGCCTGGCCGGTCGAGATCCTCGGCCCGCAGGGGCGGCTCAAGGACGGTGCACTGCGGATGGTGGGCCGAGAGCAGCTCTGCCAGGTGGTTGGCGTGACGCAGGGAGCGGCAGGCAAACAGCACCCGGTCGTTCTGGGTGAGCCAGTCATGGAGGAAGTCCACCAGTGGCGCCAGGAGGCCGTGCTGGCGTCGCTCAAGCTCGATTTCCTGTTTGATCAGAGCGTGATTGCCGCAACGGATGGAGTGCAGCCGTTCCGGGGGCATGTCGGCGGTGGGAAAGTCGTGCAACTCAAGCTGCGGATGGCGGCCGAGGGCCAGGGCAAGTTCGCTCTCGGGGAGGAAGAGGGAGTCCGGGGGCAGGGCCGGGGTTTTGGCGGTCGTGGCTTCGTGGTAATTCGCCTCGATGCGCTCCCAGGTAAGCGCCACGGTTTTTTGGGCCGCCGTGGGGTTGAGGAGGCAGACCAGGGTGTCCTCCGGCAACATGGCCAGGGGGTGCGAGGGGGCGTCGTAGAAGAGCGGCAGAAAAAATTCGATGCCCGGGAAGCGATGGCGGCCCTGTAGCTGTTCAACGATCCGGCCCTGTTCGTCGTAGTCCCACTGGTGGAGGTCGCTTTTTTGTTCGAAGCGTTCGATGAGGCTGGTAACGGCACTGTCCGGCGGCGGATAAAGAATGTCACTGGCGGGCAGCAATACGGCCTCGGTGACTTCCTCCACCGAGCGCTGGGTAATGGGGTCAAAGAGGCGGATGGACTCCACCGTGTCGCCGAAGAAATCGAGCCGGAGAGGAAATTCGAAACCGGGGGAGAAGAGATCGATGATGCCGCCGCGGACGCTGAATTCTCCCACCGTTTGGACCAGGGAAACCGCTTCGTAGCCGGCCGCCACCAGTCGGTTCACCAGCTGGTGTGGATCGGTTTCCTCGCCGGCGAGCACCAGTTCCACCAGGCCGGTGAGGCATTCTTTGGGCAGAACCCGGCGCAGCAGCGCTTCTGCCGGGGCCACAACGATAAATGGCGGTGGTGTGGTGAGGATACGGTAAAGAGTGGTCAAGCGGCCGGCGACGGTGGCCGGGTCGGGCGACAGTGGCGTGTAGGGCGGGATATCATAGCCGGGATAGAGAAAAACCGGCAGGTCGGTGAACAGCCCCAGGTCCTGTTCCAGGGCGGCGGCCTCGCTTTCCGTGGGCAGCACGCAGAGGAGCGGCCGGGCGCTGCTTTGGGAAAGACGCGCCGCCAGGAGCGCGGTGCTGCCGCCCCGCAGGCCGGTGACCGGCAGTGGAGATGAAGAAGGCGTCCCGCCGGGAAGGAGGGACGCCAGGATATCGTTTATATTTTGCAAGGTGAATGGGGCAAGAAGGAAGCGTTTACGGGTGACGGTTGCCGCGTGCCGGCAACCGTTTCGTTTCTCCGTCGGGGAGTGTCAAGTGGCAACTGTAAACCGGAAATCGGCAACTGTCCACCGCTAATGGGGGAGGCATCAGAAGGAGCCGCCGATGCTGAAGTCCCAATTGCTCTGGGCCTCGGAGGCGGTCGGATCAAGATTGTATCCCCACTCCAAACGGAGCGGCCCCATGGGCGACAGCCAGCGGAAGCCGTAGCCGATGCTTCTCTTGACGTTGCTGAAATCCCAGTTCTGATCGTTGTCGTAGACGTTGCCGGCGTCGAAGAAGACCAAGCCCTTGAGACCGGCATCCTTGACCAGCGGGAAAATGAATTCGTAGTTGGTGTACCACATCTTGTCGCCGCCGATTCGCTCGTTGGTCACCGGATCCTTGGGGCTGATGTGGCTGTTCTTGAAGCCGCGGATACTGTTGAGGCCGCCCAGGTAGAAACGCTCGAAGACCGGCATGCCGTTGTCGCGGTTTTCGGTGACGTACCCGCCGGCAAGTTTCCAGTGGCAGACCGTATCCCAACGCCAGGGGAAGTACCAGCTGGTGGAGGCTTCGATTTTGGTGAACTGGGCATCGCCCCCCCATGGGCCGCCGGCATACTTGGTGGAAATGGCCTGGCGCGAGCCTTCCGAGGCGTCGTATCTGCGGTTGCGGGTGTCGCGGGAAAGGCCTACCTTGACGGCACTGGTGGTTTGGATGGCCAGCGAGTCAATAATGATCTGTGAAGCGTTTTCCTTGAGATCGGTGAGTTTGGTGTCGTCCCAACCGTATCCCCAGAAGAGTTGCCATTTTTCCCAGATCGGGTAACCGAAACGGAGCCCGAAGCCGTTGGTGTCGCGGGTGTAGTCGTCGTATTCTCGGCTCCAGTTGTACAGGTCAAAGCCGAACAGCAGCGCGGAGTCGTTCAGGTGCGGCTCGGTGAAGCTGAAGTTGTAGCGTGAGCTGCTGCCACTGATGTCGGCCTGGAGGGACAACTGCTGGCCCAGGCCACGGAAATTGCTCTGGCTGATTTCACCCATGAACATCAGGTTTTCCACCGAGCTGTAGCCGGCACCGAGACTGAATGAGCCGGTGGCCTTTTCCTTGACGTCCACGGTCACATCCATCAGGTCTTCGTCGGCGGTGGGCTGGGGAGTGACGTTGACCTCTTCGAAGAAGTCGAGTCGTTGCAGCCGTTCCTGGCTTTTTTTGATGCCGGAGGCGTCGAAGATGGCCCCTTCCTTTACCTTCATCTCGCGGCGGATAACCTTGTCGCGGGTCCGGTCGTTGCCCTTGACGATGATCCGGTTGATGTGGACCAGTGCCCCCTTGGCAACGCTGAAGGTGACATTGACCCGCTGGTTGTCCGGATCCTTGGTGACGCCTGGCTGTACCTCGGCATAAGCAAACCCCCTGGCGGCATAATAGTCGGTGAGGGCGAGCACGTCGTTGCGCAGCGTTTCACGGTTGAAGTAGCGTTCCTGGCCCAGCTTGGTCTCTTCGAGCAGAGTGTCCTTGGCATCGATGAGATCGCCCGCAATGTCCACTGTGCCCACCATGTAGCGGGCGCCTTCCTGGAGGGGAATGGTGATGTACAGCCATTCTTCTTTCTGTTCCACCTCCGGTTCGCCGACTTTTACGTCGATATAGCCGTTATTGTTGTAGAAAGCACCGATGCGGGCCGCATCCTGGCTGAGCATGTCGCGCTTGAGGAGGCCGGAGTCGGTGAACCAGGAGAAAAGGCCGTGCTCCGAGGTCATCATCACCTTCCGGAGTTCTTTGTCGCTGAAATCCTTGTTGCCGGAGATGGCGATTTCCTTGATATAGGCCTTGAAGCCTTCCTTGATTAGGAACCGGACATTGACCCGGTCCGGGGTGGGGTAGGTCAGTTCGGGGGTGACTTCGGTGCGGTAGAAACCCTTTTCCTTGTAAAGTTTTTTGATGTTGGCAACAGAACTTCTGACTTCCTTGGGATTGATGATGTTGTTGGGGGCCAGGGTGATGACTTCTTTGATGTCGTCGTTCTTGAGCTCATCTTCGCCGCTGAAGGAGACCGTGCCGATGACGGCCTTTTCATGCAACTCGAAGGTCACTTTCATTCCCTGGTCGGTGTCTTCGCGCTGGATTTGCACATCGTCGAAATAGCCCATCTGGAAGATGTTGCGCAGATCCTGGTCGAGAGCTTCGGGGTTGTAACGGTCGCCGGCCCGGGCTTTGATCTTGCGGAGGATGGCGCCGGAATCGATTCGTTTGTTGCCGGCAACCTCAATGGCGGCATAGCGGTAATGCCGGCCGGTGTAGGCCGCGACTTCCTTGAGGAGGGCCGTGATCAGACGCGCGGGGCCGGAATCGGCAGGACCGTCCTTGAAAAAATATTTGGGCGGATTCTCCGCCAACAGGTCAAAGACAACCAAATCGATGCTGAAACGTTGGCCGAGCCGATTGATGCTGCCGGCGATTACGTATTCGGCGCCCGAGGGGGCGGCAAGGCTGTTGAGAACGGACTGCGCCGGGGGCCAGGATGTCTGGTCGCCGATCGAGGCCATGGCTTTGGTGCGGCTGAGCGGCGAAATGTCCAGGGCGGCGGCGGCCTCGGAAACCGCCTGATCGGTCTGGGCGGTAAGGTCGGCGGTTATTGCTGGCGGAGCGTTGATCTTGAGCGGCAGGAGCAGCGGCTCGGAAGCCGCCGCCGGCCGGGCGCAGAAGACAACAAAGAGCAGCAGCAGGATGAACGGGAGCGGCAATGAAAATGGAAGAGCGGGCCGGGCGCTTTCAGGTAATGCGCGCTGCCGTGTCCATGCGTTGATTGACTTCATCAGGGGTGAGCCTTTCCTTATTTTGGCGGGAATCTTGGGAAATGCTTCCTTTTCAAGGGACCCGGTGAATTTATCAGGAATTTCCAGACATTCACAATCAGTGTCAATTAGCAGGCATTGACCACCCTGTCAAGAAATTCGGCAAGTTTTAGCGGCCCCGCAAACGGCCTTTGCCTACCCGTGCAGGACGCCATCGGCCAGGGTGAGGCAGCGGTCCATCTCGCCGGCCAATTCCGGGTTGTGGGTCACCATCACGGTGGCCAGGGGATAGGTGGCGTTGATCTCCTGGAGCAGGTCAAAGACCCGGCGGCCGGTTTTCAAGTCCAGGTTGCCGGTGGGCTCGTCGGCCAGCAGCAGGGCCGGCTTCATGATCATCGCGCGGGCCAATGCAACCCGTTGCTGCTCGCCACCCGACAGCTCGCCAACCCGGTGGCCGGCTCGTTGATCGAGGCCCACCCGGGTCAGCAGGTCGCGGGCGGCGGCGTGGATCTCCTCTCGGTCGCGGTTGCCGATCAGGCCGGGCATCATCACATTTTCAAGAGCGGTGAATTCGGGCAGCAGGTGGTGAAATTGAAAGACGAAGCCCACGGTACGGTTGCGGAACAGAGCCAGGGCGGCGTTGTCCTTGGCGAAAACGTCCTCGCCGCCAAAGTGGAGGGCGCCGGCGGATGGCCGGTCCAGGGTGCCGAGGATGTGCAGCAGGGTGGTTTTGCCGCATCCCGAGGCGCCGACAATTGCCACCATTTCTCCTTGGCTGAGCTCCAGGTCGACGCCGCGCAGTACCTCCAGCCGCTGGTCGCCGGTGCGGTATGACTTGGCGATCCCCTTGGCCGTGAAGGCTTTGGGGGCTGAGGTGGACGGTTGAGCGGCGTTATTCATTGCAGACCGTTTGCAAAATTAATAGCGGAGCGCCTCGGCGGGGTCCACCCGCGAGGCTTGCCAGGACGGATAGAGGGTGGCGAGCAGGGTGATAAGCACTGCGGCCAGCGCCACCAGGGCCACATCGCCCGGCAGCATCTTCACCGGCAGGGTTGAAAATGGGTAGACGTCGCTCTGCAGTTTGATGAAGTGGTAGCGGCTCAACAGTTCGCAGAGCGATAGCCCCCCGATCACCCCCAGCGTGGTGCCGGTGAGGCCGATGATCAACCCCTCGTAGACAAAGATCCGCATGATGTTGCCGCTGGTGGCGCCCATGGATTTGAGGATGGCGATTTCCTTGCCCTTCTCCATCACCACCATGATCAGGGTGCTGACGATGTTGAAGGCCGCCACCAGCACGATCAGGGCCAGGATGACGAACATCGCGGTCTTTTCCAGTTGCAGGGCGGAAAAGAGGTTCTTGTTCATCTGCATCCAGTCACGGGCCACGTACCCCAGTCCCAGCTTGTTTTCAATGGCCTGGGCAATGGCGTGGGCCTGGTAAATGTCGTCGACCTTGACCTCAAGGCCATGCACCGCCTCACCTTCAAGGTCGAGAAACCGACGGGCGGTGGCAAGCGCGATATAGGCCAGCGAGGAATCGTACTCGTACATGCCGGTGTCGAAGATGCCCACCACCTCGCAGGTGGTAGTCTGGGGGATGATGCCCATGGGGGTGAGGGGGCCGGCAGCGGAGAGCAGTCGGATCCGGTCTCCCATGGCGACCCGCAGCTGCCGGGCCAGCTCCTTGCCGATGATGATGCCGGGGGGGCGCCGCCCCGCTTCTTGCGGCGGGGGAGGTGTCAGGTCGTTCAGGCTTCCGGAGGTGAGAATGGTGGTGAAATTGAGCACCACCCCGGCCGAGACCGGGTCGATGCCGCGCAGGACCACGCCAACCCCTTGGGCGCTGCTGGTAACCATGGCCTGGGCGTAGATGTAGGGGGTGACGGCCTTGACGCCGGGCATCTCTTGGAGTTGCCTGGCTACGGGAGTGGGAGCGGGGATGTCGTCGCCCAGGCGTTGGACCACGATGTGGGAGTTGATGCCGAGAATTTTTTCGCGTAGACCGTCGGTGAACCCGGCCATCACCGCCATGACCACGATGAGCGCCATCACTCCCACCGTCACCCCGGCCACCGAGATGACGGTGATAATCGAGATGAAGCCCTGTTTCCGTTTCGCCTTCAGGTAGCGGAGGCTGACAAACCACTCAAAGCGCAATGCCGATCCTCGCGGAGCAATGGTTCAGGGGGGCGGGTCCGGGCGCGGTACGGCGGTGCATGCCGCCGGGGGCACCGGGACGCCAAGCCCGGGAGCGGGCTATTTTTTCTCCGGCCGCAGATGCGGAAAGAGGATGACGTCGCGGATGGAGGGCGAGTCGGTGAGCAGCATCACCAGCCGGTCGATGCCGATGCCCTCGCCGGCCGCCGGCGGCATCCCGTATTCGAGGGCCCGGACATAATCCTCGTCCAGGACCGGGAAAATCTCGTCGTCGTCGCCCCGTTCGTCGATCTGCTTGGCAAACCGCTGGTACTGGTCCACCGGGTCGTTCAGCTCACTGAAAGCATTGGCGATTTCGCGGCCGGTGATGAACAGTTCGAACCGGTCGGTGACCTCGGGATTCTGTTCGTTACGGCGCGCGAGCGGCGAGACCTCGGTGGGGTATTCGGTGACAAAGGTGGGATTGATAAGTTTCTCCTCCACCAGCAACTCGAAGAGCTCGGTCTTGGCCTTGCCGGCTCCTGCCTGGGGCTGGAGTTCGATGCCCTTGGCGCGGGCCAGCTCCAGCACCTGGGCCGGGTCGGCCAGCAGCTCGGGGGCGATACCGGCCACCTCAACCAAGGCTTCGTCGATGGTGTAACGCTTCCAGGGCGGGGAAAGGTCCACTTCCTGGCCGCCGTAGGTGATCACCATGGAGCCGGTCACCTCGGCGGCGATCCAGGAGATCATCTCCTCGGTAAGGTCCATGAGGTCGTGGTAGGTGGCAAAGGCCTGGTAGAACTCGAGCATGGTGAACTCGGGGTTGTGGCGGGTGGAGAGGCCCTCGTTCCTGAAGTTGCGGTTGATTTCGAAGACCCGCTCGAAGCCGCCCACCAGGAGGCGTTTGAGATAAAGCTCCGGGGCGATGCGCAGGTAGAGATCCATCCCCAAGGCGTTGTGATGGGTTTTAAAGGGTTTGGCCGTGGCCCCGCCGGCAATGGGCTGCATCATCGGGGTCTCCACCTCCATGAAGCCCCGGTTGACCAGGAAGTCGCGTACCAGGCGGATGATCTCCACCCGTTTGCGGAAGGTGTCGCGCACCTCGGGGTTGACGATCAGATCGACGTAGCGCTGGCGGTAACGGGTCTCCACATCGGTAAGACCGTGAAATTTTTCCGGCAGCGGCCTGAGCGATTTGGTGATGTGGACCACCGTGTTGGCGTGGACGGAAAGCTCGTCGGTTTTGGTCTTGAACAGATAGCCTGAGAAGCCGACAATGTCGCCGATGTCGAATTTTTTGAACAGGGAGTAGGCCTCGGTACCCACCGCGTCACGCTGCACGTAGACCTGGATTTTGCCGGATTCGTCCTGGATATGCAGAAAAGAGGCCTTGCCGAACTTGCGAAGCGCCAGGATGCGGCCCGCCACCTTGACCGGGTGGGAGTTGGCCGGGGTGTCGGCGGTAATGGCCGAATCAAGCGGCAGAATTTCGCCGATGCGGTGGGTGGGCTTGAAGGCATTGCCGTACAGGGCGACGCCCATCTCTGCCAGCTCGTCTGCCTTCTGGCGGCGTTGTTTGAGAACTTGGTTGGATTCGCTCATCGTTCTTCCGTTTCAGTGGGGCACCGGGCCGTGGCCGGGCCTATGGGTTCGAAGTGTTTTTCAAGACACCCGTTAGTTGTTCAGCGGATATTTCTCCCGCAGCCGGGCCGAGACGTCACGGGTCAGCTCCAGCACCCGCAGGGCCAGATCCGGTGACAAGGAACCGGTGCCGCAACTGGGGGTGATCAGGGTTTGGGCAAGGATTGCCGCCCGGTCCCAGCGGTGGTCGGCGATCAGGTCGGCGTGGGCCTCCCAGAGGGAGGCGAGTGACGCCGCGGTTTCGCCGGTTATTTTTTCGGCCTCCGAGGTGGGGATTCCTCCCCAGGCGATGGTGCCGCCCCGTTCCAGGTAGGCATGCACCAGCGTTTTCGAGGTTGCCAGCCGGTCGAAAAAGCCGTAGGCGTCGAAACTCAAGACATCCAGGGGCAGTGACAGGAGAAATTCCCAGTCGGTGTTGGCGCAGACGTGGATACCGGCAAGCCCCCCCGCCTCCTGAATGGCGCTAATAACTTCGGTGAGATCCTGGCCGATGTCCGTGAGGCTGATGCTGATGTAGGAAGAGGAGCCCAGGCCGGCCAGGGCGGGTTCGTCGATAAAAACGATTACCGGCAGCCCCAGTTCCTTCAGGAACCGCACCTGCCAGGCCGCCTTGGCAGCCAATCCCTTGACCGCCATTTCCCGGATGGTGGGGTCGTAGTAGCCTAGGCGTTTGTTGGTGTCGGTTATGCCGGTGAGCAGGGTGAATGGGCCGGTGATCTGGCCTTTCACCGCCCGGACATCATCGCGGCCAGGGATCAGTTCTTTGAGCCGGTAGAGGCCGCCGGCCCGTGC
>Ga0224496_10001711_pt1 | contig 13424 bp, 16 predicted proteins | sample SF_Jul11_sed_USG_2_FD_168127 | JGI IMG/M metagenome (GOLD analysis project Ga0224496, IMG submission 168127) | Sediment microbial communities from San Francisco Bay, California, United States - SF_Jul11_sed_USGS_8_1 | ecosystem: Environmental > Aquatic > Marine > Sediment | place: USA... | reverse complement strand
AACTCATCATAGGAATGATCAGGATGGACAAAGTTCACGAGTTCAACTTTTTGAAATTGATGCACACGAATGAGTCCTTGCGTGTCTTTGCCATAGGAGCCCGCTTCGCGGCGAAAGCAAGAGGTGTGTGCCACATACCGTATGGGAAGTTGCTTGGTGTCCAGGACATCGTCCCGATATAGATTGGTGACGGGCACTTCTGCCGTAGGAATAAGAAATAAATCTTCTGTTGATACATGAAAGGCATCATCTTCGAATTTTGGTAATTGTCCGGTGCCCGTCATGCTGGCGCGGTTGACCAACACGGGCGGAAGCACTTCGGTATAGCCATGTTCTTGAACATGAAGGTCAATCATGAAGTTGGCTAAGGCCCGTTCTAAATGAGCGCCCATGCCTATCCCTACTGAAAATCGTGCTCCGGCAATTTTGGTGGCGCGCGGAAAATCTAAAATGCCTAGAGATTCCCCGAGTTCAAAGTGCGAACGAGGGGTGAAATCTAAGTTGGGGATGTCGCCCCATTGGCGAATTTCCTGATTATCTGCTTCATTGGTCCCAATCGGCACCGACTGATGCGGCACATTAGGAATGCTCAGGGCCTGCTCCCGCAAGGGTTCTTCTACCGTGCGCAACTCCAATTCCATAGCTTGAATCTGTTCACGCACGTGCCGAAGGGCAGCCATCTGGTCATCCGCTGGTTGTTTGTTCCGCTTGAGCTCCGCAATACGCTCCGACCCTTGTTTGAGTTGATGGCGCATCTCCTCAACTTGTTGAATCAAGGTGCGTCGCTTGTCAGCAAGCGATTGAATCGTGTGCCACGGAACCTCGTTCCCGCGAGCGCCAAGTCGGGCTCGAAGAGAGTCTAGCTGGTCACTGAGTAAGCGGGGATCGTGCATGGTTGCGTTGGAAGGAATCCGAATCTATCATGGGATTCTATAGCAGTCAATAAATGTGGTCGAGCCCCTCGCGCTTTCTCAATCTCGAACATGGCGATGCCCTATCTCTTTCCCTATGAAACGGAATTTGTCGTCATTATTGGCCTGCTTATTGTGGGCTTGTTGATTGCTAAACGGATGATTCGAAAGCGGCAGAAGCCGATGTCATGAGGCATCAAGACGTCGCGCGAGGCTTTCAAGGTAGTGTGGCTGGTTCTAACCAAGGGATGGTGGCGAGTGGCCTCGTGGTGGTTGAGACGCGCATGAGTTTGTGTTGTCTTTTGGAGAAGTGCTCTCTATAATTCGTCTCCATTTTTACCGAAAGGAATTATTTTGCCACCGTCTGATATTGCCAGAACTGATAATCGCGGGCCAGGCGACCTTCGTCCGGTCAAAATTACACGTCCGTTTACCAAATATGCGGAAGGCTCAGTTCTCATTGAAATGGGGGAGACGAAAGTCATCTGTACCGCCTCGGTAGAAGAAAAACTTCCGCCATTTTTACGCGATAAGGGCCAAGGTTGGATCACTGCAGAATATGGCATGCTCCCTCGGTCGACGCATGATCGCATGTCCCGGGAAGCCAGCAAGGGCAAACAAGGCGGACGGACCTTGGAAATTCAACGGTTGGTCGGTCGCGCACTTCGTGCGGTCACTGATATGCATCAAATGGGGGAGCGGACGGTCTGGATTGATTGCGACGTCATCCAAGCCGATGGGGGCACGCGAACCGCTGCGATTACCGGATCCTTCATTGCCTTGGCTGATGCCTTTGCCACCTTGAAAGCGAAAAATCGCATCACGCAATGTCCCTTGCTCGATTATTTAGGAGCCATTAGCATAGGCAAAGTCTGCGGAGAAGTTCGATTAGATCTGGCGTATGATGAAGATTCTCAAGCTGATGTCGATATGAACCTCGTCATGACCGGCAATGGTCGAATAGTGGAAGTGCAGGGCACGGCAGAGCAAACGCCCTTTTCCAAACAGGATCTTGATGAATTTTTAGCGCTAGGCTGGAGTGGCATTCAACACCTGGTTCAGCTTCAAAAGGACTTAGTAGGGAGTTTGAATTAATTGGGTTTTCCCATGAATACGCTGGTTTTGGCCACAAGAAATCAGCATAAGGTAGAAGAAATTCAAGCCCTGCTCGCGGAATTGCCTATGACCTTTCTCTCGTTAGCTGATTTCCCTGATTTACCCGAGGTGGTCGAAGATGGCACGACCTGTCGGGAGAATGCCGTCAAAAAAGCCAGGGAAACTGCGGCGGGGACTGGCCATTGGGCATTGGCCGATGATACGGGATTGGAAGTCGATGCCTTAGGTGGGCGGCCTGGCGTGTATGCCGCACGGTATGCTGGCGAGGGGGCAACCTATGCCGATAATTGTGAAAAATTGTTAAAAGAACTTCAAGGTATTCCTGTGGGGCAACGCGGGGCTCGGTTTCTCACCGTCATGGCTCTCTCGGATCCAGAAGGCCAAACCAAAACGGTTGAGGGGGTGTTACCGGGTCAAATTACAGAACAGTTTTACGGGAGCCAAGGTTTCGGGTATGATCCAGTCTTCTATGTGCCAGTAGCGCACAAAACTTTGGCTGAAATGACCCTGGAAGAAAAAAACGAACTGAGCCACCGTGGGCAGGCCTTGCGGTTGGCAAAAGATCTGCTAAAACGACAACGTGAACGCACACCATCAGTCGGGGCGTAGCGCAGCCCGGTAGCGCGCCTGCTTTGGGAGCAGGATGTCGGAGGTTCAAATCCTCTCGCCCCGACCAATTTTTCGACATGTGAGACATCTGGATAATCTCATGTCAGGTTTCCCCCAACTCTCCGTACTTCTGACTCATCATCACGTATCTGTTCTTTGGATGCGCCCGTAGCTCAGTTGGATAGAGCATCGGCCTTCTAAGCCGGTGGTCGCAGGTTCGATTCCTGCCGGGCGCACCAAACTCCATATTTTCTAATTTTTTTGAACCCACTTTGAAGAATTTTTATAGGTCATCTGGATAGATATGAAACCAACGCTAGAAGTGAGATGCTTTTCTCATTGAGAATTCACGGGTTTCTTATTAACTGAAAAATTTTGAAAAGCCAGGTACATCGATCTAACCCTAGCCACTTGGGTATGCCAGTTATGCGCATGAATTCTTGAAGCATCATCCGTTTAAACACTAAAAGGGATAAAAAGAAAAAAGTAACCCCTAAAAAACCTGTATCCACAGCTGGTGCACTCCAATAATAGGTTCGTGCGACTGGTTCTATTGTCCACCACAAATGACCAAAGTATGGGAAGAGTCAGTGGGGCGGTCATTAGTCCTGTCATATCTGCAATATTTTGTTGAGGCGATTGACCAGAAAATTCAACAATTCTCATTGTCCCCCATTTAGTTGTGTCTATAAGCTGAGACACGGTTAATCAAAAAACTGAAAAGTTTGGCCCAAAAGCCTTATTCCCATGGGTTTATCAGCATGACGCCTGCCTGATCAAAATCAGAAATATTTCTGGTCATAATGTGCAAGCCATGCCGTTTGCCTGTAGCGGCAATAAGACCATCGCTGACCGGAATAGGTTTTCCTCTTTTTTGTGAAACGGCAAGAATTTCTCCCCATATTTTTATAGTCTCAATCTCAATGTCTAAGATATTGTATCGATATTCATTTTCCAGCAACGTCAGTTTACTTTGTAAGTCACGCTTCTTTTTGCTTTCATTGAGCAAGTAAATACCTTTGGTGAGTTCACCAACTGTCAAGACGGACAAGTAGGTATCCTCTGCTTTCAACACCGAAACACGGTTCCGTACCTTTTCAGAGCCACCCTTACGCCATAGTTCGGAAACTACACAGGTATCAAGCAGGACTCTCATAGATGAACGTTCCTGGATAGGGATTTGTCACGCTTTAAATCCACGGAATCAAGATCCATTTTGCCTTCGAGTAAAAAGTCAATGAAATTTCGCTTTTTTCCGGTCAGGCTGTGGTACTCATTCTCAGAGATCACAACCACTTTATCCTCACGTCGGGTGATCATTTGAGGGCCTTCCAAAAGAGCCTTGTTAACTAGTTCGGTAAATCGGTTTTTGGCTTCCGCTAATTTCCATTCCATAGCTTCCTCCTTTAATAGCTAGAGTGTCTAGATTAATATAGCATCACCAACGGCACCCCCACAAGCCGTATTCTTATACCGGGTCTAGTTTTTCGTCAGTTAGGAAGTTTTCATTCAGGTTCGTTGCAGAATCTTAGTTCACTCCTCAAGAATATTGAATAATTGGTTTGAGTTAAATCCCGTTAGGCGCACCATTCGTTTCTCTTTCGGTGGATTTATTTCTACGTTTTTAAATCCGGGAATAAAAAAACCTCTGTGAGGTTGAGCTCACAGAGGATTTTTATCGGTGCGATACAGGGAGAAAATTGTTTATTTGAAGCGTTTATCAAATTCTTTGATGACTTCGTTGGTGAGGTCTAATCCATCTCGATGATAGAGGACAATTTTGAGTGTGGTTTCGCTGCCCTTATCAATGACGACATCAAAACCATGGCGTTTCGCCACCACACTCGTCGCTTCTTCAATTTTGGCCATGTACTCCTGAACGAGGTCTTTTTGTTTTTGTCCGAGTTCCGCTTGAAATTCCTGCCCGCGCTTTTGCCATTCTTGAAACTTTTTTGCGAAACGTTCCTGCCGTTGTTTCTTTTCATCATCTCCAAGAGTCGCAGAGGCTGAATTCAGTTCTTCTTGAAGTTTTTCTAATTCCTTTTGGTCGTTTTTCATGACGGTCTCTCGAGCCTGAGCATGTTCCTTCAATCCTGCCAAGGCTCGACTGCCGGACTTCGATTTTTCAATCACCGTTTGAGGGTCGATGACCCCGACCCGGAATGAATCTTTTGTGGCCGCCAAAGCCCATTCTCCGGTCAAGCCAAGGGCGCATATTCCGACGATTATGATTGTGCATAGGTGTTTGGAGCGTGACTCAATCGACAACAGTGTCTTCCTCATAGATTTTCCTCTGGTAATGTGAATGGTAAAAATGAGATTTGGTGAACCGGCTTGCCTACATCAGTAGAAGATTCTTTTGGTAAACCCCGAACCCCGTGAGGTTAACGAGGCTATTTGAGCCTGTCAAGCTAGGGAAGGTGATCCACTTTCCGAATTGGTTATTTGATAGAGTACCATATTTTGAACAACGAAATTTCCTGGGGGTTGCATGATGAAAGATGAACGGTCGGCCCTGAAAATTGTGTGTTTCGGAGATAGTTTAACCTTGGGGTATCAATCGCCAACTCTTCGTTGTCCATTTGTCGAGACCATTCCCTATGGGAGTTATTTGCAAGAATGGGTGGGCGAGAGAGGGTGCGTGGTGGTGAAAGGGGTTTGTGGGGAGACGACTCAGGATATGCGTTTGCGTTTTCACGAGGATGTGCTCTCTCATGTGCCTCAGGTCGCGATTCTCCTTGGGGGAACGAATGATTTAGGGTGCAGGCTCACTCCTGACATGATTCTGGACAACCTCAGATTCTTTTATGAGCAGGCCCAAGCTCATGGAATCCTCCCAGTCGGCGTGACGGTGCCGTCTTTGCGAGATGAATTCGAGCTGGGCTATGATTTCTCTACGGGACAAGCAACGACAGCCATCGTGGAACGTGGTATTGCCTTACGGGTGACATTGAATCACGGAATCAAAAAATTGAGCCGGGACCGCCACTTTCCGGTGGTGGATTGGTTTGCCGAGACTTGTGAGCCTGAAACACAAGCTTTAGCTTCTGCGTATTCCAATGATGGGTTGCATCTGAATACGCTTGGCTACAGGAAACTGGCCGAATTGATTTGGACGCAGGTCTTGGAAGATCTGCTCAAAAAGCTAGAATGATTCAAGCTTTTGTGACACAGATACGGCCGCTCGTATCTGGTGAGTTAGAGAATGTTTGAAGATGCCGTTCTCGCAAGGAATTCAAATAGGGATCTACTGTTCTGCCTAGGAGCTTGAGCTGGATGAGGCGGAAGAAGCCGATGAGCTTGATTCTGAAGAGGTGGAAGAATTCGATGGGCTTGGTGGGCTGGATGAACTTGGTGCAGTGGAGGGGGAGGCGCTGGTTTCACTACCGCTCTTGTTTGACGCACTGTCGCCGCTGGGCTTGGTCTCCGAGGTACCTTTACCATCAGTTTGAGACGTCGAACTTTTCACTTCCGTCTTTTCTCCTTTATCCTCAGGTTTAGCGCCAGGCTCTTTGAGCTTGTCGGAATAGTCCGTCACATACCATCCGCTTCCTTTAAACATGATCGCTGGGGCAGAAATGATTTTATTGACGGGTTTGGCTTCGCCACAGCCCAATTGGTCACAGGTTTGTATCGAGGGATCGGTCATTTTTTGTTGGAGCTCAAACCGTTTTTTGCAACTGGTACATTCATATTCGTATATCGGCACCGGCAACCTCCTCTACGCAATCAATGAGCAACCCTTCACAAACAAATCTGTGAAAGGTAGATAAGGCGTCTTTCCTCAAGGTCAAGAGGAATCGCCAGCATTTCTGGAAAGTCAGGCTGGACTTTCCTTCCATCAAAGGAGCGTTATTCAAGTCGGGCAATGGCCTGAGCCAGATGATGAAGGCCTTCCTCAATCACCGGCATTGGGCCGGTATAGGAAAATCGAAGGTGAGAAGGTGCGCCAAATGGCTCTCCCGGCACGCAGGCGACTTGTGCCTCATTCAAGAAAAAGTTGGCCAGGTCAAAAGGGGTTGATATGACCTTTCCCTTGAACCGGCGGCCCAACAGCTCAGCCACATTCGGAAAAGCATAGAAGGCTCCAGCCGGCATGGGGCAGTGCATGCCAGACATCCGATTGAGGCCTTCCACAATCGCCAGGCGGCGGATATCTAATTCTTTGACCATGTGCTCAATAAATTGTGCCCCGCCTTGAAGGGCTCCCACCGCGGCTTTTTGTGCTATGGATGTGGGGTTTGAGGTGCTTTGGCTTTGGATATTCCCCATGGCCTTGAGAATGGGTTCCGGCCCTGCCGCATAGCCGATGCGCCAGCCGGTCATGGAATAGGTTTTCGAGACACCATTCACAATAACGGTCCGGTGAATCATGTCTGGATGGACCGTTGCAATAGAACAATGGTGGTGGTGGTCGTACACCATCTTTTCGTAAATCTCATCAGAAATGACCAGCAGGTTGTGTTGAATCGCGATGGCGGCAATCCCTTCGAGCGTGTCTCGGTCATACATGCTGCCAGTAGGATTGCATGGGGAATTAAGGATGATGGCCTTGGTCCGTTCCGTGATGAGGCTTTTCAAGGCCGCAAGATCAATCGCAAAGTTTTTCGCTTCCGGGGTGGGCAGAAAGACTGGGGTGGCATCGGCGACGAGAATCTGCTCAGGATACGAGACCCAATAGGGCGCCGGGATGATCACCTCATCTCCAGATTCAAAGAGTGCCAGAGCCAAGTTAAAGAGCGTGTGCTTTGCTCCGCAGGACACTACAATCTGGGAGCGGGAGTAGGGGAGACCCTGATCGCGTTGAAATTTTTCGATGATGGCATCCTTGAGCTCATCGATGCCGGTGACGGCGGTGTATTTGGTAAACCCGGCTTGTATCGCGGCTATGGCGGCCTGCTTGGCCTCATCTGGCGAATCAAAAGACGGCTCCCCGGCTGTAAAGTCAAAAACCTGTTGCCCTTGGGCCACCATCGCTTTGACGGTGGCTGAGAGTTGTAATGTGGGCGATGGCGTGATGCGTGTGGTTCGGGAAGCGAGGTTCATGATCGAGTCAATCGTAATTGGGTTTTGAGACGTTCGGCGACTTCCGGATGTAAGAAGTCGTGGAGCGGTCCGCCGACCGACGCCACTTCTTTCACCATGCTGGAGGTCAGGTACGAATATTCTTCGCTGGCCATCAAAAACATGGTCTCCAAGCTCTGGTCGAGTTTTCGGTTCAATAACGCCATCTGGAATTCATGTTCAAAATCTGAGACGGCTCGAAGTCCACGAATGATCGCTTGGGCACCTCGTCGACGCACGTACTCCACGAGTAAGCCTTCAAACGGTTCCACGACGACTCCAGGGAGATCTCGGGTCACAATTTTGGCTAGTTCGACGCGTTCTTTCAGATCAAATAATGGGGCTTTTCGAGGGTTCGGCGCGACGGCCACCACGACTTGTTGAACCACATGCAGGCTTCGGGCTATGACGTCGGCATGGCCGCGCGTAATCGGATCAAACGTGCCTGGATAAATGCCAATTGTCATGACTCATTCCCACCCTGGGATTCAATTTCGGCCGGTGCCTGTAGTCGATAAAAGCTCAACCCCGTATCCCCATACTTGGCCGTCCGGGTCAGCGCCCACCGTCCTATGACCGGTGGCGGGTTTCGTTTTGAAAAATGTTCATAAATCACCTGCCCATTTTTGGTGATCAAGTTCGCCTCCTCAATCTGGGTGAGCAGTTGGTGACTCTGTTCGAATTGATAGGGAGGATCAATATACAACACATCAAACGGGCGCCATCCTACCAAATAGGGGTTTTGGATGGCGAGGGCTACATCTTGAATGAACACCTGGCTTTGGAATTTCACCTTGAATTGAACGAGTGTTTTCTCAAGGGTCTGCCCGGCTTCAGGATTCTGCTCGACAAAGACCGCTTTCTGAGCTCCCCGGCTTAACGCTTCCAGTCCAATCGCTCCACTCCCTGCAAACAAATCAGCGACGCATGCTCCCTGGATGACCGATCCAAGAATAGAAAATAAGGCTTCTCGGGCTCTGAGAGAAGTTGGACGAATGCCTTGTCCCTGTAGGGTGGGGATTTTTCGACCTTTCAACGATCCGGCAATAATACGAATAGACGAAAAATCCATACGGGTGAGACGATAGCATAGCCGGAGAAACCTCAACAATTGGGCTTTTGGGCACCCTCGCTAGACGTTCACGTGCGTTTTGACGGGATGAAAATTGGCTGCGTATAGTGTGCACAGTCCCGTTCAGGGGCGGAAATGAAAGGTGACCAACGGTGCAGGCAAAAAAAGGTATTCAATCTTGGCCGGAACAAGAGCGGCCTCGAGAACTGTTGTTTTCGAAGGGGCCTCAGGGGCTTTCTGATGCCCAATTGTTAGCGATTCTTCTTCGAGTTGGGCGGGCAGATTGCTCAGCGGTCGAGGTAGCCATGGATGTTTTAACCCAGCTAGAGGGTTTGCGAGGGTTGGCCAACCGAAGCTTGGAAGAACTTTGCGCGATTCCCGGTATTGGGCCTGCTAAAGCCGCACAAATATTGGCAGGGATTGAGCTAGGAAAGCGGGCCCTCGCCACACCCTTGACGGAAGGCAAACGGATTCAAGGGAGCAAACATATTTTTGAACATTATTATCCCTTGTTGCGAGATCTTCGGCATGAAGTGTTTAAGGCCGTGCTTTTAGATGCCAAGCATACCGTTATTCGGGATTTTACGGTGTCGCAAGGAAGTCTGACCGTCAGCATTGTCCATCCTCGTGAAGTCTTTAACATTGCCGTGCGAGAATCAGCAGCAGCCATGATCTTCGTGCACAACCATCCAAGCGGAGATCCCGAGCCTAGCCAGGAGGATCATGCCCTGACCCAACGGCTCATCGCGGCCGGAGAAATTTTGGGCATTCGCATCCTGGATCATGTCGTCATTGGTGATGGGAAGTACGTCAGCTTTGCCGATGAGGGATATGTTGCCACCAAGTCGTAAGGAAAAGCGGGAGAATCCGCTGTACCGTTAAATTCTTCATAGGTTGCCCAAAGTAGCTTTTGTAGAGAAATTCATGGTAAAAATACGTGTAAGACTTAGGCAATTTTCCTGATCTGTTTTTTTCTGTATTCCCTTATTACCCCTGAAGTTTTGAAAGTCATCATGGCAAGTATTTCTCACAATGAAGTTGAGCATGTGGCCAAGTTAGCCAGACTTGATTTAACGGAACCCGAAAAAACTCTCTTTGGGGAACAATTGAGTCAGATATTGACCTTTGTTGAACAATTACAAGAGGTATCAACCGAAGGCATTCCCCCCACTGCGTCCGTGGCCGAGCAGGAATCATTGTTACGGGAAGATCTTCCTCGAGAGGGTCTGACCCAGGAGCAAGCTTTGAGCAATGCCCCGGAAGCGAGCGAAGGGTTTTTTGTGGTGCCGAAAATCATTGGGAAATAGTCAGTCTGGTACCCGTTCATTTTTTATAAGAATCTAATTGTAGGAAATTCCCATGTATCGACAATTATTACGCTGCAAAATTCATCGGGCGACGGTGACCGAGTCCAATTTGGAATACGAAGGCAGCATGACCATTGATGAAGAACTGATGGACCGTGCTGGGATTTTACCCTATGAGATGGTGATGGTCTCCAACCTGAACAATGGAGAGCGCTTTTCGACCTATGCTCTTCCTGGAAAACGGGGTAAAGGGGAAGTTATTCTCAATGGTCCGACAGCCCGAAAAGGGGTGACGGGCGATTTGGTGATTATTTTTTGCTATGAATTTTTCAATGACGAGGAGGCCAAACGTCACGTTCCAAAAATTATTCAGGTCGATGCCCGGAATGCGATTCGTCTGCCTGAACCCGCTTGACATGCCTGTGGGCTCGCATATTCTCTCTCACGTTTGAAGGTATTCCTTTTTTATGGCCTTGTTTAAGCTCACGTTAAAAGAGTTACAGGATAAGTTTACCGGTGGGGAAATCACCGCGGGGGAAATTGCCCGAGCCTATCTCCTCCGAATCAGTCAAGTTGAACCGAAAATTAAGTCGTATATTAGTCTGACTCCGAGAGAAGATCTGCTTGAGAATGCACAAGCCATTGATGACGGATTAAAAGCGTGGCGCAAAACGGAGCCGCTGATGGCCATGCCACTGGGCATTAAAGATAATATTTGCACGAAAGGGATGCGAACGACGTGCGGTTCTCGGATGCTAGAACACTTTGTCCCTCCCTATGATGCGACTGTGATGACCAGGTTCAATGCCCAAAAGCCGTTGATTCTGGGAAAAACGAACTTAGATGAATTTGCGATGGGCTCTTCCACTGAACATTCGGCCTTTGGACCTTCGAGAAATCCTTGGAATCAACAACATATTCCTGGAGGATCCAGTGGTGGGTCTGCTGCTGCCGTAGCGGCCGATGAATGTGTGGCGGCCTTAGGTTCCGATACCGGCGGGTCCATTCGTCAGCCGGCAGCCTGTTGTGGAGTGGTTGGGTTGAAGCCGACGTATGGGCGAGTGTCCCGTTTTGGACTGATAGCGTTTGCGTCCTCGTTAGATCAAATTGGGCCCATTACTAAAACGGTGACCGATTCTGCCATCATGTTGAATGCGCTGGTTGGGCATGATCCGTTGGATTCGACCTCGGCGAAACGTGACGCGCCAGATTTCACAAAATCCGCCAAAAAGAAAGATCTCAAAAAGCTGCTGATCGGTGTTCCGCAAGAATACTTTGCGGAAGGGCTGGATCCCGAAGTCGCGGAGAAAATTCAAGATGCGATTCAAGTCTTAAAAGAGATTGGGGGAAAGATTCAAGAGGTCTCCTTGCCCTCAACCGAACGTGCGATTGCGACGTATTATCTTATTGCTACGGCCGAAGCCAGTTCGAATTTAGCGCGGTATGATGGGGTGAAATATGGATATCGCGCCAAGGAGTGTAAGGAGCTGGCTGAGATGTACCACAGCACACGGTCGCAAGGATTTGGGCCTGAAGTGAAACGCCGTATCATGCTGGGGACGTATGCGCTGAGTGCCGGCTATTACGACGCCTATTATGCCAAAGCCCAAGCCGTGCGCACGATGATTCAACGCGATTTTGACACGGTCTTTCAAGAGGTTGATCTTCTTGTCAGTCCTGTGATGCCGACACCAGCTTTTCGACTTGGTGAACGGTTAGAGGATCCTTTGCACATGTATTTGTCCGATATCTACACCATTCCCGCGAGTTTAGCCGGGCTGCCGGCGATCTCTGTCCCTTGTGGGCTGAGTTCAAAGGGCTTACCGATAGGGCTGCAACTGATGGGGCGCCCGTTTGAGGAAAATATTGTCCTGCGAGCGGCTTATGCCTATGAACAGGCCACCAATTGGCGAAGCAAACGACCTGTGATTCGGTCTTGAAAGGATAAGAACGTATGGTGGATTTGGCCGTGATGATCATTGCTGTGGCCGTGGTCGTATTAGTGGGGTATCTGGTTCCGACTATCCTTCAAGTGAAGAAAGCGGTGAGTCAATCGGAACGTCTGCTCATTCGGTTGAATCATGAATTGCCGGGGATGTTAAAGGATGTGAAAGGGACGAATGAAAATATTCGGGTCTTAACCGATCAGGCTCGACTGGGTATGGATCGGGCGACCGTGTTTTTGAATGCCGTGGGTGATGTGGGGCATACGGTGAATCAGGTTAATCAAACCGTGCGTGGAAAGGGTGGGGCCGTGATGGTTGGCTTGACCAGTCTTCTCGCGGGTATTAAGGCCGTGACTTCCACGGTGAGACACCGCGTTCATAAGGAACAGAGAGAACAACAAGGAGGATCGAACTATGGCGACTAACTCAGGTGCTTCAGCGGGCTCAGTAGCATTAGCATTTTTGAGTGGGGCATTGTTGGGCGCCGTGACGGCGGTCATGCTAGCCCCCCAACCGGGTCGAGACTCGCGTGCGCGCGTGACGGGTTATGCTCGGCGAACAGGTGAAGACTTGCGGGATCTAAAAGATCGTGCCACAGATAGCGTCGAAGAAGTTGTGGGCCGAGGACGAGAATTGGTTGATGAAATCTCCTGTGCTGTTCGGGAGGCGCTAGATGCTGGGCGGGATGCCATGCGTCGCGAGCGGGAAATGAATTCGCTGGATTAGGTAGGTTTGTCAATTCGGGCAAAAGAATTTCTTTATGGCGTATGAACCGGTAATAGGAGTTGAGGTCCATGCACAACTCCAGACCCAAACCAAGCTTTTTTGTGGGTGTCCAACGTCATTTGGGCTTCCTCCCAATACGCAAGTCTGTCCAGTGTGTTTAGGGCTTCCGGGAAGCTTGCCTGTTCTGAATCAACGAGCCGTCGAAATGGCGGTGCGTACGGGTCTGGCCCTGCATTGTGAGTTGACACTCGCCAATCAATTCTCCCGAAAAAATTATTTTTATCCTGATCTACCCAAGGGGTATCAAATCTCTCAATACGACCTGCCCATTTGCGGCCCAGGATGGTTAGAAATCTCAGTGAACGGAAAGAGTAAGCGCGTTCGTATCATGCGCGCGCATTTGGAAGAAGATGCCGGGAAAAATGTCCATAATGAAGGTGCCGACGGCAGTCATGTGGATTTAAATCGGGCAGGTACGCCCCTGTTGGAAATTGTGACCGAGCCCGACCTCTATTCCTCAGACGAAGTCGATGCCTATTTAAAAACCTTACGCGACCTGTTGGTGTATCTCGATGTGTGCGATGGCAATATGGAGCAGGGCAGTTTTCGATGTGAGCCGAATGTCTCACTTCGGCCTCAAGGGCAAGAGAAGTTGGGCACCAAGGTGGAATTA
>Ga0224496_10001710_pt1 | contig 13424 bp, 14 predicted proteins | sample SF_Jul11_sed_USG_2_FD_168127 | JGI IMG/M metagenome (GOLD analysis project Ga0224496, IMG submission 168127) | Sediment microbial communities from San Francisco Bay, California, United States - SF_Jul11_sed_USGS_8_1 | ecosystem: Environmental > Aquatic > Marine > Sediment | place: USA... | reverse complement strand
CCATGGCCGCCATGCTCCACCAGGACGGTGACGGCGATTTCGGGCGCTTCGGCCGGCGCAAAACTGGTAAACCAGGCATGGTCGCGGTACTTGTAGGGGATATCTTCTTCCTTGGCGTTCTTGAACTGTGAGAGATGGATCACCTGGGCGGTGCCGGTTTTGCCGCCCACCATGACGTCTGGCAGTCGGGCGGCTCCACCGGTGCCGTGGGTTTCGTTGACAACGGCCACCAGCGCCTCGCGAATCAGGTCGAGATCCTGGCTGGTGCCAAGTACCCGGCCTTCGGTGACCGGGGGGAATGTTGTGATAATCTGACCGTCCGGATCCTTGATGGACTGGATCAGTCGTGGTTGGTAGAGAATGCCGCCGTTGACGGTGGCCGCCGTCATCCGGCAGACCTGGAGCGGGGTGGTCAGGTTGAAGCCCTGGCCAATGGCCACCGACAGAGTCTCTCCATCCTGCCACGGCTCCTTGTATTTTTGCAGTTTCCAGGTTGTCGTAGGGGTGAGGCCGGCTTTTTCGTGTTCGAGCTCGATGCCGGTGGGACTTCCCAGGCCCAGGCTGCGCGCGTAGCGGGCCAGAGTGTCCACCCCCAGCCGTTGGCCAACCTGGTAGAAGTAAACGTCGCAGGATTCTTTCAGGGCCCGATGCAGGTTGACCGGGCCGTGACCGTGTTTTTTCCAGCAGCCGTACGAACGGTTGCCGAAGCTCAGGGAGCCGTTGCAGTAGAAAATGGTTTCCGGCGTGACCACGTTTTCGGCGAGCGCGGCCAGGGCGGTGACTATTTTGTATGTGGAGCCGGGGGGATACTGGCCCTGGGTTGTTTTGCTGATCAGCGGATGCAGCGGGTTTTCAAGCATGGCTTTCCAGTCGCTTGTCGAAATACCGCCGATAAATTCCTGCAGGTGCAGTGGTGGCGTGCTGGCCAGGACCAGCAGTCTGCCGGAGTGCACGTCCATGGCCACCACCGCGCCGGCCTTGTCTGCCATGGCCTCTTCGGCCGTTTGTTGCAGATCAATGTCAATGGTCAGCTGCAGGTCATCGCCGGGCAGGGGCTTCTGGATTTTTATCTGCTTCTGCTCCAGGCCGTGGACATCCACTTCCAGGTATTTGCGTCCTTTTTCGCCGCGCAGGTAGTGCTCGTAAAGTTTTTCCACCCCCATCTTGCCCAGTTGATCGCCCGGTTCATAGTGGGAGTCTTCCATTTTGTCCAGTTCTTTCTGGTTGATCTCGCCGAGATACCCGATCAGGTGGGAGGCCAGGTCGCCATACAGATAGTCGCGGCTGGGCAAGACCTCGATGCGGACACCGGGGAGATCCAGGCGATGGTTTTCGATGTAGACCAGGGTTTTCCAGTCGATGTCCTCTTTGAGGCGGAAGGGCATGTAGCGCGGGTGGTCGGCATAGGTGCGGATCCGCTCCAGCAGAATGGAGATGTCTTCATGGAGGATGCGGGAAAGGCTTTTGAGCACCGCGTCGGGATTGGGCGCATCCTCCCTGACCCAGACGATGTTGAAACAGGGTCGGTTGGTGACGATGATCCGGCCATGGCGGTCGAGGATGTTGCCGCGCGGGGCGTTGAGGTCCTGGGCGCGGATGCGGTTGCTCTCGGAAAGCTGCGCATAGTCGTCGCCGTGGTGGATCTGCAGGTACCAGAGGCGGACGATAAGGATGGCGATAAAGAAGATGGCCACGGCCGTGGCGATATCGATGCGGCGCTTGAGCGTGTTGAGCTCGGCTTCGTCGATTTTGTGGATGCGGGTCAGGTAGCGACTCATGCGAGGAAACGATTGCCGGATTTGGAGCGCAGGAAGGCGCGGTTTTTTATGCCTTTGAGGGCCAGGTTGTGGATTCCGGAACAGAGTTGGTAAAAGGGGATGGCGATAACTGCCAGGATCAGGGCCGAGAGCAGGATGTCCCGCCAGGACCAGGTGAGGGAGGCGTCCGGGGCCAGGATGGTGGCGAAAATATAGATACCGCTGCTGGCCAGCAGGTAGCTTGCCACCGCCAGGGGGGCCTGGTGAACGGTTTCGTCGATGACCAGGTGGCGGGAAAGGCCTTGGAGCAGAAAGAAAAGCAGCAGGTAGATGACCGGGTAGAGTCCCAGAAAGACACCGGCAAAAATGTCCATCAACAGGCCGATAAGCAGGGCCAGTACCGCGCCTGGGAAGATATCGAGACGGATGGCGATGTAGACGACGAGCAGGAAAAGCAGATCCGGGTTGCCCATCCAGGCCGGCAGCATGGGAAAGATGGTGGTCTGGATGGTGAGCAGGGTTGTTCCCAGCAGAATAAAGGAAAAAATAAGCATGACGGTATGTCTCTCAGGCGTCGGTTGCAGTTGGCGTCATCCGCTTTATTCGGCCAGGGAGTTCTCCTTCATGATGATGATCAGGTGCTCGATCTGGGTAAAGTCCACCGCCGGCTGAATGGAGATTTCCTGGAACATGCCCCGGCGGCTTTTGGTGACCCGGGTGACGTTGCCCACCGGCAGGCCCTTGGGGAAGACCCCGCCCAGTCCGGAGGTGACGATGGCATCCCCCTCCGTAACCGCGCAATTTTTGAGGACGTAGTTGAGTTGAAAGTCGGTGCCGTCGCCCTTGATGATTCCCTGGACCCTGGTGTTCTGGATCAGGACGTCGATGGCGCTGTTGGGGTCGCTGGCCAGCAATACCTTGGCGTAGTGCGGCGAGCTGCTCATGATCTGGCCGACAATACCCTCCACCGTGACCACCGGCATGCCCTGTTTGACCCCGTCGCTGCTGCCCCGGTCGATGATTACCGTTCGGAACCACAACGAAGGGTCCTTGCCGACGATGCGGGTGGTAAGGGTGGGTGGGGGAAGGGTTTCCTTGAGGCCGAGGAGTTTGGAGAGACGGACGTTGGTGGCCACCGCCTCGCGGTATTCGTTGTTGGTGGCCCTGAATTTTTTTACTTCCTGGCGCAGCCGGAGGTTTTCTTTCCGGACGTCCAGGAGAGCGATGTAGTCGTCCCAGAAAGAGGTGAAAAAGTCAGTCACCACGGTGACCCCGGATTGGGCCTTGCCGATGACTTCCAGGGCGAGTTTGTGGGGGGCGTTGAACTCCTGGCGGCCGACGGTGGCCACGATCAGCATCAGGACCAGAACCAGGATGACACCGAAGAGCAGAAGGGCTTTGATCTGTCGGGTGCGTTTGGCTCGTTTCCTCATGACTCCATCACGGCGGCGGGATTATAGGGGCAGGTGCTGCGGTATAACGGTCCGATGGCCGACAGCGGTAGAGCGGCTGTCGGGGGGAGGGGGGAGCCACGCCGCTCCGGTCGGTAGCCGGTGCATCAGGTGATCATTACGTCCTTCAGGACGTCGATGTTTTCCAGTGCCTTGCCCGAGCCGAGCACCACCGAGGAGAGCGGATCCTCGGCGATAATCACCGGCACTCCGGTCTCTTCCTTGAGCCGTTTGTCCAGATTGCGGAGCAGCGCCCCGCCGCCGGTGAGCACGATGCCCTGGTCAACGATGTCGGCGGAAAGTTCTGGCGGAGTCAGCTCCAGGGCCATCTTCACCGCTTCGACGATGGAGTCCACCTGCTCGGCGATGGCGGTACGGATTTCGCCGGAGTCGATGGTCAGGGTTTTGGGGATGCCGGAAACCAGATCGCGGCCCTTGATGTCCATGGTTTCGTAGGGCGGATCGGGGAGGACGTCGGCGATGGTGGTCTTGATCACCTCGGCGGTGTGCTCGCCGATGGCCAGGTTGTGTTTGCGTTTGATGTATTGGAGGATGGCGTCGTCCATCTTGTCGCCGGCCACCCGCACTGACTTGGCGTAGACGATGCCGGCCAGGGAGATCACCGCCACCTCGGTGGTGCCGCCGCCGATATCGACGATCATGTTGGCGGTGGGTTCGGTGATGGGCAGTCCCGCGCCGATGGCGGCTGCCATGGGTTCTTCGATGAGGTGGACCTCGCGGGCGCCAGCCGATTCGGCCGATTCGCGGACCGCCCGTTTTTCCACCTGGGTGATTCCCGATGGCACGCTGACGATGATTCGGGGATGCACCAGGGTGCGCCGGTTGTGTACTTTATTGATAAAGTAGCGCAGCATCGCCTCGGTGACTTCGAAGTCGGCGATGACTCCATCCTTGATGGGGCGAATGGCGACGATGTTGCCGGGCGTGCGGCCCAGCATCATTTTGGCTTCCTTGCCCACCGCCAGAACTTTGTTGGTCCGGACGTCCTGGCGAACGGCAACCACCGATGGCTCCCGCAGGACGATACCCTTGCCTTTTACATACACCAGGGTGTTGGCGGTGCCAAGATCGATAGCCAGGTCGTTGGAGAGCCAGCCAAACAATGAATCAAAAGGGGAGAACATGCGGATGCCACCTCTTGCTGGTTGGAAAATTGTATATTTTCGAGTAGTTTTGCAGGCTTTGAAAATTGCGGCTATTCTAGCAGAACCATATACTGTTGGCAAGGGAAATGGCGGGGTGTAAGGAGGAGAAAAAACTTGACATTGTTTTCAGGGGCATGGTAATGAGATGGCGCAATCGCGACGCGTTAACGGCATTGCAGCCACAAGAGAATGGTGTGGGGGTATAGCTCAGCTGGGAGAGCGCTTGAATGGCATTCAAGAGGTCAGCGGTTCGATCCCGCTTACCTCCACCAACCTTCTGTCTCGTTGCAAATTCCTTTTTTGTCTTTTTGGGGAGGGCCTGATCGGTTTTTCTCACAAAAGGCAAGCCTCTGCCGGCATCAGAGAATTGGCCTTCTTCACGCCGCAGGGGCTTTTTTTGTTCTTTGGGGTGCTCCATGGCCGATGCAAAGATTCCCGCCGCTGTTAAGGTCGAGCCGGTTGTCAGGCCGGTTACCGACGAGGCCATCCTCAAGGTGGCCAAGGAAGTGGTTGTGAAGTTCATCGAAGTCGGCCGCCTTTCTCCTGCTAATTTCAATGAAACATTTCAGGATGTCTACCGTGCGGTGCGTGATGTAGTCCGTTCGTAGGTCGTCCGTTCCGCTCGCCCCTTCGGAGACCGCCTGGAGTCAGCCGTGTGGGGTTGTCGTGTTGTCCTCTTCCTCTGCTTCCCTCGTTTCTCCTCTCCTTGATCCTGCCCGTAACGTTTTTCCGTCCCTGGTCCGGCATGTCCATTTTATGGGGGTCTGCGGTACCGGCATGGGGTCTCTGGCCGGCATGTTCAAGGAGTCTGGTTTTCATGTCACCGGTTCTGATCAGCACGTCTATCCCCCCATGAGCGATTTTCTGGCCGGGCAGGGGATCGAGGTGCGCAGCGGTTACCGGCCGGCAAATCTTGAGCCGCGGCCCGATCTGGTGGTGGTGGGCAATGTCATTACCCGTCAAAACCCCGAGGCCATAGCCCTGGCTGAGTTGGGGCTTCCCTATGTTTCTTTTCCTCAGGCATTGAGCCACTACTTCCTTGCCGGCAAAACCTCGCTGGTGGTGGCGGGCACTCACGGTAAGACCACCACCTCTTCGCTGCTTGCCTCGCTGCTGCATGATGCGGGCCTTGCGCCCTCGTTTATGATTGGCGGCCTGGTGCAGGCCTTTGGGCGGAATTTCAATCTCGGGGACGGCCGTCATTTCGTGGTGGAGGGTGATGAGTATGACACCGCCTTTTTTGACAAGGGGCCGAAGTTTCTCCACTACCGGCCGCACATCGCCATCATTACCAGCGTCGAGTTTGATCATGCCGATATCTATGCCGATCTTGCCGCCGTGAAGCGTTCTTTTCGGCGCCTGGTGGAGATCATGCCGTCTGGTGGCTGTCTGGTGGCATGTCTGGATGATCCGGTGGTGCGGGAGGTGGTTGCCGGCGCTCCGTGTCAGGTGCTGGGGTATGGCCAGGGGGAGGACGTGGCCTGGCGGCTTGAGGGGCTTGCTGTTACCCCGGACGGCACCGATTTTGTCGCGGTGCGCAATGGCGAGCGGTTTGCCGCCTTCCGTTGTGTGATGCCTGGTCGCCACAATGCTCTGAATGCCCTGGCGGTGATCGCGGTTCTTGATCGGCTCGGGGTGGCGCCCGACGTCATTGATCGCGGCCTGCGGGGGTTCGCCGGCGTGCGGCGGCGTCAGGAGGTGCGGGGTGTTGTGGGCGGGGTGACGGTGATCGATGATTTTGCCCATCATCCCACCGCGGTTCGCGAAACCCTGGCCGCCCTTGCGGCCGCCTATGCCGGCCGGCGGCTGATCGCCGTTTTTGAGCCGCGGACCAATTCCAGTCGGCGGCGCGTTTTTCAGCGGGATTATGTGACTGTTTTTGACCATGCCCAAGAGGTGCTGGTCAAGGAGCCCGAGCCTCTGGCCAAGGTTGCGCCGGAGGAGCGGTTTTCGTCTCGTCTGTTGGTGGAGGACCTGGGGCGGCGGGGGGTGGCGGCCCGTTATTTTTCAACCACCGAGGCGATTATCGCGCATCTGGCCGAGTATGCCCGGTCGGGCGACGTGATCGCCATCCTCTCCAATGGTGGTTTTGATAATATTCATGCCCGCCTGTTGGCGGCGCTTCGCTGAACGGCAGATTCAGTTTTTGTGACCCGGATGTGGGGCTCTTTTTGGGGGTATTCGCCGGGTTGAGGGCGGAAAAGTGTGGCGGGGAGGTGGTTTTTTTGAGGTATCGTGGTGCTGTCTTTGCGGGTTTTCGGGGGTGCTTTCTGGTGGAAAGTCACCCTTTTTTGTTGCAGTTTTTTCGTGATATCGCACTTTTGTGCGGATGTTGCGGTTTTATGAATGGCCATTCAGTATTTCCTTGACAGCTGCCGGAGAACCGGATATTTAACACTAGCATCAAGAATCGTACCGATGCTCTTCAATACAAAGGAGCGACGTTCGTGGATCAGCAAACTCTCTCAGATCTTCTCTATGTGGCCGCCTTCTTTCTGGGTGGTCTGGCCTTTGCCGTCGGCCCCTTCGTCATCTCTCATCTTCTCGCCCCCCGCACCCTGCAGCCAAAGACGCGTCAGGTTTATGAATGCGGCATGGTGCCCATCGGCGGGGCGTGGGTTCGGTTCGGCATTGTTTATTACCTCTATGCCTTGATCTTCCTGGCCTTCGATGTGGATGTCCTGTTCCTTTTCCCGGTGGCGACCGCCTATGATCAGGGCTTTGCCATTCGGGATTTCGTCGAGATCGTCATCTTCGTCGGCATTCTGTCGCTGGCCATAATCTATGCCTGGAAAAAGGGAGTCTTCGAGTGGGAACGGAAAGTATACAATCCCCGATAGTGCGGTTCGCCGCGCTGGATAAACTGCTGGCCATCGGCCGTTCCAATTCCCTCTGGCCCATGACCTTCGGTCTGGCTTGTTGCGCCATCGAGATGATGGCCACCGGCTGCGCCAGGTTTGATCTGGATCGATTCGGGGCCGGTGTCTTCCGGCCGGCACCCAAGCAGTCGGACGTAATGATCGTCGCCGGCACCATCAGTAAGAAGATGGCGCCGGCCATTGAGACGCTCTACGAACAGATGCCCCATCCCAAATGGGTGATCGCTCTTGGCAACTGTGCCATCTCGGGCGGTCCTTTTGTTTTTGAGGGGCAGTACGGCATCGTCGAGGGGGCGGATAAATTCCTGCCGGTGGATGTCTTCATCCCCGGCTGCCCGCCGCGTCCGGAAGCGCTCATCGAAGGTATTCTCGAGCTTGAGGAAAAGATTACGGGCTCCCGGAGATTCCCCAGGGTGGAGGCTGGCTGAGCATGGCACTTGAACAAGTCAAAACAGAGTTGGCCGGGGTGGAATCGGCGGAGGTCGTGGCGACCAATTACGGCAAGAAGGGTTTCCACCTCGATGTGCGGGTGTCTCCCGACCAGGTCGTGGCTGCGGCCGAGGTCATGGATCGGCAGGGTTTCTTCATTGAGGCGGTGACCGGCGTCGACTGGTTCGGTGAGCAGGCGGCCATCGCCAGTGAGGCCAAGAAAAAGGCCGAAGCGGCTGCCAAGAAGGCTGCCGAGGCTGCCGCCGCCGAGGGCGCGGAGCCGCCGGCGCCCGCGCCGGTGGCGGTTCCGGAGTCGGGTCCCGACGAGATGGAAGTGGTCTACGACTTTAACCACTATCAGGCGCTTTGCCGGGTCACGGTGCGGACCCGGGTGCTGCGCGAGACCCCCGAGCTGCCCACCATTTCAACCGTCTTTCCCGGTGCCAACTGGCATGAGCGGGAAACCCACGACTTTTTCGGCATCCGTTTTCTCGGCCATCCGGATCTGTCGCCCCTGCTTCTTCCCGAAGATGCCGACTTCCATCCCTTGCTGAAGGATTTCAAAGCATGAATCATCTCGCAAGCGACATGCACAAAGAGACCTTTGTTCTCAACATGGGGCCGCAGCATCCCGCCACCCACGGCGTGCTGCGGGTTAAGCTCGTTCTGGACGGAGAGTACATCGTCGAAGCCGAGCCGGTGCTTGGCTATATCCATCGGATGCACGAGAAGATGGGCGAGAATCGGACCTGGGCGCAGTTCATGCCCAACACCGGCCGCCTTGATTACCTCTCGGCTCTCTCTTACAACCACGGGTATGTGGCGGCGGTGGAGCGGGCTGCTGGTATCGAGGTGCCTGAACGGGCCGAGGTGATCCGGGTGATGACCGTGGAGTTGAACCGGATTTCGAGTCACCTTCTCTGGTTCGGCGCCTATCTCCTCGATCTGGGTGGCTTCACTCCGTTGCTCTATGCCTTTGACGACCGCGAGCAGATCCTCGATCTGCTGGAAAGCGTCACCGGCTCCCGTCTCACTTACTGCTACTTCCGCTTTGGTGGTCTCTACAACGACATCGACGATGACTTCATTGCCGGCCTCAAGGGTTTTGTCGAACGATTGCGGTCGCGGCTGCCCATGTACCACACCCTGGTAACCAAGAACATCATTCTCATGAAGCGGCTCAAGGATATCGGCGTGGTTTCCGCCGATATGTGCCGGCGCTACGGCGCCACCGGCCCGGTGGCCCGTGGGTCGGGCATTGATTATGACGTGCGCAAGAACGAGCCCTATTCTGTGTATCCCGAGTTCGATTTCGATGTGCCGGTTTACCACGAGGGCGACTCCATGGCCCGCTACATGGTGCGCATGGACGAGATCGAGCAATCCCTGCGGATCATCGAGCAGGCCATTGCCAAGCTGCCCGAAGGACCGATCATGGCTGAAAAGGCCCCCAAGATCATCAAGCCTGCCAAGGGTGATTATTACCACGCCGTGGAGGCCGCCCGCGGCAGTTTCGGGGTGCGGCTGGTGAGCGACGGTACCAATACCCCCTATCGCCTCAAGCTGCGGTCGCCATCCTTCTGTAATCTGAGCCTGTTCGCCGAGGCGTCCCAGGGGATGTTGGTGGCCGATGCCGTTGCCTTCATGGGCAGTCTGGATCTGGTTATTCCCGAGATCGACCGGTAAGGAGCTGACGTTATGAACCCAGAAGTATCCAGGTTGCTCATCTATGTTGTGGCGGCCATCGCCTTCGTTGCCCTCAATGCCGCCATGCTGGTCTGGATGGAGCGGAAGGTGGCCGGCCATATGCAGGGCCGCATCGGCCCCAAGGAGGTTGGCCCCTTCGGCCTGCTGCAATCCTTTGCCGATGGTATCAAGTTGATGACCAAGCAGCTCATCGTTCCCGAGGGGGCCGATGTGCCGCTGTTCAAAGTCGCGCCGATGCTGGTGATGATTCCGGCGGTGATGTGTTTTGTCACTATCCCCTTCAGCGAGACAGTGGCGGCCCGCAACATCAACGTCGGCCTGCTTTTGCTCTTCGCCATCGCCTCGGTGAACATCCTGGCGCTGTTGCTCGGTGGCTGGGCCTCCAATAATAAATACGCCGTGATCTCGGCGGCCCGCGCCGTTTCGCAGAACGTTGCCTATGAGATCCCGATGCTGATCACTGCCATCACCGTGGTCATGTTCACGCGGACCATGAACCTGCACGACATCGTCATGCAGCAGGCGGGTGGCTTCTGGAACTGGAACATCCTGCCGTTCACCAAGAATCCGGCCATGGCGCTGGTCATGCCGATCTCCTTCCTGATTTTCTTCACCTGCTCCATGGCCGAGACCAACCGCGCCCCCTTCGATCTGGGCGAGGCTGAGAGTGAGCTGGTGGCGGGTTTCCATACCGAGTATGCCGGCATGGGCTTCGGCCTTTTCTTTCTCGGTGAGTATGCCAACGTCTTTATCGGCTGCAGCTTGGCGGTTATCCTTTTCCTGGGCGGCTGGCAATGTCCCTTTGGGCTTGCGCCCGGGATTCATTGGTTTCTGATCAAGGTCTACAGCCTGATCTTTGTGGTGATGTGGGCGCGCTGGACCTTCCCGCGGACCACCATCTACGGTCTGCTCAATCTTTCGTGGAAGATTCTCATCCCGATTTCGCTGTTCAACCTGGTGCTGACCGGCGCCCTAATCAAGGTGTTTTAACCATGAGCGGCTACTTCAAGGAAATAATCGACGGCACCCACAGCCTGGTTGCCGGCATGGGGGTGACCATCAAGTACATGGTGAAGCCGGTGGTCACCATGCAGTACCCCCGTGCCTCGGTAAAGATGACGGCCCGGTACCGCGGTCACATCGATCTGGTGAAAGATGCCGAGACCGGTGAGTCGTTGTGTATCGTCTGCGGCATGTGTCAGAAAGCCTGCCCGTCGGGCTGCATCAGTGTGGCTGGCGAAAAGCCCGAGGGCGCCAAGAAGAAGGTGCTCACCAGCTATCGCCTCGATTTCACCAAGTGCAGTCTCTGTGGACTCTGTGTGGAAAGCTGCAAGCCCGGCGCCATTACCTTTTCGAAGGATTACAACCTGGCGGGCTTGACCAAGGACGAGTTCATTTTTGATCTCAAAAAACGACTTGAGGAACGGTAACGATGCATCCTCCCATCAACAGTGCTGAGGGCCTTGCCGGGCTCGTCTTTCTGGCCATGATCCTGACCACGGCGGCCGGGGCGTTCATCGCCACCAGCGCCGTGCGGACCATCCGGGCCGTTGCCGGATTGGCGCTCTGTTTTGTCGGCGTGGCCGGCATCTATTACTATCTCCAGAGTCCCTTTGTGGCTTTGATGGAGATGCTGATCTATGTCGGCGCCGTCTGTGTGGTGTTGGTCTTTGCGGTGATGCTCGCCGAGCCCAACCCCGAAAAGCAGGTCGGCAAGCGCAACCCTCTTGCCGGACCGCTGAGTCTGGGGGTGGGGGTGTTGCTTGCCTGGGCTCTTATTGCTCTGGGTCGGCAGACCGCTTGGCACGCAGCGCCGGTCCGGCTGAATGACGGTTCCATTCCTCAGCTTGGCCATGCCCTGCTCACCAATTACAGCATGGTCTTCGAGCTGGTTTCCATCGTTCTGCTGGTGGCCATCATCGGCGCCCTGGTCCTGGGACGGGCCGGAAGGAGCAAGGCATGAATATTCTCGATTTGAGCAACCACCTGCAGACCTATTTGGTTATTGGTGCCTGTCTCTTCGGTATCGGATTTTACGGTCTTTTGCAACGCCAGACCCTGATCGGGATGTTGATCTCAGCGGAGCTTATCCTGGCCGGCGCCTCGGTGAATTTCATGGCCTTTAACCGCTTTCTGGCTCCGGATCCCACCGTGGGGCAGATCTTTACCCTGTTCATCATGGCCATTGCGGCGGCCGAGGCCGCCATTGCCCTGAGTATCGTGGTGGCGGTCTATCGTAATTATAAGACCATCGATGCCATGGATGTTGCTGACCTTGAGGGCTAGCGGTCCGGATGATGTGATCCGGGATTGAGCGGAATTTTTGAGCCGGTACGGCTTCGCAGCGCGCGAACCGTGTCGATAATTGAGAAAAGGAACTAGGGTTATGGAAGTCATTCACACCAGCAAATTGCTGATCGCCCTCCTGGTGCCGCTGGTCGGTTCCATCGCGGTGATGATGTGCGGCAAGAAACCCAATGTCCGTGAAGGATGTTCGCTTGCCGCGGCGTTGACCATGTTCGCCATCATCGCTTCCATGATCCCGACGGTGCTGGCCGGCAACAAGCTGCTCTATCCCATGTTCCACATTCTGCCCGGGGTGAGTGTGACCCTGCGGGCCGACGCCTTCTCGATGATCTTTGCGGTGGTCGCCTCTTTTCTGTGGATTCTGGCCGTCTTTTACTCGGCCGGGTACATGCGCGGCCTTGATGAGCACGCCCAGACCCGCTTCAATGCCTGTTTCGCCCTGGCCCTGTTCGGCGCCATCGGGGTTGCCTTCTCGGACAACCTCTTTACCATGTATCTCTTCTACGAGATCGTTTCGGTCTGCACCTACCCGCTGGTCGCCCATCATCAGGACGACGAGGGCTATGCCGGGGCGCGTAAGTACATTGTCTACCTCACCACCACTGCCAAGGGGATGATTCTGCCGGCGATGATTCTGATCTACGTGCTGACCGGCACCCTTGATTTCGCCAACAATATCTCCACCGGCATTTTCCCGGCCGAAGTCAACCACACCATCGTTACCATTCTGTATGTGCTCTGCCTGCTGGGTTTTGCCAAGAACGGCGTGATGCCGTTCCACAACTGGCTTCCCGGCGCCATGGTCGCCCCGACTCCGGTCTCGGCACTCCTCCATGCGGTGGCCGTGGTCAAGGTCGGTGTCTTCTCCACCACCCGGGTGATGCTCTACGTCTTCGGCGTCAACACCATGCATTCGTTGAACCTGGGGATTCCCACCGCCTACTTTGTCTCCATCACCATCCTCACCGCTTCGATCATCGCGCTCAGCAAGGATAACCTGAAGGCGCGGCTCGCCTATTCCACGGTGAGCCAGCTCTCCTACATCATTCTCGGCGTGGCCATGCTCACTCCCAGCGGCATCGAGGGCGGCCTGGTGCACATCGCCAACCACGCCTTTTCGAAGATCACCCTCTTTTTCTGTGCCGGCGCCATCTATGTGGCCACCCACAAGAAAAACATCTCCGAGATGAGCGGCCTGGGGCGGACCATGCCCTGGACCTTTGCCGCCTTTGGTATCGCCTCGCTCTCCATGATCGGCGCGCCGCCGGTGGCCGGTTTCGTCACCAAGTGGTACCTGCTGATGGGTTCCATGGAGGCGCACCAGGTGGGGATCCTGCTGGTCCTGATCGCCAGTACCCTTCTCAATGTCGGCTATTTCGCGCCGGTCACCTACCGCGCCTTCTTTGGCAAGCGGCCGGAGAACGAGCCCTTCGAGGGGGTCAAGGAGGCGCCGCTTTCCATGGTGGTGCCGATCATGACCGCAGCGATTATTTCGGTGGTCATCGGTATCTATCCTGACTTTATCATGCAATTCGTAAAGGCGGTGACGGGATGAACTTAGTCAATCTGATCGATTTTTTTCGCGATCGCCTCAAGATCGTCATCCGGGTTTCCTACGCGGTACTGGCCATGCTGGTGTTGATCGACATGACCTGTGTCGATAAGTCCCATGCCCATACAGCCGTTGAGCATCTGCCCGGTTTTTGGTCTGTTTTCGGTTGTGTCGCG
>Ga0224496_10001708_pt1 | contig 13425 bp, 12 predicted proteins | sample SF_Jul11_sed_USG_2_FD_168127 | JGI IMG/M metagenome (GOLD analysis project Ga0224496, IMG submission 168127) | Sediment microbial communities from San Francisco Bay, California, United States - SF_Jul11_sed_USGS_8_1 | ecosystem: Environmental > Aquatic > Marine > Sediment | place: USA... | reverse complement strand
CGGTAATGCGCCCGCTGTAATCGCGTTCTCCGGCTTTGATTTGCCCATCGATATCAATAACCGGCGCGACTTTGAGGTCTGGAAATCGGTTACGAATGGCCAAGGCGTCGTCATACCTGAGTTGAAGATTACGTCCGGCAAACATGCGTCGTTCATCAATGGTCAACCGTTTTTTCCAGACAAACAGTAAATTCGTGCCTAACTTTTCAATTGAACTGACCAGCCACACCTGTCCACCTTCTACGATCGCCATCATGGCAATCACTGAGGCCACCCCGATAATGACACCCAGCATCGTCAGGCCGGATCGCAGCATGTTGCTGGACAGGTTTTTGAGGGCATCGCGGAAGATGGCGCCAAGCATGACAGGCTTTAGGTTTCTTGAAGAACCGGGTGAGTCTGGGGTTCGGTGGACTCATCCGCTAACACCCGTCCGTCTAAGAGCGTGATGCGCCGGTTGGCGCGTTGGGCAATAAGGGGATCATGGGTAATCATGACAATGGTTTGCCCTTGACCATGGAGTTTGTCAAATATCGTGAGAATTTCATTCCCCGACTGGCTGTCCAAATTGCCGGTGGGTTCGTCCGCCAGAAGGAGTGCGGGCTGGTTGGCTAAGGCGCGGGCAATGGCCACGCGTTGTTGCTGCCCGCCAGAGAGTTGATTGCTGTGATGCTGCATCCGATCTTGAAGGCCGACTCGTGTTAAGAGTTCTTGAGCGCGGTCCTGTTGTTGTGCGCGGGTCGCTCCGGCATACATGAGTGGGAGTTGCACGTTTTCTAGGGCTGATTTGCGAGGCAAGAGATGAAAGGTCTGAAAGATAAACCCGATTTTTCGATTGCGAATGGTCGTGAGTTCCGAGTCCGGGAGTGTGTTGATATGGGACCCATGGAGCCAATAGTCGCCGCTGGTTGGCTGACTCAAGCAGCCTACAATATCCAGCAAGGTGGTTTTGCCGCTGCCGGACTGTCCAATGATAGCTACAAATTCGCCCTGTTCAATTTCAATATTCAGATCGTCAAGTGCATGAACGGCCACTTCGCCGGTGGTATAGATTTTATTGATATGGTGTAGGGTGATCAGCATCACGTTGATGGGGTGGAGAGGTCCTCAGTCTTCTGCTGCAGGTTTAAAGGTGGGAATGACCACCTGATCGTGCTCCTTGAGGCCTTTCGTAATGACGGCTTGAGTATCGGTTCGGAATGCCACACGCACCTTCTGGCTTTTAGGCGTTCCATTGGTCAGGACTTCGACAACATCATCGCCATTTTTAACCTGTAGCACCTCCAGAGGGATCATGAGAACATCCTCTAATCGTTTCGTCACAATATCCACATTGGCGGTCAACATGGGCTTGAGGGTCTTGTTGGGCTCTGTAATGGCGATTGTGACGTCATAGGTCACAATATTCTCCTCTTTCACACCTTGCGCAGCGATGGCGGTCACGCGCCCTTTGAACGCTTGGCCGGGGAGAGCATCTAAGCGAATGTCCACGTCTTGATCGACAGCCACACGCGGAATATTCACTTCGTTGATTTTGGCTGTGACGATCATGCGAGACAAATCGGCCAGTTTCATGAGTATGGTGCCTCCACCGAATGTCGCCGTTCCCGATGTAATTATTTCCCCGGGGTTCACAAGAATTTCCAGGACGGAGCCATCCGTTGGGGAACGAACCTGAAACTCTTCCGGCCTGGAACTTTGCATTGAGCTTTCTTGGTATCGATTAAACAGTTCTTTATTCCCACCCAACGCCAGCAATAATTGCCGCTCAGCGAGTTCCAAGCGTACAAGGGCACGTTGAAAGGCATTCTCCGAGGTTTCAAGGGCTTGTTGTGCAATAAATCCCTTCTTGAAAAGAGCTTGGGAACGGACCCACTCCCGCTGGGCGGTATTCACGTTCAAGTGCTCTTCTTGAATGCCGGCGCGAAGCTGAGCCACCTGGCGGGCTTGGCTGGATTCCTGGCGAATGATCGCCAACAATTCACCTTTTTTCACGGGCGTTCCGTTTGAGACAAACAATTGCGCCACTTCCCCGGAAAATTGCGACTTAATTTCGATGGTTTTCGAGGGCTGAATCGTTCCAGTTTCCGACACCCGCGTGTCAATGGAACTGCGCACTACTTCGACGGTAGCCGGCGGTTCTTTTTTGGAGGAATCTGATTGGAGGGCGGGGAGATAGGCATACAGACCAATGCCAGTAGCAACGATGAGAACAACAACGGTAAGTATGACTTTTCGGGTCATGATAGAAGCAAGTCCCGTGATAAACTCTTTAGACTCATTGGGCGGTTGGGTAACTCGCCGCACTCAAACAGAATTGGCCGAATTTCCCAATACCAAAAACTTTTTTGTCATGCTAAATGTGCCAGCCTCTTGAATAAGTCCAAATATCTTTCCTATTTATTGGATCTCGATGTTGTAATGGTCGAGGGTGGAGGCGGTGACGAGGCGGAGGCGGGAGAGCGATTGATTGTAGTCGAGGATGGCGCGGAGTTCTTGGCCTTGGGCCACTTGTAAGTCTCGTTGAAATTCTAGGACGACTCGGGTGGTGCTGAGGCCGAGCTGCAAACGTTCCTGCTCGGCCTTGAGTTGTCTTTCAGAAAGCCGACGAGCGGTTTGATTGGTGCGAATACGTTTGTAGTTTGTACTGACTTGGCGCAACGCTTCTTTCACATCCAAGATAATTTGCTGGCGAGCACGAAGTAAGGAGGCTTGTTGTTGATGCGTTTCAAGAATCCGACGTTGATAGCGGCTTTCCGCTGAACGGTTGCCTAAGGGATAACTCAAGACCAAGCCTCCGCCCATATTGTAGAAATCGGTACTGCCTAGGCGATTCCAACTATTGCTGAGATTGTTCCCTAAGCCGGCGAGGCCGAGCCCACCTTGGAAGGAGAGGTCTGGCAGGAGTTGATTTTTCGCAAATTGCGTTTGAATCTGAGAGCTATTGATATGTTTCTTGGCCTGCAACACGTCGGGCCGCTGTTCAAGGGCTTGATCGATTGTGGCCTGTAACGGGAGTTCCGATCGATGTTGAATGGGTTCATCCAGTGGGACTAAGGGGGTCGTTTGAGTCAGATTCCATTCCGACGGGCTGAGCAACCGTCGCAATTGGTCTTCTTGGTCTTCAACTGTTTTTTGTGCGAGTAAAATTTGTTCGATACGACTGGCCACTCCAGCCTGAGCTTGTAAGGCTTCAACCTCAGCCATGACGCCGGCCTTGACCTTTTCCCGGTTGCTCGCCAAGAGTTCCTCGGCGGCTTTGAATGTGGCATGGGCCACTTTCAAGTTTTCTCTAGCAAAGACGAGTTCCCAATAGGTCTGCTCGACCTGTGCTATGACCGAGAGGACCTGTTGGACTAAGAAGAGCTGTTCCACGGCTGCCGTATTACGGGCGACCGTGATCAGTGTCGTATTCGTGCTGGGACCGAAGTTGCGTAAGAGTGGCTGCGTGAGATTGAAGGAGAGATTGCTACCATACGAGGGATTAAAGAGAAATCCGGTTGTGCCGGCGACCGAGTTGCGGTTGGTATCAAATGTGAGGTCATATGAGCCACCGGTGAGCAGGCGTTGTGTATACCCTAAGTTCAACCGTGTGTCATTTTGGTCAAAGTTGTCGGGCTCGGTGCCTCCGGTGACCCCACCAAATCCAAACACAGGTCGGTTCAAAGGAGAGACGGTTCGGTCGTAGCGCCCCCCTAGTTGAACGGTCGGATCGAATTTGGCTTGTTCAAAGATAATATCGGTGAGCTGTGCATCTCGTGTATGTCGACTGACTTGAATGTCGACATTATGTTCAAGGGCTTGCATGACGGCGTCACGAAGCGTGAGCGTGATCACGGGGTCGGAGGGAATGAGTGCTTTGAGGTCCGCATCTTCCGCTGAAGTCGTGACAGATTTCGGGCTTGTCGATTGACCCCACGTTGGCCCTAGGACGCACAAGGACCAAAGCACTATGGTCAATGATGCCATGCCGCCTGTTCTTACGAAGCGTTGCATAGGCCACGCTAACAAAGGCAGGGGAATAAGGGCAATTTGGCTAAAATTTGCCCACGCGACTGTCCAAGGTTTACCCTTAAAAGGATGGTGGGTTTCGCTTCACTCTTTTGGGTATTTCTATGGAGAAAGGGGTTGTCGCCGTCGGCAGAGAATGCGTATCATTTCCTTCCTTCAAAGGGATGCGGCTTTTTATAATTTTTTCAACAGGGTAGGGGAACGTTATGACAATGGAAAGTTTGAATCATGATCTCAGCAAGATGGAGGGATCCAATAATTTGCGATGTGATCGAATATCTTGTGAAAGAACGGATGCGACGACAGCCTCGCTTGTTGGTCTAGTGCTTGTATGGTGTCTCATCTGTTCCCCTATGGGCGTGTTCGCCGGTGATGGACCTCAAGAACTGCCGAAACCTTCTCATATGACCGTTGCTCCCCTCTTCCAGGAATGGCAATTTGATAAATCTACGGTGAATGCCGTTCCCGAAGGGTTTTCCCTCGGAATAAGTGACACACCTGGAAAGGGAGGTTGGTTGGTCAACGAGGATGCATTGGCTCCGAGCCAACCAAAGGCAGTAGAGCAACACCTCACATGTGGAGATGGTCCGTGCTACCAATTGTTGTTTGTCGATGGGGTGACTGTCGAATATGTCGATTTGTCAGTCCAGATGAAAATGCGATTGGGTACACCTTCAGGCAAAGCTGGTTTGGCCTATGGCGTGCAAGACGCCAAAAACTTTTATGCGGTGGTGGTTGAGCCTAAAACCAATGAGATTGTGGCGTATGTCGTGAAGGACGGACAACCCAAAGAAATCGCTCGTGAGACCCTTATTCTGGAACCCTCCGAATGGCATTTTCTTCGCATTCAACGCAACACGATTGTGAGCAAGGAGTTTACCGAAATTTTCTTTGATCACCATCTGATGATTGATGTGTATGATCAATCGTTTAAAATTGGAAAAATAGGCTTGGTCGCCATGGGAGATGGGGCGTTTTCGTTTGATAATCTTCGCGCCATCGAATTGATGGCGAATCGCCCGCTTTCGCGACCGGCTGCTTATTAGGGTACGTGGTGACGTCCTCTTTAGTCAGGCCAAATTGGTGATGCCGTCAGGGCACAGGTGAGGTTTCATCAGGGCCAGTAATGATTCAGGATCTCTCGCTTCGAGCACCAGTGCCCGGTTTGTGGGCGTCACGAATCCTTGTTTAACTTGATGGTCAAGGAATCCCAGAAGACCGTCGAAGAACCCTAAACAGTTCAGAATTCCGCAGGGTTTCGTATGAATTTTGAGCTGAGCCCACGTCAACAATTCACAACATTCCTCCAACGTTCCAAATCCACCGGGTAAGCTGATAAAGCCTGAAGAACATTTGGCCATCAGCGCTTTTCGTTCGTGCATGGTCTCCACGATATGAAGAGTGGTGAGTTCTGTGTGCGCCAATTCTTGTTCCGCTAACTGGCGCGGAATCACTCCAATCACCTTGCCTCCGGCTTCAAGTACTGTGGAGGCGATCATTCCCATTAACCCAATATTGCCGCCACCATAGACGAGGCCGAATCCCTGCTGCACCAGGGTCTGGCCCAAGTGTTGGGCCATGTTCGCATATTCTGGATGGATACCAGTGCTAGATCCACAAAAGACACAAATATATTGCATGGTCGGTGAGCTGGCGAAGGACGGAAGAAAAATGGTCGAGGGCTTGCCTAATTTTCTAGAGGCAAGGCGGTCAGGGCATAGGGATTGACTCGGGCACCGTTGAGACGAACGCCCCAGTGGAGATGGGGGCCTGTGGCTCTCCCTGTGGCTCCGACTTTTCCCAATGCCTCTCCTTTCTTGAGGGTTTGGCCCGGTTGAACGTTAATTTCCCATAAATGAAAATACATGGAAAATAGCCCGACCCCATGATCGATGATCACTCCCTTTCCAGAGAAAAAATGATCCACTGTGGCCACGACCGTTCCTGTGTTGATGGCCATGACCGGCGTACCTTGAGGGGCGGCGATGTCTTCTCCTGAATGCGGACGTTTGTGTTGTCCGTTGATCACGCGACGACTGCCGAACCGCCCGGTTACCTTGCCCTTTGTTGGCTCAAGAAAGGCCCCCTCCCATAACGGCTGCGTGCCGATGTGGTGAAAGGCGTCCGCCATTTCTTTTTGTTCGAGTCGTACGCGTTTCAAGGTTTCGGAGTCGAGGTCGACTTTATCCTTTGGCAATTTAAGGTGCTGGACGGCATATTTTTCTTTGATGATTTCTATTGTGTAGGTGAGATGCTCCGTATGGTCGGCGAGCTGAACCGTAATATTCAACTTCTGTGGGCCAGGAGGATCTTGCATGTCAATGCCGACGATTCCCGCAAACCGACTATCCGTCACAGGAAAGAAAGGAATGTTTCGTTTTAACAAAGTACCACTGACCGTAGCTTGTGGATTGTCGACAGGAGTTTCAATCCATAAGACTTCTCCTTGCTTACCGCTGAATGACTTTTTTGTACTTGGAGTATGGTTTTCTGCCGCCTCAATAAGTTGGAGAGGAAAGATGCTCGCGATGACGAAGAAGAGAATATTCAGCCATTGTCCTAGGATACGGGGGAATGTTGTTGATAATGGGTTGGCCGGGTTGGTCATGGGTAGAGCCGATTATGCGGAACCTGGCTCAATAACTCGTCAACTCTGGGGTTAAATGGACAGAAAGGATCCATGCAAAGAATGGTTTCTTCCCAATATCCGTTGAGCTTGAGATAGGTCCAATCCACAGTATACGACCGATTTTTTGCACGGGCAAATCGGATAAAGTCTCCGCGAACTTTGGCGCGCGTCGTTTGTGGAGGGATCGTTTTGGCTAGTTCGATGGCTTCCTCGTCCACGAGTTTTCTAATGCCTTGCCGTTCGGCTAACAGATAAAAGAGGCCGCGTTGTCGGCTGATGTCATGATATTGGAGGTCCATCATGCTGAGTCGTGGGTCGTCCCATCCACACGACTTGTTGGCCATGTAATTTTCCATCAGCCATTGTTTGGTGATCCAGTCGATTTCTCTGACTAAATCGATTGGAGAGGTGCCTAGTAGCTGTAACACGCGCCCCCATTCATCATGAATTTCGGAGAAAATTTTATTGGGTGCGTGCGACTGTAAATATTCTCCCGCACGTTCCCAAAATACCTGTTGAATGTCGAGGGCGGTTAAGGACCGTCCGTCTTCCAGTTTGACGGACTTTTTCAATGTGGGGTCACGAGAAATATCTCGAATGGCTTTGACCGGTTCCTCTAGCGCAATGTTGGGAATTGTGAATCCGTCTTCAATCATGGTCAACACGATCATGGCCGTTCCCACTTTTAAATAGGTGGCGAATTCCGACATGTTGGAATCGCCAAGAATGATATGTAGGCGACGGAATTTTTCAGCATCGGAATGGGGCTCGTCTCGAGTATTAATGATGCTGCGGGAGGACGTGGTCGAAGACGAGGTTTTTTCATGAATATGCTGAGCTCGTTGGGAAATGAAAAATTGAGACTTCCCAGAGACTCTGAGAATTTTCCCTGCTCCGGAATAAATTTGCCGGGTCACAAAAAAGGGAATGAGTTGTTCGCTGACTTTCCAAAAGTCCACGTCCCGGCGCATGAGAAAGTTTTCATGCGAACCGTAAGTATTGCCGAGTGAATCCGTATTATTTTTGAAGATGAAAATATCACCGGAGAGACCTTCTTCCCTCAAGCGTTCTTCGGCAATGGGGAGACAACTTTCCAGGATTCGCTCGCCGGCTTTGTCATGCATGACTAAATCAATCAGGTCGTCACATTCGGGCGTCGAATATTCCGGGTGGCATCCGGTGTCTTGATAGAACCGTGCCCCGTTTGTGAGGAAGGCGTTGGAGGGCCAGCTATTGGGAATAAGTCCCTCAAAGATGTACCCCAGAATTTTTTCAATTGGAAGATAGACGCGCCCGGTGGGAGAAAAGGTCAATCCGTATTCGCACTCGAGGCCGAAAATTCGTTTGATCATGGCCACCTTGAAACTCTTATTAAAGAGTTGTTGTTCAGGAATGCCGGATGATGATTACCGTGTCATTCAATCAGAATACACCCCCATTGAAGAATCTTCAACCGGAAAGTTTGAAGCCAGAAAAAACGGAGTTGAAGGTCCTAGGAAAGAAGAACCAAGGCTTCAGAAGTCTCAACCCGACGGAATTTTCGGCCGGATCGCGTCCTATCTAAAAGGGCCACTGCATCTGAAAGTGTGTGCTGAACTCACCGTGCTTTTTGTGTTTGCCAGTCTTGCATAGAATTGGAAGCACTTGCCGGAGGCTCTTTCATCTAGCCTCACTCAAGCTCGGCATCTGCTATTGCAATCAGTTGGGAATATCCCACTCTCCCAAACCATTCGAGCGGTTCTGACTCAAATCTTTCTCCCGAAAGGACTGTGAAGAGGTGGGTGAAACAGGTTCCAAGCTCAGGCAAAACAGTTTAGGAAGGTGAGCCAGAAGCGAGAGACCATCCCAGCGATGCTGACCCCTGTCGTGAGTCCCAAAAAAGGGAGTGTCGCTCAAGGACAGAGAAGATTGCTGAGGGGTGCCAGAATCGACCATATTTAATAATGAAAGAAGCCATAACACAAAAGAGTGAGGCTCACTTTTTATAGAAGGGTTTTTTGGTTTGTTGCGGGCCGAGTTTATAATGGGCACATCACTTCTTCAGACATTTTTAATATGAAGAACCTCCTGAAGGGTTTGGCCTAGTTTCTTGATCAACAACGGCTTCAAAAGAAAGGCCCGAATCCCCATGGCTTTGGCCTTTTCCTGAGTCATACTGTGACTAAACCCCGTACAGAGAATAATGGGCACATCCGAGCGGATTTGTAACAATTCACGGGAAAGGGCCTCACCGGTCATATTGGGCATGGTTTGATCAGTCACGACCGCATCAAACCGAGAGGGATCAGCCCGAAAGGCTTCCAATGCTTCCAAACTGCTCGTGCGCACCATCACCTCATACCCCAACCCTGTCATAGCTTCCTTCCCCAGCCTTGCGAGAGCTTCCTCATCCTCTACAAAAAGAATATGCCCATGGCCCATGAGAAACTCTTGTTCCAATGGTTTAGTTTCACCCTGGATGCTCTTCGCTTCTATCTCAGGGAAATCAATGGTAAATGTGGTGCCCTGTCCAGGTTCACTCTGCACATCAATGCAACCGCCATGACTGGTCACAATTCCATGGACAACGGCTAAACCCATCCCCGTCCCTTCCCCAACCTCCTTGGTGGTAAAGAATGGGTCAAAGATACGTTGGACCACCTCTGGAGTCATGCCTACTCCCGTATCTCGAATGGTCAGGCGGATAAAGGAGCCTGCTGTCGGATGAGGTGGGGTTTCTTTTTCAGGGGTTGCACCACTCACACGGTCCACCTTCAATTCAAGAATACCCCCTCGTTCCCGCATGGCATGTTCGGCATTGGCACAGAGGTTCATCACCACTTGGTGCATTTGGATGGGATCTCCTAAGATGGTGGAAGGGCCTTCCATAAAACTTTGACGAATTTCGATAGTCGCCGGTAACGACGCACGGAGAAACTTGCACACTTCTTTGGCCACCGTTTGGAGTTCAATCGGCTGCTGCTCATGCTCAGTTTGTCGACTAAAGGACAAAATTTGTTGGACCAATTCCTTGGCCCGCTGCCCCGCAACTAACACCTCTTCCAGATTCCGTTGAGCCGCGTTATTTCCCCTGGCATTGAGTGTGGCAAGTTCCGCATAGCCAGTGATCGCCGACAGAATATTATTGAAATCATGGGCGATCCCTCCGGCCAAGGTCCCCATCGCCTCCATTTTTTGAGTTTGTCGCATCTGATTTTCCAAGTGTTTCAATTGAGTGATATCCGTGTTGGTCCCAAACCATTTCCTTACCTGCCCATTTTGATTAACAAGGGGAAGCGCTCGACCCAAATGCCATCGAAAGGAATGATCTTTTGCCCGCAGGAGTCGAAATTCAATTTCAAAAGGTTGGTTGGTGGCGCGGGCCTTGTCCCAACCCTCCAGACATCCAGGCAAATCATCCGGATGCAGGAATTGCTGCCACCCCTGATCAATGATCTCCTCAAAGGAACAGTCAAAATACTGGAGCACGTGTTGATTGACATAATCCAGAGACCCATCAGGACCTGCGGTCCAGACTTGCTGGGGAATGGCTTCATTCAGCAGTCGGAACTGTTCTTCACTTTCTTTAAGGGCATCTTTGTCTGCTTTTCCTTCTGTGATGTCACGTGCCACTCCAACTAACTTCTGAACTACACCGTTTTCATCAAAGAACGGTGCCTTGATGGTGTGAAAATAGCGAACTTGCCCATCGTATCGAGTGACCGGTTCCTCCGGAATGTCCAAAACCTCCCCTTTATTCAGCACATAGGCATCATCCTTATGGTATTGCTGGGTAAATTCAGACTCATTAATGGGGGAATCCAGGATTCCTCTGAGTTGCTCATTGGTCATGTTGTAATAGCTTCGAAAGGCTTTGTTCCCCCATACCATTTTGAAATGCTGATCCTTCATGAAGACCATGTCCGAAATGGAGTCCAAGATTTGCCGGTACATCCGCTCAGTGGAAAGGAGGTTGTCCTCTGCGTGTTTCCGTTCTGCAATTTCGTGGTCTAATCTTCGGGCATCTCGAATGTCCCGAACTATGAAAAGTAGACCCATCAACCCAACCAAAAGAGCAATAAGGGTCTCCCATTTCACCGTCGTCCCGACCCTTACCGCAGCTTGCCTCTCCAAAAGCTTGACGGCTTCGTCGGCGATGTCAATTAAATTTGAAGTCTGGTCCCTAAGGATTTGGAGGTGCTGAGAAAATTCTGGCTCCTCAGGTTGCAGGGAAAGAAAATAGTCCGCGAGCTTTGCGAGGTTGTCGAAGGATTGTTCTTGCTCACGCAATTTGTTGAATATTTTCTCCGTGGGTGCCGACGGGATTACTTGGCGCTGCCCCGTTTCAGGTTCAAGAACCACCGAGCTCCCTTCCATGAGCGAAGCCAGGGTCGAGCGAATCAGTTCTCTCGTAGAAGTGTAATCAGCTGGGACTTGCTGAGAAGCATAGAAAACCTCATTCATATGCTTTTGGATAAGCATCCGTTGGCGGCCAGCCAAATTGATTAACAGCGCCTCCGATTGTTCCTTTTGGATGGTCGCAATCGTATAGCCTAAAAGACCAAACAGGACACTCAGAAACAAGAGAGTAAGGATGGTAAATCGGCCACGGAACAACGAGAGCCCAAAAAGGGGCCTGATGGGAGATGCATTCATTGTGGAAGCTACACTCATAGATAGGACTCCCTGCCCTCGGAGTTTTTGCCAAAATCCTAGGGGCTTGTGGTTTCATTGCCGTACACAATGAATACGTACGCCACTTTCATCCAGCGAAAAAGTGATGTTAAGCGTTTGTCCAAGTTTCGAGATTTTGGAGGTAACAAGGGAAGATACATTGCCACATGGAATGAACCAATTAAGAGAGTTGGCCTTACCTTCTTTTTCAGTTAGGCATTGATAGGAATAGGCCGTTTGAAAAAAATGATAGAAAAGAGAAGAACACCTACTTAAAATAGTCTAGCGTAAATTGTGCATGAAAAGGAACACTCGGATCTCCTGGGATGAATTGGATGGCCACTCCTAGGATGCTAATGATTAAGACTAACTTACCGGCGATGGATTTCATTCACCACCATCCTTAGGGAGGGAATAGGAATTTTAAAAGGCCTTTTTGGGTGGACAGGAAAGTACCAAAGAACTCCTGAACAGATCAATCCCCAGATTTCGCTATCCGACAGGTGGTCGTTCATCCTGTGAGTGGGGTCTGAGGAGCCCATTTTTTTTGGATTGAGCGACCATGGCGCTCTCTTGTGGCGTGTGCGGGTGGGCACAAGGCAAAGGGGGTCTGTCGGCTCCAGGATGAGTTCCTCTTGGCGAGGAATAAAGATCAAGGCAATAGCCCCAAGAAATGGCGCAAAGAGAATAATTAATAACGAATATTCACCCATAACAATTAGTTCTTCATAGGGAATATGGCACGCTGATGGTTAAGGACAATGGGTCGGGCATGCAGCGGAAGGATTTAGCCCGCTACCATGACATTGCTTCCAGCACCAAACGCCGGGGACAGGGGATTGGCTGTGCCGGCGTTGGAATCAAGCTTGGCTTGTTGGTTTGTGAGGAAGTACTGACTGAGACCAAACGTGGCCAGACGCATGTGTCGACCATGTGGCATTTATCGTCACGGCATCGGGCCCCCTGGAAATGGATGCCCCCAATTGGCAGGGGAAAAAAATTACGAGAGCCGGATTGCCGGCAACAACTGGAGAGTTTAATCAACAGTTAAGGGCATTGATCGCGCTTCACAGCCAGATCGATGCCCTCCACCCGCTGCAAAAAGAGGGTGTCCTACCTCTAAAAATGGCAACGAGATTTCTCTTGCATTTGACCCTGTGATGTCCGAAATCCTGTACCGGGCCCCACCCCCCACAGCGGTCATTCCTGACATTGTGTATCGGAAATCAAACCAGTACCCCTCTGTCATGCCCGACATTGTGTATCGAGCCTCCATCTGCTCTTTTTTCGGATGGATCCCCGCTTACTAATTGCGGGGATGACTGCTAGGAGGCCGAGATGACGGAATAGGCATGCGGCGATGCCAGATAGCGCGGAACTTCAACTTCCTTCTCATTGGCAATTGAGGAAATTTCCTTCCTTCAACTAGAGATTCCACTAGTTCTGCATACTTCTGTGACTATGTGAAACGCGCGCGGTGATCAGGAGTCAGTCACCGTGGTTACCTATTAGCAACGACCATGCTGCAACATGAATGCGTTTGTGAAAAACCTAGACCCGACGGCGTGTCGGGCCCAGGCAAATCATCGTGACAGAAGAGGCCGCGTAAGGCGCCGCGTGAAAGGGCGAAGGTCGCTCGCTAGTCGAGGATCCGCACGTCCACGAAGTGCATGTCGGCCCGCTCCTGCCCGGTGTAGGCATGGCCGCCCGGCGGGACGCCGGCCGAAGCGGTGTCGATGGTGTTGGTGGCCCGCAGTACGGTAACGAGTTTTCCGCTCTTGCCCCCCTCCTCGAGTCGGACCACGCCCACCCCTGGGCAACTTCCCTGTGCAGCGTGGTTGGCAGTGATCGGCGCCGGCCCGCGGAACGCGATGAACAGGTAGTCGCCGTTGGGGCTGCGGGACATCAGGTCCGGCGCCGGGTCGTTCAGTGGCATCCCGGGGTCGTCCTGAACACTGGCGTCGGCGCAGGGGCCGATGCCCCTACCATTGCCATTGGCCGACGTAAGGTCGTAGGTCTCCTTCCTCTTGGACCGGCCCATCGTCTTGACCACCTCGACGTTGTTGCGGATCCGGTCGCCGGTGTGGACGTATCGCTCGTCGACCGTGGCCACCACACCGTGGGCGTCGCGC
>Ga0224496_10001707_pt1 | contig 13438 bp, 8 predicted proteins | sample SF_Jul11_sed_USG_2_FD_168127 | JGI IMG/M metagenome (GOLD analysis project Ga0224496, IMG submission 168127) | Sediment microbial communities from San Francisco Bay, California, United States - SF_Jul11_sed_USGS_8_1 | ecosystem: Environmental > Aquatic > Marine > Sediment | place: USA... | reverse complement strand
TTTATTCTTCGGGCTGACGGCGGATGGATTTTCCAGCCTGCCATATGGGGTTTACGGTTTATCTTATTTTATCTGTTCCTTTTTTATCCGTTGGTATGGGATTAAGATTTTTAATGGATATTTGCTCATCGTTCCAATATTGGCCGGCTTTTTTACGTTGGTGCTGAGCTCGATGGTCTATTTTATTGAGAGTTTTTTTTTCGTACAAAAAGTTTTGACTTTGAAATGGATACAGTCATTGATTCTATTTGAGGTTTTGCCGACGGCGTTGATAGCGGTGCCTCTTTTCCAATTATTGATTATGATCGATGCGAGACTAAAGCTGAGGTTGGCGGAGAGAAAATTTTGAAGGAAGAACCTTTATCACTTGAAGAATTAAAGCTTTTCAACCGGAGGGAATTGATCATCAGGGGGGTCATCAGCCTGCCTTTTATCGGTTGCGTCTGGAGGCTTTGGAATCTTCAGATTAAAAGCGGGGAGAAATACCGTGAACTTTCCAAGGGAAACCGCATTAGATTAAACTCGGTCGCGGCACCCAGAGGAATTATTTATGATCGAAACGGGTTGGTTCTTTCAAAAAATATCCCCGCTTTTAATCTGATGCTGGTTAGAGAGGATACCGATGATATCGAGACTGTATTGCGTAAAATTTCCGTCACGCTTCAAATCAGGTTGGAAAGCATGCATAAGGCCCTCGTTAGTAATAAACGTGTCGCCAAGTATGAACCGATCATCCTTTTCAAGGATTTGTCCTGGTATCAGGTGGCTCTGATCAGCGCTTATCAGGAGGAGTTTCCAGGTATTTCAATTGAGATCGCGTCCAGAAGGTTTTTCCCCAATTTGCAATCAGGCGCGCATATCTATGGTTACATGAACAAAATAACCAAGGGTCAGTTGCGGGAACTACCTGTGAAAAAACTCATGTCCGCTAAAATCGTTGGACAGGAAGGGATCGAGAAAGTTTATAATGATCGCTTGATCGGTACCGACGGCGGTGTTCAGGTTGAGGTTGACAGTACCGGAAGGATCATTAAAACGCTTAATTCCATCGATCCTTACCCAGGTGAGGATTTGCGGTTGAACATCGACAGCAAGCTGCAAAAGAAAGTCGAGAAAATATTTGGAGAGAGACAAGGCGCCGCGATTATGATGGATCCAAAAAATGGGGAAGTGTTTTCGTTGGTCAGCCTGCCATCGTTTGATCCGAATGAGTTTTCCCAAGGGTTGACGCAAAAAAGATGGGATTATTTAAGCAGCCACCCCTCTAAGATTCTGCACAACAAATGTATTCAGGGGACCTATTCTCCGGGCTCGACTTTTAAGATGATCGTTGGGATTGCGGCGTTGGAGATGGGGCTGATCGATGAGAACACCGAACAACTCTGCGAGGGGTATTTCCGCTATAACCGAACGCAGGTTCACTGCTGGAAGCGTTCAGGGCACGGCAATCTCAATGTCGTTCAGGCCCTGGAAAATTCGTGCAATATCTTTTTTTACAAGATTGCCCTTGAGGTAGGGGTCGATAAAATTTATGAGTATTCCCGGAAATTTGGATTGGGCCTTGAAACCGGAATCGATTTAAGTAACGAAAATAACGGCGTAATTCCAAATAAGGAATGGAAACAAAAAAAATACAATGAGGTATGGTATCCGGGTGAGACACTCCCGGTTGGTATCGGGCAGGGATATGTTTCGGTCACTCCCATCCAACTATTAAATTACATCAGCTCAATAGCCAATGACGGTTACGTCGTTAAACCAAGGGTGGTAAAAGCGGTTATCAGGAAAATCCCCGATGAGGAAGATGAAAAAAAACGTTTTCGGACCCAATTGAATTTTACAGAGGTTCAACGCAGGAAAATCGATCTGTTACCAACCACCCTTAATACCATCAGAGAAGGCATGAGGCTTAATGTCCAGGGCAAAAACGGCACAGGTATCCACGCGCGCTCCGACCTGGTTTCCATCGCGGGCAAAACAGGGACCACACAGGTTGTCAGTTATAAAACCAGGGCAAAAATCAAGAAAGAGACAGGGACAGTGGATTTGAAATATTTTGACCATGCCTGGTTTGCCGGTTTCGCGCCCTTTGACGATCCACAGGTCGCGATCGCTCTTATCATCGAAAACGGGAAATCAGGCAGGCACGCCGCCTTGCTTGTAAAGGAGATCCTAGAGTATTATTTCACCGAGATCAGTCCCATCGAAAAGAAACCGCCGCCGCCTGAGGAAACTCTCCAAGACAAGTTGATATGATGTTTAAGCAGGTTAAAAGGATTCTTTTGGCGTCGGGTTCTCCCAGAAGGCATGAGTATTTAAGCCGATACGGTCTAAAGTTCAGGGTTTTGACGGGAGATTTGGAAGAAAAGGCTTTCGGTGGTGAGCGTCCAAAGGACTTTACGCTGAGGATGGCCCTGGAGAAAAACAAGGCTGTTCATTGTTTGGCCGATGAGGATGAAATTGTTATTTCAGCCGATACGATCGTGGTTATTGAAGATCAAATTATTGGGAAACCCACTTCCAGGGAGCATAAACTGGAAATCTTAAATCGGCTTAACGGCGAAGCGCATGAAGTTTTAACGGCTTATGGTGTTTATGATTGCCAGCGGGATAATTATTTTTCGGGTTTTTCGAGAACCAAGGTTCTTTTTCAGAAGATGCCCAGGGAATGGATCAAGGCCTATGCCGATCAGGACGAATCGGACGATAAGGCGGGAGGATACTCCATTCAAGGCATGGGCACCTTTCTGGTCAAATCGATTACGGGTTCTTTTAACAATGTGGTCGGTTTTCCCATCGAAAAGCTTCTTTTTGATCTCCACAGTAAAGATTATATTCAAATCGAGGATAAAGGGTAATGGAGGTTTTTATTCCGGCGATGAAAAGTCTGTCCCTGCTTGTGGAAACAAGGCAGATTGTATAGCTTGTTATTTTGAATACGTGAAACTCCCTTATAATTAAGGCATCAGGAAGAATATGTTTCTTAAAAAGCTCTTTTTATTTGCGTTTTTGCTACTGCTCTTTTGGCCAGCGTCTGCCCAGACACTTGATTTCATACCAAAAAACAACTTTACCGTTACGGTTGATCAGACCAGTACGTCCTCCAGCATGGATTATTCGGTGAAGCATCACCGGATATCTCATCTTGAGACCGAGTTGAGAGATAATGGTTTTGATCCACAATCAGCCGAAGGTGATCTCAGCTACAGTACCGAGACTAGAAACCTGTCGCTCACCTTTGGGTTGAGCGATAAAATCAATTTAAAACTAAGATTGCCGATCATAAAAAGGACAAGATCACTCAGCCTGACGCGAACTCCGCAAAACGACGCCACCCTGGACGCTTTTTTGGCTGGTCGGGACTCGGCTCAAAGCGAAGGAATGGGAGATTTCGAGCTAAAGGGAATTTGGAGGCTTACCTATTCCGACCAAAACGATTTCCGCTTCCTCTTCACCTATAGGGGAGACAACGGTCTTTTCCCGGTTGATGAGACCTCCCGGCTTCGTTTGGGAAGCGGGACACGGGATTTCGCGCTGGGATTGAAGTGGACCTACTACTTCATTGAATCAAGGTTTCAAGGCAGTTTCGATTACGAGGAGACTTATAGCTTAAAAACCAAAAAGACAGACCAGCAAGCCGCGGAACTGGAAACCTTCAGAGGAAAGCAAAAAAAAGGCATAGCCGCAATCCAGTCAAATTTCGGCTTGTTTCATTATGGACTCGGTTATCGATGGGAAGCAAAGGACGCGACCCTGGTCAATCAAATTTCACAATTAGATCAGACGCTGTTTTATGCTCTGGAGTTATTCGGGGGTATCGGCAATTTGAGCCGCCTTGAAGATTCCTCCGTTGTCTTGCCCTGGGAGCTGGAGATCGGTGTGGCCAAGGTTATCAGAGGAATTCATGCTAAAGAGGATAGTGGCTTGACTGTCAAGGCGAACCTGTTTTTTTAATTTTCCCGCTAAAGGGACTTGGACACACATCTATTATAAGATAAAGCCTATAGCAGAGACAAGGACTGGCTTATGAGCGTCAATTCCCCCAAAGAGCGATCCCTGGAACTTTATTTCCCGCTGATACTCTTGGCCCTGGTGACCCTGCTGGTCTACTTCACCAGAGCCGACCTCCTTATTTCCGGTTGGTTTTATGATCAGGCAAGCGACAGCTGGATTCTTCAGGATCAATTTTTTGTCAGACTTGTTTACGATTTCGGCCCTTCCTTTACAGCCATCGTCTTTTTCGGAGCTTTGGCTTTGTTGATTTTGAGCTACGCCGCTCCATCTTATTTCTATAAGAGAGCCGTGGCCTATTTGATCGTGCTCGCCATCCTGATCACCCCCGTTATTATAATCAACGGAGTGTTAAAAAACACCCTCCATCGTCCAAGACCCAGAAACGTCATTGAGTTCGGAGGAAGCCGGCCTTACCTAAAACCCTTTCAGGTCGAGCAGAGCGGTTTTCAGGGTAAATCCTTTCCCTCGGGACATGCGTCGGCGGGATTTATCCTCTTGTTTGGATACTTTCTTTTAAAAAAAAGATCGGGTTTGTTCTCCAGGCTTTTCTTGGTCGGTGTGCTGATTTTCGGGAGTTGGCTCAGTTTCTCAAGGATCGCCATGGGAGGGCATTTTTTCTCTGATACGGTTTGGAGCCTTGGTCTTTGCTGGTTCACCAATTATTTTCTTTATTATTACTGGTATCTTCCCTATCAATATAAAATCAGTTCAAGACCGGCTTTCAAGTTTGAAAGAAATAGGATTTGGAAAATGGCAGGCGGGATTTCGGCCGTATTGACACTGATCGCTTTTGCCGTTTTAACGACCAGGCCTTTTTACCAAAAGCTGGATGACGAGTATTACGAGCTAAGCGGGGAGGTGCGGCAAATCGAGATCATCGCCAGGGTTGAGAGAGGAGATATCCAGACCTATCGGACGCGGGGCAATCAGATCAGGGTGAGTGCCTGGGCCAAGGGAGAAGGCATTAAGGGACTTGAAGTACTTAAACAGACCCAAGTGAGCCATAAAGACGGGAAACTCAAGCTGAACCTCAGGTTCCAGCCGAGCACCTGGTACTGGAAGTATCAATCCCATATTCAGATTTATGTGCCAGTCCATATCCAAACCAAGTGGGATCTTTTCACAAAGTCGGGTAATATCCGACAGCAGGAACCGCCAAATCAAATTCTATCTCAGTAATTCCGGCAAATGGAAATTTTACTTGACAACTATACCCTACCTGGGTATAGTAATTTCAAACACAACCAGGAGGGAGCATGCATCCGAACCATGAGGAGCAGATTCAACGTTTAAACAAGATCGAGGGCCAGGTCAAAGGTATCAAGAAGATGATCGAGGAGCGGCGCTACTGCATCGATATCCTCACGCAGACCAAAGCGGTTACCTCGGCGATCAGTAAAGTGGAGTTGGGTATTTTGCGGACTCATATACTTCACTGTTTGAAACACGCGGTGCAAGAGAAGGATCAGGCGGTGATAGACGAAAAAATTCAGGAGATCATGAAAATCATTCAACTTCAGATATAGACAAGACACAGAGGAGGAACCATGCCGATGATCAGCCGTACGGTAGAAATCCAGGGGATGACGTGCAGCGCCTGCGTTAAGAGAGTCGAGGACGCGGTCGGGAAGGTCCCGGGCGTAACCGGGGCGCTGGTGAATTATGCGACCGAGAGCCTCAAGGTCGATTATGAGGAAAACGAGGCCACGCTTGAGGCCATTATCGAAAAAATCGTCAAAACCGGATACCAGGCGGTCCTGCCCGAGACTACCAGGACGCTGTTTTACCGGATCGGAGGGATGACCTGTTCTTCTTGCGCCGCAAGAATCGAGCAGGTTCTTTTGAGACTCAAGGGAGTTCAGTCCGCCAATGTCAATTTCGCCACCGAAAAGCTGAGACTGATATATAACCCAGATGAGTTGAAGCTATCCGAGGCCAAGGAGAAGGTAGCTCAAGCGGGCTATGAACTTTTAGAGCCTGAGACGGAAAACAAGGGTGAGAAGGAGTCGAGCTATCAACAGCGGCAACTGGCACTTTTAAGAAAAAAATTGATTCTGGCCGGTCTATTTACAATCCCCCTTTTTTTTGTGGCCATGGTCGAAATGGTGGGGATTTCACTCCCAGAGGTGATGAGTCCGGATCATCATCCCTTAAGGCTATCCCTTATTCAGCTGTTTTTGACCTTACCGGTCGTGATCGCCGGGTATCAATTTTACACCAAGGGATTCTCGACCCTGATAAGGCTTTCACCCAACATGGACTCCCTGATCGCGGTGGGGACTTCGGCCGCGGTCATTTACAGTCTTTATAATGCAGGGCTCGTCTTCTCGGGGGACCTAAGCGGCCTAAAGCATTATTATTTTGAATCGGCCGCCGTAATCATCACATTGATATTATTTGGGAAGTATCTTGAAACTATCAGCAAGGGGCGGACCTCCAAAGCGATTGAGGCCCTGATCGACCTGCAACCCCAAAAGGCCAGTCTGTTGATTAAAGGACAGGAAATCCTGGTTCCGATAGAGGAGGTGGCCGAAGGGGATCTTCTTTTGGTGAGACCCGGAGAGAAGATTCCGGTGGATGGCGAGATCAAAAAAGGTTTTACCTCGGTGGACGAGTCGATGCTGACGGGCGAGAGTTTGCCGGTGGACAAGAAGGAGGGGGAGGGCGTTATCGGCTCCAGCTTAAATCAGACCGGGCTGATTGAGATGCGGGCGACCCGGGTGGGCAAGGATACTACCCTGTCGAGGATAATCCGGCTGATCGAGGATGCTCAGGGATCGAAGGCACCGATCGCCAGGATGGCGGACATCATTTCGGGCTACTTCGTGCCAGCGGTGATGATCATCGCGGCGCTCTCGGGCATTGCCTGGTATCTGGGAGGGGCTCCTCTGGCGTTTTCGCTGAAAATATTTATTTCCGTTCTGGTGATAGCCTGTCCCTGCGCTCTTGGACTGGCAACGCCGACCGCTATCATGGTCGGTACGGGAAGAGGCGCGAGTCTCGGGATTCTGATCAAGGGCGGCGAACCACTGGAGAAGGCCAACCACATCCAGACCATCCTGTTCGATAAGACCGGAACGGTAACCGAAGGCAAGCCAATGGTGACCGATATCCTGGCCTTTGAGGGCTGGAAAGAGAACGAGGTCTTGCGGTTAACCGCTTCGGTTGAAAGAGGCTCAGAGCACGTTTTGGGGAGGGCGGTCGTCAATAAGGCCAAGCAAATGAAACTGGAGTTGGAGGAAGTTCATGAATTGAATGCGCTTCCGGGCTTCGGTCTGACCGCTAAACGGCAAAACGACCTGATTGTTATCGGCAACGCCAAGCTCTTACGAAGAGAAAAAATCATCAAAGAGAGTCCCTTAAAAGCGCGTGATCTGGAGATGGAAGGTAAAACGGTGATTTATCTGGCGGTGGGAGGCAAGCTTGCGGGTGCCATCGCCATCGCAGACGTGATCAGAAAAGACAGCGCCGAAGCGATCGCGAAACTGCGTCAAATGGGGATCAGGACGGTGATGCTGACCGGGGATAACCGTATGACGGCCGAGAGAATCGCCAAGCAGGCCGGTATCGACGAGGTCATCTCGGACGTTTTGCCGGAGGAGAAAATGGACGCGATCAAAAATCATCAGGCGCAAGGCCAAATCGTTGCCATGGTCGGTGACGGAATCAATGACGCTCCGGCGTTGGCCCAGGCAGACGTGGGAATTGCGATCGGCAAGGGGACGGACGTGGCCATCGAGTCGGCGCAGATCGTCTTAATGAAAAACAGCCTGATGGGTGTCGCGACCGCCATCCGCTTAAGCCGGGCAACCATCTTAAACATCAAGCAGAATCTTTTTTGGGCTTTTGGATACAATACGGCGGGAATACCGGTTGCGGCCGGGCTTCTGATCTTATTTGGTGGACCGGGTCTCAATCCCATGATCGCGGCGGGGGCCATGGCCTTAAGCTCGGTATCGGTGGTTACCAACGCTTTGAGACTAAAAAAATTCAAGGGATAGTTAAAGTTTAGGAGGCTAAAGCTCCCCGATGCGGATATTTCCCGTCATCACCTTGTTCTCAAGGAAAGACTGGTCGGGTATATGAAGCTCTCCCCTTTCGCAAACCAGGATAACGTTTCCGCAAAGCTTTGTTTTTTTACCGAAATAAACATCGCCGACCACGGTCAGGTGATCCAACTCCAAGATGTCGGGGATCATGGAGATTCGTTTTTTATAGTCATCGATCGTCCGGTAGAATTCTCCCAGCCTGATCAATGGGAGGTTCTCGAAATGACGGGACTGGTTTCTTTTTAAGACCCCGCCGTCAAGAATGAAAAGGTTGGACTGGATCAGGAGCAGGTCATTGGTCGTCTTGACCGGCAAAAAGCGGATACGGGGGACCTGAATGGCTTTGCTGTTTTTAAAACAATTGATCCCGCCACCAATGGCCGTCTCCAATTGAACGACGGGAAGCCGGTTGACCTGTTTGAAATTTTCGAAAACATCCAGAACAAGGGACTTGCTGTCTAGCTTGTTTCTTAGGGCAACCAGATTGATCCAGATGTTGTTGGTATTAAATATCTTGAATTTCTTGATGCTTTTGAATTCCTCCCGGTATTCCTCAGGGACTTGGGCGAACTCCAGCAGTTTTAACGTCTGTTTGTCCGTCCGAACCAGCGTGCCGCCTTTGACATCCGCTCTCGTTTTCTCGGTGACCTCCATAATAAAGTCGGTGTTGGACCGATCCAGGTAATGAAGGATCTTAAAGTCAACCGACGCGCCCAGATTATCGGCGTTGGCGATGTACATGTATTTTTTGCCCTGCTCAATCAGGGAATCCAGAATACCGGAGCGGCCGATGCTATTGTAGAAATCTCCATGCCCTGGAGGGTATTTGGTGCTTGCGCCGTATTTTTTGGCCGACAGGGGCAACCAGGAATCCTTCCGGAGTCGGTTAAATTCATTTTGCTTGAAGGTGTGAATGAGCACCTCGTCGTCATATTTCCGGATGATTTTGTTGGTGTCCTGATCGGTGTTGAAGCTGTTCATCAAAATCAGGGGAACATTCACCCCGTATTTTTGGTTGATCGTATTGATCTGGGTAACGATCAGATCGAGAAAAGTCTGATTGTTTCTGACCTCGATGGCTGATTTGGGGCCGACGCAACCCATAGAAGTACCAAGACCTCCGTTTAAACGGCAAACAGCCAGCTGTTCCAGGAGACCCTTGGTGTGAACCGAATCGACCGTTTCCAGCGATTCGTAAGGGATGATCGATTCATCGGCCGGGGTGGAGATTTTGTCCCAATCCAGAGGCTCTTTTTTTTGCTTGAGGAACTGGTAGTACAGATCCGAAAAGAGGGATATCTGATCAGTCGTTGTTCCTTGAGAGGCGAGGATTTGCTCTATTTCCTTAAATTCGGTCATAAGTCTATTAAATAAGATGGTCTTTGTTTTGTGAGTGACTGGTTCTGGTCCGGTCGATTTACTGGTCGATTCCCTGCGCGATCTTGTAAAACTCGGTGGATTTTTGTTGAAGTCCCACCTTAAAATAGAGCACGCCTAGCAGGTTGGCTATTTTTTTCTGGCCCTTGAAATCTTTTTCCTGCTCAAAAAACCGAAACAGCCATTCGAGATGATTAATGGCGTTGTCGTTTTTATCCTGTTCGATAAAAAGTTCGTAGAGGCTCTCATGCAATTCGGATGCTTTTTTCGGTAGTTTGGCTTTTTCAAAGAGGCTGGCGGCTTTTACCAAACATTCGGTCTGCTGTTTTATATTGCGATACTCTTTATTAATCAATGACATGGAATAGTAAGTTTTAGCGAGCAAACGAGGGGAAATGGTATTTTGTGTTTTCTCCCAGCTCTTTGAAAAAGCGTTGAGGGCTTCGGGATATTTGCGTTCCACAAACAAAAGATGACCATCGATCAGCCAGAGTTTGGCAGTATTTTCCTCGTTGAGTTGATCGGTCTGGAAATTGGAACCATTAATGACATCCTTTGCTTTTTCGTATTCTTCCATATCCAAAAACAAAAGCGCGATATTGATTTGGTTTTGGGTCTTGTAGTTGAATTGTTTGATGTCGTTGCAAAGGTAGATGGTGGATGTCAAAAGGTTCAAGGCTTTTTCGGGCTCATTGATTTTTGCGTAAAGCCCGGCGACTTTCATCTGGAGTTCAGAGACCGCTTTCCAGTTCTTGCTGTGCTGCTCTTGTTTAATGAGCCATTCGTATAGCCGGATGACCTGTTTTTCAAAAGAAAGGTTTTCAAGAATGCTCATCACCCTCAACAGAGTTTTGGGGTAAAGTTTTTCATTTTTGGAGGCTAAAGCCCAGCGTAGACAGGTAGTGATCAGTTTATAATGAAAACTGTAAGACCTCTCAGTCTTATGATCGAGAGAATCGGCCAACTGCAGGTTTCTCAGGATCGCGGATTCTTCCGCCCCAAGGTTCTTAAGTGCCGTCGCGCAATAATAAAAACCACAGATGGGCTCGATTTGCTGGTTCTTGTGCCTCGTTAGATAGACCAGTTGTTTTTGCAGAAAGTCCTTTAGAAACTCGATGAGCTGAATTTTGGTTAAATGCTTGGCGGGATTAAACCAGAATTGGAGATAAAGCGGAACCCAAAAGCGGTCCTGGCATAAATCCGATTCGATCAATCCGAGTTTGACTAAAACCTCCAGATCCTTCTCGATAGGACCGGATGGATAATAACCAGATAAGTTATCGAAACTGATTTTGATCTTCAGATAAAAACAACTCAGAAACAGCCGGAGAGCTTTTTTTGAGATGGAAGAGAGAATTTTTAAGAATAGCTCGTCAAACAGGATGGATAGGTTTTCCTGTTTGACGAACGACTCAAGGAATTTCTGATCGCCCAGTTGTTGAGCGATTTTAAGAAGACCAAGGTTTGTTAGCTGGTTTGGTGGTGGGTCCGTTAAAAGAGGGCTCCAGGTCTCGGGAAATTCGTCCTCAAAATAATTGCAGATATCCATCAAACTCAGCGTATCGGTGTTAACGGTCTTATGGGGAATCTTCGGTATGGAGTTTTGTTGTGGGGATAAAAAGATAATTTGTTTTCCCTGAGCTCTTTTTAGGGTGATCCATTCCTCAAATAAGGGGTTCCTGATTTTCTGGTAATGATAAACGACCAAAAACTTCATGGCTGGATTCTCGACCTGGTTTAGGACAAGGGTGCTGTGGTCGTAGAATTTCCGGACTTCATCGGAGGAAAAAATAAAGGCGAAGGTTTTTCTTAATTCGGCGAATTCATTGGCTTTATCAGGAGGCACCTGTGTATTGGATGAAAGATAATAGATCGTTTCGACTTGAAAACTCATGCAGGAGTGAAGCCTTCTGAAATGTTCTCTGAGGTACTCCTCAAGGTCCACTCCCCGCTCGCTTTGAAGGCTTAAGACCGAATCCTCAGGCATGGTCAGGATCTGGTGGGAAATATCCCTTAAAACTTGCGCATTTCCGCTGAAGGGGTGGTAGCTGAGAATATGATGGGGCACCTGCGGTGAATTCATGTCGGGAAGCGTGGTTTTGCCGCTAAGTCCAAAAGATTCCAATGGCGAAAACCGGGTTGAATCCAGATGATTCTTATTGACCCGAAACAAAATCCAGGACCAATCCCAGCTCAAGGGCAAGCTCGACTGGAGCGAGTTGATGGCCAGCCGGTGAGCTTTCAGGATATTTTCGTTTTTTGACAGAGCGATAAAAAAGTTTTGGAGATAAAGCTGGATTCGGCTACGCTCCAGTCGGCCTGAAATGCTGATGATAATGGGAACGCCCAGGTCGAAGAAGTTCTTGAAGTACTCGTTTTGGTGGGTCCATTTTTCATCGAGAAACTTTGAGGTCGATAAAATCAAAATCCTCAACCCCCGGCCGACGGCATCCTTGATTTTAGTCTGGCGTTGGAAATTCTGTAGGGGCTGGGTGTCACGCTGTTCCAGAAAGTTTTCCAGGATCCAGCCGTCCTTGGTCTCGTACCCCGAGAAAAAAAAGATGTGCGGGTTTTCAGACAAGCTTTTCTGGACCGAATCGCTGGTTGAATTAGAATCAATCCTAAAAGCGATGTTTTTGGCGTTTTCAATCTTTCCGGTGGCGATTTCCTCTACATAGGAGATAAAGCGGTTGCCCAGCCCAAAGGGCTCGGACATCGAGTTTTGGAAGACACTTAAAGGCAAAAAAGAATGCAGATGGATATTAAGCCGTTCAGGCGGCGAGTCGCCCTTTTCAATAAAATTCCGCGATCCAGACTCGTGAATCCTGACCAGACTTTGACTCAAAGCCAAGAACGACTGACCATCAAAAAGCAATTCCCAGGGTAAATCCAGTATTTCCTGATGGTAGGCGAAAATAAAGATTCCGCCCTCATCGTAGATTGTATTCGAGATTTTCTTGGGAATGATGCCCTGAAACAATGCGTAGCCAAAATGGCTCAAAAGGGTGATCACTTCCTTTTTTTGATCGCGGTTGGATTGGATTTGGAGCGATTCTGACTTGCGCAGGAGATTATAGGCGGTCATCGCGGTTTCCCTTAGTTTTTTTGGGGGCGATACGAATGGAAACTCCAGTTTGTGTTTGGAGATGATGACCGATTTCGGTGATACGAAGATTACGAGGGACATGAGTGCCTTCGCTGTCCGGATTGGAGGTTTTTGATTATCTCAATAGTATACGGTGGTTCTCAACTCTTCTGGTCAGGTGGATGCCGTCGAAATACTCCAGGAGCCCGATTGCGTTTTTTCTGGTAACATCCAACAGATCCTTAAACTCGATGACCGTGATCTTATCGTTTACGGATAAAAATTCAACCAGGGCTTTCCGAGCCTGGTCGATCGCTTCGGGGTGAAACCATTGGTCTTCATTGACCTTTACCGCCCATCGCTCCGCATGACCGATCATCAGAAGCTTTTTTAGTTCCTTTTGATCGAATTCCAACTCAACTGACAGATTCACGAGCCCCGGAGGCTGAAACCGATAGCCCTTAAGCAGACCGAGAATTTTTTCCTTCAACGCACTCTGGTCTTTTGACAGGGATCCCTTAAAATCAGCCAGATGATAAAGCCGGTCCGCTTCCTTGAACAAATCCTGTTTAACCGACCATTCCAGCAAATGTGAAATCTGGACGGCCGATAAAATTCGGTTCATTTTCCCTGAAAATTCGCTGGCCGGAGCGCCCTTCTTTTCGGGAAACTTCTGGTGAAAGCGGCTAAGAGCCTTCACGAAAAAATCGGCGATCCTTAAGGCATGCTCGGCGTGCAAGTAGAGTTTTTCGTCCTTTTGGATCAATACAATTTTGCCCTGACTTTGAAGCTTTTGCAAGATTTTTAAAAGATTCTTTTGGGCGATACCGACCAAGACCGATAGCAATTCAAGCTCAAGGGGTTTTGTTCCGGAAAGCGACAAGACTTCAGTCACCCTGTCGGACTCGACTTC
>Ga0224496_10001706_pt1 | contig 13441 bp, 7 predicted proteins | sample SF_Jul11_sed_USG_2_FD_168127 | JGI IMG/M metagenome (GOLD analysis project Ga0224496, IMG submission 168127) | Sediment microbial communities from San Francisco Bay, California, United States - SF_Jul11_sed_USGS_8_1 | ecosystem: Environmental > Aquatic > Marine > Sediment | place: USA... | reverse complement strand
ACTGCGCGCCGTGGCACGCAGCCGAAAGACGAGCCGCGTGATCACGCCCAGCACGCCCTCGCTGCCGATAAACATGTGCTTCAGATCGAAACCTGAATTGTTCTTGATGTAGCGGTTCATCGATGAGATGACAGTGCCATCCGCGAGCACGGCCTCCAGACCGAGTACCGTATCGCGCGTCATGCCATAGCGGATGACCTTGTTGCCGCCGGCGTTATTGGACACGAGACCGCCGAGCTGGCAGCTGGCGCGGGCGCCAATATCAACCGGAAAAAACCAATCAGCCGCCGCTGCCGCTTCCTGGGCGGCATGCAGCGTAACGCCGGCCTGCGCCGTAAGCGTCCCGGCCAGTTTGTCGACATCTTCAACACGGTTCATGCGTGCAAGCGACAGCACGATATCGTCGGCCGTTGTGGCACAACCCTGCACCAGGTTGGTCATGCCACCGAAAGGCACGACGGTTTGTCCGGCCAGGTTGCAACAGCGCAGGATCGCCGACACCTCTGCAGGGGTCTCTGGCCTGACGATCGCACGCGCGGCACAACCTGAATGGGTGCTCCAGGGGAATTCAATTTCCGCAACTGCAGGGCCGGTTACGACATGCCTGTCGCCAACGATACCCCGCAGTGCGGCAACTATGTCATTGCTCAAGATCGCGTCCCTCCAACAGACTCGCCAGATTGCCGGCCGCCAGTGTCACCACGGAACCGAACAGTGCGTACCACGCCCAATGCACCGGCGTTGCATAGGCAATTACCGACAATACACCGACCCCCACTACGAATCCCGTTAGCGCCGCACGTTGCCGCACGCGTGGCGCAAAAACACCCAGGAAATACAGTCCCAGCACGGGCCCGGCCGCAAAACCGCTGATTTTCAGTACGTTTGCGACGATGCTTTCGTTCGACGCGATCAGCCCAAACGCCAGGGCAATGCCGATCTGCACAAGACCGAAAGCAATGGTTGCAGTGCGGCCAACCTTAAGAGTCGCGGCATCCCGGGCTTCCGGCTTTGAGAGCGGCAGGTAAATATCATTGACGAAGGCCGCGGCCGAGGAGTTCAGCGAACTTGAAAGTGTCGACATGGCCGCGGCGAAAACGGCCGCGAGCGTGATACCGAGAAGACCCGCCGGCATGTAGTTGACGATGAAATAGGCCAGCAGTTGATCGTTCTTGAGATCGACCGATGAGCCCGCCTCTGTAATGCCAAACAGTGCCGCGAGGCCAACGCCGATCAGCAGGAACACGGCGAACTGCAGCATGACAATAAAGCCGCTGATACCGAGCGCCAGCGAGGCGTCGCGCTGGTTACGCGCCGACAGGTAACGCTGCACCATCATCTGGTCCGTGCCATGCGTCGCGGCTGTCAGAAACGCACCCCCGGCAAGTCCGGCCCAGAACGTCATGCCGGGATTGGCAAGGCTCAGGTCGAAATCGAAAATTCGCAGCTTGTCGCCATCGTTGGCGAACTGCAGCATCTGTGTGAGACCGCCCGGTGTTTCGCCAACGATAATCCAGGCGGCGGCCGCCGCGCCCAGCATGTAAATGACGAACTGCACGCAGTCATTCCATATGACGGACCTCGCACCGCCGATGAAGGTATAGAGTATCGTTACGGCACCGATGCTGATCACGCTCACGTTCAAATCGAGCCCGAGTACGATCTGCAGCACGAGTGCCGTCAGGAACAGCCGCAGCGCGTCGCTGGCGTTGCGCGTGAGCAGGAACAGGCTTGATACGATGCGTCGGCTCGCGGTGCCGAATCGCGTTTCAAGTACCTCGTATGCCGTGAACGGCTTGCCTCTGAAATAGAGCGGCAGCAGAACGAAGATGACGCCCATCCTGCCAACAATATAGCCGATGGTTATCTGCAGGAAGGTGAGGTTGCCGCCGGCCGCTGCTGCCAGGCCCGGCAGACTAAGGAACGTGACGGTGCTGGTCTCCGTCGCAACGATTGACAGTAACAATGCGCCCCAGGGCAGTGATCGATCGCCGAGAAAATAGCGCGTTGCCGATTGCCGGCCGCGTCCCAGCCAGATTCCAAAAACCAGTACGGCCAGCATGTAGGCGACGACAATCGCTGCGTCGAGGCCGCCGATATTAATGGACACGATTGCTCTTCAACATGAGCACATCATCGTAGACGCGCGACTCGAAGCTCTGCACCTCACCTTCTGCATTGACAACAGGAAACACATAAATCGGTTCGATGCGCGCCTGCCATGAGCCATCTTCCGCGCGGCTGACATCGACCAATACATGACCGTAGTGTTTGCCGCCGTCCTTGAGGATACCGGCATCGTCGACGATCTCCGGCGAATCCCTGTCGGCCGTGAAGAGACTGTAAGGATTGCTGACGTCGGGTTCGAGTCCGCGCAGGCCATCACCGCCGATGCCGACCGTATAGAAGTGCACCGTGTGCTCCGCATGGCTGCCATCGATTCCCAATTCCTGGCCCGGCACCGCGGAATGTTCATAAATCTCATCGTGGCCGGTGAAAACGGCGTCGACTCCGAAGCGCAGCAACAGCGGCGTGAGCTCTCTCAGCGGTAAGCCCGAAGAGAAGTTTTCGCCGTCACCTACGCCCGGCGGTCGGCCATGAATGCCTGACGAATACGGGGCCGGATGAAACATCACGAACGTGAACGCCTTGTTTATCTGCGCCTCCGCCAGGGTCTCTCGTAACCATCGCCATTGTTCGGAGTCTTCCTGCCACTCCGGTGCCGTGTCGGACAGGTACCAGTTGGTATCCGTTGGTGAACGCTCCGGCTGGCCATTGTTCGCATCGAGTACAATCAGGGCGATCGGGCCATGGTCCAGCACGTAGTAATTCGGGCGGCCGAAATAACTCTGGTACTTCGCGAGCGCACGCTGCGATGCTTCGCCCCCGTAGCCGCCGAGATCCCCGGGGCCGCCAAAGTAATCGTGGTTACCGGGCGCGGGCACTATCGGCGTCGACGCGGCTCCTGCCGCGTTGTGCCGCCAGAACTCGTCCCAATCGCGTTGCTCACCGCCTGACTGGACGAGATCACCGGCAATAGCCACGAAATCGGGATTGCTGTGAGCAATCGCGGCGAGATTCGCCGCGTAACCTGTCGTCTGGTCAAGCAAGTAGAGGCGCCCTTCGTCGGCCGCGCCGTAGGCCGGCCATGCTACCGGCACGCCGCTGGACTCAGGCTCGGTCTCGCTATCGCCGTATACCGCGAAACGTGCCCGCGAAGAATTTGGCGTGCGCAGTTCCAGGCGTGCAATCTCGCCGTCCTGCTCGACCTCAATTCGATAATTGCTGTCCGGCTGCAGCCCCCGCAGCACTATTTCATGTCGATACGGCAAGGACCGCGCCGTCTCAAGGTCGCGAAACTCGGCCAGGTGGTAGGCGAGTTCGCAGGCAAGACGAGGCGTACTGGTGAGTGTCTCGCTTGCCGGATCGGCTACGCGCAGCGTTCCGGTATTCTCGAGCTCGCTGTACCAGGCGATCGTAGCGCCATCATTCGAGACCGATTGCAGATAAGGCGAAACGCGATACTGGCTTGCTGCCGGGCCGAAATGCGACGGTGCTTTTTTTGTATACGCCGCGACACGTCCGTGCCAGCCCTCCAGCCAGCGCGCTTCATTTCTTTCGCTCGGCGCATTCGCAACGCGGCGTTGCAGTCGATTCGCCGCCGCTTTGCTGAACTGTTCGACCAGCGCCGTATCCTTGTCCGCCGCTGCGACGACATCACCGAGTACCTGCACGAGGCCCCAGCCTTCATCCGCATAACGTTCGCGTGGGTTGCTGCCAAGACCCTTGAAGTTGTAGTAGTCAATGACGGCGAACAAGCCTTCCGATGTGCCGAGTAATTCCTGTAGCAGCGCCGTCAGCGCTTCCTTGTCGCCGGACTCGAGCTCAAGCGCATTCCACCTTTGCCGGAAACTGGCGACGATAAATTGCGCCTGCTGCGGTGCCGTACTTGCAAGCCATTGCCGCAATGACGCGACACGCTCCGACTCCTGCGCCGCATCGAAACTCTCCTTGTCGCTCCACGGTGCGTCAGCAACGCGGCTGTCCTGCAACCAGTCCGGCAAAGCTACGCACGCGCTGCTGCGTTCGTGAACGTAACTCAACATCGCCGGGAATGTCTCGTCGAACGGCGCGTCAACTCCTTCGGGAAACCAGATGAAATGCCCGATGCCCATTGACGGAAAATCTTCGCCAGCGCCCCAGAACGTCAGGTATTTCGTTTTGCCGTTGGTTTCGTTCTCGAATATGCGTGCGGCAATCCAGTGATATTCTGCGTCGCCGAGTGGCGGCATAGCGAGCCGTACTTCGCGGTCCGCTAGGGCACAGGCGGCCAAGTACAACGGCAGCAACACCCATAATAGGAAAAGCGCCATGCTCCTGCCTGCCCCGGGGGATGGGGTCAGGCGGGTGCATGGCGCAATGTCGTCCCGCACAGAACTAAATAGTTAGCTCTTAGTTGAACTGATACTTCAACGCCAGCTGAATACGGCGTGGCTTGTAATAATCATCAGGCGTTCCGAAGGTGGCGTCATTCATATCGCGATGATAGTTGTAGCCGGTCTGGTTATCGAACACGTTGAAGACGTCCGCCCGTAACTGAACACGGTGTCTGTCAGCGAAAGTGAAGTAGTGCGTGTAGTTCAGATCGAGCTGCCAATGTGCCGGCGAGGTTCGCGAACCTGCCGGTTCGGCGTTGCGAATGGTGTCGCTCGAACTGCCAGTCTGACTTGAATACCTGAACCGGTCCCAGGCCTCCCAGGGCTCACCGGACTGGTAAACCAGGTACGCACCAGCACGACCATCCCACGGCATCTGGTAGTAACCGTAGACTTTCAGCATATGCCGGCGATCGCCGTTGAGATTGCCTTCCTTGAGATTCCAGAGCTGGCGACCTGCGCCATCGGCGATGTTTGACGAACCGATGAAGATCGCCTGATCGTTATCAGTCGTAGAGCCGTCCTGGTCGAAGTTACCGTAGTAGTGACTCCAGGTGTACGACGCGTTGACGAACATTTTCTCCGTCGTGTACTCCGCTTCGAAGCTGGCTTCCCAGAACTTGGTGAAAGCGCCATCAAGCTCGGCGATCACGTAGGATGAACCGCCGATCTCGCCACGGATGCTGTTGGGATCTCCAGAGCTGCCGAGATTGGGGATATATAGCTCAGCGGGAACGCCCGCCGGCAACCCTTCAACAGGATCCGGGAAGGCAATTCGAGCGTTGTTGTTTGTATCTTCCCAGAAATTCTTGGACTCGCGGTGACGTAGGTGTCCGCGAAGACTCAGCTGGTCCGTAGCTTCCCACGTCGTTCCAACGAGAAACTCGTTGGTGTAACGCGGGCTCAGGCCATCCGCGAACCACTTGCCGGACGACGCCGCGAGCGCTTCGCTCTCAACGAAGTCGCCATTCACATCGAAGTCAACTTCGACGGTGTTACGCAGGTTGCGATCCCAGGACGCTGCACGTGCCAACGATGAGGCTGACGGGTTATAACGCGCGTAGTTCGCATAGACAGAACCCCTGTCCGAGTAATCCCAGTTCACACCAAGACGCGGCTGGATCATGTCCTTAAAGTCCACCTCGTACATCTTGTACGCGGTACCCGGGGATTGCACAAAGCCCGTGATCGGGTTCACGCCGGAAGGCGCCGGAGCTAAACCCTGGCCGTAGAGAATGTCGTTGCTCAGCATGACGCCTACGTTGTAGGTCCAGTCGCCAGCGATGATCGTGTCATTGAACTCAATGCTCTGCAGCTCGGAACTCGAATAAATCGACGGAATCAATGCGCTGCCGCCCGGGTCGAGCAACGACTGTTGCTGCACGCTCGCACGGAAGTACAGCGGCGTTACACCGTCCGAGGCCAAAGTCTGGCCACCCAGAATTTCGATAAAGCCCCAGCCGTTCGAACTGCGCGCGAGGTCCTCAGCGACCTCCATGTACTGGTAGCCAACATGCAGGTCGTGGGTGGTATCGCCCACATAAACCGTATGGTCGAACGCGATTTCAAAACTCTCGCGCGTGTATTCTACTTCGTCGATCGTGCTGCCACCGCCGACCGCGCCACCACCGCCAGGGAAGCCTGCCGTCGGGTTGGAGCTGAATTGAGCGATATACGGTGCGATGAAATTATTGAAATCCGCATTTGCTGCGCCGTTAACAGGATCATTCGGGTCGCGGTAAATAGGTAGATCGAGATATCCCTGCGTGTCGAGCGCGCCGATATTGAGCGAACCGCCCTGTTGCGGACTAAACGAGAACAGATTGTCGGGACGGTCCACACCGGAAGTCTCATAATCCGTGTACTTGAAACTCAAGGAACTGGCATCGGAAACGATCCAGGAGCCTTCGAGGATCAGGATGTCCTGCGTATTCGTAGAACCCACCGACAAGGATGCAGCCTCATTGGCCGAAATACTGCCATTGGCCACATTACGATCTGACGTACGGTAGCTTGCATCGAGCAGGATATTGTCGGTCGGCGAGAACGTCAGCTTGCCGAAATACTCGTCGCGTATGTTGTCGTAGTCACCCACGGTACCGTAGGAGTTGGAACTGTTGCTGCGAGTCCGTTCCGGACGATAGTACGAGGTATAAAAATACAGGCGATCCCTGAGGATCGGGCCACCAAGACTCAGCGTGGACCAGCTGCGATCCTCGTCAAACTCGAGCGAACTGCCTGTGTCCTGATCACTGGTCATCGAGCTCGTTTGTACCTGGTAACCCACCTCGGCCTTGAACTCGTCCGTACCGCGCTTTGACACGGTATTCATCAGGAAGCCGCCGGAGCGGTTAAAGCCAACGGCTTTGGCGCCACCGCGAACCACTGACACCTGCGCGATGTCATGCGAGGACGGCTCGCTGGACAGCACACCAAACAGCGGCAGTGATACGTCAACACCATCAAACTGGTAGGTGTTGTCCTGACCTGAACCGCCGGCACTTGGACCGCGAACGGTGAGTTCAGAATATTGCACGCCAGGAATGAGCTTCATCATGTCTCGATAGTCCTGGCCAACGGGGATTGCGTCGATCGTTTCGGCGCTGATCGCATTCTTCAGCGATCCCTGGCCGGTATCGGCAAACAACTGCGTGCCCTTGACAACGATTTCTTCAATCGCCGCGCCGGAAACCACGTTCATCTCGGCTGTCTGCTGCAGCGGCACAAACACGTTCCGTGTCTGCGTTGAGCCGTCAGCAAACGTGTATTCGAGCGTGTAGTTGCCAGGTGGCAGCAAACGGAAGCGATAGCGGCCATTCTCGGCGGTGGTCGTCGTTCGTGGCTGCGGCAATACATCGCTGCTGGCCTCGATGCTGATGCCCGCTACACCTGCGCCACTGGCGTCGACAATCTGTCCGGCAATTTCACCGGTCTGCTGCGCATTGGCATTCGTGGCGAAAAACGCGAGCACCAAGGTGACGCTGAATATTCTTAAGATTGATTGGAATGCGCGCGATGAAATGACGGACACTTTCCCCGAATTGGACAAGGTCATGGTGATGCTCCCCTGATTTGAATGGTTTTCTTGACTATGACAGCCTTGTACGGCATAAAATATCATCGAGCACGGAAAAGTAAAGAATTATTTATTCCTCCCGGAATCCCTCTCACGCCGATCGAAACTCAATAGATGCTGCGCCGTACTACTCACCTTTTTATCACGTTTATTGCGACTTTCAACATCGTTGCATGCAGCACTGTCCAGACGATGGATTCGGCCAACCAGAACAGCCGCGTCAGTATCATAGTTATTCATCATACGTCGGCCGATTTCGGCGATTCGCTGCAGATTTTGACCCGGCCATCGTCCTACCCGGTCAGCTCGCACTACCTGATTCCGGAACCGGGCGACCAGAGCTACGGCAAATCCAGACTCGAGACCTACCAGCTTGTGGACGAATCGCGCCGCGCCTGGCATGCGGGCACCAGCTACTGGGCGGGCAAGAGCGGCCTCAACGACCAGTCGATTGGCATTGAGCTTGTGAACCGCACCTGGTGCCACGCCAGCGAAAAGGGTGTCGAACCCGATACAGGCGCGCGCGATCGGCTGTGCTTCTACCCTGATTTCGCGGATGGTCAGATAGCGCTCCTTACCGAGCTGCTCGACAAGATTCTGGAGCGCCACCCCGACGTCAAACCGACACACATCATCGGCCACTCCGATATCGCACCGGACCGCAAGATCGATCCGGGCCCGCGCTTCCCATGGCAGCGGCTCGCGTCGCTGGGCTATGGCGCCTGGTACGACGAAGAAACCGTGATTCGCTATTGGGAGAGGTTTCGTGAGGAGCCACTGCCGCTGCTCAACCTGCAGAAGGCGCTTGCGGCCTATGGCTACAACATCGATCCGACAGGTGAAGATGACGAACAAACGCGCAATGTCGTACGTGCGTTCCAGTTGCATTTTCAGCCTTACGAAGTTACCCGCGAGATGAACCGTGAATCGGCGGCGATTCTGTTTGCCTTGCTGGACAAGTACTACCCTGAACAACTGGATGAATTGCTGCTTGCAGAAGCGCCGCTGGATTCTGAAACGCCGCCTGAGAGCGTCCCGATGGACAATACGGCAGATTTGCCGCTCGCCGAACCCGAGAAGAAACAATGAAAATAACAGGCTTCGAACTTGGCAAATTGAGAATCCCGCTCAAGATGCCCTTCAAAACCGCGCTGCGCACCGTCGACTATATGGAAGACGTCGTCATCGTGTTGCAGACCGACACCGGCCACAAAGGCTTCGGCAGCGCTCCGGCCACTGCCGTCATCACCGGAGAAACCCACGGCTCGATCATCGAGGCGATTCGCACGATTATCCTGCCCGCCATCAAGAACGAGGACATTCAAAACCTCAATCATGTCGTCGATCTCATTCAGGGTTCCCTCTACAAGAACTTCAGCGCCAAGGCGGCCGTCGAAATAGCGGTTTACGACCTGTTTGCGCAGTCTCTCGGCGCACCCTTGTACAAGATACTCGGCGGCGGCGAGCCGGTACTCTCGACAGACCTCACGATCAGCGTCGACTACATCGACAAAATGGTGCAGGACGCCATCGACGCCGCGGATAGAGGATTCGAGGCGCTGAAGATCAAAGTCGGAAAGGACATGCGCGTCGACATCGAACGCGTCAAGGCAATCTATGCCGCCGTCAGTGACAGGGCGCTGATTCGCCTCGACGCAAACCAGGGCTGGACGCCGAAACAAACCGTCACGGCGCTGCGCGAACTCGAGAGCAGCGGCGTTGAGATCGAATTCATCGAACAACCGGTTCGTGGCAACGATGTCGAGGGCATGAAATATGTCACCGAGCGGGTGACAACGTCCGTTATGGCAGACGAGAGCAGTTTCGGACCCCGGGAGGTAATTGACCTCATACAAATGCGCGGTGCCGATATCATCAATATCAAGTTGATGAAGACCGGCGGCATTTCCAACGCAATCAAGATCGCCGATATTGCGGCGCTGTACGACGTCGATTGCATGATGGGCTGCATGCTGGAAACAGCCATCGGGGTTTCGGCAGCAGCACATGTGGCGGTGGCCAAATCGAACAGCATTACGCGTGTCGATCTCGATGCGCCGTCACTCGCGACGGTGAACCCGGTCGTCGGCGGAGTCTTGTTTAATGGTTCCGAAATCAGGATATCGGACGCACCCGGGCTTGGCATCGAAACAATCAGTGAGTTGTCCATGCTGAAGTTTGACAGGGCGGCCGCCTCCTGAGCCGTCGAGGCAATCCCTGTCATGCATCTCACGGTAGATTTCTGGATCGACAGAACGAAGCAGGTTGACGAGCTTCTTGCGGGCCCGGCAGCTGTCGCGCAGATTGTCAGCGATGCTTTCACGAATGATCCCAACATGGTCGACCTGGCAGCCTTCCCGGACACGGTGGCAGGCAGTGACGTTGCAGAACGTATCCGCTCGATCAGCAAGCCCTACGGCCAGGACCTGTTCTACCGCGACGGTAGTGGCGTATCTGCAGCCGACTACGATCGTTATAGCCGCAACCTGAATCTCGATCGCTTGCCGGATCGGGTCAATGTGCGGCTCGGCATGGTTTTGCGGCGTGCCGACATGCGAACGTGGCCGACGCAAGACATCGTGTTCAAGACGCAGGAGACTTTTGATCTCGATCGCTTCCAGGAAAACGGACTGTTTCCCGCAGATGTGGTTGCTGTGCTGCACGAAAGTGCGGACGGCGAGTGGTGCTTCGTGCAGTCCTACAATTACGCGGCATGGGTGCTGAAAGACAGGATCGTCACGGGAGATCGCGAATCGATACTGCGGTATCGCGATACCGAAAATTTCCTGATCGTCGCCGGCGGCAAAGTGACGACCAACTTCAATCCGAAGGTGGCTGCAATTTCCGAACTGCAGCTCGACATGGGAGTGCGTCTGCCGTTGCTCGACCCGGACAGCATCGAACGCAGCATTGACGGTCAGAATACAAAATCGAGTTATCCCGTATTACTGCCTGCTCGCAGCGAAAACGGCGAACTCGAATTTCGCACCGCGCTCATAGCGCGAAACCAGGATGTTTGCGTCGGCTACATGCCCTACACGCGCAAAAATATTCTTCACCAGTCATTCAAGTTCCTGGGGGAACGCTATGGCTGGGGACACTCCTACAACGCGCGCGATTGCTCGGGCCTCGTGATGGAGGTGTACAAGACCTTCGGCATCCTGCTGCCCAGGAACTCATCGCAACAACGCAACAGCCCGATCGGCAACAACACCTTTTTCGGTGACAGTGACCATGAAGCGGAGAAACTAAAGGTACTTGCAACCTGCGATGTCGGGGATCTTCTCTACTGCCCCGGCCACGTCATGCTGTACCTCGGCACGGTCGACGGCGAGCCCTACGTTATCCACAGCCTGTTCGGTGCCGGCTGGTCCGAGGAAGACGGCGGTTTCCAGGAAGGCGTGTTGAACGGCGTTGCGGTCACGCCACTCCGGCAAATCTACATGTCGCCGGAAGCAACGTATTTCGATCAGCTGTACAGCATCAAGCAGATCCGCTAATTCGAGCGATAGTCGATACCCCGGAACAGCTGCTCGGACAATATCAACCTGCGCGTCGCTTCGTCGGCGCGGTCCCACGCTTCCCTGACTCGCGCCTCACTATCCGGCTCTTTCAGCAGCACACTGACCTGGGCGCGCTTGAACAGCGCCATCGGGTAGCCCGGATCGTAGCGGGAAACCTTGTCGAGGCTGGCCGCCGCATTGGCAAACTGCCGATCGGCCAGGTAGAGCACGCCGAGCTCGAGGTTTTGCCTGAAGCGCTGCTCGAGAATCCGGCTGGCCTGCTCGAACGCGCCGATCGCCGCTTTCGTTTCTCCCCGGCGCATGTGCATCTGCCCGAGCTGCACCCACTCCGGCCCGGGCGAGTCTTTGTATTGGGTGATCTTCTCCAGCGTTTGCATCACCTTTTCGTCCTCGCCCCGCCGCGCATAGATGCCGAGCAGTGCTTCCAGGGCGGGCAATCGATCGGGCATTTCCTGCAACACCGACTCAAACAACGGCTCCGCGAGGTCCGACTGCTGAAATCGCAGATAGTGCATGGCGTGGTAATGACGCAGATCGACCGAGCTTGGATTTATGGATCGGGCGCGTTCGAAAAATCCCTGCGCCTCTGCTTTGCGGTCGGTCACGGAGTAGGCAACCGCGAGACGCATTGCGACCATGAAGTTATACGGGTCGGCCTCCAGAATGCGTGAGAACACTTCGATCGCCGCGTCATAGTTGCCGTTCGTGAAGTAACCTGAACCAACATCCAGGTCATGGTAAAGATGCACCATGTCCCTGGGATTGGGTGCGGCATCGCGCAGGATGGGTCGACCGGATGTACCTAAGTAACCGAGGCTTGCCAGTCGCTCCACCGTCTTGTCGCTGAGCGTCTGCTGCACTTCGGCCTTCTTGTCGAGCGCATCCAGCGCCCTGGCAGAGTACGCACTGATGGCCCCCTGCAGCGCCGGTGCCAAATCCACTTCACCTGCCAGGTTGTTTGTTTCGCCGGGATCGGACGTAAGGTCGAAGACTTCGATGTCGCCGGAGCGGATCATCTTGATGCCATCCTGAACCACCATGAATTGTGGCTGCCACCCGTACTGCAGGTAGGGTTTCAGCGCCTCGGCCAGCACCGGTTCCTTGCCGGGTGCCAGCAGGCTGCGTTCACTTTTGGCACCGGCCCATTCGAGGGCCGTATCGAATACCTGTCGAACGCTGACCGCGCTATCAACGCGGCCCGGCGCGATGCCGTCTCCGGCAATAATCAGCGGCACGCGCATGGTCCCCTGGTAGAGCAGATTGCCGTGCAAGGCCTCGCCATGATCGCCGAGGCCCTCCCCGTGATCGCCTATGACGATGATCTTCCTCGGTTGCCCGGCATAACGCGCCTCGAATGCCGCCAGCAGGCGCCCGGCCTCGCTGTCGATAAACGCCAGCTCGCCTGAGTACGGATCATCCGGGTATTGCGAGCGAAAGGGTTCGGGCGGCTCGTAAGGCGCGTGCGCATCGAAATAGTGTACCCACAGGAAATCCGCGGTGTTCGGAAGCGCCAGGTATTCCAGCGCCGCGTCGGTGGTCAGCGCGGCCGAACGTTCAGCCAGGTTACCGGGGAAGGTATCGTCATAGTGGTCGAAACCTCGCGCGAGGCCGAATTGCCCGGCCAGTGGAAAGCCGGAAACAAACGCCGCCGTGCGATAGCCAAGCGCCTGCAAGCGGCTGGCCAAAAGATCCAGTTGATCGCCAACACGGCGACCGTTCTCCCGCACCTCGTGATCCATCGGATAAAGGCCGGTCATCATCGACGTGTGGGACGGTAAGGTCGTCGGCGTCGTTGCATAGGCCTGCGTGAAATACTGCCCGCGGTCGGCCAGCGCTTTGAAGTGCGGCGTTGCGACTGTGCTGCTTTCGATGCCGAGGCGATCGGCCCGTGTCGTATCCAGCGTTATCAGCAGGATCGCGGGGCGCTCGCCGTCCGGCAAGCCCTTTGCCTCTGTGCCGTTACCTGCGGGCGAACAGCCTGCGACCAGCGCGGCAAAGATCGCGATGCAAAACGGAACCGTTAATAATTTTGCCAGCTTCACATTCACCTGTTCCTTAGTCCTCTCCACGAGCGGTGACTATTCAATCTTCCAGACAACCTTGATGGCGACGGAAAACAAAACGAGGAACACCATAAACGCAAATAGCCATCCGCGCATCCATCCGGGCCCCCAGTTAAGAATAAGCTGCGGTGACGCATTGATTTCAAAACGCCCGATGGAGGTGTTCGCATCGAGGTAGCCGGCGGGATTGGCAAACAGGTAATTCCACCAGAGCCTGCGGTGAATGGTACTCGCGGGTGCGGCCGTTGGCAGGCTGAGCTGTTGCTGGCCACCGAGCATTAACGACGCCGTCTGGCCGTCTTCGGGCGCAAAAAAGGTCCACGCATTTCTGCGTGCATCCCA
>Ga0224496_10001704_pt1 | contig 13451 bp, 12 predicted proteins | sample SF_Jul11_sed_USG_2_FD_168127 | JGI IMG/M metagenome (GOLD analysis project Ga0224496, IMG submission 168127) | Sediment microbial communities from San Francisco Bay, California, United States - SF_Jul11_sed_USGS_8_1 | ecosystem: Environmental > Aquatic > Marine > Sediment | place: USA... | reverse complement strand
GATATATCATTGAGCTGGCTGGCCACTGTGGTGCCCATGCATACTCCCACCCTGAGCCCCTTGATGCCCTCCCTGTCCATATGCGCCTCGGCTGCGGCCTCATCCGCGGCCATGAAGGCAAGCCCGAGCGTCCGCTGGCCGGATATGTCATACTCCTTTGGGACACCCTTGACCTCAAAAGCGGGGTTTTTAAGCGATGACTCGAACAGTGTGGGCGGCATGGGGTCTCTCTGCCCCGTGGCAAGCGACTCCAGGGCGGCGGCCTTGCCAGTTCCGGCCGCGGATACCACGCCCATGCCGGTTATGAGTATTTTCCTGTTCTCCATAGATATTATCAGCGGGGGACAAATACCTCAGTCCCCGGATTATGAGTGAGGACGGGATGCCGCAATACCCGGCAGCCGGGAGCCTGATTTACCAGGACGGTGAGAGCCTTGATGCAGAAGGGCACAATGTGCCCCTCAGGCCGTTGTGTTGTCGTGGACGTACTTTGCCAGGGTGTCCAGGGAATAGAATATCTCCCTGCCCTTCTCCATATCCTGGATCTCCAGGCCGAAATTACGCTGAAGGAGGACGACTATCTCCACCGCGTCCAGAGAGTCGAGGCCGAGGCCCTCTCCAAACAGCACCTCGTCGTCTGCTATCTCCGAGGGCTCTATGTCCTCGAGGGAAAGCTCGCTTACAAGTAGTTCCTTTAGCCTGGCCTTTATGGACGCCAGGCGCTCTTCATTATATCCGGACATTATCTCTGCTCCCGTACCGCATTTTATTGTCTGTCTACCTCATCCTCTGGCGACCAGAGGTCGTGGAACACGAACCACTGATAAGGGTACTTCTCTGCATAACGCTCAAGCGCGGAGGCGAACTCCTGCACCCACCCCCCTATATCCTGCATCTTCCTGCGGCGGTCCGTATAGACCGTCTCGATGACAGTTGTAACATCAACTACATATCTCATGGGTCCCGACTTGGCGGTAAGGAGCACCACCACAGGGCAACCCGCGGACGCCGCGATGCTGAAGGCCCCGTAGGGAAACCTAACCTTCCCTCCCAGTAGTTCAACCTCAACGGTCTCTGCGCCATAGGACCTGTCGCCCATGATGGAGACCATGTCCCCGTCCTTTATTGCCTTGAGCGCCTCCAGCACTCCCCCTAGGTATCCGTCCGGGGATATGATGCCTATCCTCTCCCCGCCTCCGTCAACCGAGAGGGCCTCCCTGACCGCCTCGTTATGCTCAGGCCTCATCATCAGATGGACCTTGCGCCCGAAAAGCTCCAGACCGGCCATGGAGGTCTGCCAGTTACCCACATGTGCTGTCAGCAGCACAAGACCTTTCGGCGTAGGACCCTGTAAAAACGACTTTATTCTATCATACCCCAAAATATCTATGTCAAATTTCCCTGCACCCGATACCATATAGAACCTGTCTATAAGGTTGCGTCCCTGGCTGATGAAAAGCCTGTATGCCTCCAGGAGCCTTCCCGCAGGGCCGCGCCCGGGGAAACGCCTTTTAATGTATGGGATGGCAGAGCGTACTGCCGCACGGTCAAAGAGAACATAGTACAGACATACAAAGTACAGGAGGCCGTATGCTCCCCTGAGGCCGAACACCCTTGCCGCTGCCTTGAACGCCATGAAGCCCAGCCTGTTGCCGCGTTTTTTTACCTTTACCGCCTCCTGCTCAGGCATCCCTCACCGCCCTGCGGTTTCTTATCATTACGGCGGCCGCGTATACAGATCCCCCCGCCAGTGCGGCCAGAAGGGGCCCCACTATGAGAGAGCCAATGAACCACTCGATGAACCTGTCCCCGAACTGCACGAACACGGTCTCGAAGCTCAGGTCCGTGAGCCATACCCCGTTGCGCAGGTAATACCCCAGCTCTATGCACAGGGCCGGCACCACCGGGGGCATGCAGATATGCTGGGTATTAAGGGCCATGAGCTTGTTGAGGTTCAGCCTGGATGTTACATAGAGTATTGCAAGCGAGTGTGCGAACAGGAGCGGCACCGCCCCGAGGAAGACCCCCACGGCAGCTGCAGCTGCCAGGCCTGCGGGGGTGGAGTGCTCCCTCAGGAGCATCTGCATGACCCGTGAGGGGTGCAGCAGCAGCTTGTAGTCGATGCGCTCCCGCTTCACGAGTTTCCTCTGAGGCCATGGAAACAGCCTTCGAAGGATAAGAAGTATATGCCTGTGGGTCAGCATGAAATTGTCCGCCAGGGGTTTGAAATGAGAGACCCTCTCCCCGGGGGGAGGGTATGATACGCTGATGGGCACATCCTTTATCTCGATTCCCGCCCACGATGCGCGCGCCAGCACCTCCGCCTCGAAATCATAGCGCACGCCCCTGAACTTCAGGCGATTAAGGTGCCTGACCGGATATGAGCGGAACCCGCTCTGGCAGTCGCTCACCGCCACGCCCGCCTCCACCCTCAGCCAGAAGTTGGCGAACTTCCTGCCGAACCTGCTGCTGGCCGGGACATTGGGAGAGGACAGGAAATCCCTGGCGCCCACAATAAGTATGTCCTCGTTTTCCAGCAGCTCCGGGATAAAGGCCGACATGTCCGAGGGGTCATGCTGTCCGTCAGCGTCAATGGTAATCATATGCACGCCGCCCTGCTCTTCTATAAAGCGGGAGGCCGTAAGGATGGCCGCGCCCTTGCCGCGGTTGACACCATGCCTCAGAAGGGTCACCTCAAGGCCGCTCAGCAGTGATGGGATATCAGCGTCAGTGCTCCCGTCGTCAACGACCACCACATGGCCGGGCAGCAATGCAAGGCAGCCCTCCGCCACCGCCCTGAGAGTAGAGCTGTTATTGTATACCGGGATGGCGCACCAGATACGGCCCGACACTGTCCTATCTCTCCTTGTCCTGCACAGAGCTGCGTGCTCCTCTGCTGCGTCTGCCCTTTGCGGCCAGCAGGAGCTCCCACATGGGGCCTGAGTAGCCCATCTGGTGGAGTATCCTGAGCTTGTCGTCTGCCGCGTTGGGGGGGTAGATCACCGTCCGGTTGCCGCTGAATGCGTCATAGAGGGTCTTTTCCACCCAGTCCCTGTCAAGACCCGGTGCGAAGTAATAGAGCGAGTCCACAAGCCTGTCTCCATCGCTCACAAGCCCTTCTTTTACTGCCAGCCTGTACAGGGCGCTGTCCGGCAGTATTCTTATCCCGAGAAAAACAAAATGTACGGCATTCTCAATGGAGAGTATGTTCTCTATACCCTCAAGCACAGTCTCTTTCGTCTCACCGGGGCCTCCGAACATGTAAAAATGCGCGGTGCTCACGCCGTGTTCCACCAGAAGATCGTTGGTCTGTCTCACATCCTCCATGGTGAAGTTCTTGCCCATTTTCCTGAGCGTAACGTCCGTGGCCGCATCCGTCCCGATCTCTGCGGCCACCAGCCCTGTCTCCTTCATAAGGGCAACTGTCTCAGGGGTCAGGCCCTCGGGCCTGAAGAAGGCTGTCCAGGGCATGAAGACCCCGCGCCGCTTCATCTCGCCCAGTATATCGAGAAATTTGCCTTCGGAATCGTTGAAGACGGAATCTATGAAGAAGATATACTTTACATTGTGCTCGTCACGAAGGTGCACTATATCGTCCACCACACTGCCAGCGCTTCGGGGCCTGATGATATGGCCCTCGAGAAGCGGATAGGTACAGTAGACGCAATGGAAGGAGCAGCCGCGTTTGGTCTGCACAGAGACTATATTGCCCTTGTCGACATAGAAATCCACAAGGCCGCTGTCGTATAGGGCGGAGGGTATCTCTTCCCCAACGAGCCTCTGCTGAGGCCCCAGTATCCTTTCATCGGGGTAGATGCCCTTCTCCGCATTCGCGGCGAAATCCACGATAAGGGCCTCGCCCTCGCCGGCTATGCCGTAATCAGCGCCTGTCGCCTGAAGAAGGGCATCGGGGATGAGGGAGTAGCCCGCGCCGCCCAGGACTATCTTTGCATCGGTCAGGGCACGGAGTTTTTTCACTATGGCCTTTACATCGTCCACATAGCGCTGCTCGGCCAGAAAGTTCACGTTGTCTATATTGCGCATTGATATCCCTACAAGCTCCGGGGAGAAACCCTTAACCTCACCCTCAAGCGCATCCAGCGAGGTCCCGCTCCTGAGGTAGTCGAAGAGCCTTATTTCATGGCCCGCGCCCTTGAGTGCTGCGGCTATCATGCTCATGCCCAGAGGGAAGAGAGGGTAGGGGGTGGTGGCTGTGTTGGAAGAAATGAGCAGTACGCGCATCAGTCCTTGCCTTCCCCTGCCTTGACCTTCTTCCAGTCGCGCCGGTTGAGCCTGCGCCTTCTGTATGTCCCGTCGGCCCTCTCCTTTTCTATGACCTTCATGAAGAGGTTCGCCATCTTAAGCTCCTGGGTCATGTCCCCGTAAAAGGTCTTCCAGGCGTAGTCGTACATCTCCTGGAGCTTGTCCGGGCTCATCTTCTCGGGCCTGAATACCACGTCGCCGCATGTGTACTTGTTCCAGTCGTTGCTGAGGATGCGGCCCTGTTCCTCCAATTGAAATCTTATGGGAGTGTGAGGGAAAGGGGTCAGGACCGTGAACTCCGCCAGGTCCAGCTCTATCTCAAGGAGGAAGTCCACGAGCCTCTTTATGTAGTCCTCGTCATGGTCGTCAGTGCCGAGTATGATAGTGCCCTCAACGCCTATGCCCCTGTCCTTGAGGCGCTTCACCCTCTTTCTGATATGGTCCGAGGTATCGAAGACCGCCTGATATACGTACCAGCATCCGGCCTCCGCCGCCAGGTCGAGTATCTCGTCGTCGTCCTTGATGGGATGGGATATCCATTTCTTCTTGAGCGGGATAAGGGCCCTGAAGAGGTCCTTCTCCCACTGGTCGTCCTGGGCCAGGGAGTTGTCCACCAGGAAGAGCCTGTTGTTGTCTATTGTCTCCAGCTCCTCGAGGAAGCTGTCAATGGGGCGGGGCCTGAACTTGCGGCCTCCCAGGTATGGCGTGCAGCAGGGGAAGCAGTTGAACCGGCATCCCCTGGAAGCGTGCACCAGGTCCACCATCTGCACCCCGCGGTAATTGTACTTGTCGCGGTTGAGGATATCCCTCCGGGCGGGGCCGATTACGGAGGTGTCCGGGTACTGGTTCATGAAGTCGTAGACAGGCTTGAGCTTCCCGTCCTCAAAATCCCTGAGCACAGTGTCTATGTGGCCCTCTGCCTCTCCAAGGAACACGGCGTCCGCGTGCCCCCGCGTCTCCTCGGCATGGAGCATGGTGGCTATGCCGCCGAATATTACAGGGACATTCCTGGCCCTGAACTCGTCAGCTATGGCCCATCCCCGCTTTATGGCGCAGGTCAGCATCACCGAGATGAATACAAGGTCAACGCGCTCGTCAAAGTCTATGGCCTCGATGTTCTCGTCAGTGAAACTGATATCAATGCTCCTCGGGAGAGCCCCGGCAAACACCACAGGCCCGTGCGGGGGCAGGTGGAACTCCGTCTGGTATCTAAGCTTCTCCCATCTGGGGTAGATAATCTTTACTTTCATACAGCCGTCCTTATTCCTCTCTCTTTTATCATGTTATCAAGCAGACCAAGAGCGCCGGTCATATCATTGGCGCCCTGCCGTTTTTTCATTACATCCATAACATCCTCCGGTCTCAGGCAGTTCTTCTGCCCGGCCTTCTCAGGGGGAGAAAGCAGCAGGAAGACCGCACCGTCATCCGATACAAAGCCGGCCAGCATGGCATCGGCCTGAGCGTCCCCGATGGCGTTCATCGCGCACTCCAGAGGGCCTGCAAGGGGAGAGGGGGCGCCTGCCGCATACAGCACAGGCCCCTCCAGCCCGAAATGTATGGCGCACTCCGCCAGGGGGCTTGTGGGAAGGGTGTATATGAAATAGTTCCCTCGCCCCAGAGTCCGGCCGCAATCCACATAGTCCCTGAAATACAGAAGGTCAGCGCCAAGGCATCCCTCCGGGCCTCCTCCGCAGATCCCTGCGGTAAGGCCCGGCGCAAGCGGATAATCCATTGATGCGTCCTTCAGCGCCAGCGCAACGGCGTAGGCAGCGGCCTTTGAGTCCCTGTCCAGCCTCCCGAAGTTCTTGAACTGAGAGGAGAAGACCCCCTGGCCTGTTTCCTTTGACTCTTTTGAAGAGAGCAGACAGCCCGAGGCCTCCCGTCTCCACCATCCTATGCCCGTGACCATTATCATGCCCTCTGGGCCTCTAACGACTCAAGTATGAGGGCCGCGTTTATCCCCCCAAAACCGGAATTGGTGGTAAGGGTCTTATTGTTGCCTCTTCCGCTGATACGCCTGGCCTCTTTTGATACCCATCCTGTTGCCTCAGCGTCCACGGATTCCACCCCGACTGTGGGAGGCACTGCGCCCTCCCTGAGGGATACCGCGGCCAGAAGGGCCTCAACAAGCCCTGCGGCGCCCATGGAATGGCCCATGCCGCCCTTCACCGAATATACAGGTTTTTTATTATCATCGCCAAAGGCAAGCTTCAGGGCCTTCATCTCCATGGAATCGTTATACATGGTGCCGGTGCCGTGGGCCGAGACAGAGCCCAGCCCATCCGGCCCTGCGCCAGCCATCTCCATCGCCTTCTTTATGGCCAGCCATAGCCCCCTGCCGTCCCTCGAAGGGCCGGTCATATGGTTTGCGTCCGAGCTCATACCCCAGCCGGTAACTGCCACCGGAGTATCATGCATATCCATCCCTGCCGCCCTTTGGGGAGTTGTGACAAGGGCATAGGCCGCTGCCTCCCCAACGCTAAGGCCGGAGCGGTCGGAGTCAAAGGGCCTCGCCTGGCCTGTATCTATTGCCATGAGGGAGGAGAAGCCCGAGTACACGAACTCTGTGACACTGTCGCAGGCGACCACCAGAGCGGTCCCTGCCCTGCCGGAGACTATATCAGAGGCCGCCATGGCAAGGGCTGATGCGCCCGATGCGCAAGCGGCGGATACCACCGTCCCATCGCCCTCAATGGAGAGCATCTCCCTCAGTCTGGCAAGAAGTACCTCTGGCCTGCTGAGGGCCGCATCCTTTTCTGAGCCCCCCTCAAGCACCGCACGCTCCAGCAGGTCTATCTCGCCCTTTGTGGTGGCAAGATACAGCCTTGTGTCCGGGGGGACGGCCACGCCCTCAAGCAGGCGCTCAAGCATCTGCATCACAAGGGATTTTTCACCGCGATATTCGAGGCCGTCAATTATTCCGGCGTTCGAGGCCTTGAACGCCCCTGTGGGGAACCTTCCTATATCACTGATGGCGCTTCTTCCGGCCATCAGTCCGTCCCAGGCAGCGCCGGCGCCCCTGCCGTACGGGGTTATCATGTCCGAGCTGACTATAAGCGCCTGCTGGGCCGTACTCATGAGGACACTTCGCCCTTTGCATGAAAATCACCATTGCGCCAGCGCTCCCTGCACCTCTGAAGGAGCGGGGGCGAGACAGCGATATGCCTGTTGTCCTTGTCCATCAGGAGCTGCACGGTATAGCCGCTTGCGGCAAGAGTGCCGTCTGCCTTAATTATCTGGAACTCCTTCTCTATGACCGCGGCCTCGCTGTAGTAGAGGGTAGCCCTGATGGTGAACTCTTCATCAAGGAGCAGCGGATAATGGTAATCAGTATGGCACTGGACCATGGGGGCCTTGACGCCCGCCTGGCGGAAATCGCTGAAAGTCATGCCGCACTTTCTGCCTATGGCTGCGGAGCCATCCTCGAAGTACCGCATGTAGTTGCCGAACCAGACGACCCCCATGACGTCGCATTCGTTGAACCTGACCCTGGACCTCACCTCAACCACGATGGGCTCCGGGGTCCCCTCAGCGGGACTGAAATAGCCTTTCCTTTTGCGCCGTTTGATCAAGACGGGGTCCTTGTCTTCTCAGGAGGCCTGAGAGTAGCCAAGCAGGGCCTTGAGCCTGAACTCAGAGACCCGCTCCGAGCCCTTTGTCATCGAGGCCTTGAGACTGAAAAGGCCGGCGCCCAGTTCCTTCAGGCCGGTTATCTTCAGGTTGACAACGTCTCCAGGCAATACAGGCAGGACGTACTTGACGTTGGTTATCTCGGCGAGGCGGGCCTCGGTGCCCTGCCAGCGGGCAAGAAGCGCCAGCACGCACATTATCTGGCAGACGCCCGGGAAGACCTTTCTTGACGGGAAATGACCCTGAAAACCTGAAAACCCTTCGCTGAATGAAAACGCCGCTTCCACAGCCCCCGAGCCGTTCATGGGCAGAAGGTCCATTGCCTCCTCTATCTGACGGGCTATGATGCTTCCGGCTGCCTGCTTTTCAATCTTTCGTGTCATATATCTTCTTTGTCCTGGCCGTCAGCTCATAGCCTGACATATAGTCCGTCAGAACTATGCCTCCGGGATAAAGACGGCCTCCCTCTCTGATGTACTCGTAATACCCCACCTTCCAGCGAAGGACCCCGTGACTATAGAACTTCTTCATGACCAGGTTGCCTTCCGGTCCTGCGAAGACATGGACCAGGAACCCGTCCCCAAAGCGCTCTATGAACTCAATTGAGCGCTGCTTCTTCCTGACCCGGGCACCATTTGAAGGGACCAGATCATAATATATACGCCATATGTCTCCGGCAACGGCACCGGCCAGGTCGCCCTTGTCCGCCAGGGGCCCAAACACGAACCGGTCCCTTATCCCGCCCGAGTCCGCCTCCACGGAGAATAGCTTTACCCCCAGTGGACTCATGCCCACGGCCGAGAACCGGCGGCCGCTAATATCTGCCTGCACTGTTCCAAGCGCGGACACTTTACCAATAAAAGTATATCTAAATACCAGGGAGCTTAGCAAGTTGACGTTCTCCGGGAGACCGGCCGAATAGGCGGTCCGGACCTCCACGGGGTCCTTATGGCCAAAGGGGACGCTCATGTGCTCCTGAAACGGTACGGAAGCGCAGCCTTCAAGGACCAGGAGGGCCACGCATGCCAAGAGGCGTACTGTTGCGCACTTAAGGTTCATGAGGCCTCTGAGCTTTCAGGCGCGTCTCTCTCCCCTGCCACCCATGGTGCGACCAGAATGGATGAGAGGTATCCGGAGCCGAGCCCTATCACAAGCGTGACCCCTATGGAGAACAGGGCCGGATGTTCCGCGAATATCAGTACCCCCGCGCCGATGAGCGAACTGAGGGCCGAAAGCGTGACCGCAAGCACGGTCCCGGAGGTGTCCTTTTCGTGCCGGGATCTGCCTGCCCGGTGGGCAATGAAGATGCCGTAGTCAACGCACAGTCCCATTACCACAATGAATGCCACAAGGTTGGCAACGTTGAGCTTCAGCCCCAGGGCCGAGATGCCTCCGGCAAGCCATAGAGTGCTGGTGACAACAGGCACAAGGGCCCCGGCGATCCTTGCGGGCCTTCTGAGAAAGAAGACCGTGAGGAGCACTATGATTATCCCGGCCATCATGGTCATCTTCTTCATGTCCGATGTGACTGAGTCCGATATGGTTCTCTCCAGGGCCTTTCCGGAGACCACATAGGCGTCGTCCCTCCCACTGAGCCTCTCCATGACCGCACTTGTCATTTCCGGCTCGTCAGGGAAGAAGACCGAGACCTGCCAGCCGCCCCCGGAGGGAAGCTCCCTTATGTACCTTTGCGTTATCCCGATCTCCGGGAGCCCAGCAGGAAGGTCCTCCTTGAAAAGCGAATCGAAAAAGGGCTCGAAGGCATTGCTGCTGTAGCCAAAGGGCTCTCCCTCTTTCCTGAGCGTGTATCTGAGCTCCTTTATTCTCTCAGGACTCCAGAAGTCCGCCCATGCCGATGCGTTCTGCCGCATCTTTTTTTGGGAGGGCCAGAGCGAAGCCAGTGAGGAGACCCTCTCCCTGTCCATTCCCTTAAAGACCCCGCCTTCGTCTATCAGGCTGTCCTCGAGCTCGCGCGCCTCCTCCAGGCTACGGGCCCTGCCCACAAGCACCGCAAGCCTGCTGCTGCCCCAGGTATCAAAGAAACGGTCCTCGGAGGCCAGTATCTCCTTCGATGTGCCGTCTATGGCCCTTATCTCAGGGTCGAACCTAAGCTCAGTCGCAAGGTACCCCATCAGCACGGAGAGCACAAACCATATCCCGAAGGCCAGCCTGCCGGGCACCCTGGCCCTCTCCATCCAGCCTAGCCTCTCTATTCTGACGGACGGTGTCTTGCCCCGCCTCCCAAGGACATGCGGCAGGACCAGAAGGGCGATGGCCAGGGAGCAGAGGACGCTGATAATTGAGAATACGGCCATCTGGTGATATCCCTTTATGCTTGAGACGAAAAATGAGGCGAACATGCCCACTGTCGTGAGCGCCCCGTATGTTATGGGCCTTGCCATGGCCCTGACCGGGTGGGCCCCGTTGGCGCCTGAGGATGATGAAACCGCGCTGCCCTTTCGTGCGCCTATATACACGTGTATGCCATAGTCCACCGATATGCCGGCCACCACCGCCGCAAGACCCATGACAGAGTAGGACAGCCTGCCAAGGAGGAAATAAGAGGCGTTGGCTGCCATGAGAACCGCTATGGCAGGCACCGCAAAGACCAGCACGGAGCCCGCGTCCCCGAGGAAGACAACGAACAGGAGCACGAACCCCGCGGTGGCTATGGCAAGGGTAAGTTTTATATCGGACTTTATGGTGGACTCGTTGCTCACTGTATGGAGATGCCCGCTCACAACATCCGCGGTTATATAAGCCGGAAGTCTGGCAAGTGACGAGTCAAGCGAGTCCACGAGCATCCTGGAGCCGATGGTATCGGTGGCCTTGATATCAGTGGAGGCCACCAGAAGGGCATGGGATTCGTCTGCGCTCATAAGGTGTCCGTCCTTGACGATTACGTCAAATCCCAGTGAGGCCGAGAGCCGTGAGAGTTTGTTCAGAGCGATAACTCTCAGGCCTAGGGGGTCCTCCATTATCATCCTTCCGGCCATGACCCCGCCGGGCCTGAACATGCTGAGGTACCCGGCCCTGAGCCTTTCGCTTACCTCGGCGCGCCCGAGCCTTGGGTCAACATGGCGCTCCAGGTCCTCCTTAGAGAGCAGGTAGGGCAGGGCGGAGAATATCTGGTCCATCCCGTTGGATGCGTCGGATTCCCTCAGGCCTGTCATGACCTCGGTGAATATCTCCCTGTTGAGTCCTTCGGCAAGCGAGTCCACCGATGCCAGCAGTTCCGCACGGGTGTGTCCGCCGTCCTTGAGCCCAAGGGACATGATGACCTTTCCGGAAGCGTCGGCGGACCTGAAATACTCTATGCTCCTCTCTATGCCCCTGTTCTCAGGGAGCATAAGGAGCACGTCGCCGTCATAATTTACATAGGTGAACAGGCCGAAGGCTGCAAGGGCGCTCAGGAAAAGCACTGACGCGGAGGAAGCGCGCCAGTGCCTGTGGGTAAAGTCATATGCCAGGCCGTAGAGCCTGTCAAACACTCCCCTTGACCTCGAAATCCTTGTCATCCAGCGGAGAGTCGAAGACAGTGTCGGAGAACTCTATCGTGGTCGTATCGCCGCCCGCCTCCACTATCCTTATCCAGCTCAGGTATCTCTCGTCCCGGGCCAGCCCCACGGTGACCGTGCTTATGGCCTTTTTTGCCATATTGCCGTCCTTAGGGGTGAACACGAGCTTTACAGGCTCGCCCACGGCGCTTGCAAGAGAGACATGGTAGTCATCGGCCAGCGTGGTGTACTTTCCGCTGAACCACACTGTCATCTGCTCAAGCACGGAGCCGAGCATGGGGTTGCCGGCAAAGGATATCTCGTGAGCCTCGTCAGTCTCACCGTCCCACTGCCTGATGAGCTTGTCAGTGATGAGCACGGAGTAGCGGACCGGCTCCTTCACATGCCAGGCCAGGGTGGAGGGCTTTCGGATAAAGACCTTGCCGCTCATCTGTATCTCATGGCTGAAGGCAGCCATTTTCTTCTTCTGCACAAAGGACGCGCTGAGGGTCTTGAGGGAGGAGACGTTGCTTTCCAGGCGGCTGAGTATATGGCCGATGCCGGCCTCATCCTCTGCGGCAAGTGCGGAGGGCCCTGGCAGTATGGTCAGCAGTATCAGGAGGAAGGCGGCAAGGCGCGGACTCATGCCCCTGCGTTGCCCTTTTCCTTATAGACCTTTATCTCGCCCTCGGCCATTACTGTATCGTCGCGGAGGACCACTCCCCTTATGACGGCCAGCTCTCCTCCCAGCTCCGCCACCTTGTTTACCCTCACCGTCAGGGTATCTCCCACATGGGCGGTTTCCCTTATTATCAGGTCCTTTGCGCCTATGAGGAAGCCCTCGTTGCCTCCGCCGTTGCCGTAATTCACATAGCCGTTTCTGGCCGCCATGGCCTGGGCTATCATCTCCATGTACGCGGCCTCGTCCACCGTGCCGTCAGGGGAGGCGAAGAGCATGTCAGCCTTCACGCTCACCTCTGCCACAGAGACGTCCGCCACCTCTATGAGCCTGTCCACGAGCTGCATGGGAGGCCTGTGCGGTATGAGCTCGGCAAGGTCGGAGGTGGGCAGAGAGGGCAGGGACTTGGCTGCAGATTCGCATCCTGCGCAGCCGCCTGCGTCGGCCCTGGGCTTCTTGGTGCCGTTTATCTTCCAGCATAGCGGGTCAGAGGCCAGGTAATCCCCCGTGAGCTGGTATGCAGCCCCTCGGCACCCGTAGCACTGCTCCAGGTCCTCGCACTCCCGGCAGGGGCCCTTGATGTTCTCCCTGTAGTTGCGGAGCTTCTGGACCACCTGGCTCCCGGAGATGATCTCCCTGAGCTTCTGCTCCCTGACATTGCCAACCGGGAGGTTGACGCCCACGCAGGGGTAGACGTCTCCCCTGCAGGTGACAACGCAGGAGTACTGGTGCCTCAGGCAGTCCTGCCCAACAAGAGGAGGCCTCGGGTCCCATACGAAACCGTACTCCCTGTCTATGGCAGAGAGCTTGACGAAGAGCTCGTATACTTTCTCGGTCTCCACGTAAAGGCTGTCCCGCTCCTTGGCCCTTCCCTGGGGGGTTATCATCTCGAAATAGGGCGTGATGCCCTGGTCCCTCAGCCAGCGCCAGAAACGCTCCAGCTCGCCGAAATTGTACTGGCAGATGACCGTGCTTATGCCGAGGGTCTTCTCACTCGTCGGATATCCCGCAGCCTTGAGGTTGTCAAATGCGGTGTGTATCAGGTCATAGGCGTTCTTCAGGCCGGACATGAGGTCCTGGATCTTGCGCTCAAAGGTGTTCATCTTGAGGACAACGGTTACGTCAAGAGCGAACAGCTCAATGGCCAGCTCGCGGGTCATCCTGGCCCCGTTGGTGAACAGCTCCACCCGGAGGCCCTGCTCGCGCATGAAGCGTATCATCTCAAGGAGGTGGGGGTACAGGGTCGGTTCTCCCCCGAGTATCACCATGCTTCTGACGCCAAGCGCCTTTGCGTCCAGGATCACGTCCTTGAACTCGTCCCTGTTGAGGGCGTCAGCTGAGGGCTCGTTGCTTGCGTAGCAGTAAATGCAGTTGAAATTGCA
>Ga0224496_10001703_pt1 | contig 13453 bp, 2 predicted proteins | sample SF_Jul11_sed_USG_2_FD_168127 | JGI IMG/M metagenome (GOLD analysis project Ga0224496, IMG submission 168127) | Sediment microbial communities from San Francisco Bay, California, United States - SF_Jul11_sed_USGS_8_1 | ecosystem: Environmental > Aquatic > Marine > Sediment | place: USA... | reverse complement strand
GATCTCGGTGGTGCGAGAAGAAATAATGGGCTTGCCATGATATACGTCTAGATGTCTATGGCTTGAGTTTGCCTTCTACAAAGGGTATTTCAAAGCACTTCTCATGCATGATGGGGCCATGACCAAAGTAACCGTCCTCGCCGAATAGTTCGCCATGGTCAGCTGTAATTATAAAATAGGTATTGGCTGGCGCCTTTTCCATTAGCTGGCCAATAAGATTATCAATGTATTCCACGCACTTTATTTGCTGTCCATGTAGCATTTTCATTTTTTCGTCATCAAAGAATTTGTCGTTCGATGCCTGGTTGTCATCATCCAGGTTTTTAAACACGCCATGAACCCCTGATATTCTTGGTAGTTCGCTGTCTTTTAGCATATAAGGGTAGTGCGTTTCGCCCAGGTTCAGGAAAAAGTAGCAGGATTCATCATCAGGGAATGTTATTTCATCGACCATGCCAGCAAAGTCATTGTGGTTGTTCATCAGTTTAAAATCATCAAAATACTTATTGATTAGCGTGGCCTGATTTAGTACGGGCATAGATACACGGGCTATAGTTCTATAGCCAATATTATTTAATACTTTAGGTAGTGATAATTCAGGTAAAAAATCCCTGAATGAAATGCTGTCATCCCCCGTTCTTTCTGTCCATTGTACAAACTCTTCCTTATAAACTTCTGAGGCAAATACATTTTTTGGGCTTGCGTGTGGGAGCATGCCCATCGTAAATGCATAATGAGAGGGTGCGGTCCAGGAGGCATAGGCATATCTCTTTTCTGCCGGGCCGAGTTTGTCGATGTTGGGTGTTTTGGCGGCCATAAATGAGTCGTAACGGCAGCTATCCATAACAATAAATACTATATGGTTTTGTTCCATAAAATTTCCTAAATCAGGTTTTTTCTCGTGATCTGCAGAGTTTAATTTTGGTTTGAGAGGATACGGGTATATGTAGTTTTAATCAATATAATGTCTTTCTGTATCTGTTTTAAATATACAGATTGGCCGAAGGGAGTGAGAAAATGCCTAATAAGCCTGTTTTATGCGGTTAAAATTTATTCTATAGCCTGCTATCTAATTAATAAATAAACAGGATTGCCGGCTTTGTTGTCTCCTTAAGGCCTGTAAGTATTAGATTTCGCTAATATTTTCTGCTCTACTTGGGGGATATAAAACGCCTTTTATTTAAGGTATATTGAGGTAATTACAATAATTTAAGCTAAATGCGATATGTTTTTCATATTTGATTTTAACGGTTAGACTAATGCTGTATGCTTTAACTATCTAGCTGGGGAGTCGTCCAGACTAGACTTTTTATATTAAGGGATTGGTAGCTATATACCCTGTTTCCACGATGCGGTTTCATTAAGCAATGTGCTTCTTAATGTACACAAAATGAGCTTTGTTAGAAATAGAATAAGTCTTGTCAAGGCTGTTGTATTTTTTACAGGAATGCAATTGAGTTAATAATCAATTGTTTGATGAATGGATGAATAAATGAATATGCGTAATTTTCATAAGTTAGTTTATACGCAGGCAGGTCTTGGTGATTCAACGCTGGCAATCGCGGCATGTCGTGCTGGTGGTATCGGTATTTTCAATGCTGAACTCGAGATTGATGCCTCTGTCATATTGCAACAGCTGGATAAACTCGCTGAACAAACTCGTTCAGCTTATGGTTTAAAGCTGGATTCCCCACACGCTATTATTCTCTCCCGTTTAGCTGCTTACGCAGATAAGGGGTTGCAGTGGCTGATTCTTGACGAAAGGATAGTCGTTGCCTGTCAGTCCCTAATTGATGAGCTACGGCACAGGGGTGTCTGTGTTTTAGCCGAGACCAGTGATAGCAAATTTCCAGATAAGGCCATTGAAACAATGGTTGATGGCCTGGTATTAAAGGGTAATGAGTCAGGTGGTTTCGTCGGTGAAAATAGTGCATTTATACTGCTTCAAAAATGGTATAAACAAACGGCCTTACCCCTCTATGTACGTGGTGGTGTTACGCCATATGTAGCAGCAGCATCCTCTCTTCTAGATGTTGCGGGCTGTGTACTTGACAACCAGTTACTGTTGCTTGATGAGTCGCCGCTTGCCAGTAGTCTGAAAAATCATATTGAAAATCTTTCCGGTAATGAAACGGTGGCCGTAGGTGACGCTGAGCAGGGTCATTATTTTCGCCTGTTGGTTCGTCCCGGTTACTCTGCAGCCCAGGCATTTGCCAGGGCGGCTGATGGCCAGTCCAGTGAACAGCTGCATCGCCTGGCTGAGGGTAAAGTAAACTGGAAAGATCTCTCTAGTGGATTGCTGCCTGTTGGACAGGATGTATATTTTTCCGGTTTATGGCGTAAGAAATATGGCCATATGGCTGCCGTATTTTCCGCTATAGATGCGGCCATAGAGTCATCACTTTCAATAACGCTTGCTGCAAAACCCGTTTCCGAGAACACGCCTTTAGCCAGGGATCTGGGTATTACTTATCCTCTGGTCCAGGGCCCCATGACGCGTGTATCAGACAAGGCAGAGTTTGCACTGGCTGTTTCAGAAGGCGGTGCAATGCCTATGCTTGCCTTTGCCTTGCTTAAAGGTCGTTCTCTCACTGACCTGCTCGATAATACGCATAAGCAGCTTGGTGATCGTCCCTGGGGTGTGGGCTTGCTGGGCTTTGCACCCCAGGCCTTACTTGATGAGCAAATTGCTGCAACATTGAAATACAGGCCAGCCTGCGCAATTATCGCAGGTGGTCGTCCAGACCAGGTCGTAAAACTTGAAGCTGAAGGTATACCTTCTTTTTTACACGTGCCGTCAGCTAACCTTATTTCATTTTTTCTCCAGGAAGGTGCCCGTCGCTTTATTTTTGAGGGGCGCGAATGTGGGGGACACATCGGGCCATTGAGTAGTTTTGTTTTATGGAGTGCGATGGTGGACCGGCTCCTTGATGAATTAAGCCAGGGCAGCATCCCTGCCAGTGATATCCAGGTCCTGTTTGCTGGCGGTATCCATGATGCCGTATCTTCGGCGATGGTCCAGGTTCTTGCAGCACCTCTAGTTGCAAGGGGTGTCAATATAGGCATCCTCATGGGTAGTGGTTACCTGTTTACAAAGGAAATTGTAACATCAGGTGCTATTGTTTCCCTGTTCCAGAAGGAGGTTGTTGAATGTGATCATACGGTTAACCTTGAGTCGGGTCCCGGTCATGCCAGCCGCTGTGCATATACACCTTTTGCGCGTGCATTTTTCCAGAAATCAAAACAGCTAAGGCATGACAATGTTGCCGTTGATGAAGGTCGTAAAGTACTCGATGACCTTATTATGGGCAGGCTTCGTATTGCTTCAAAGGGTTGTGCGCGAGAGGGTGAAAATAATGAATTGCGTACACTGGATGAAAGTCGTCAACAACAGGAAGGCATGTATATGCTGGGGCAGTTGGTTACCTTGCGTAACCAGCCGACTGACATAGCGTCATTTCATCGAGAAGTAACCAGTGATGCCGCTGCATTCATCGAACAGCACGCGTCTGGGCGCCAGGCGGCTGACACAAAAGACGAGTCACCAGTTGATGTTGCAATAGTGGGTATTGCAAGCCTGTTACCGGGTTCTAACCTGACCCAGGATTACTGGGAAAATATACTTTCCAGCTTTGATGCTATAACCGAGATTCCAATACATCGCTGGGACTGGCGCCTGTACTATGATGAGGACCGCCAGGTAAAGGATAAAATTTACTCCAAATGGGGTGGTTTTATTGATGATATGGCCTTTGATCCTACCCAGTATGGCATGCCACCAAAATCAATAAAATCTGTAGATCCTATGCAACTGATGGCGCTTGAAGTTGCGAGGCGTACTATTGAAGATGCTGGCTATGAAAATAAATATTTTAATCGCGAGCGTGTCTCGGTCATTATCGGTGCCAGTGGTGGTGCAGGTGATGTGGGTATGCAGTATGGATTAAGGTCCGAGTTACCGCGCTTCCAGGGTAGCTTGCCTGATGAAGTGGCAAACCGTTTACCGGAATGGACAGAGGATTCATTTGCCGGGATCCTGATGAATGTAGTTGCCGGACGGATTGCAAATCGTCTCGATCTGGGCGGCGTGAATTTTACAACCGATGCGGCCTGCGCTTCATCATTATCTGCAGTTTATCAGGGTGTCTCTGAGCTGGTTGCCGGTCGTAGTGATATGGTTATTGCGGGTGGCGTGGACACCGTACAGGGGCCGTTTGGTTATTTGTGTTTTAGTAAGACACAGGCCTTATCACCAAGGGGTCGTTGTCGGACCTTCGATGAATCTTCAGATGGTATAGTTATTTCTGAAGGTATCGCGATGATTGCGATTAAACGTCTTGCTGATGCAGAACGTGATGGCGATAGAATTTATAGTGTTATTAAAGGCGTTGGTGGTAGTAGTGATGGCAAGGCCAAGGGCCTGACTGCGCCTTTACCAGCAGGTCAGTTGCGTGCCATGCAGCGTGCCTATGACCAGGCTGGCTTTAGTGCCAATACGATTGGCCTGTTTGAGGCGCATGGGACAGGCACTGTCGCAGGTGATACGGCTGAACTCGAAAGTACAACGCTGCTCGTTAAGGGACAAAATGCTGGCCCACATAGTGCTGTTGTGGGTTCAGTAAAAACCATGATTGGTCATACAAAGGCCAGTGCGGGTATCGTCGGCCTGATCAAGGCATCTCTCTCCTTATATCATAAGGTGTTACCACCACACTTTGGAGTGGATAAGCCCAACCATGTCTTGCAGCAGGCTGACTGTCCGCTTTATTTAATTGATACACCCCTGCCATGGTTGGAGTCATCATCAGTGCCGCGACGTGCAGCTGTCAGTGCATTTGGTTTTGGTGGTACCAATTTCCATGTGGCACTCGAAGAGTACAGTGGTGAGTATCGTGACTGGTTACGCCCCGCACCTAGTCAGCGTTGGCCCGCAGAAATATGTTTGTGGCATGCGGATAAAAAAGAAAATTTAATATCCCGGCTCGAAACCATGCAGCATCAACTGGCTGAAGTTGATGGGCTTGAGCTGCGGGACATAGCATACAGCCTGGCATCTAGCTGGAAGGCTGAAGGTGCGGTAGCCAGTATAGTCGCAACAGATACCACTGACTTACAGAAAAAAATTGGTTTGCTACTGGATAATCTCAGGGGTGCGAATAAAAATTTACCTGCAGGCCTGTACCACAATACAGACCTTGCGGTTCATGATGGCAAGCTTGCTGTGTTGTTCTCGGGCCAGGGTTCGCAGTATACCGGTATGATGCGTGAGTTGGCGTTGTACTTCCCCGTCTTTGCAGACGTTTTGTCAAAAGCCGACCAGCATTTATCACCCGCATTTGATGACAGGTTTGGTGCCGGTACACGGTTAAGTCATTTTATTTTTCCTCGTGGTTGTTACAGCGAGGCATCGAAAAGTGCAGCAACAAAAGCACTCACCAGTACTGACGTTGCGCAACCTGCATTAGGTGCTGTCGAGGCAGGTCTCTGGTCAGTCATGCAGGATCTTGGGCTGCAGCCAGATATGCTGGCAGGTCATAGCTATGGTGAGTTTGTTGCGCTTTACGCGGGCGGTTATTTTGATTTTGATGTCCTGATGTCGCTTTCTGAAGCACGTGGGCGATTTATAGTTGATGCAGCTAAAGATGCAGGTTCTGAGCTCGGAACCATGGCGGCTGTACAGGCAGGTCGTGATGAGGTAGAAAAGTGTATTGCAGAAATTGATGATGTTATCGTGGCGAATCATAATTCACCACAACAAAGCATTATCTCCGGTGCTGTAGATGCGGTTAAGACTGCTGTAGACAAGCTATCAGAAGCAGGTGTCAATGCCACTATGTTACCTGTTGCGGCAGCATTTCATTCCCGTTATGTAGAGCCAGCCAAACTACTACTTGGTGATCTGATAAAGCAGACAAACTGGTCCTCACCCGTGCTACCTGTTTATTCTAATACCACAGCTAAATCACATCTTAAAAATATCAAAAAAGTAAAAGAATCGATGACAGAGCATCTTGTTAGTTCTGTTGAGTTCGTTAATGAAATTGATGCCATGTACAAGGCAGGTGCGCGTATATTTGTTGAACTAGGACCAAAACCGGTCTTGTCACGCCTGGCCGGAAAAATACTCGAGGGTCGTGATCACAAGGCCATAGCACTCGATGATAATGGTAGTGGACTCTATGGCATGCTGTCTGCATTAGGGCAGTTAATGTGCGCAGGTGTGAGCCTGGATATCGAAAAGCTTTTTGAAAGGCGAGCATGTAAATCAGGTGATGCAAATAACCTGTTGTCATTACAGCGTAATATAGCAATACCAAAACATGCCTGGATGCTGAATGGTAGCGGTGTAAGACGTTCTGGTGAGCCTGTGCATCAGGTCGGGCTACGTAAAGAAGATATAAGCGACGCTCCTGTGCCACAGGAACATGGTGCTGGAAATAGAATATCTGACCCTGGTTTTGAGACAAATCCAGGGCGTACTAATCATTTAAAATCAAACAAACGTCATAAGGAGAGGTTAAACATGGGTGCTCGACGAACAATGCCAGGCTCTGGTGACCCGTCGGTTATGACCTCGTATTTCGATACGATGCGTCAATTCCTGGAAACGCAGGAACGGGTAATGGAAATGTATATGGGTGGTTCATCTGCAGGCAGGGATATGACAAGGCGTCGAATCCAGCAGCCATCGGTTGCTTTTGAAAATAAGCCGAATGTGACTAGTGAGTTGTTACAAAACATGTCGCTTGCAGATCAACTGGATATTGACGACTCTCTGGATAATTATCGGAGCAAGGTTGAACATGTAAAGCATGATTTGAAACCGATAGCGCCACCGGAAGTTTCAATTGAGGAACCGGCACAAGTTGCTGGCAGCAATGATCAATCATCCACGACTTCTGCTTCAGCTGACGAATATAGCAGGGAAAGAATAAACCAGATTTTACTGGATATAGTCGAGGATAAAACAGGTTACCCCAAAGACATGGTCGATTTTGACCAGAATCTTGAAGCCGACCTTGGGGTTGACTCAATCAAGCGAATAGAGATTGTTGGTGCCTTATTACAGACATTGCCTGAACAGTTTGGTAATGCCCTGGGTGATAATCGCACTAGTCTTAATACACAATCGACACTCAATGGTATGTTGAATATTCTGACGGGACTGGATGATAAAGGAACTGCACTCCCTTTTGATCAAGCCGGGGCGGGAGAAGTGACCAAAACTGCTGGTCACCCGCCCCGGTATATTGTTGAAGCGATACAGGAACCAGTCGATACAGTAGTTGTTCGGCATCTAAATCAGGGTCATTTTATAATTACCGAGGATGGTGCAGGCATAGCCAGAAAGCTTGTTGGTATTTTGTCAGCGCAGGATGGTTGTACGGTTAGTCTTGTCGCCCAGGATGTTCTTGCGGAGCCTGCTTCACTTTTGGCATGGTGTGATGCTGAAAAAGAACGGCACAAAACTATTGCCGGCATTTTACACCTGGCACAAGTGAGTGCACCATGGCTGGCACCAACTGTATCACTTGCTGACTGGTCCAGTCAGTTGCAGGTTAGTGAAAAGTCATTTTATACGCTGTTACATGCTTTTAGTAATGAGCTGGTAGAGTCGGCACACATTGTCTCAGTAAGTGCCCTCGGTGGTTTATTTAATAGATCGCCATCTTCTTCAAAAGGCTTGTCTCTGCAGGCCGGTTCCGTCGGTTTATTGAAGTCCCTTAAGGAGGAGCGTCCTGCTGCGAGAATAAAAGCTGTCGATCTTGATCTGCTCTGTGAGGAGAATGTCCTTGTAGATATTATCTATGGTGAGTTATTGCTCTCTGGTGGCCGCATAGAAGTGGGTTATCCATCAGCCATACGCACAGTGTTTAAAACTTTCAAATCAGATCATGACAGGGATAATGAAGAGCCAGCGATTACAGATGATATTGTTGTGCTGGCGACAGGTGGTGCCAAAGGTGTAACAGCAGAAGTGCTGAGAGGTCTTGCCAGAAAGGGTAATACGCTGTTGTTGACCGGGCGTAGTGCTTTATCTGAAGATGAGGATAGTGAATTAAGATCACTGTCAGGCGCAATTGATTTAAGGCAGTATTTTATTAAACAGGTCCAGGCCGGGGTAATGAAGCTAAGTCCTGCTGAGATACAGCGAAAAGTACAGTCTGTACTCTCGGCAAGAGAAATGCGAAATAATATTGCCGATTTTCGTCAGCAACAGGCAAAGGTAGAGTACTTCCAGGTTGATGTTACGAATGAAGAGGCCATGCATCAACTCATGGACGATATATATCAGCGCTATGGTGCACTACATGGTGTGGTGCATGGTGCCGGTGTCATCGAAGATAAATTACTTGCAGATAAACAAAGTGAGAGTTGGTCGCGGGTGGTGGAGACAAAGGTTAATGGTCTTTTTCTCCTGCAGAAATACCTGCGTCCAGAGTCACTCAAGTTTCTTACTGTCTTTAGTTCAGTGGCTGGCCGTTATGGTAATAGTGGGCAAACAGACTATGCCACCGCAAATGAACTTATGAATCGCCTATGTTGCCAGTTAAATGAGCAGTGGGATAATAAGGTAAAAGTAAAAGCGCTTTGTTGGGGCCCCTGGGGAAAAACCCGGTTTGGTGAAGGTATGGTGACGCCCGAGACTGAAGCGAAATTTGCGCAAAGAGGTGTATTGCTGGTTAGTGCAGAAGAGGGTCGTCAGTTATTTGTAAATGATTTAACCACTAATGACAGGCATGTAGAAATTATTTGTGGTGAAGGCCCATGGGAACAGCAGGAAGAGTCGGTTGGTTATTTTAAAAAAGCCGATGACACTAATGTAAGTAGTTATCTCACGCCGTTATTAGGTAATGCCGAACGTATTACCTTGCCTAAAGGCGATCAAATTATTGAATTTAGCCTGGACGATAATCATGCCTATCTACAGGAGCACTGTATTGATGAAATACCCGTGGTGCCAGCAGCAGTTGCACTTGAAATCATGTCTGAAGCAGCAGCAATACATTGGCCCGGATGGAAAGTAGCTGAGATCCGTGATTTTAAATTGCTCAAAGGTATCGATCTGAAAAATGGTTATAGCAGGCTTAGTATAATCATAGCACCACCACCTTATGGTAGTAGTGAAGGCTTTGAGGTGACCGCAACCATTCAGTCAACCATGGATAATAGTAAGCCGCGTATTCATTATCGAGCGATTATTTGTCTTGAGCAGGTGCTCCCACAAAGTTTTGAACGGAAATCAGTAGAACATACAGAACAACAGTTGAGTGTATCAAAGGCCTACAGTGAGTGGCTGTTTCATGGCCCTAAATTCCAGGTGATTGAAAAAATAAACGGCATGTCTGTTCGTGGTGTTGGCGCAGACGTAAAGGCGTCTCGGCCAGATATCTGGCTAAATACTGTTAATGGTGAATTTGATAGCTGGATTTTTGACCCAGCGATTGTCGATGCAGCGCCACAAATGGCAATTTTGTGGGCACGTATGTTTAGTGATCAAACCGCTTTGCCTGCCCGTTTCGGCAGGGTAGTGCGTTATTGTGAAGCATTGCCAGAACAAATGCATATGGAATTCGAATGTCTCCCCTCCAGTGATACCAGCCAGGTTCGTGCCAATATTTATTATACGGATTCAGCCGGGAAAATTGTATTACTCATAGAAGACATGGAATGTATTTCGAGTGCAGAACTTAATCGGCTGGGCGGCACTATTACAGTGCCCGCAGAAGATGTTGCATAGATTATTTTTGTGAAGGACTATTGAGTGTGACAAAAAAAAATAACACAGAGCTGGAACCGATTGCCATTATTGGTATGTCCTGTGTGTTTCCCCAGGCAGCTGATATCGAATCATTCTGGAATAATATACTTGGATGTGTGGATGCTATTACTGAACCAGCTGACGTCTGGGATGCCGATCGCTATCTTGATTCAGGTCGTATAAATACACCATTTGGTGGCTTTCTCAAGGAACTTTATCGATTCGATCCTCGCGAGTTCGGCATTATGCCAAATTCCGTTGATGGTGGTGAGCCGGATCAGTATCTGGCGCTCCGTGTTACGCGTGATGCACTTAAGGATTCGGGTTACCTGAGGGAGGATTATGATCATACAGATACAGGTATTGTATTAGGTCATAGCACATACCTTCATCGGGGGCAGGGTGTATTAGTGCAGCAACACATTGTGCTGGACCAGACAATCGATCTGCTGCAGGAAGTTATGCCTTCCCTTGATGATGAAAAATTAGCCTCTATAAAAGCACTTCTAAGGAGTAAGTTGCCACCTACAAATGCAGATACATCGCCCGGTCTTGTGCCCAATGTTATGACAGGCCGAATCGCTAATCGCCTGAATCTGCGTGGTCCAAATTATCTTGTTGATGCCGCATGTTCCTCATCCTTGCTGGCTGTAAATTCTGCTATGGATGAATTACGCAATGGACGGAGCAGGATAATGATTGCAGGTGGTGTTAATGCCTCCTTACCCGCAGAGGTATCAGTTATCTTTACTCAGCTAGGTGCATTAAGTGCCAGGGGCAAAGTACGACCCTTTGAAAATGGCAGTGATGGTACCTTGTTGGGGGAAGGGCTCGGTGTTGTTGTATTAAAACGGTTATCCGATGCCATTGAGGATAAGGACAAGGTCTATGCTGTCATCAGGGGTATAGGTCAGGCGAGTGACGGTAAAGGTCATGGCTTGCTTGCACCCAGCGTAGAGGGTGAAACCTTAGCTATCCAGAGAGCCTATGACTCGGCGGCAATCGAGCCCTCAACCATAGGTATGATCGAGGCGCATGGTACTGGTATTCCACTGGGCGATAAAACAGAAGTATCAGCATTAAGAAATGTTTTTGGTGAACGCAATGGTGACCATACTGCAATCGCTCTTGGTTCGGTAAAATCAATGATCAGTCATTGTATCCCCGCGGCCGGTATTGCAGGTCTAATAAAAAGTGCTTTGGCCCTGCACCACAAAGTGCTGCCACCAACATTATGTGCTGATGTAAACCAGACACTTGGTATAAATTCAACCCCGTTGTATGTAAATACAGAATCCCTGCCGTGGATAAAGAAAGCAGGGTTTCCTCGCCGTGCCGGTATTAATTCTTTTGGCTTCGGCGGAATAAATACCCATGCTATTTTGGAGGAAGCACCACCAGCCTCTGTAAAGCCTGAAACATGTTTACACTGGCCAGCAGAATTATGTGTGTTTTCAGCATCTAGTCGTGAAAAATTACTGTCGAAAATACGACAGTTAATTGAATTTCTTAAAGTCGATAATGATTACCGGCTGGTTGATATAGCGAATGCGCTACACAGGGATGATAGTAATGAAAGCTGTCGACTGGCAATTGTGCATAATGATAAAGAGGGTTTAACCAAAAAGCTTAACCAGGCGATTAATCAAATTCAGAATAATGATAAACCACAGTGGTCAACACGTAACGGTGTAATTTTTAGTGAAGTTACCAATGATGGCAAATTGGCCTTTATCTTTCCTGGCGAAGGATCGCAGTATATTGGCATGTTCAAAGATCTTGCTATTTGTTTTGATGAAGTGCGTGAATGGTTCGATTACTGGAGTAGTTTGTATGGTGAAGAGCCGGATGGTAGTACTCGAACAGATATAGTCTTCTCGCCTGCAAGTGAAATGAGCGATGAAAAAATGGCCAGGCTCGAACTGCGATTGCACAGCATGGATATAGGGTCAGAAGCTGTTTTTATTGGCGGCCAGGCTATGTTTTCGTTACTGGTGTCATTGGGTGTTGAAGCCGATGTCATGCTGGGTCATAGTTCAGGTGAGTCTTCGGCACTGGCTGCGTCAGGGGCGATGAAATATAAAAGTCGTGAGCAGCTGGCGGGTTATATTCGAAGACTAAATGAAATTTATAAGGATGTGCTAGGCAGTGGAGGTATACCAACTGGCGCGCTATTAACGGTGGGTGCATTGCCCCAACATACTGTAGAGCATTTTATTCAGGAAGTGGATAAAAACATCCATATTGCCATGGATAACTGCATTAACCAGTTAGTGCTTTTTGGTGATAAATTATCTATCGATAAATTACAGGAAGTACTAAGTGATGCCGGCGGTATTTGTATTCTCCTTCCCTTTGATCGTGGATATCATACGCCGTTATTTTCTGCGGTAAGCAAGGCATTCCTTGATTACTATGATGAGATTGGACTTGGTAAGCCGGGTGTGCCGCTATATTCATGCGCATCTACAGAAATATTCCCTGAAAGTAAAAAGGACATTAAAAAGTTGGCTGCATCACAGTGGTCTAACAGGGTGCGTTTCAGGGAAACTATTGAAAACATGCATAAGGATGGCGTGCGCTATTTTATTGAAGTTGGGCCATCAGGCAACCTGAGCTCGTTTGTAAACGATGTTCTCGTTGGTAAAGATTATGTTTCAATGGCAACAAATATAAGGCGTAAGAACAGTGTAGAACAGGTGCTTGTTGTTTTGGGTAATCTATATGTTAATGGGAAAAACCCTGATATAGCTAAGCTGTTTAAATCAAGAGCTGTACGGGATATTGATTTATCAATTATTGAGAGCAGGAATAGTTATGGGATATTACTGGATAATACTATGCCGGTCATCCAGCTGGACAGCTCCGATCGTAAACAACTAAGATCAATTATAGCTCATGATATCGTGGCTTCAAATACAGGGCAGGCCGTTAATATAGGAGAGGGCAGCAATCCTGTGGTGTCGGGTGCCGACGATGTTGTCGCAGCCTCCGGTCGTGATTCGGTGATGACAGATTACTTTAGTCTGATGAGTGATTTTCTTGAAAAACAGCATTCGCTTATGGGGCTGATAGCTGATGGAAACGATGAACAGTCGAGTGAAAATAAAGATTTTCCGTTTATTACAAATATAATAGATAGTAATGATAACTATATTCGTGCAGCAGTTTACCTGAATGATTACGATGATAATTTTCTGAAGGATCATGTAATATCTGGTGTTGTGTCTGATGATCCAGACCTGAAAGGCCTTTCATGCGTGCCAATGATGGTCAGTCTCGAAATAATGGCAGAGGCCTGTTGTCTACTGGCAGGCCGTAATGATCTTGCAGTGATTAAGAATGTGGCTGCATTTGACTGGATCGCATTAGATGATAATGAACTAGAGCTTGAAGTTTATGTTGAGTTGCTCAGTAATGAAGATGCAACCTATAAGGCTATTTTATCTAATAATAGTAGTACGATTATCTCTACAGAATTTTCCTTTGCCAAAGACTGGGTTTGTCAGGCTATCCCTCAATTAAAAGCGGGGCGTGAGTTCCGCTGGAAAGAAAGCGAAATGTATACCGAGGGTATGTTTCATGGGCCGGTTTTTCAAAGTTTGCATAGAATAACAGGCTGGGATGATGAAGGTATAGATGCCGAATTATCAAAAGTGTCCTTGTCAGACTTCTTTGTCAAGACGGAAA
>Ga0224496_10001702_pt1 | contig 13456 bp, 12 predicted proteins | sample SF_Jul11_sed_USG_2_FD_168127 | JGI IMG/M metagenome (GOLD analysis project Ga0224496, IMG submission 168127) | Sediment microbial communities from San Francisco Bay, California, United States - SF_Jul11_sed_USGS_8_1 | ecosystem: Environmental > Aquatic > Marine > Sediment | place: USA... | reverse complement strand
GATCACACCTTTCAGGAACTTGGGCGTTTTGGGAACCCTGGTTACATCCATAATTCCGATAATTTCTTTAACCTTTTTAATTTCAAAGCCGTACTCCTCTTTTCCTAGAGTGAACGTGAGGTATTTCCCCTCCAATTCCTCAGAAAGATAGAATGTACCGTTGGCTATGCTACCAGTGATGTCCATATTTCCATCTCCTTTTCTCGGGCTCCTCAGTACAGTCTAATTCAATATTAAGATATACGCAAATACTCAAATTACATTCTCCATCCAACAAGACAGAAACCACTGCTACCGAATATTCCCCTTATCATACAGCAGGTTAGCGATTCGTCGTTCAGCCTTCTCATAGAATATTTTCATCAACGATTTCCGGTTTTCCCCAGGCAGGCGAAACAGATAGTCATCCTTAAGCCTTGTCACCCGCCGTAATGTTTTGAATTCGGCCGCCTCTCCTGTGTTGAAATTGGGCCTAACTCCATAATATACCAGGCTATACCCACCATTCTGAGCTATCGCCTCAGTTTCCGGACTCCCGATCCCAAAAGGAAAGCAAAAGCCCTTCACCTCTTTTTCCAATTTCTTCTCCAAAAGCTGTTTGGAGCCGTTAATACAATGAGTTATACTCGCAAGCCTCTGGTCCGGAGTCTCTGTTTCAAACTTCGCGTCGTAAGCCAGCCTGGCGTGCTCACTTTTCAAAGCTTTTTCCCATCCAGCTGCGCCAAAAAAGTCGGCTCCACCCATCTTTTCCACATATGAGGTCATGGCATCTGTAATTTTTTCGTTTTCATACATTCGCAGACTACCAGAAAGCCTTGAATTTGATTTATATATCGGTGCGCCAAACCCGATATCCCTTTCTGGATAATCCATTCCATTTCTGCGGGGGATCGGCCAGTCTATTTTCTGGAACTTTCTCTTAATCTGTGGGGTAAAATAACTGCTCACATTGGAGCTTTCGAAAATCAACCAATGGTACATGGAGTGAGATTGGATATCGATCACGTCTTTCATTCCCTCAAGCTCCCGCCAGGAACAAAGCAATCTGCCATCGCCCTCCTTCCCAGGCTCGACCAAACCGTTGGCCTCTTCCTGGTCGATCTCTCCCGGCAACACAAAAGCCACCGCACACATCTGGTATGCGCGCAATAACGGGGATACAACATTGCACAGAGACACCAGCCCGTCGTCGAAGGTCAGCATCACCAACCTCTCCCCGTTGCACTTTCCGTTTAAATATGCATATTCGTCACTATTGATGGTGGAATATCCGTTTTGCATCAGATAGTTTAGTTTGAGAAGCAAATCCTCATTCGTTACATTATGGAAAGAAAAGACGGGGATATATTCAGGAACCGAATCAGCCCTGGAAGAAGTGACGAAATCTGGGTAGAGCCTGTTTCGATAATTGTACCATTCGGCATATACCTCCGCCAGCTGGTTACGCTTCTCAAAAATATCCATTTAACCTACAGATTATCGGCCGACATATCCTGCGCCGGAATACGAAGCGGAACTCTCAACCCGCTTACATCACAATGTTGCTAACTGTCGAATCAAGTGGGTGTCCTGGAGATCTGGCCAGAGAAAATAGTACCAAACCGCACCAGTGAAACTCCTTCTGTTCCTGCTTACCGTTGATTATCCAGCCGTTATTTGCTTCAGTACTTATAATATGAAGTAATATTAACACACAAATAATGTGCTTTCAATGTATTATGACCATCACCAACTCCACTCGACAGGATTCTATTTACCCCGCATTGATCTCATATCATTTAGATGAGCGGACACTCAGAAGTAACCTTCAGCGCAAACATATGCCCCAAGCCATTCTCATTCCTTGTGGAGATCATCCACAAGCCACTACCTCGCATTGTTCTCAGGTTATCACGCCATCACAAATGGCGGTATCAAAAAGCAATTCCATGCCCCCACAACATGGAGATTCGAAAGTGAACTGCTCATAGGGTCCAAAGACGCTCCTGCATTCTCGCGTGAAGTCCGCGCAAAATATTTTCCTTCTTCTCAAACAGAATCCGAGTTATATTCCCATTCACAACTGACGCAGTTTCCAGGAAACTATTATGGATGAATTAAGCGGACCCGGCATCCTTTCTCCAAGGACGAACCTCGGCTCGGACATAAGCCTGTTTCTGGCTATCGGTTTCATCCTCATGTTTCTTTATGCCGGATATTTGGCCAGAAGTAAAAATGGTAGGGCTCACCACAGGATGATCCTGGCCTCCATGGCGCTAATGATCTTCTATCTGGTTTACTACATACAGGTGCGCTACATGGGCCTGGCCAGCGTGGCGGACCAGGGAAGCTTTCCTGGACCGGACTGGATATACTCAAAAATCCTTCGACCGCTTTTGATGGTTCATGTGGTGGTTGTATCCATTTCGCTTTATCTATCGATCTATATGGTGATAAACGGATTCATGGCCAGGTTCCCCATGGGTGATGGCTCTCTGAGCCTGAAGACCGGCCCGGCGAGCCCATCTAAGATCCTTTGGGGGATCGCTCTTTTTTGGTTGGCGCTTCTGGTTTGGTTGACGATCCTCTCTGGCAGGTTCGACTTTTCTCACGCAGTCATCTTCCTGACGCTGGGATTCGGGGCTCCGGCAGGAATGGCATTGCTGATTCATTTCACCCTGCCAAAAGCTGACCGCAGACATCGGATCGTGGGGCGGATATGCCTTCTCTTCTTCAGTCTGATGCTGGTCACAACGGTCTCTACATATTTTCTGCTTTATATCGCCAAGTACTGAAGGTTACAGAGAATCCAGGCCCGGTTTATCAAGATTATTATTCAATTTGTTAGCAAAGAGAAAATGTCCCTGGTAACAGCAAAGCCAGGATGTCCCTTTCCAGGAGGGGAAAGATATTCATTTTGCTTATACTTTGCTTAAACACAATATTTTGTCCATGGCGCCTTGTTACCATTCGCCAATTCCAGTAAGCTGGCACAATCTAGCCCTATAGGTAAAGAAATTAACTTTAGCCAGAGCCGAGGATGCATATCGCAACGTTATGATATGTCTTTTCCTCTGATTATGCAGAAGGTAGATAAGGTTGTCATGGACGGTCCAATTCGCCACAAGAATCTAAAGATAATTATTTGCCTGGTTTTGGCCACTCTGGCGTATATCAGTTTTGCGTTCTTGCCTCGGATGATCCCCATAGATAATCGGATTGCTACTTGGGAAGAGGAATGGAATGGAGAACTTTTTCTGGGAGAGGGAATCCAGAGAGCCGGCAAAGAGGGAGGGGAGCTGTTATTTCGGCAAGTACATTTAAGAAAAGATGGACTATATCTCTTTCGCGTCGTGGCGAAAAACACCCCTGGCTTTCATTTCGGATTCTCCCCTGGACCCCTAAAGCCGCTTCGGGAAGTATTCAGGTTCCGCGCCTCCAACACCAACTTGAGTACGGGATATGCCTCCGAGCGCTATTACGTAGGCGGCTCCGGGGGATTGGATGGAGAGGCTGTGGTCAGGATATCGTTTGGCAGGGGAGGCGCCAGATCTGTCAACTCGTTTGATGTGTATGAAATCACGCGGCATTATTGGGTGTTGTATTATCTTTTGCTTGCGACTGTCATAATGTTCACCTTGTGGGCCTTCTGGATATGGGGCCATTGGACCGGATTTTCGGCGGCCTTGCTGTTCATGATCACGCTGGTGGCCTATAAAGCCGTTGTGGTGATGGCCTATGGCGTTGGGGACAATACCTGGTATGTCAAGGTCACACGAAACATTATTTATCATGGGGATGCGCGGCTGAATATTGACTCTGATGATCAATTGCCCTTCAAGGGACCTGACGATTCCGTCACGACCGGACATGGTCGGCGAATTAACCAATATACGTATCAGAACGCTTCGGGAGCTTTCTACAACTTGTATCCTTTGGGAGTCAGCCTGGCCATTTTACCGATAGTGGCGCTGGAAATCCCCATGGGGCTGGATTGGTATGAAACGTACATAACCACGGCTATTGTGCTTGCCGCCTTCTCTGTGATGTTACTATTTCTGGTATCAACCGCGCTGAACACCGGCATAGCGCAATCTCTGGCGCTGAGCATTGTATTTGCCTTCACCACAACACACTTTTCCCACCATACCACAGGAATATGGTCGCACTCGGTTACACTGGCCATTTCATTGATAAGCGTTCTGCTTCTTCTGCGAAATAGCACCATGGCCACGTTGTCGTTGGCGCCGTTTACTTCCTTGGCTGTGGCTTCCAGGCCGGATTACGTTTTTTTCGCAGCTTGCTTCGCTGTATATATATTTTGGCGTCAAAGGCGATTGGCAGTGCCATACGTGTTGTTAAGCCTTCTATTCTTTGCCCCGATTGTGGTTTGGAACACTGTAGCTTTCGGGACCATTATCCCCCCTTACTACCAGAACCAGACCGACTTTGTCGGCGCTCCCCTCCGTATTATTGAGAGGTTAGTTAGTCCCAATAGGGGGATATTCATATTCAATCCCATATTCCTATTCAGTTTCATTGGCGCCGCCCTGGTATGGCGCAAGAAGGAATATCACCCCATATTCAAGATGGCCGGGGCGTGTTTTATTCTACACACTCTTTTCACAGCGCTGATCAATGGTGTGGGGGGATGGTCCTATGGCCCTAGGCTCAATGCGGCGACTATGGGGTATATGGCTCTTTTATTAATCCCTGTCTGGGACTGTATCAAAACACTCGGACGTCCCTTAAGGGTCTTAGTTTCAAGCATCGCCTTATGCTTTGTTTTTTGGGGTTTTTTCGTCCATCTGAAGGGAGTGGTCAATTGGGAAGTCCATAAATGGAACGCTTCTCCCTGCGACGTGATGTTTTATCCGGAAAGAGCATGGGATTGGAATGATATGCAGATATTCCGGACAGGGCAGATTAACAACAGTATCGCTTCCGGTGAGTTGATAATTAGTTCTTGCCCTCAGTAAGAAGCGGCCAAAGCGATAATTGATCAACCACGATAGCATGTTTACAATAGACCTATAGCTCTCCTAACCCAAACAGCCTCGCGGCGTTTCCCCCCATGATCAGATTATGCGCATCCTGATCCAGCGCCAGATCATCCAGCGCCTTCAGTTGCTCGGCCAGAACGAAATCTCTATATCCCGTTTTCCCGTTCAGGATTGTGTCCGTGCCAAACAGAATCCGCTCCGCGCCGTACACTTCAATAGCCCTTTTAAAAATCTCGGAAAGCTCCATCACACGGGGCAAAAACATCCGCCAGTTGTTGGTGCCGGAGGTGTCCACATATATGTTCTTCGCGTGGAAGCCCAACAAAAGAACCTCACGGAAAAAACCGGCCCCAAAATGGGCGATGATAAAGTTTGTCTCCGAGAACATCCGCGAGGGAAGCATCAGGTCCATCGGATTTGTCAGCCGATAGTCGGCGATAGGCGCCATGGTAATACCGAAATGGATAAGGATTGGAATATCCAAGGCCCCTGCCGCCTCGTACAGGGGGAATGCTCTCTCGTCGGCCACCGACACACCACTGACGCACGGGTACAACTTTATTCCCACGAACCTGCCAGATTTGACCAGTTTTTCCAGTTCCTGGACCACTTTTTTCTCAGTGGGATCATCAGGCATCATGTATGCGGAAAACCTGTCTGGATGCAGGCTGGTGAATTGGTCCATCTCGTCGAGCCCTGCCCCTCCGATAGGAAGGAAAAGCGCCCGATCCACCCTGTTTTTATCCAGTTCCTCCACCCATATGCGGGCGAATTCAGCGATTTCCGTCCTCCCCAGAAAGTCGATAAAGTCACGGTTCATGATTCCTGGGCCAGATTTGCCCCTCCTGGAGATGGCGCCTTTGGACATCTTGTCCATGCGATTAAAGGCGGCTTGCGCCATGCCATGGGTAATCAGGTGCACATGTGAATCGATGATCATTTCGTCTCCCCTAAAATCAGGAAAATTGTCCAATCCTATTGCTTATTACAATCTGGTCAGCGCACCGGCTTTTTACGATGTACCCCACGCTGGGGGATGGCGCTGAAACTAGAAGGAACCAGGATACCCCCGGACAGGGATGGCGGGGGATACGTTGAGTGTCCATAATCCATCCATGCCGCCTTTGTGGAGCTTGTTCCATAGCGTATCTGGAAATTGAGTGAAAACGGCGTCAGGATTTGCGGTCTTCACGGCCCAGTCACCCCTGGCCAATTCTCCCTCCAGCTGGCCGGGAGCCCATCCAGCGTATCCGGCGAATCCCCTGGCAGGTTTACCTTTTCCCTTCAGGGCCCGATGGATCACTTTTTTATTCACCGCAAAGTAGATATTACCAAATACCCTGGAGACACCATCGATTCTCTCCAGATCCTCATCGCTTTCCAGAAGAACCGCCATGATATTGCGGGACACCGGCCCCCCAAAATATAACTTTTTCCCGGAGCCGAGCAGGCTTTTTATTTCCGGCAGGGCCGAGGAGAGCGGATATCGAGTCGGTTTGTTTATGATCAAGCCCACAGCGCCATCCTGTCCGTAATTGGTAAGGAGTACCACGGACCTGGCGAAAGGGGGCAAAGTGATGTTGCCGCCAGCCACCAGCAAGCAACCAGTCCCCAGCAGGGCGCCAGCGGTAGGCTCATTTTTATCATCGGTTATCGGCTCTGCTTTGGCATTATGCCCCCCCGCCACCAGCATTGCCACCAGAAGAAGCAGAGTCCAGGGAATCAATCCTCGATTCATTGCATGATTCTACCATACAGAGACACTGTTTGCGGAAACCGCAGTTCCGACCAGCCATGTATACCAGACATGCAACAAGCATAGACCAATGCCTGGTTGGAATCAGCGCTCCAATGGAATACAATGATGAAGAGGCCAATTGACTACGTCGATTTTAGCCCGATGTCTCCATATTATATGTCTTATGGCATGGTATTGCGCGTAAGAATATGGCAGATTGTATCTTGATGAAATTCCGTCGGCCAGAAGCTGGCGTACCTATAAACAAAAACCGGATTAATCGGCGAGTATGAACCAGGAAAATAATTTCGGATACAGTGACACGGTCATGGACCATTTCTCCAATCCCCGGAACGTGCTAAAAACCCCGGAGGATGAATATGGCGCCTCCGGTGTGGGCATGGTGGGCAATCCCACTTGCGGGGATATGATGAAGGTCTGGATAAAGGTGGACCCGGAGGATAAAATAGTCGACCTAAAATGGAAAACTTTCGGGTGCGCCTCGGCCATAGGATCAACTTCCATGATGTCGGAAATGGTCACCGAAAAAGGGGGGATGAGGATTGAAGAGGCCCTGCGGCTAAAGCCCCAGGATATCATGGACCGTCTTGGCGGCCTGCCATCCATAAAGATCCACTGCTCCGTGCTGGGCGACAAGGCCCTGCGCTCGGCCATCCAGGACCATTTGAAAAAGACAGGCCGTGAGAACCTAGTGGAGGAGGAGGAAGCCACCATCGTATGTGAATGTCTCGACGTCACCGACAAGGAGATTGAGGAAGAAGTGCTGGAGGGCGTTCAGGATTTCGAAACACTGCAAGAGCGAACAAAGATATCAACCGGCTGCGGAAGCTGCAGGGAAACCGCCGAGGCTCTGTTCAACAGCTACCGGGCCAAGTATTTCGGGTGACCTGACATATGGCTATTAGAAAAGTGGCGGTTATGGGAAATCCCATCCTGCGCCGGAAGGCGGACCCCGTGACCCCAGAGATGATAGGTACACAAAAGCTGACAGCGCTTATCGAGGATATGATCGAGACTCAGAAAGAATACGGCGGCATCGGCCTGGCCGCCCCGCAGGTCCACGAATCCCTGGCCCTGATAGTGGTGGGGATAGATACGGCTGGCGAGGATGAATCCGACATGGATGACGCCCATATACCACGAACCATTCTGCTGAATCCAAAGATTACCGATTTCTCTACCCAGATGGAACAGGATTGGGAAGGATGCCTGAGCGTCCCGGACCTCTCCGGTCAGGTAAAAAGGTCGGTGGCGGTCACCATCCAGGCCCAAGACCCCTCCGGCAAAGGGGTGGAAATCAAGGCTGAAGGATGGACTGCCCGCGTGTTCCAGCACGAAATCGACCACTTGCATGGAATCCTGTATGTCGAAAGAATGAGCGATATGAAAACTCTCACGTTCAACAGGGAGCTTTCCCGGCGACCTATGGAGAACGAATTCGAGTAGCCTCTTCTGGCAAATGGAGGACCATGCGCCTTTTTTTCGCGATCGATATTTCGGAGGATGTCCGCCTGGCGGCCGAGAAGCTTATCCACTCCATTGAAGCTCCAAAAGGAACAGTGAAATGGATCCAACCGGATAACCTGCACATCACCCTGAAGTTTCTGGGAGAAACGACCAGCGGGAAGCTGGAGGCGATTATCTCCGCCTCGCGGATGGTGGCTTCTACCCATGAATCGATGAGCGTTCAGGTGTCGGGTTTGGGAGTGTTTCCCGACAAAAGAAAGCCGCGCATCGTGTGGCTGGGGATAAAAGGGGATACGACCAGGATGCAAATACTTGCCGGGGATCTGGATGAAGTAATGGTCCAAGAGGGATTCGAAGAGGAGAATCGCACCTTTTCCCCACACATAACCATTGGCCGTGTCAGGGACCCCAAAGCTGGGAAAATTATCAGCAACGCCATCGCCGATCACCAGAAGACAGGTTTCGGCTCCTTCGTGGTGGATAAGCTTCTCCTGTATGAAAGCCGCTTACGGCCTGAAGGGCCGTTATACACGGTAGTCAGCGAGTTTCCCCTTATGATGGCAGATTGAATAAGTGATCTGGAAATTCACTGAAAGCAGCTTACGGCCTGAAGGGCAGTTATACACGGTGGCACGTCAGTTCGGCATGCAGGCTGGAGAATGTCGCAACGCCAGAGTTCACTGGGAAAATGGAACTTGCCATCGCAAGGCAACGTCATTATTCTGAAAAAGCGCTATTGATCGCAGATACTTTTTCACCGTCGGCGCTACCTCCCAGGGGACGCCCGGCTTTACCAGGTTGAATATCATATGGGTGACAGTCAGTTGTCAGTCCAGGACAACAAGCCATATCCCTCCGCCATGGAGATCGAGGACAATTATTTTCTGTGCGAACGGGAGTGGCGGCAGAAAAACCAGTATGTCCAATGTTATCCCAGGATGATAACCATAGAGACCACCATGCTGTGCAACCTGGATTGTGTGATGTGTGACCACGGTGTGGAAAAAAAGGAAGGGTGGGGCCATTTCCCCAGAGAGCTTGTTCCAGCTTTGGCAAAGGCCCTGCCCATGGCCCGAGTGGTGCAGCTCCACGGAAACGGCGAACCCCTGATGAATCCTGGTTTCTGGGACATGCTGGCATTAACTCATGAGCATCAACATGTGGCCATAAACTCAAACGGCGTATTGGTGAATAAAAAGAACGCCGATGCCCTGCTTGATTCCGCCGTGTCGGAGGTGAACTTCTCCCTCGACGCCGCCACTGAAGCTACCTATCGCAAAATCCGCGGAGCCGATTTTTCCAAAGTGATCTCGAACATACGCCACTTCATTGAGGAGCGGAACCGCAGAGGGAAAACCAGGCCGGCCATTTTCATCAACATGACTCTCATGCGGGAGAATATTGAGGAGGCCGCCGACTTCGTCTCCCTGTGCAAGGACCTGGGCGCCGACAAAGCAGTGATGTGGCACATGAACATGATCCCCGAGGAGAAAAGATGGCGCGTTTCTCGGGATAACTGGGAGTTCGATTACCACGAACAACATCTGAAACAACATCCCAGGCTTTCAAACGCAAATATCCACGCCGCCGAGCATAGGGCAAGCGAACTGGGAGTCACCCTGGCGCTGGATGGAACCCGGGCGCTATTTTACGACGAGGAAAATGAAGCTGCCGCCAGCGGTGAGCAGCAGCCGGACAATGGCGATGCCTCTTCCACAGAAAGCGCCACCGGCCCGAAGGATTGCGACTTCCCATGGAACTGGATGTTCGTCAAGCAGAACGGGAACGTGCTGACCTGCTGCTTTGGTTCCAACCGGCCCCTGGGCAACCTCCATGAAGCCCCCGCTCACGAGATATGGAACAGAAGCGATTTTCGACGGCTACGCAAAAACGCCGCCGCGAACAGGATCGACGACGCCTGCGCCGGGGGTACTTGCAGATTCGTCCAGGGCAGACCGTCATCCGATGAATCTGAAGGGAAGGTTGCTTTGGCCGCCGGCCGCCAATTCAAAGACGCCTACGTGGCTGTAAAGAAGCGGGTCAGGGGCATGGTGGGAGAGAGGGCGTGGGCCCCTATGAAAGCTGTTTTCAAAAAGGTTTCGTCAGCCGGAGTGGGATTGAAGGAAAATTCCCAGGTGGCTTTCAGTTCTGCGGCCAGGAGTGTAAAGACTTTCATGGATCGATCAACAATAACCGGAATGGCAAGGCCCTACGACCCCAAGCGCCCCCCCACCAGGGCGGATGTCATCCAGGCGTATCGATTCATCTTGCGCCGTGAACCGGAAAACGAGGAAGTGGTGGAGCATACCCTGCTGCGATGCGCCAGCATGGAAGAGCTTCTGGATGTGTTCATAAATTCCGTGGAGTTTAAAAACCTGCAGAGCCGCTGATTTATGGCGCTTTGAATCGCTTTCCACCATTGTCTATTCTGGTTGTACGGACCCCCGCCACGCCAGGAAGAAGTTGAAGCCAATTTGACAGGTCTTTTGCGTGTTCGGTCGTGGGGGTGATAGCAAACAGAGCAGGACCCCAGCTACTCTGGCCGCAAGCCCTGACTCCCCCCTTGCGGAGCCGACGCAGGATCGCCCGCCCATTTTCCGTGGACGCCGCGCCCCCCTGCAGCGCGCCAAACTGCCGGGCCGCAGCAGCCTGGATAGCCGCCACGGCCCCCTCGAATAAGCCGAAGTCGCCGCTTGCCGCGCCGCCGATCAACCCCGCCACAGCCTCATCTTCCACACGGTTTTTCACCCTGGATGAGCAGGGAGGCATGGTATGGATTTTCCCCTCCTCCTCCGATCCATGGAGGCCATGCAGATCCACCCCATTTAGTGCCGGGGATATTAGGACCACACGCCAATTCCCAGGGGCCTCCGTCCGGACGATCCGCCCCTCCACATCAGCCGCCAATCCTCCTTTGGCGAATAGAACCGCACCCATGGCGCTTCTTCCACCTCGACCCGCAAGCCTGGTCATCTGTAAAATATCCATCCGCTCCCCCGCCAGACGGAGCGCTCCCGCCGCCGCCGCCAGCGCCATCCTGGTGCCAGAACCGAAGCCTTGGTGGGGAGGGAGGGGAGTCCGTATTTCTATCGATACATTATCCTTCAATCCTAGGTGACTTAAAACGGCCGTTGCCGCCCGCCCCTGGGAGTTTCGGGAAGCGTTTCCGGAGCGCAAGGTAACTTCCATTTCCAGCCTGGGGGAGGCAAGGCTCAGCCCTGCGGCTATGAATCCGGGTTGGTCGGAGGTCTTCACCAGCCCCAGGTGCAGCCTGGCCGGGGCACTGACCATAATAGAGGATTCAGTCATGCCGGCTCCAATATTTGTCGATAAGCTCCATCGCTTCCAGCTCCTGGGGCCTACCGGTTTTCTCCACTACAATCCTACTCCGCTCCAGCTCTTCCTCGATCCGGCTATCCGGCAGCAATCCCTTGCGAGTGACGGCGATTAGCGCCTCGATTACCGCGCCCCGCGCTCGGCAGTACCATGCCGCCGGAGCCTTGATGACAGTCCGTCCTGTGACTTGACCGATGAACCATGTCTTCCCCTCCATCTCCTTGGTATCCCGTACCTCAAACTCCAGCGCCTCGTCCGCCTCATACATTGCGGCGCCTGCCACGTTCTCCCCTTTCCCATGCAGTGGAATGTGGTCATAGAGCGCGGTGAGAACGAACAACCTGACATCGGAGACAAGGTTAATAACGCAGGAGCGGGAGGCGCGCAGGTTTTGGTATGTCCTGGATCCGTGATAAACCACTAATGACCATTCCCCTTGCTTGGCTATTCTTACACCCATGGGCGCGAAGTTCGGTTTGCCGTCCGGGCCGATGGTGGAGACTATAGTCTCGATAATCATCTTTTTCTACCTTTGTGCCGCCCGCGAGAGGCGGTGATATATCCCCATGCCAGCGGCTGATCCTGGGAGTAGTTTTTATCCAGTTCCAGCGCCGTTTGCGCCTTTTGAAGTTCCATACCCAGGTAGAATGCATGATCCGCGTCTTCCACTCCCAGATTGCCTATAATACCTTCCGCCTTGTCTGACTTTATGTAAACGTCCTTGTTGAAGATATGGATCTTCCCTTCAGCCACGAATATGCGGAAGTTTCTGTCCTTCACCATCTTCTGTATCCCGGAAATCTGCCGCGCCGATAAGCCTCTTCGCTTCTGGTCGCGCATGACCAGCAGACGGGGATCGTACCCCTTCGGCAAGGTTCCACGCTCCACCGCGTACTCCATCACCTGGCGGGCCGTCGCCAACTGGGCCACCGCGCCACGATTCCACGAAGCCACTTCCGTGGTCAGCGCATAATCGATACGAAGCTCCGCACAGAGCCCGGCTATCATGGCGTTGATCCCCACATTGTCCACCTCAGCCAGCTCCACCAGGTTGCCCACCCCCATCATGACCAGCGCCTCCGGGAACTTGCGTCGGACTTCCACATACTTGCCGATCGACCGCGCCGCTCCCATGGCCAGCGGGTTCAGGATAGGATCCAGAACCACCTCCACTCCCTGCTCGATGAGTTTGCCGGCGGTCCGGTACATGCTGGATATTCCCTTGCCGAAGTCTGGAATCACCACCACCTTTCCCTTCAGCCGTGGCGCAGCATGCATGGTGGAGGAGTTGACCGAAAGGAACATTCGCGCCCCGGCGCGGCTGCCAGCCAGCAATTCATCCGGATTGGCGGAATCTATGCTGACCTTGAATCCCAGGCGACGAAGCTCCTTGACCGCCTGCGCCAGATGGGGAAACGGTGTCTGGTTCAAGCACCCGATGTCGATCCAGTCCGCGCCATCTTTAGCGTATTCCTCTGCCCGTTTCACGATTTGTTTGATAGTGAGGGTGGGCGCATCCACGATCTCGGCCAGGATTTTCATACGTTGATCGCCATATTCAAGTGGCTTGATCTTTTCGCCAAAGTGGCCCGGCAAGTCCATCATCTCCACCGGGCCGCGAGTGACCTTCAACCCGGAGATCTTTGCGATCGGCTCCAGGGCGCCCTTGCATCCTCCAGGGATTATGATCTCCCCCTCCAGATCGGTAGGCAACTTGCGGGCGATATACTCCGTCTTCATCAAGGCGGCCACATGAGCCGGTAACGCCGTGACGGTGTAATCGAATTTGGAAGAGAGAGTCCTCAGCAGTTCCGTCAGCGCAGCGGAGGCCAGTTGGCCCGTGACGAAGTTGATCCTGCGCCGTTTCACAAAAAGAGCTCCTTAACCGCGGATTGTAGCTGTTCGAGGTTTC
>Ga0224496_10001701_pt1 | contig 13462 bp, 14 predicted proteins | sample SF_Jul11_sed_USG_2_FD_168127 | JGI IMG/M metagenome (GOLD analysis project Ga0224496, IMG submission 168127) | Sediment microbial communities from San Francisco Bay, California, United States - SF_Jul11_sed_USGS_8_1 | ecosystem: Environmental > Aquatic > Marine > Sediment | place: USA... | reverse complement strand
CTTCCTCCAGCAGAGTATCCGGCGGCGGCGAGGGGGATAATCCAAGGTAGCCGGCCATGTCCATCATCTGCTTATGGGTCAGCATCTCCTTGTCCAGACTGTGGATGGCCAGGGGGGCTCCGGTGGCCTCTTTTATCTTCAGGTTGGCCCCTGTGTGATCATAGTGGCCATGAGTGTTGATTATATGCGCCACACTCCATCGCATCTTGTTGATTAAATCCAATATCCTGCCGGCCGAATCTCCCGGATCGAACACGGCGCATGCCTGGTGCTCCGGGCATCCCACGATGTAACAGTTCACGTCCAGGGGCCCCAGGCAGAGCGTCTCAACTTGCGCAGCCACTTGTTTCTCCAGAGTTCGCATGAATAAAGGGCAACAGCCCCAGGATGGTCGAGCCATGCCAAGCGTACTATTTTAGCTGGTATGGTGAAAAAACTGAATGAAAATAATCCAGCATCCATGTGGCATGCTAAACTGCTATGATTTAAGATGGATGTTGCGGAAAAGATTCGGGAGCCTTATCTTGTCCGCGCCCGAACCGTTTGATTTAACCCCTGATGCGGCGAAGCAGGATGAACGACAACCAGCCAAGATTGCCTCCAGGCCAGTTTCTTACAGGGAAGTTTCCCGTTCTACACGAAGGAGAAATTCCTGAATTTAACAGGGAACGCTGGGGATTTCGGTTTTTCGGGCTGGTGGAGAAAGAGCGAACCCTTGATTTCGAGGAATTTTCCGGACTGCCCATGGCTTCCGTAAAGGCGGATTTCCATTGTGTAACCACTTGGTCCAGGTACGACAACCTGTGGGAAGGTGTGCTGGCGCGGACCATTGCAGGCCTGGCGCGCCCCAGGCGGGAAGCCAAATACGTCCTGATACACTGTGAGCATGGGTACACCACAAACCTGCCGCTGGAAGACTTTTTGCGCGAAGATGTAATATTCGCCCTAAAATGGGAGGGATCCGATCTCACCCGTGAGCATGGATATCCCTTGCGGCTGGTGGTCCCTCACCTTTACGCCTGGAAGTCGGCCAAGTGGGTGCGGGGAGTTGAATTTCTATCAGAGGACATCCGTGGTTTCTGGGAGAGCAGAGGGTATCATAATAATGGCGATCCCTGGAGTGAGGAGCGTTACTCCTCCCAAGAGTAGACATCAATGTTAATTACAGGAGATGATTCATGACCTACGATTGTGTAATTATAGGCGGAGGGCCTGGCGGGATTTGCGCCGGGATATATGCCATCCGGGCCGGGATGAAAACCATCCTTGTGGAAAAGCTGGGCGTTGGCGGCCAGATCGCCGTGTCGGACATCATAGAAAATTATCCGGGTTTCCCCTCCGTCTCCGGCCCGGAGCTGATGGCCCAGTTTGAAAAACACGCCCAGTCTGTGGGTCTGGAGATAAAATTCGAGGATGTGACAAAAATCGATGTGGAGGGTGACCTGCGCATTCTCCGAACAGGCTCCGGCAATGATATCCAGACAAAAACAGTGATCATCTGCTCCGGCGCCAAGCCCAAACGGCTGGGCTTCGCCGGCGAAGAGGAATTCGTTGGACGGGGTGTGTCCAACTGCGCCACATGCGACGGCGCATTCTACCGGGGCAAGCCTGTGGCGGTGATCGGCGGAGGGGACACGGCCGTGAAGGAATCGATATATCTCTCCCGGCTGGTGGACAAGGTGTACCACGTGCACCGCAGAGACAGGCTCCGCGCCGAAAAGGTGCTTATAGACAGGATCATGTCCCGACCGAACATAGAGTTTTTGTGGAAACATACATCAAAGCAGGTGTTGGGTGACGAGAGCGGAGTCACGGGCTTGAAGGTGGCGGATGAAACCGGCGCTGAAAAAGATCTGAAGCTGGACGGGATCTTCGTTTTCGTGGGAATAGAGCCATACACCGTATTTATCGAGTGCCAGAAGGACGCTCAAGGCTTCATAATCACCAATGAAAAAATGGAGACGTCCATACCAGGTGTCTTCGCGGCTGGGGATTGCAGAGTCACGCCGCTGCGCCAGGTAGCCACCGCGGTGGGGGACGCTTCCATCGCTGCCACCGTCGCCGAGGAATATGTCTCCGCAATGGAAGGAAGGTCCTACGAAAAAGCCGCCAAGGCCTGACCGGTCGATTCCGGGGAGCAAAGAGTGAACGCCTCGGAATTCAAGCGGAACCGTATTCTGTGGAGGGCGTATTGCGCCAATAGGATAGACAGAGCCTACGAAATAGACAGCCGCAAGGCGAAGATCGCTTTTAGCGCCATCCCTTTCCTTCTCCACCACAACCACCCTTCCCTCCCGGGCTTTGTCCGTTTCAGCGAACCCCTGGGCGGCATATATCACTACACCCCCACATCCTCCGACCTGGAACTGGCCAAGAGTCACTTCCCCAGCTTTTTTTATCTCCCCTACGGGTCCGGCGCCCCCGAAAGTGATCACGATTTCGAATCTGTCCTGCTCATGGGGTCCATCGGCACTGTGGCCCAGCGCTCGTCGTCGGACTATGACTATTGGGTGGTGGTGGACTACAGGAGCATATCCGACCGCAAGATGGACATGCTGAACTCCAAGCTGCGGGCCCTGGAGGAGTGGGGCGCCAAGTCTGGAGTGGAGATTCATCTTTTCCTCTCCGACGCCGACAAAGTCAAAAACAACGATTTTGGTAGCGCCGACAAGGAATCGGTGGGATCTTCCCAGCCACGGGCGCTCAAGGAGGAGTTCTACCGGACAGCGATCCATGTGGCCGGAAAGGATCCTTTATGGTGGCTTCTGCCCCCCCGGCTCTCCAACCGGGAGTATGAAACTAAAAAGGCGCTGCTTTTGTCCGAGGGGGGGATACGCGAGGATGAATTCGTGGATCTGGGCAACGCCGAGCCGATAACCATGGGGGAGCTGTACGGGGCTCTTTTATGGCAGCTGAACAAGGCCACCACCAGCCCCCACAAGGCGGCTATCAAGATGGCCCTGATAGAAAGCTTTTTGACCAGCGGACCAGGCTCCAGCCTCCCATGCGAATCGCTAAAGGAGATAGTTCAAAGCCAGGCTGGTGGCAACTTTCTTTCCGACCCATACCTTCTCATGATCGATTATGTCCGCAATAGGTACCTGGCGGAAAAAAACAGCGGCGCGGTGAAAAGTCTGGAACAATGCTTTTATCTAAAATCGATCGACTCCACCATAACCCTGGATGAAAGCGAGGAGGATATGGTCAGCTACAAGGAGAGCACCCTGCGCCAGCTTCTGCGGTTTTGGGGGTGGGGGAAGGATAGCCTTGAATATGTCAACGATTTTGAGTGCTGGAACATCGCCAAAAGTAGCGAGCTGGGAAACCTGATGCACGACTTCATCCTGACCACATACAAGAACATGTACAACGATGTCTCTATCCGTTCCGATGTGGGAAGCTATCTTACCGGGGACGATAAAACAGTCCTGGGCCGCAAACTCTTCGTCATCTACGACAAGCGTAACCCGGACAAGGTGGAGTTTCTAAAGCGGGTGATGAACGAACTTGAAAAACTCGAGGAGATCACCTTTTCGTTTCGCAAGGACGACTCTGGCAAGACCAGCTACCAGGTATACATGGGAGACATCCGGGCGTTCATCGAAAGCGGCGAGGACGCATCCGGATTCCTGCTTCGCAACGGCCCGGACCCGATGAACACCATCGTGTGGCTGGCGGTCAACGGTATCGCTTCCGAATCCACCTATCTTTACATGGAGCCGGAGGAGGGATCCCCCGTCTCTCCGAAAAACCTTCGGCGCACGCTGAGCCTGGCGGCCTCGTTTTTCCATAAGCTCAACCTGCTGAGCATAGACCGGGCCGACCTGCTGGCCCCGGCCAGGGTCACCCATCTTCTGGCCGTCATGAACCTTTTCTCCGATCCTGATACCCACAAGATCGAGACTATCCATGTGGCCTACTCCACAAGCTGGGGAGAGGTCTTTTGCCACTCATACAAAAGCGAGGAGGGTCTGGAAATAATCGCCCGACTGGCGCTGGAGGCGGGGGACAAGTTCTCCATTTCAGACCGTTCCTACTTCCGGCTCTTCGTTCCGGAGGGGGCCAGGGAACATAACCTCTCCAGCGCTTTCATCAAGAGCCTGGCGGAAAAGCTCCCTCCCGGAACGTTCAACAAACCACAGGACAAGTGATCGCCGGGAGCCTGGCCGCGACGCCTTCCATCTCCATCATTATCCCGGCCTTCCACGAATCCGGGCTCGAATCGATCACTGCCGCTTTTGAAAACGAGCCGGGCGTGGAGGTGGTCTTCGCCCTATGCCTCGAAGACTTATCCACCCGCGCGCCGGAGGGTAGCGTGTCTGTCCGGGCGCCCAAGGGAAGGGCCAGCCAGATGAACGCCGGCGCCAGGGCAAGCTCCGGCGAAATCCTCCTTTTCCTTCACGCGGATACCCGCATCCCCCCCGCGTCGCTGGGGCTGGTTCGTGGCGCCCTGGGTCGGCCAGACGTGGCGGCGGGAGCATACCTGCTGAGAGTGGAAGGGGAGGGGCTTTGGCGGCAATTTCTTTCCGCCGGGGCCAATTTGCGCAGCAGATATTTGGGAATGCCCTTCGGCGATCAGGCCATTTTTTTGTCCAGGGAGGTTTTCCAGAGGATCGGAGGATATGAAGAAGTCCCCATTCTGGAGGATGTCAGGCTGATCGAGGAGGCGGCGCGGATCGGCCGGATAGCGATCCTGCCGGTCTGCGCGGCCACTTCGGCCCGTCGATGGGAAAAAGGAGGAATAGTGGCCACAACGCTACGCCACTGGGGAATAATGATCGCCTACAAAATGGGCGTATCGCCCCGGCGGCTGGCCCGCTGGTTCAACCGCTAGTTTCCCGCAGTCCCCTCTCCGAACACCTGGCTTGAAAAGGCGCGCACGATGCCAGGCTCGTCCCAGTCCCCCGGGCCAATAAGGTGATGAGTCACCACCCCGTCGGGACTGATTATGTATGTCTCCGGCACCCCGGTTATCTTGTAATCCGCCGCCACTTTCTGGGCCGGATCCATACCCACCGGGAAAGTGAGGCCAAGCTCCTTGACAAACTTTTCCACCTCTTCCGTTTTTTCGTCGATGCTGATGGTGATCATGGCGAAATCCCCCCCCGCCAGCTTTTCGGCCAGGCGCTGCATGGAGGGCATTTCTTCGCGGCAGGGGGCGCACCAGGTGGCCCAAATGTTCAGGAACACCAGCTTCCCTTTATAATCGGCCAGCCGCAGAGTCCCGCCATCCAGGGTGGGGAGATTGAAATCTGGCGCGATCTTCCCCTGCATGGGCGCTTCACCCCCCGGATGGGCCGCGGCCTTGTCCCCCGCCTTCAATGGCTCCATACGGCTCTTTTCAATTTTCCAGAAAACAGTGACGGATAAAAGGGCCAGCGCCATGAACACAAAGGAAGCCCACTTCAGAAGCGGGCCTGGGTCTGCCGCCGGGGAGAAAGAATCATCCTTCATAATGATAATATCCCTCAGGGCCGCGCGCCAGGGGCACGGAGAAAACCGGCGCAAGGCAACCCTGAACTAAAGGGTAAATATTACAACTCGGGAGCCGAACGCACATTCGGCGCCGGCCCCCGATGGATTCGATCAATTACTTTCCGGATTATTGTACAGGGTAGTGATATTCCCCAGGACTTCCTTCAGGTCCTCCGGCAGGTTATGGGGAATCTGGACTTTCACATCCTTAATTGTCTTCAACTTGTTTTTCAGGGCCTCGATCTCGTTTCGCACCACGATGGTGTCGATCATCATCCTGAGATCGGCTTTGGTGGCATCGGGCACCTCGTTATTCAAAATTCCACGGACCTGGTCCGAATATATCCTCTCCACCTGGAGTTTGGATTCGGACCGGACCGAAGCGATGTGCAATCCATCGGACCTCAAAGCGGAAATCATGCCGATCAGAACCGGCTTCTCCCCTTTTTTCACATCGATCTCGTTGATTTTGGCGCCACTGTGAAATATGGAGACCTTCCCCTCCAAAAGCCGGTAGATGAAATATCCTGGCAAGCTACGCTCAAGGAATATCCATTGACCTTGATCTATCGTTTCAACACTCATAATTTCCTTTCCCTTCAACTATTCATCTTGGTTTTACGAACCCCCCATAAGCGGTAGATGTTAATAATTCATAGCGATAAATGTCAAGATGTATATGGCGATACAGCCCCGCCCGAGGAGGCGGAGGCAGATGAATGGACCCACCCCTCCACCAGCAAGGGACAGGGCCATGACGGCTCTGCCCATATTAGCCATCAGCGCCGCTTTCAGGGTGAGACGGGAAACCTTATCGTCGCTGCCATCAGGCGGATCTGGCATCCTCCAATATCTGGTTCATACGATCCTTCCCCTGCAGTTTCAGCTTTTTGATCCGCTTGAATTCCACATCCTCATCCGGAGTCAAAAACTTTTTCTGGGCTAGTTTTTCCAGCACACCTTCGTAATGGAGGTGGTCCGAGTGCAGCTTCTTAAACTCCTCGTTTTCCTCGAGCAAGCTCTGTTCCATCTCGTCAATCGAATTGGTTGTCATGTCACCCTCCATATAATGGTTAGATTGTTCCTGTTCCGCCTAGCTCCACATCCGCCTGGGCCCGGCCCACATACTCAGGCGCCAACGGATGACCAAAAGACTCTCCCCGTCCCCACCTCCCATGGGCCAAAATGGCAGCGGAGGCGGCGGCGGGCATGATTCCCCGAAGAACTTCCACGGTTCCACCGGAGCTTTTTTTTATATTGTCCAGCTCCTCCTCGAATCCCTCTCCGATAAGGCGAAGCGGATATTCGCAAGCTGTCACCAGATTGGACACCTGTGTCTCTATCGGCCCCCAGACAAGCCTTGGGACCCCGCTGGCCATCTCATACATAGCCACATATACAACGCCTTTTCTGGCTCTGGAAACGGCGGTTATCGGGCCATCCACCGGTGGAGCGGACATCGCCAGAGCCTCCAGCGCCCCCACCATCGCCACCCGGGCCCCAGTGGCGTCCGCCAGCCCAAGGGCCGTGGCCATTCCCGCCCGGATCCCCGTGAAGGAACCGGGGCCGCTGGTAACAGCGATAATGTCGATTTCTTTTATCGATAAGGAAAGCTCATGTAGAGCTTCGGCGATCATCCGCAATGCGCTGCGGGACATGGCAGCGGCGGACACCCCGGCCTTTGTGAGCAAAACGCCCCCATCCTTGACCACGGCCACGGAAGGCACGGCCAAGGCGCCATCTATCCCCAGGATCAGCATTCCTTAACCAATAGACTTCCCGAATTAAAAATCCTATATGTTCATGTTAACCAAAGAAGGCGCTCCATTGCAACCACCGGGCGCGCCGTCATCTTTTCATTTCTCCCGTCCGTTCTTTTTCGCCGCCTGGTTATCCTCGCCCTTCCTGTCGGCGAAGAACTGCGCCCTGTCGTTTCTCGCTTTCTCCTTCACCTCTATTATGGCCTCCTCGGCTTCCCTGATCTCACGATCCGCTTCCTTGATATCCTCGATAAGGGATCTACTCCCTGTTTCCCCCTCTTTAGGATGGACCCCGGAGGAATAAACCACCCTGCCCAACCGGGCAAAAAGGTCGCTCCTCTTATTGGCGAATCCGATTATCCGGATTTTCAGCATGACGATCGCCAGGAAATACTCCGACTGCCTTACAACGAAACTGCCGGCCAGCCTCGCTTTGTTCAGAAATTCCAATTCCATGGCGACAACATCCGGCTGGCGGAACAAGTCATGGAGTATCACCCGGAACGTATTCCACGGACTCTGGGGCGTTCTGCTCATGAGGAGGCGGGGCCGGGACAACATCCAGTTCCGCCATCACTTCGGCAATCTCGTCGCGCAGCCTTTCCACCTCTTCGGCCACCTTGGGATCACCCAGGGCTCTCGCCTTTTCCAGCGCCACAATACTCCTGCCCAGTTCCGCCCTCACCATCTTCAGATTGGTGGTATCCCTTTTCTCCGGTTTCCTTATCTCCTTCACAGCCCTGGGGGCGAGGGAACCTAACTGGCTCTTCATCCCCTCCAGGCGGAGCGTGACATCCTGCTGGTACTTATAGAAAAATATCGACACCACCACCAGCGCCCCAAAAGAGAGGATGGCCGCGACAGTGGCGCCGGAAAACGCGGAAGGCTCCGAAGCGCGGTCAATCTTCTTCTGCTCCGCCATTTTCTGCGCCATCCGCTCGGCCATTCGCTCCCATGGATCGGGAGGATCCGCCTTTGGAGCGGTTTCTTTGCCTGATTCTGGTTTCTCTTTCTTTTCCGGCGCGGCTTCCTCCGCCGATTCGCTGTATTCAGTCACGGCTTCGGAGGGAGGATTGTTTCCAGATTTCTCTTGGGCAATTTCGAGGCCCAGTTTTCGGTCGGGCAGGCCGGCGCCTTCAGCTTCACTCCTGTTTTTTTCCACCATTGCTCTCAACCAGTTTGAGGCCCCAAACCAATTCCCGCGCAGGACTCTCCTCCCCGGCATGGATTCGGAAGCCAGCTTGAATCCTATTAGAGCGGCGCGTCCACGTCAAGGTGAAAAGGGTATTCCGGTCCGCTGTTTTCTCCCTTCCACGCGCCACCTGAGTCATCACCGGACCCGGCCCATCCCCCCCACCGGTGACATGTCCGGACCAAGCTGGCGCTGATTTCCCAACTCCTCCAGCCATGCCATTGTTGGCCCCATCGAGGGTGGATTCGTTGATTCTAGCCATCCGTTTTCCAGCTCCGGATTTACCATGCGCGGATTTGCCCGGTCCATGGCCCACATTACGGGATTGTTAAAAATATATCCCCGGATTTTGTTCAATGATTTTTCGTTGTGGATCATATGCTCGCAATAATTACGTTGCCATAACGGACCGGATCGGGGCAAAGGTGAATTAATGTCGATCGTGGATTTGGATTTCAAAGTCCTGACCACATCCCCCAATTTACAGGCGCCGCTTGCCGTGCCCACACATATACGTCGCCCCTGGGATTGGGCGGGGCGAGGCTGAGGGGGATAAACTGCGCTCCTGTTACTCCAGCAGGCTCCTGCCCGTCATCTCTTCCGGCTGGTCGATGCCCATCAGCTTTAGCACGGTGGGCGCCACATCCGCCAGCGAGCCTCCATCGCGAAGCTTCATCCCGGTGGATCCCAGGTAGTAGAAGGGAACCGGGTTTGAGGTATGGGCGGTCATCGGCTTGCCGTTTTGGTCCACCATCAGTTCTATGTTGCCATGATCAGAAGTGATGATCAGCTCCGTGTCGGTTTCCTGGCAGGCTTCCACAATCCTGGCCACCTCAGTATCCACGGTCTTCACCGCCGCCACGGCCGCCCCCCACACTCCGGTGTGTCCCACCATGTCCCCGTTGGCCAGGTTGGCCACGATCAGCGGGTATTCGCCAGATTTCACCGCATTTATCACCGTATCGGCCACCTTCTGGCAGCTCATTTGTGGCTGCATGTCATAGGTGCGCACTTTCGGCGATGGGATAAGCTTTCGCACTTCACCGCTGTTTGGCGTCTCCACCCCGCCATTGAAGAAAAATGTGACGTGTGCGTATTTCTCCGTCTCCGCCGCGCGCAACTGGCCCAATCCATGTTCCGCAAGAGTCTGCCCCAGGCACATATCGGGCGGGTGGGAGTCGAAAACCACTGGCAAGGGAAAACGGGAGTCATATTCTGTCAGGCAGGTGACATCTATCCTGGGAATGGCGCCCCGGTGGAACTCCGCGAAGGAAGGATCGTATAGGGTCCGGACGATCTGGCGCATGCGATCCGCCCGAAAGTTGAACATAAGCACTTCGTCGCCGTCCATAATCCATCCCACAGGCGCGCCGTTCTCCATTATCAGGCTCGGCTCGATGAACTCGTCGGTGATTCCCCGAGCGTAGTTGTCCTCCATGACGGCGGTGGCGGAGCTGTACTCGACGCCCTTGTGATGAACCAGCAGGTCATAGGCCTTGCTGATTCTCTCCCAACGGTTGTCCCGATCCATGGCGTAAAACCGCCCCTGGACGCTGGCGATCCGGCCCGCTCCTATCTGACGCATCTGCTCCTCCAGCGCCTGAATATAGCCCAGGCCGGAGTCTGGCGGGGTGTCCCGTCCATCCATGAAGCAGTGGACAAATACTTTCTTGATCCTGCGGCCAATGGCGACCTTTAGCAGGGCCACCAGCTGATCTATATGGCTATGGACCCCTCCATCGGAGACAAGACCCAGCAGATGGACGGCGGTCTCCTTGCTGGCGGCGTTGTCGAAAACATGGGTGATGGCGCTGTTTGTGAAGAAGGAGCCGTCACCAATGGCGCGGTTGACACGCAACAACTCCTGATACACCACCCGGCCGGCGCCCATATTCAGATGCCCCACCTCGGAGTTTCCCATCTGTCCGGAGGGGAGGCCCACATCCTCACCGGAAGCGGCGACCAGCGTTTTTGGAGCTTCTTTGTCCAGCCGGTCGAACAGAGGCGTATCTCCATGGGCTATGGCGTTCCATTCCCTGGTTTCAGAATGACCCCAGCCGTCAAGAATCAGGAGAAGTACTTTTTTGGGCATAGTTACTCAAACATTGGAAGATTGTTGATTTACTCTACTAGAGCCTTATGTTTGCGTCAATACAAGTGTCCAGCCATGAATATACAGTCTTCCAGGTGGTATGCTCCCGCGATGTTTTTTTTAGAGATAGCATGGCATTTGCGCATATGTTGGCGTATATACTTTACATACTCCCTTTCGTTACATTACCCCACCTGCCACGATGGCGCGACACAGGATGGAATATGAAAATAATTTGAGATAATTTACCCTTTCTTCCAGTTTTCGTATAGAATCGAACGCTGTTTAACCTGATTGGGGCTCTCATGGATATAGGTGAAATCAAAAAGCTGATAAAGCTTTTCGAGTCCAGCGCCCTCTCCGAAATGGAACTGGAGAAGGAAGGACAGCGGATTCTTTTGCGTAAGGGAGGCAGCCATCATGCGCCCGCCTCCGTGGCCAGACCAGAGGTCTTCGACGACGCTCAGGCGGGACATGACAGCGTTCCGGAGCCTGTCGCCGAAGCCAGACACTCCGCCATTGAGGAGATCAAGCTCACAGGCCACGTGATCCCCTCACCTATGGTGGGGACCTTTTTCCGGGCGCCTTCTCCCACCTCCCCGCCTTATGTGGATGTTGGAGACCATGTGCGCAAGGGGCAGGTTCTATGTCTGGTGGAAGCGATGAAGCTAATGAACGAAATAGAATCTGATATTGATGGAAAAATAACCCGGATTCTACAAGAAAACGGCAAACCGGTGGAATACGGCCAGCCGCTTTTCGAAATCTCTCCTGCCTAGAAAGCGAGCCTGGGGCCGTATGTTCAAAAAGATACTCATCGCCAACCGTGGTGAAATAGCCATCAGGATCATCCGGGCTTGCAAGGAGCTCGGGATCGGCACCGTGGCGGTCCACTCCACCGCCGACGAAAACTCGCTCCATGTCCGTTTTGCAGACGAGTCGGTGTGCATCGGGCCGCCGGAGTCCACTAAAAGCTACCTGAATATACCGGCCATCATCAGCGCCGCCGAAATAACCGGGGTGGACGCCTTGCACCCAGGCTATGGATTTTTGGCGGAAAACGCCAACTTCGCCGAGATTTGCGCCTCCTGCAAGATCAAGTTTTTAGGCCCGTTGCCTGACCAGATAAGGAAAATGGGGGACAAGGCCTCCGCCCGGGAGCTAGCCAAGAAAGCCGGCGTGCCCGTGATCCCCGGATCCGATGGAAAGCTACTTTCCGTGGAAGAGGCGATAGAGGCGGTACAGGTTATTTCCTATCCCGTCATTATAAAAGCTTCGGCTGGTGGCGGCGGAAGAGGGATGCGGGTGGTTCGCTCCGATGTGGAGCTTCGTAGCGCTTTCGAAATGGTCCGCTCCGAGGCGGCGGCGGCTTTTGGCGACCCGGACGTTTACATAGAAAAGTTCATTGAGAATCCGAAGCACATCGAAGTGCAGATCATGGCCGATGCCCACGGCAACGTGATCCACCTGGGTGAACGGGAGTGCTCCATGCAGCGCCGCCACCAGAAGCTGGTGGAAGAGGCGCCCTCCCCTTTCATGGACCGGAAGACCATGTCCATAATCGCCGGCCACGCCGTGGATCTGGCCAAAAACATTAATTATGAAAGCCTGGGCACTCTGGAGTTTTTGTCCGATGGGGCCAACTATTATTTCATAGAGATGAACACCCGCATCCAGGTGGAGCACACCGTCACGGAGGCGATCACCGGCCTGGACCTGGTGAAGGAACAGATCCGCATCGCCACCGGGGAGAAACTGCGCTTCAAGCAGGAGGATGTTCGGTTCCACGGCCACTCCATCGAGTGCCGCGTGAACGCTGAGGATCCGTTCAAATTCACCCCCAGCCCAGGCACCATCACCGGGCTGAATATCCCCGGTGGGCCGGGAGTGCGGGTGGACACGGCCCTGTACAACGACGCGGTGATTCAGCCCTATTACGAGTCGTTGGTGGCCAAGCTGATCGTCCACGGAATAGATCGGGATGAAGCCATGGCAAAGATGACCCGAGCCCTCTCCGAATTCCACATCGCCGGGATAAAGACCACCATCCCCCTGCTGGTGAAAATCATGGAGTCGGAGGAATTCAAGACCGGGCATTACTTCACCAACACTATGGACCGGATCATAGCGGAGGCGTAATGGAACTTACCCTCATCGGCACGGGAACATGTTCGCCGGTGAAGGATAGAACCCCCGCTTGCTATTTCCTCCACGCCGGAACAGCTAGAATCATCATGGACCCGGGGCCAGGCGCTGTGAACAGGATCGCCCATCGCGGACTGGACCCGATGGATGTGGACGCAATCTTCCTTTCCCACAACCACCTGGACCATAGCGGTGATGTTGCGCCATGGCTCTTTTCATACAAATATTGCCTTGGACCGGACAAAGCCGGAGAGGGAGAATCCCGGCGCGACCCGCTGATCGTGGCCCCGGTGGGATTCCGGAAGACTTATGACGGTTTGCTGGACGTGTATGGAAGCATGCTCCTATCCACAGACTACAAGGTCCGCATCGAGGAGGTGAGCCGGACAGTGTGGGAATGGCCCGGCGGATTATCGTTTCACTCCATCCCGATGCTCCACTTCATCCCCTCGGTGGGCTACCTGTTTAAAAAGCAGGATGGCCCGGCGATGGCCTATTCCGGCGACACCGGCTTTTGCGAGGAGCTGGTGGAGCTGGCGTCGATGGCGGACGCGCTGTTGGTGGAATGTTCCCTGCCGGACGAGCGCCGGATGGAGGGACACATGACACCGTCCGACGTGGCGCGGGTGGGGATAGAGTCTGGTGTGAAAAAACTGATTCTCACGCATTTTTATCCAATGATGGATCCGAAAGTGGCGGTGGAAACGATCCGCTCCGCCGGATACTCAGGAGAGATCATCGCCGGGGAAGATGGGATGGTGGTGGGGATTTAGGGGGCGGGCGGGCGCCACCAATCAG
>Ga0224496_10001700_pt1 | contig 13464 bp, 7 predicted proteins | sample SF_Jul11_sed_USG_2_FD_168127 | JGI IMG/M metagenome (GOLD analysis project Ga0224496, IMG submission 168127) | Sediment microbial communities from San Francisco Bay, California, United States - SF_Jul11_sed_USGS_8_1 | ecosystem: Environmental > Aquatic > Marine > Sediment | place: USA... | reverse complement strand
CAAGCGCGAATCCTGGATGCACATCGAAGTCGACCGCCTGGTCGACCCGCAGCAGCGCGCCGACCTGGTGGCCGGGCTGGAACGTGTCCTGGCCGATGTGCGCGCCGCCGTCGAGGACTGGCAGCCGATGGTCAAGCAGCTGCGCGCCGCCACCGCCGAGTTGCAGAATGCCCCAGCGACGCTGCCGGCCGCGCAGCTGAAGGAAAATCTGGCCTTCCTGCAGTGGCTGGCCGACGACCACATGACCCTGCTCGGCTACAGATGCCACGACCTGGTCGTCCAGCAAGGCGAGGACGTGCTGCAACTGGTGAGCGGCAGCGGCCTGGGCCTGCTGCGCGAGAACGCGCAGGAATCGGTGTCCGCCAGCTTCTCGGCACTGCCGGCCAATGCCCGAGCCATGGCCCGGGCACCGCTGCCGATGCTGGTCGTCACGAAGGCGAACACCCGCGCCACCGTGCACCGGCCGGGTTACACAGACTACGTCGGCGTCAAGCGCTACAACGCGGCCGGCGAGGTGATCGGCGAGCACCGCTTCATCGGCCTGTTCACCTCCACCGCGTACAGCGGCCGCGTTGCCGACACCCCACTGCTGCGCGGCAAGGTCGTCGCCATCACCAGCCGCGCCGGCCTGCCGCCAGGCGGCCATTTGGCCAAAGCGCTGCAACACATCCTCGAAACCTATCCGCGCGACGACCTGTTCCAGATTTCCGACGACGACCTGTACGAAACAACCCTGGGCATCCTCGCCCTCGGCGAACGCCAGCGCCTGCGCCTGTTTGCCTGCCGCGATCCGTTCGACCGCTTCGTCTCGTGCCTGGTCTACGTTCCGCGCGAGGCCTACTCGACCGACCTGCGCATCAAGTTCCAGCGCATCCTGCTCGAGGCCTATGGCGCCAGCAACGCGGAGTTCGACGTGCAGTTGGGCGACGCCATCCTGGCCCGCATTCACATCACCGTGCGCACCACGCCCGGCCAGGTGCCTGTCGTCGACCGCAAGGCGCTCGAAGCCAAACTCGTCGTGGCGTCGCGGCGCTGGGACGACGAACTGCGCGACGCCCTGGTCGAGGCCGAAGGCGAGGCACGCGGACTGCAGCTGTTCAAGCGCTGGGGTTCGGGCTTCCCGCTCGGCTACCGTGAACGCACCAGCGCGCGCGCAGCCGTGCCCGATGTGCGCAAGCTCGCCAGCCTGTCGCCCGAGGCCCCGCTGGCGCTGGCCCAGTACCGACCGCTCGGTGCGCCGCCGGACACGCTCGGCTTCAAGGTCTATCGGCTGGGCGAGGCCATCGTCCTGTCCGACAGCCTGCCCATGCTCGAACACATGGGCGCGCGGGTGATGGCCGAGAACAACCACCGCATCGACATCGGCCAGGGCGGCTCGGCAGCGAGCATTTCATTGCACGACTTCGAACTGCAGGCCAGTTCGGCCGAGGAGATCGAAACCGAGGCGCTGTCGCGCCTGTTCGAGGACACCTTCGCCCGCGTCTTTCGCGGCGAGGTGGAGAACGACGATTTCAACCGCCTGGTGCTGCGTGCTGGCCTGTCGGCAGACGACATTGTGGTGCTGCGCGCCTATGCCAAGTACCTGAAGCAGATCGGCTTCGCGCTGTCCCAGGCGACCATCGAGGCCACGCTGGCCGCGCACCCGCGCATCGCCCGCATGCTGGTCAGCCTGTTCAAGCTGCGCTTCGACCCCAAGGCGTGCGATGAAAAGGGTGCCGAAGCCCAGGTCAATGCGATCGAGAAGTCGCTCGAGAAGGTCAACAACCTGTCAGAGGACAGGGTGTTTCGCCAGTTGCTGGCGCTGATGCTGGCCACGCTGCGCACCAACTTCTGGCGCACCGGCGTCGGCCACAGCGGTGCGCCAGGCCCGCGGCGCAGCTTCCTCAGCTTCAAGTTCGACTCGGCCGCCGTGCCCGGCCTGCCCGAGCCGCGGCCGCTGTACGAGATCTTCGTCTACTCGCCACGCTTCGAGGGCATCCACCTGCGCGGCGGCCGCGTCGCACGCGGCGGGCTGCGCTGGTCAGACCGGCCGGAAGACTTCCGCACCGAAGTGCTTGGCCTGGTGAAGGCGCAGATGGTCAAGAACACCGTCATCGTGCCGGTCGGCAGCAAGGGCGGGTTCGTGCTCAAGCGGGCGCCGGCCCCGGGGCCGACCGCCGCCGAGCGCGAGGCTTACCTGAACGAGGGCGTGGCCTGCTACCAGGACTACCTGCGTGCCCTGCTCGACCTGACCGACAACCTCGTCGCCGGCAAGACCGTGCCGCCGCCGCATGTGGTGCGCATCGACGGCGACGACGCCTACCTGGTCGTGGCGGCCGACAAGGGCACGGCCACCTTCTCCGACCACGCCAATGCAATCAGCGCCGAATACGGCCACTGGCTGGGCGATGCCTTCGCCTCGGGCGGCAGCGTCGGCTACGACCACAAGGGAATGGGCATCACCGCGCGCGGCGCCTGGGAGAGCGTGAAGCGCCATTTCCGCGAACTTGGCGTCAACACGCAGGACACCGATTTCACGGTCGTCGGCGTCGGCGACATGTCGGGCGACGTGTTCGGCAACGGCATGCTGCTGTCGCGCCACATCCGGCTGATCGCCGCGTTCGATCATCGCCACATCTTCATCGACCCCGATCCGGACGCCGCCGCTTCGTTCGCCGAACGCGAGCGGCTGTTCAAGCTGCCGCGCTCGTCATGGGTCGACTACGACAGCAGCCTGATCTCCGCCGGCGGCGGCATCTGGGCGCGCGCCGAAAAATCGATTCCGATCTCGCCGCAGGCCCGGGCCGCGCTCGGCATCACGGCCAGCAAGCTCACGCCAAACGACCTGCTCAGCGTCATCCTGAAGGCGCCGGTCGACCTGCTCTACAACGGCGGCATCGGCACCTATGTGAAGGCGAGCGCCGAATCACACGCCGAGGTCGGCGACCGTGCCAACGATGCGCTGCGCGTCAATGCTCGCGAGTTGCGCTGCAAGGTGGTGGCCGAGGGCGGCAACCTGGGCATCACGCAGCGCGGCCGCATCGAGGCCGCGTTGGCCGGTGTGCGCATCAACACCGACGCGATCGACAACTCGGCCGGTGTCGACACGTCGGACCACGAAGTCAACATCAAGATCCTGCTCGGCCTGGCCATCAGCGACGGCGAGATGACCGAGAAGCAGCGCAACACCCTGCTGCCGAAAATGACCGACGACGTCGCCGCGCTGGTGCTGCGCGACAACTACTTCCAGACGCAGTCGCTGTCGCACGCCATGCGCCTGGGCACGCAGCAGGTCGACCAGCAGGTGCGCTTCATGCGCTTCCTGGAAAAGACCGGCGACCTGAACCGCACGATCGAGTACTTGCCCACCGACGACGAGATCGGCGAACGCAAAGCGCGCGGCGTCGGCCTGACCACGCCCGAGATGGCGGTGCTGCTGGCCTACAGCAAGATGTGGCTGTCGGACGAATTGATCGCCTCCGACCTGCCCGAGGACCCCTGGATCGCGACCGCGCTGGAGCGCTACTTTCCCGCCCTGCTGCGCGAGAAGTTCGCCGCCTACATCCCGCGCCACCCGCTCAAGCGCGAGATCATCGTCACCCATGTGATCAACAGCATGGTCAATCGGGTCGGCTCGACCTTCGTGCACCGCATGTGCGAATCCACCGGCGCCAAGCCGTCGCAAGTGGTGCGCGCCTACCTGGCGACGCGCGAGGTGTTCGGCTATGTGCCGCTGTGGCAGCAGATCGAGGCGCTGGACAACCAGGTCAGCGACGCCCTGCAGGCCGAAATGATCAACCAGTTGGGCCGGCTCGGTGCGCATGCCACCACCTGGTTCCTGCGCTCGCGCCGGCTGAGCGAATCCACGGAACAAGTGGTCGGGCGTTTTTCACCCGCGGTACAGGCCTTGCGGGAGCGCTTGGCGCCCGAAGCCGCCTCGTCACCACGTGCGGCCGAATGGGAGCAGGCCGGCGTGCCGGCCGCGGTGGCACAGGCGGTGATCGCTGCCGAAGGCTTGTTCGCCTCGCTCGACATCGCAGAAATCGCCGATGCCACGAAACGCCCGATCGACGAAGTGTGCGAGGTGCATGCCGGTCTCGGCAGTCGCCTCGGACTGGCCCGGCTGCATCAGCAGATCGACGCGCTGCCAGCCGAGAATCACTGGCAGACGCTGGCCAAGTCGGCGCTCGACGATGACCTGACCGGGCTGCAGCGCTCGATCGCCAACGATGTCGTGAGCCACGGCGCGGGCAACGCCGCGCAGATGCTGGCCGCGTGGGAGGAGCGCAATCAGACCGGGCTGGAACGCGCGCAACGCCTGCTGGCCGAGCTCGCCGAGGCCAAGCTGGTCGACCTGTCGATGCTGTCGGTAGCGCTGCGCGAGTTGCGCCACCTGGCCTGACCTCGCTGCGCCGGACCTCACTTGACCGGAATCGGCGTGGCCCGGTCGACCGCCACCGCGGTGACGCTGTTCTGTGGCGAGCCTTCGATGACGCGGTCAGAGTAGGTCAGGTAGACCAGCGTGTTGCGCTTGCGGTCCACCATGCGCACCACCTGCAGCTTCTTGAACACCAGCGAGATGCGGGTGCTGAACATTTCCTCTTGTTCGGCCAGGGGCTTGGGGAACGAGATCGGCCCGACCTGGCGGCAGGCGATCGACGCCTCGGCCTTGTCCTCGGCCAAGCCGAACGCGCCCTTGATGCCACCGGTCTTGGCGCGCGAGACATAACAGGTCACCCCATTGACGCCCGGGTCGTCATGCGCGTCGACGACGATCTTGTGGTCGGGCCCGATCAGCTTGAACACGGTGTCGACTTCGCCGACGGTTTCGGCGCGGGCCAATGCGCAGAGCGCCAGCAGTGACAGGGCAAGGAGTTGTTTCATCGATAACCTCGGAAGACGTGGGGAAGGACAACCTTACAACGGCGGGGCTGCATCATCGCAGGCAAACTTCGCAGGTCTGGTGGACCGCGCCATGGGCGAGGCTGCAGCGCAGGGCGTCAATACTTTGCGAAGTGACCTGCGTCCTTTCGTCATCCGGGAACGGTTTGCCCCGGACAATGCACATCTTTTGCGGGAGTTGATCATGCCTGGCTTGTTACCCGACGTGGATCCGAACGGTCTGCTCGAATACTCGGTCGTCTTTACCGACCGCGCCCTGAACCACATGTCGAAGAGTTTCCAGGGAGTGATGCGCGACATCTCGGCAACCCTCAAGCGGGTGTATGGTGCCAAGGCCGCCATCATCGTGCCAGGCAGCGGCACCTTCGGCATGGAGGCCGTGGCGCGCCAGTTCGCCACCGGCAAGAAGTGCCTGGTGCTGCGCAACGGCTGGTTCAGCTATCGCTGGACGCAAATCTTCGAGATGGGCAACATCCCCGCCTCGGCGACGGTGCTGAAAGCCAGGCGCGAGGGGCCGGGCAAACAGGCGGCCTTCGCGCCTGCGCCGATCGACGAGGTGGTGGCGACGATCCGCGAGCTGCGTCCCGACCTGGTGTTCGCGCCGCATGTCGAAACCTCGTCCGGCATGATCCTGCCCGAGCCCTACCTGCGCGCCGTCGCCGACGCCGTGCATGCGGTCGGCGGCCTGTTCGTGCTCGACTGCATCGCCTCAGGAGCCATCTGGGTCGACATGGCCAAGACTGGCGTCGACGTGCTGGTCAGCGCGCCGCAGAAGGGCTGGAGCGCGTCGCCCTGCTGCGCGATGGTGATGCTCAGCGATGTGGCGCGCAGCCGCATCGACGCGACGCAGAGCAGCAGCTACGCCTGCGACCTGCGCAAATGGCTGCAGATCATGGAGGCCTACGAAGGCGGCGGCCATGCCTACCATGCCACCATGCCGACCGACGCGCTGGCCCGTCTGCGTGACACGATGAACGAAACCGAAGCCCTTGGCTTTGACAAGCTGTGCGACGCGCAGCAACGTCTCGGCGACTCGGTGCGCGCGATGCTGGTGCGCAAGGGGATCAAGAGCGTGGCCGCCGAAGGCTTCCAGGCCCCCGGCGTGGTGGTCAGCTACACGGAGGACCCGGGTCTGCAGTCGGGCAAGAAAATGCTCGCACAGGGACTGCAGATCGCCGCCGGCGTACCGTTGCAGTGCGACGAAGGGCCTGACTTTCAGAGCTTTCGCATCGGCCTGTTCGGGCTCGACAAGCTGCAGCATGTCGAACGCACCGTGCAGAACCTGGAAAATGCACTGGCGCGGGCCGGCTGAGCGCGGCACTGCGTCAGCGAATCACGCGCTCGCCGCCGACGGACGCCGCCGGCACCTGCACATGCTCGAAGAAGGTCTCGCTCAGTCGCTGCGCCCGTGAGGGCTTGGCATTTCCCTCGAACACGCTGGCACGCAGCAGCTCGGTCAGGTTGAGCGAGACACCGTAGTACACATGCCGGGTCGGTGCGACCAGGCCGCGCGACTCCTTGTCGAAGTTGCGTGTGCCGTAGCCGACATTCAATTCGAGGTAGCGCAGCACCCCATGCGCGCGCAGCGCCGGCACACCGCTGGCCTTGAACACCAGCAGGTAGCGCTGGCCCGAATAGTCGCCGAAGGGATCGAAGTCGCGTCGCCCCTCGGGCCCCTGCGAGCGGCTGTATTGCAGACGCAGATCGAGCAGGGCATCGGCGGCCGGGCTCGTCTCGAGCCACCAGGCCATCGCGCCGCCCGCCAGGTTCGCGACCGCATCCTCTTTCGAGAAGCGCCACTTCTTCGAATAGCCGTCGATCACCTCGACACCCAGCAAGGTGCCGACCGAGGTCCACAGCCCCAGCTTCAATGCAGTGTCACCGCTGTTGCCTGCCCATTCATAGGCGCGTGTCAGCAATCTGGCACCGGTGTAGGCAAACATCGCGTGCCCCAGCTTGTCTGCGCCGCCGTATTCGGTGCCGGCGCCGAACCAGCCCTCGTTGACCGTCTTGAACCGACCCGACAGCCCGTCCTGCCACCACTTCGCCCTGCCGTAAGCGGCGGTGGCACCCACGCTGCCGAACAGCAATGCGGCAGTGCGAACCCGCTGCTGGGAGGATTCGGGGCAGGCCGGCATGGCAAAGCCACTCGCCTCGCCACACGCTGCCGCCTCTGCGGCGCGCTGCACGTTGTCCGGCGGGTCGGCATCGACGCGGCCGCCTTCGACCAACGCCTGGCCATGAGACTGCGCCGCCCAGACCACCAGCAACGTCAGCAGGCCGGGCCGCCAGCGGACGCGGGCGGGCAGCGGCGCTCGTGACCTCATGTGTGAACTCTAGAGAAGAGTCTGCCCTTCGGCAATGAGCGTTCGCAAACACCGGGCATCAAGGAACGGCCGGGCCGCCAAGCCCACCCGCGCACTTGACACAACGCAATTCCTGGACTTGCGGCCGGCGACCAGGCCGGACCGACCTGCGAGAATGTGCGGCGCAGGGAGTCCCGATTCGCCTGGTGCAGGCGTGGCCGTGCAAGGAGCGAGGCCTGGATGCTCCACCCCGAACACCCGTCATTGCAGACGGCGGCGTCAGGTCCGATTGACCCGCGGGCTGCGCAGATGCTGCAATTGGTGCGCAGCGTTGCCGACGAACTGCGCCCGCAGGCCCAACTTGGCGGCACGCTGGGCCTGGACGATTCGCTGGAGCGCGACTATGGGCTGGACAGCCTGGCGCGTGTCGAGCTGATCGGCCGCCTCGAGCGCAGCCTCGGCATCGCCCTGCGCGAAACTGCATTGACCGAGGCGGAGACACCACGCGACCTGCTGCGCTTCATCGCCACCGGCACGCTGCGGGGCGGCCCGCTGGCGGGCGCCGAAGGCGGCGCGACGGCCGCACCGGCCCACCGAACAGGGACGGCAGAGCGCGTCGAAGCACCGCCCGACACGTTGGCGACACTGGTCGACGCGTTCGACTGGCATTTGCTGCGGCATTCGGCCCAGCGGCTGGTGACGCTGTATGAAAGCACCGACCGGCCGCCGGTCGAGCTGAGCTACGCCGAGCTGCACCACGACGCCACCGCAATGGCTGCCGGCCTGGCGGCGTTCGGCTTGCAACCCGGTGACAAGGTGGCGATCATGCTGCCGACCGGCCGCGAGTTCTTCGCCGCGTTCTACGGCGCGCAACGGGCCGGCATGGTGCCGGTGCCGCTCTACCCGCCGGTACGGCCGTCGCAACTCGAGGACCACCTGCGGCGGGTGGCGGGCATCCTGGGCAATGCCGGAGCGCGGCTGCTGGTGACGGTCGAGCGCGCCAAGCCGCTGGCCCACCTGCTGCGTGCACAACTGACCGATCTGCGCGGCGTCTGCAGCGTGCCCGACCTGTCGCACGCCGAGGGGCCGTTGCCGCAAGTGGCCCATGCCGCCACCGACATCGCTTTTCTGCAATACACCTCGGGCAGCACAGGCGACCCAAAGGGTGTCATCCTGACGCACGCCAACCTGCTGGCCAACCTGCGTGCGATGCGCCGCGCCGCCCAAGTCGGCAGCGGCGACACCTTCGTCTCTTGGCTCCCGCTGTACCACGACATGGGCCTGATCGGCGCCTGCCTGGGCAGCATGGTGTTCGGCTACCACTTGGTGCTGATGTCGCCGCTGGCCTTCCTGGCCCGGCCGGCGCGCTGGCTTGAGGCGATCCACAGGCACCGGGGCACCATTTCCGCAGCGCCCAATTTCGCCTTCGAGCTGTGCCTGGCCAAGATCGACGAGCGCGATCTCGCGGCACTGGACCTGTCGAGCTGGCGGCTCGCCTTCAACGGCGCCGAACCGGTCAGTGCCGACACGCTGGCGCGCTTCGCGGCGCGTTTCGAGCGCTGCGGCTTCAGGCGCCAGGCACTGACGCCGGTCTACGGCCTGGCGGAGAACGCACTCGGCCTGGCCTTTCCGCCGATCGGTCGCGGCCCGCTGATCGACCGGATCGACCGCGCCGCGCTGACGCGCGACGGCAGGGCCGTGCCGGCGCGGCCCGACGATGCCCAGCCGCTGTGCATCGTTTCGTGCGGACTGCCCCTGCCGGACCACGAACTGCGTGTGGTCGACCAAGGCGGGCGGGAGTTGCCCGAACGTGAGCAGGGGCAGGTGCAGTTCCGCGGTCCGTCGGCCACCCAAGGCTACCTGGCCAACCCGGCCGCCAACCAGCGCCTGTTCGACGGCGGCTGGCTGACCACCGGCGACCTCGGCTACTTCGCCGCCGGCGAGCTCTACCTGACCGGCAGGGAAAAGGACCTCATCATCCGTGGGGGCTTCAACATCCATCCGCAGGAACTCGAAATCGCGGTGGCCACCCTGGCCGGCGTGCGCAAGGGCGGCGTAGCGGTGTTCGCCGCCACCGACCGGCACACCGGCACCGAGCGCCTGGTGGTGCTCGCCGAGACCGCGCTGCATGAGGCCGAACCGCGCCACCGCCTGGCGCAGCAGATCACCGCCCTGTCGACCACCCTGCTCGGCGCGCCCGCCGACGACGTCGTGCTGGCGCCTGCGCACAGCGTGCTGAAGACCTCCAGCGGCAAGACACGCCGGGCCGGCTGCCGCGCGCTCTACGAGCAAGGCCGGCTTGGCGTCACGCAACGCGCGCCATGGCGCCAATGGCTGGCGCTGGCGACCACGGCATTGGCGGCGCGTGCACGCCGCGTCACGCGGTCGGCAGGCCGAGGCACATGGGCCTTGTGGGCCTGGGCCGTGTTCGGGACGCTCGCGGGCCTGGCGTGGGTCGTGGTGATGGTGACACCGGGCCTGGCGTGGCGCCGGCGCGCCGCTCGCACGCTGACACGCGCTGCCATCCGGCTGACCGGCGTGCCGCTGCGGGTGGAAGGGCTCGAGCACCTGCCGACCGGCGCGCCGTGCATCGTGGTGGCCAACCACGCCAGTTATCTCGATTCGATCCTGCTCGGCGCGGTGCTGCCGGAGCGCTTCTCGTTTGCCGCCAAACGCGAACTGGCCGATGTCGCGCTGCTCGGTCCCGCGCTGCGCAGGCTGGGCATCGCCTTCGTGGAGCGCTTTGCTGCCGGGCAGAGTGTCGAGGACAGCCACGCACTGCAATCGCGCGTGCGCAATGGCGAATCGCTGGTTGTCTTTCCCGAGGGCACCTTCCGGCGCGCCAGCGGACTGCAGCCTTTCAAGCTCGGCGCGTTCGTGGTGGCCGCCGAGACCGGCGCCAAGCTGGTGCCGGTGACGCTGAACGGCACGCGCTCGATCCTGCGCGGCGACACCTGGGTGCCACGCCGTTGCAGCGTGGTCGTGCTCATCGGCGCGCCGCTCTCGCCGAGCGGTGCCGGTTGGGACGGCGCGGTCGCGCTGCGTGATGCCGCGCGCAAGGCCATCGGCACGACATTGGCCGAGCCGGCGAACGACGCCTGAGTTCGCGCGGGCCGCGGCCCCGTTTGCCGCGGCAGCGTGTCGCGCCGGGCTGCGCCTTCACCCGGGCCGTGCACGCCCCGATGGCAATCCACACGAAACTGTTCTACTGTCACGATTGGGGCGGTTGCTTCCGACGCGACGTCCGTTGCCACGGTCGCCGCGCATGGACAGGCCATCGCGCCACATCGAGCCCGCTCAACATGTCACCACGCTGCACCATGAATCTGCTGTCGGACGCCGAGGAGGCCCGTTGAGCTTGCTCCTTCGCACCAACCTCTGGCTTTGCGCCGCCTTCGTGCTCTCCACTCTGGCCGCGGCGGCGTTGTTGCGCAACGTGCTGCATGACTATGCGCGCAACGACACCATTGACCAGGCCCGTCTCCTCATGGCCGCGGCGCAAGCCGCGCGAGACTACACCTCGGCCGAAGTCGGACCGCTGCTGGCAGGTGACGGCGTGGCGTCGCCTGCGACGCGAACCGATGGTGCCCCGCAGTCGCCCGGCGGCGCGCAAGCGCCTTTCCATCCGCAGTCCATCCCGGCCTACGCCGCGATCCAGATCTTCGCGGCGCTCCAGTCCAAGAATCCGCAGTTCTCGTACCGGGAAGCCGCGCTCAATCCGACCAATCCGCGCGATCGTGCGCTGAGTTGGGAAGCCGACGTGATACAGCACTTTCGATCCAGCAGGGGGGTTGACGAGATCATCAACGAACGCACCGGCGCGCTGGGGCGGTCCTTGTACCTGGCCAAACCGATCCGGATCGACGACGCGCGTTGCCTCGCATGCCACGACCGTGCCAGCAACGCACCGGCCGCGGTGTTGCAAAAGTACGGCGCCACCAATGGGTTCGGCTGGCAGCTTCACGAGACCGTCGATGCGCAAATCGTCACCGTCCCGCTCGATGCGGCCATCTCGGGCGCGGACCGCGCCGTCTTGCTGCTGATCGGTGCAATGACGGGCTTGTTCTTGCTCACCTTCGCCGTCGTCAATGTGATCGCCCGGCAAGTGGTGCTCAGGCGCATCACCAAGTTGGTGAGTGCAGCGCACAGCATCAGCACCCGCCATGCCGCGCAGGTGAAGCTCGATACCACGGGTGGCGACGAGATTTCGGCCCTGTGCAAGTCGTTCGAACGCATGCAGACCAGCGTCGAGAAGTCCCTGGCGCTTCTCGCGCACAAGGGCCAGGGCTGAAACAATGGCCGGCCGCGTGTTCATCAGCCATTCGAGCGACGATGCCGAAACCGCCGTGGCCATCTGCGTCGCGCTCGAGTCACGCGGCATTGCCTGCTGGATTGCACCCAGGGACATACTGCCGGGCGCCGATTGGGCCGAACAGCTCATCGACGGCATCACCCAGGCCCAGGCGATGCTGCTCGTCTTTTCGTCGCGCTCAAACGCGTCTCCGCAGGTCAGGCGCGAACTCGAAAGGGCTGTCCATCGACGGATTGCACTGCTGCCGGTGCGCATCGAAGACGTGCCTCCGTGCAAGAGTTTCGAGTACTTTCTCAGCTCGCAGCATTGGCTCGACGCGCATTCAGGGGCGATCTCGAACCACTTCGACGCCATCGCCAGCGCGCTCGAGGGCGTCGCGTTGCGGCACGACCGGGTCGAACCGGCGCTCGCCGCAGGCCCTCCAGTGATCGACGAGGCATGTTCGCGGTTGCCACTCGGCCAGCCCGCTGCAATGGTCACCCCCCCAGCATGGCCACCGGAGACGCTGGCCCGGATCGAGGCGGCCCTGGCCGAATACGTCGGGCCGGTGGCCACGACCCTCGTGAAGCGAGCCGCCGCGCGCTGCACCGATCAAGGCGCCCTTGTCAGCGCGCTCGCCAGCGAGGTCGACAAGGCCAGTGATCGGCAGGCGTTTGTTGACGCCTGTCGCTCCAAGCGTGCGCCGCCACGTTGAATGACGCTCGACATTCTGTCGCTACAGGCAACGACGTCGAGTGCCTGGCACCACCGTAGGGCGCCAGATTAGTTGCTCTGGCGCGCGAGGCCCGACAAGCACTTAGTGTTCTGTTCCGTATGAACCTTTACATATGCCATCGACTCCAATGCTTATCGTTGGGAGTGGAGCGTGGCAATGGGAAGACCTGCGAAGGCGTTGCTGGTCAGCGCGGCCGATCGCGAACAGCTCGAGGCGATGGCGCGTTCGCAGAGCTTGCCGGCAGCGCTGTCGCGTCGCGCTCAGATGATTCTTTGCATGGCCGACGGGGAGACGAACTCCTGCGTGGCGCGGCGTTTTCACTACAGCCGTCCGACAGTAACGTTTTGGCGTACGCGCTATCGCGAGCGGGGTATCGCCGGGCTGCACAACGAGCTGAAGTCCGGTCGTCCTCGAAGCACGAGCGACGAGCAGATCGCCAGGCTCATCAATCAAGCGCTGCGCGGCAAGCCGTCGGGTCAGACGCACTGGTCGCGTCGCAGCCTTGCTCAGGCAACGGGCTTGTCGACTACGACGGTGCATCGCTACATGACGCTGTTTGGACTGCAACCGCACCGCACCAAGAGCTTCAAGCTGTCCAACGACCCGTTCTTCATCGAGAAGGTGCGCGACATCGTCGGGCTGTACCTCAATCCCCCGGAACACGCGCTCGTGCTGTGCGTGGACGAGAAGAGCCAAGTGCAGGCGCTCGAGCGCACCCAACCTGTGTTGCCCATGGGCCTGGGGTATGTGGAAGGCATCACCCACGACTACATCCGCCACGGGACGACCACACTGTTCGCAGCGTTGGACGTGGCCAACGGCACGGTCATCACGCAGTGCAAGCCGCAGCACAGGCATCAGGAGTTCCTCTCGTTCCTGCGGCACATCGAGCAGCAGGTCCCCGAAGCGCTGGACGTGCACCTGATCTGCGACAACTACGCCACCCACAAGCACCCGAAGGTGCGAGCCTGGTTGGCACGACGCCCCCGCTTCCACGTTCACTTCACGCCAACCTACAGTTCCTGGCTGAATCAGGTCGAGCGCTGGTTTGCACTGATCACCAATCAAGCCATCCGACGCGGATCGTTCGACTCGGTGCCGGACCTGAAGCGCAAGATCAACGCCTTCGTCGAGCACTACAACCAGCATCCGCGTCCCTTCCGGTGGTCGGCCACCGCCGACTCCATCCTGGAAAAGCTCGAACGGTTGTGCAAAGTTATTAACGGAACAGAACACTAGGTCGGCGATGT
>Ga0224496_10001699_pt1 | contig 13477 bp, 12 predicted proteins | sample SF_Jul11_sed_USG_2_FD_168127 | JGI IMG/M metagenome (GOLD analysis project Ga0224496, IMG submission 168127) | Sediment microbial communities from San Francisco Bay, California, United States - SF_Jul11_sed_USGS_8_1 | ecosystem: Environmental > Aquatic > Marine > Sediment | place: USA... | reverse complement strand
CCGCGTTGACCGTGAGTTTTACCACCCGGCGATGCTCTTCGTGGCTCAGGGTGGCCGATTCGCCGGTGGTGCCGCAGGGCACGATGCCGTGGGTGCCGTTTTTGAGGTGAAACTCAATGAGTTTGACCAGGCCTTTTTCATCCAGTTCGCCGTCGATAAAGGGGGTTACCACCGCCACATAAGCGCCTTGAAACTGTAGAGCCATTACTTCCTCCTCGGTGCAATCATCTTTCCCTGATATTTACGGGGATCGCCGCTTCAGGGCCGCGGCGCCCGAATATGTTTCGTTATTACAGCCTGATAGTCTGCCGAGCTCGTCCGGCTCAGCCCGCCGGGGCGGGATGGATGGTTTCCTTGCCCAGCTGTCCTTCATAAACAAAATAGGCGGGGCCTTCAAGAAAAACTTCTGAAACCGCCGCCCCGGTTCCGGTCGCCAGCCGGAAATGGATGGTGAGTTGATCGCCGCCCGAGGTGATGATCCGCACCGGCGAGGCGGCCCGGTCCAGGAGGGCGGCAATCAGGGCCACGGCCACGGCGCCGGTGCCGCAAGCCATGGTCTCATCCTCCACCCCGCGCTCGTAGGTGCGGACCTTGATGGTGTTGTCGCGCAGCAGTTGCGCAAAGTTTACATTGGTGCCGGCCGGCTGAAACCGTTCATGGTGCCGCAGCAACCGGCCCCATTCAAAGACCGGGGTGCGGTCGATATCGTCCACGAAGTGCACGGCGTGCGGCACGCCGGTGTTGATGGAGTGGATCGTCTTGGCAAGCTCGCCGATGAAAAGTTGCTGATTAAGCGCTTGGTCAATGGGGGGCGTCATCCGGAGCTTGACTGCGGCCTCCATCCCGTCGCCTTCCATCACTTCGGCCTCGATGATCCCGGCCAGGGTCTCAAAGCGCATGCGGGCCGGGGCGATCTGTTTCTGAAAGGCGAAACGGGCCGCGCACCGCGCCCCGTTGCCGCACATCTCGGCCACCGAGCCGTCAGCGTTGAAGAACCGCCAGCGGAAATCGACGCTGGTCGAGGGTTCGATCAGGATCAGGCCGTCGGCCCCAACCGAAAAGCGGCGCCGGCAGACCGCCCGGGCAAAGGCGGGCAGATCGGCCTTGGCGAGCAAGGGTTGGCGGTGGTCGATGATGATGAAATCATTGCCCGTGCCGCTCATCTTGGTAAAGGGAATGGGATATGGAATCTGCATGCTGGTTACTTGCCGTTATTTGTTGGTCAGCCGGTCAGGCTCGTTGAGAAAGTCGGGAATGGACTCCCCGGCGATCAGGGTTTCATAGGTCTCGCGGGCGCGGATTACCTGGAAGCGCTCCTCGCTGACCAGCACCTCGGCCACCCGGGGCCGGGAGTTGTAATTTGAACTCATGGAAAAGCCGTAGGCCCCGGCGCTCATCACCGCCAGCAGCTCGCCGGGTTGCACCACGGGCAGCTGTTTGTCGCGGGCCAGGAAGTCGCCGGTCTCGCAGATCGGTCCCACCATGTCGGCCAGTTCCCGGGCGGCGGCCGCCTGGCGGACCGGCTGCACGGCGTGAAAGGCATCGTATAGGCTGGGGCGGCCCAGATCGTTCATCCCGGCGTCGACGATGATGAATTTCTTGGCCACATTGGCCTTGGTGTAGAGCACCTTGGTCACCAGGATGCCGGCGTTGCCGACAATCACCCGGCCCGGCTCCAGGATCAGGGTCACATCCAGGTCGGCCAGCTCCGCTTTGATGGCCGCGGCATAGCGCTCCGGATGGGGCGGCTCCTCGTCATTGTATTTTATGCCCAGGCCACCGCCCAGATCAAGGTGGCCGATGGTAATCCCCTGTTTTTTCAGGCTGGCGATAAAATTTTTCAGTTTCCGAAGGGATTCGATGAACGGGGCAACGTCGGTGAGCTGCGAACCGATATGGCAGCTGATGCCGCGCACCTCGATGTTGGCCAGCTTGGCGGCCTGGCCGTAGAGCTGCTCGGCCTCGGTGATCGGGATGCCGAATTTGTTCTTGGCCAGCCCGGTGGAGATGTAGGCATGGGTCTTGGGGTCCACGTCCGGATTGACCCGCAGGGAGATCGGCGCCGTCTTGCCCAGCTCGGCGGCGATCGCCTGGATGGCCCGCAGTTCCTGGGCCGACTCGACATTGAACATCAGAATTCCCGCCTCAAGGGCGGCGCGGATCTCCGCCGGGGTCTTGCCGACTCCGGAGTAGACGATCTTCGCGGGCGCGATTCCCGCCTTCAGGGCTCGGAACAGCTCGCCGCCCGAGACGATATCCGCCCCGCCGCCCAACCGCGCGAACAGATTGAGAATGGCGATGTTGGAGCAGGATTTTACCGCGAAGCAGGTGAGATGGGGCAGCTCGCCAAAGGCCTGGTCCATAGCCCGGAAATGGCGGGCCAGGGTCGCGGTGCTGTAAAGATAGAAGGGGGTGCCGACCTCTTGGGCGATGCGGGCCACGGGCACGGCCTCGCAGTGCAGCTCGCCGCCTTGATAATTGAAATAATTCATAAGGTTAATCTGTGGTTACGGTTTAAGGTTAATGGTGATCTCGGGGCTGGGGCGCCCCTCGTTGGGTGGCGTGGCCTGGTCAACGGCGGTTACCGAATAATAGCAGATTGAAACCCCGGCCGGCAATTGTTTGTCCGTGAAACGGCTGGCCGCCAAAACCTCGCCCACCAAGGTCGGGGCCGCTTGCGGGGTGGACCGCCGGTAAATCCGATAACCGGCCACGTCCGCGTCCGGTACCTCCCGCCACCACAGGGTGACGCCCTGGTCGGTCCGGAGGCCCTGCAGATCGGCGGGGATTCCGGGCGGGGTCAGATCAACCGGAGAGGCCTGGACTATCGTGCTGGCGACGCCATAGCCCCGCGGGTCGTTCTTGGCCCGGCGGGCCCGCACCTGGTACCAGTACCGCCGGCCGTTGCGCAGGTTGTGGTCCGTATAGGTGGTTTCCAGCAGGTGGTCGGCCACCACCCGGAAGCTGTGGCCGTCCTCGCTGCGTAGCAACTGATAGTCGAGTTTGCCGCGAATCGGGCTGCCGATGGTCAAGGTTTTCGGGGCCAGCCATTGCAGGCGCAAGCTGGCGTCGCCAGGGGTTACGGTGAGCTGGGTCGGCGGCCCGCACGGGTTCTGCCACAGGATGTCGATCCGGTTGGAGTCGATCTTGCCGCGGGTCCCCTCGACCTGGTAGCGGACCATGTATTGGTAATAATTCCCCGGCAGCAGGCTGCGGTCTTCGAAGTCGAGAACCGGGGATTTGGCCCCGACCATCGTATCCAGCTGGGTGAGGGCCACCGGGCAGTCCGGGCAGTAGTGGCGGGCCGGCACCTCGGCCCGCAGGATTTTATAAGTTGCCCCGGTCGGTGGCTGGGGTTTGGGGGCCGACCAGCGCAGGCGGACCCCATGTTCGTTCATTGTGTAGGCAAGGTCGTTGATCGTGGCTACCGGCCCGATGGCCGGGGGCGGGATCGGCATGGTCTTGCGACCGCAGCCGGCCAGCAGGATAAGCAGGGTGAGCAGAATGGCCCGCCGTGCGGTTGAGAGGACCGGCCGGTGCATTATGTAAGTCCCAGGTCGGCCTCGGCCTGTTGCAGGGCGGCGGTTACCCGGGTCAGGCCGGTGCCGCCGGTGGAGACGCGGCTGGCCATTGAGCCCTGAGTGGTGAGAACCGGGAAGACATCCTCCTCGATCAGCGGGGAGAATTCCCGGAGCTCGGCCAGGCTGAGATCGGTCAACTCCTTGCCCCGGGCAATGCAGGCGGCCACGGTCTTGCCGACCACCGAATGGGCCTGCCGGAAAGGCAGGTTCTTGCGGACCAGGTAGTCGGCCAGATCGGTGGCGGTCATGAAACCGCCCACCGTGGCCTGCATGAGCTTCTCGGGGTTGAACTCCAGATTGTGGAGCAACTCGGCGGCGATCCCCAGGCTGGTGCTCAGGGTGTCCACTGCGTCGAACACCGGTTCCTTGTCTTCCTGGAGGTCGCGGTTGTAGGTGAGCGGCAAGCCCTTGAGCAGGGTGGCCAGGGTCATCAGGGAGCCTAGGACACGGCCGGTCTTACCCCGGATCAGCTCCGGGATGTCCGGGTTTTTCTTCTGCGGCATGATGGAGGAGCCGGTGCAGTAACGGTCGCCCAGGGTGATGAACTTGAACTCCTCGCTGGCCCAGAGAACCAGCTCCTCGGCCAAGCGACTCAGGTGCAACTGGGTGAGGGTGGCGGCGGCCAGAAACTCAAAGGCAAAGTCGCGGTCGCCCACCGTGTCCATGCTGTTGGCGGTGACCCCGGCAAAGCCCAGCTCCGCGGCCACCGACTCCCGGTCGATGGGCAGACCGGTACCGGCCAGGGCTGCGGCGCCCAGCGGCAGTATATTCAGCCGCTTCAGGCTATCAATAAAGCGGTCGCGGTCGCGGCCGAACATCTCGTAATAGGCCAGGAGATGGTGGGAGACCAGCACCGGTTGGGCCCGCTGCAAATGGGTGTAGCCCGGCATGATGGTGCCCAGATAACGGCGGGCCAGCAGCACAAAGGCCTTGCGCAGGTCGGTGATGAGCTCGATGATTCGGTTGGTCTCGTCGCGCAGGTAGAGGCGCAGGTCCAGGGCCACCTGATCGTTGCGGGAGCGGGCGGTGTGCAGTTTCTCACCGGCCGCCCCGACCCGCTCGGACAGGGCCCGCTCAATGTTCATGTGGATGTCCTCCAGCTCGGGCCGGAAGACAAAGGTGCCGTTATCGATATCCTGTTCGATTCCGGCCAGGCCGGTGAGGATCTGGTCGCGCTCCCCCTCGGTGATCAAGCCCTGGCGGGCCAACATGCGGGCATGGGCCCGACTGCCGGCGATGTCGTGCTTGTAGAGCCGGGCGTCGAAGTGGATCGAGGCGGTAAAGGCCTCCACCGACGAGGCGGTCTGGCCGGAAAACCGGCCGCCCCAGAGTTTTTTGGAATCGGACTGTGGTTGGTCGCCAGCCATGATCATCCCTTCCGTTGCCGGGCCAAGAGGGCCTGCATGGTCATCCGCAACCCGTTAAGCCGGATAAAGCCCTCGGCGTCGCTCTGGGTGTAGACCGCGTCTTCCTCAAAGGTGGCAAAGGCCTCCTGGTAGAGGGAGTTGTCCGACTTGCGGCCCACCGGAATGCAGTTGCCCTTGTAGAGCTTGAGCCGCACCACGCCGTGCACCGTGGCCTGGGCCTGGTCCATGGTGTTCTGCAGAAGCTTCATCTCGGGCGAGAACCAGAAGCCGTTGTAAATCAGGGTGGCGTACTGGGGGATCAGGCTGTCACGCAGCTTCATGACCTCGCGGTCTAAAGTGATGGTCTCCAGGTCGCGATGGGCGGCCCGCAGAATGGTGCCGCCCGGGGTCTCGTAAACCCCGCGGGATTTCATGCCCACGAAGCGGTTTTCCACCATGTCGAGCCGGCCGATGCCGTTGGCGCCGCCCAGCTGGTTGAGCCGGGTCATCAGGGCGGCCGGGGAGAGCTTTTCGCCGTCAATGGCCACCGGGTCGCCGTTCTTGAACTCCAGCTCGATATAGGTCGGCTGGTCCGGGGCCTTCTCGGGGGAGACCGAGAGCTTGAACATGGACTCCTCGGGCTCGTTCCAGGGATTCTCCAGGATGCCGCCCTCGAAGCTGATGTGCAGGAGGTTTTCGTCGGAGGAGTAGGGTTTTTCCTTGGTCACCGGAATGGGAATCCCGTGCTTTTCGGCAAAACCGATGAGCTTGGTCCGCGAGTTGAGATCCCACATGCGCCAGGGCGCGATGATCTTAAGCGACGGATTGAGGCCCAGATAGGCCAGCTCGAACCGGACCTGGTCGTTGCCCTTGCCGGTGGCGCCGTGGCTCACCGCGTCGGCGCCCTCGGCCTCGGCCACCCGCACCTGTTCCATGCCGATCAGCGGCCGGGCCAGGGAGGTGCCCAACAGATAAGAGCCCTCGTAGATGGCATTGGCCCGGAAGGCCGGGAAGATGAAGTCGCGGGCAAAGGTCTCCTTGAGATCGGTGACCACCACCTTTTCGGCGCCGGTGGCCATGCCCTTTTTCTTGATCGCCTCCCAGTCCTCTTCCTGGCCCACGTCGGCCACGAATGCCACCACCGGGCACTGATATTTTTCCTGGAGCCACTTGAGGATTACCGAGGTATCCAGGCCGCCGGAATAGGCCAGGACGATTTTCTTGATCTCTTTTGCCATGGGAATATACCTTGTTGAGCAGCGTATTATACGGAGTTGGGCGGGTTAGCCGAGCAGGGCCAGCAGGATGGCCTTGTGGATGTGCATCTTGTTTTCCGCCTGGTCAAAGGCCACGCATTGCGGTCCTTCCAGGACCTCGTCGGTGATCTCCTCGTCGCGATGGGCCGGCAGGCAGTGCAGGACAATGGTGTTCTTTTTGGCATGGGCCAAGAGCGCCGCATTGACCTGGTAGGCCTGGAATTTTTTCAAGCGGGCCGCCTGTTCCGCCTCCTGGCCCATGCTGGCCCAGACGTCGACATTGATGGCGTCGGCCTCCCGCACCGCCGCGATTGGATCGCGGACCACGGTGATCGGTTTGGCGGCCTTTTCCCGAGCCCAGGCAAGGATCTCCGGGTCCGGGTCGTAGCCCTCCGGACAGGCCAGGGTCAGCTGGAAACCGAAGATGGCCGCCGCCTGGATAAAGGAGTTGGCCATGTTGTTGCCGTCGCCCACCCAGGCAAGGTGCAGGTCCTCGATCGGTCCCTTTTCCTCGATAATGGTCTGGATGTCGCTTAATATCTGGCAGGGGTGAAAGCGGTCGGTCAGGGCATTGATCACCGGCACCGAGGAATAGCGGGCCAGCTCCTCCACCACCTCTTGGCCATAGGTGCGCACTACCAGGCCGTCCACATAGCGGGACATCACCCGGGCCATGTCTTTCAGGGGTTCGTTGCGCGCCAGTTGGGTGTCGCGGCCGGACAGATAGATCACCTGGCCGCCCAGGCCGTACATGGCCGACTCAAAGGACACCCGGGTGCGGGTGGAAGGTTTCTCGAATACCATGCCCATGACCTTGCCGGACAGGTAGTTGTGTCGCACGCCGTTCTTGCTCTCCATCTTCAGATGGCTGGCGCTGTCGATCAGGCTTTTCAGGTAGTCCTTGGAAAAATCGGCCAGGGACAGTAAATGGGTCGGCATAATCTCCTCACTCGGCTCGTAAAAAAATGTCGGCCCAATCCCCTCCCCGCCAATAGGTGTATTTGTGCCGGGAGAATTGAGCCAAACATGAACTCATACAAAAAAAATATTTTTTTGCAACCTTTTTTGTCGAACGCGCCGGTACTTCGATCTTAACGGGAGGCTACCAGGGCTTGGCGGTCAATACCCGATCGAGGATGGCGGCCATCTCGTCGATTTCCGCCTCGCTGACCACCAGGGGCGGGATACAGCGCAGGGCGGTGTTGCCGGCAAAGTTGAGCAAGAGCCCCTCCTTGAACAGGGCGGCAATGATGGCCGGGCCGTGGGCGATACCCTCGTCGGTGAGCACCAGGCCTTGGATCAGGCCCCGGCCCCGCACGCCGCCGGCCAGCTCCGGGTGCTTGGCGGCCAGGGTGGTCAGTTTTTGGGCCAGGTAGTCGCCTTTTTGTTTGACCTCGGCCAGGAAGCCGTCGGCCAGGATGATCTTCAGGGTGGCCACCGCCGCGGCGCAGGCAATGGGGTTGCCGCCAAAGGTGGAGGCGTGGGTGCCCGGGCCCAGGGAGGCGGCAATCCGGTCGGTGGTCAGCATGGCGCCGATGGGCAGGCCGTTGGCCAGGGCCTTGGCCGAAGTCAGGATGTCGGGGGTCACCCCCAGCTGCTCATAGGCGAACAGCGAACCGGTGCGGCCCATGCCCACCTGGACCTCGTCAAAGATCAGCAGGAGGTCATGTTTTTTACATAGGGCCTTGATGCCGGCCAGATATTCCAGCTCCAGGGGGCGGACGCCGCCCTCGCCCTGCAAGGGTTCGCAGAGGATGGCGCAGGTCTCTTGGGTGATGGCCTTTTCCAGGGCCGGCAGATCGCCGAACGGGGCGTGCACGAAGCCGGCCGGTAGGGGCTCGAAGCCCTGGTGGAACTTGGCCTGGCCGGTGGCCGCTACCGTGGCCAGGGTGCGGCCATGGAAGGAGCCCAGCAGGGAGATGACCTCATAGCGGCCCGGGCCCCCGTGTTTGCGGGCCAGCTTCAGGGCCGCCTCGTTGGCCTCGGCGCCGCTGTTGGCCAGAAACACCCGGTCGGCAAAGGAGTTGGCCAGCAGCAGCTCGGCCAGCTCGGTCTGCGGCTGGGTGTGAAACAGGTTGGAGACATGGGTCAGCTTGCCGGCCTGGGCGCAGATCGCCGCAGTCACCGTGGGGTGGCAGTGGCCCAGGTTGCAGACCGCGATGCCGGCCAGAAAGTCGAGGTATTCCTTGCCGTCGGCGTCGGTTAGGCGACAGCCCTTGCCTTCGACGATGGCGGCCGGGAACCGGGTATAGGTCGGGACAAACACCCTGTCGCTCCTTGTAATCCATTCCTGATTGCTGCTCATTGCACAATCTCCGTGCCGATACCCTGCTGGGTGAACATCTCCAGCAGGATGGCGTGTTCCTTGCGGCCGTCGATAATGTGGGCCTTGGCCACTCCGCCGGCCACCGCCTTGCGGCAGCATTCGATCTTGGGGATCATGCCGCCGGCAATGACGCCGGATTCGATCAGTTTGTCGGCCTCGGCGCAGGTGATGGAGGAAATCAGCTTGCGGGTCTGGTCCAAGACACCTTCCACGTCGGTGAGCAGGATGAGTTTGGCGGCCTTGAGCTGAGCGGCCACGGCCCCGGCCACCAGGTCGGCGTTGATATTATATGAGCAGCCGTCCTCGCCCACTCCTACCGGCGCGATCACCGGAATGAAATCCTGGGAGTCCAGGGTCTCCAGGACCAGGGCGTTGACCTGGGTGACCTCGCCGACCCGGCCGATATCGATGATTTCCGGGGGCGCGTCCTTGGCCTGGCTCTTGACGATATTGCGTTTCCTGGCCTTGATCAGGTCGCCGTCCCGGCCCGACAGGCCGATGGCCTTGCCGCCGTGGAAGTTGATCAGGCCGACGATCTCCTTGTTGACCTTGCCCACCAGCACCATTTCCACCACGTCCATGGTCTCGCCGTCGGTCACCCGCATGCCGTGCACATAGCTGGATTTGATGTCCATCCGCTCCAGGACCTTGTTGATCTGCGGGCCGCCGCCATGCACCACCACCGGGTTGATGCCGATGTACTTCATCAGCACGATGTCCAGGGCGAAGTTCTTCTTGAGCTCTTCATCCACCATGGCGTGGCCGCCATATTTGATGACCACGGTCTTGTTATAGAACTCCTTGATATAGGGCAGTGATTCAATTAGAATTTGCGCCTTTTCGATACCTTGTTTCATAGCGACCACCCGGCTGCCTGGAAAGGGATTACGAACAACATGGTTGAATTTGGGACCGGGACGCTTGCTAAGCGCCCGAAACTTGGCGGCTATCATAATGCCGGGAATCGGAGATGTAAAGCACGGGCATAAAAAAAGCAGCCGGCCGTGGGGGGCTTCCCCGGTTGACTTGTTTCTTTACAATGGGAATGCGGAAAGATTAATATGATGGTATATTCTTTGCATATGGTGATCGACCCGTGGCACGGGGATTTTGAGAAGAGTGAGCAATCCGGCATGTACGGCACGGCAAGCGCCCGCGGGGCGAAAAAAAAAGCAGCCTTGGGGGCGGGCGGCGGCGAGCGGGGAGCCCGGCGCTTGATGTCGTTGGTCGGCCTGATTCTGCTCCTGTTGGGCATGGTGGCGAACGTGGCGGCCGGCACCCCCGGGCCGATCCGGATCGAGGCGGACGCCATGCGTTCCGATCAGAAGGCAGCGGCGGTCCATTTTACCGGAAACGTCCGCGCCACCCAGGATGATCTGGTTATTCAGGCCGACGAGATGACCGTCTTTCATGGGGAGGCCGCCAAGATCAACGGGGTGGAGCCGGGCCAGATAAAAAAGATGCATGCCCGCGGAAATGTGCGGATCAGCAAGGCCGGCTGGCTGGCCACCGGTGACGAGGTGGATTTTTTCTCCGAGGAGCGCAAGGTGCTGCTCACCGGTAGTCCCCAGGTCCGGCAGGAAAACAACATGGTGTCCGGCGAGCGGATAGTCATCTACCTGGACGAGGGGCGGAGCGTGGTGGAAGGCGACGCGGCCGGCAGTGGCGAGCGGGTCAAGGGCATTTTTTATCCGGCCGCCGAGAAATAGTCGCAGCCCTTCAAGGGGCGGCAAGGGGAATTGGGGGAGAGCGCGGTGGCGGTACTGGCAACCGAGGAGTTGGTCAAGCAATATCGGCAGCGCCGGGTGGTGGATCGGGTCAGCCTGGAGGTGAAGACCGGCATGGTGGTCGGCCTGTTGGGACCCAATGGCGCCGGCAAGACCACCTCCTTTTATTCCATTGCCGGTTTCATCCGCCCCGATGGCGGCCGGGTGCTGCTCGACCGCGAGGATATTACCGCCCTGCCCATCCATAAACGGGCTCTCAAGGGTATCTCCTACCTGGCCCAGGATCCGTCGGTGTTCAAGAAGCTTACCGTGGAGGAGAACGTTCGCATCGTCCTGGAGCCCCTGGGGGTGCCGAAACGGGAGATCGACGCGCGGATCACCGGCCTGATGCAGGAGTTGAAGATTGAATACCTGGCCGGGCATCGGGGTTATTCGCTGTCCGGCGGTGAACGGCGACGGGTCGAGATCATGCGGGCCCTGGCCACCAAGCCGCAATTTATTCTGCTGGACGAGCCGTTTGCCGGCATTGATCCCCTGGCCGTGGCCGATCTGCAACAGGTTATCCGCGGCCTGCGCGACAAGGGGCTGGGGATCCTGATTTCGGATCACAACGTACGCGAGACCTTGTCAGTCTGCGATTATGCCTATATTGTAAATAACGGGCGGGTGTTGATCAGTGGTGACGCCCGGCAGGTTGTGAACAGCGACGTGGCGCGGAAAATGTACCTCGGAGAGCATTTCACCATGTAAGGTCGGCATGACGTCGACCCGCAACAGGTGAGGAGAGAGCATGGTTCTGGAACTCAGACAAAATCTGAAATTGGCCCAGCAGCTGGTCATGACCCCGCAGCTGCAGCAGGCCATCAAGCTTCTTCAGCTTGCCAGATTAGAGCTTGCCGCCACCATTCAGCAGGAGATAGAGCAGAATCCGGTGCTGGAGGAGGAGATCGGTGTCGGTCTGGAATCCGACGGCGGCGCGGATCCGGAGGCCTTACCCGAAGTCGCGGTCCCGGAGCGAACCAGCGAGATCAACGTGGAGAACAACTCGTCGCTGGCCGAGATCGACTGGAAGGATTACGAAAACGAGTATGAGTCGGCCTCCTTCTCCAAGCAGGCCGACTCCAACGACCTGCCCTCCAGGATGGATATTCTGACCAAGAAGCCGGATCTCCATTCTCATCTGGAGTGGCAGTTGAAATTTTCCGATCTGACCGACGCGGAAAAGGAGGCCGGGATGTTTGTCATCGGCAACCTTAACCGCGACGGCTTTCTCGACATTGACGAAGAGGATCTGATCCGGGAGACCGGCTGCTGTTCCCCGGAGGCGGCCCGCAAGGTGATCAGCAAGATTCAGGAGATGGATCCGCCCGGAGTCGGGGCGCGCAATGTCCAGGAATCCTTGCTGCTGCAACTGGAGCGGCTGGGGCTGGCCGATTCCCTGGCCAGCATCATGGTGAGCAACCACCTGAAGCTGCTGGAGACCAAGAATTACGCGGCCATTGCCAAGGCCACCGGCCGATCGGTGGCCGAGGTGGTGGCGGCGGTGAAGGTCATCGTCAATCTGGATCCCTTTCCCGGCCGGATCTATTCGGACGAGGAACCACAGTATATTATCCCCGACGTCTATGTCCACAAGGTGGGCGACGAGTTTGTGATCATGCTCAATGACGACGGTCTGCCGCGGCTGCGGGTGAGCTCCTATTACCGCGAGATCTTGAAGAAGGGGTGCAATACCCCGGATGACACCCGGGAATATATCCAGGGCAAGATCCGTTCCGCCACCTGGCTGATCAAGAGTATTCAGCAGCGCCAGCGAACCATCTATCGAACCGTGGAAAGTCTGCTGAAGTTTCAGCGCGAATTTTTCGAAAAGGGGGTCGGTTATCTCAAGCCCCTGATCCTGCGCGACGTGGCCGATGACATCAGTATGCACGAGTCCACCATCAGCCGGGTCACCAGCAACAAGTATGTTCATACCCCCCAGGGGATCTTTGAACTGAAGTATTTTTTCAATACCAGCATCGACAGCGTGGAAGGCGATTCCGTGGCCTCCACCAGCGTCAAGGCCAGGATTCGGCAGGTTATTCAGGCCGAGAATCCGGATAAGCCCCTGAGCGATCAGGCCATCTCCGACATGTTCAGAAAAGAGGAGAACATCGTGGTGGCTCGCCGCACCGTGGCCAAGTATCGTGAGCAGCTGGGTATCCTGCCCTCCAAGTATCGAAAAAAACCCAAGCTGGGCAGATAGGAAGGCCATTTTGGAAAATCCCTGGATAATAGAGCGGGTGATCCCGGCGCTCAAGGCCTCCTCCAAGGTCGAGGTGTTGCAGGAACTGGCCGAGGCCGCGGCCCGAGAGCTGCCGGGGGTCGAGGTTGAAACGCTTCTGCAGGTCTTGCGCGAGCGGGAAAAAATCGGGACCACCGCCAAGGGACACGGGGTGGCCATCCCTCACGGCAAGGTGGCCGGGCTCGACCGGCTTGAGCTGTTTTTCGCCAGAAGCGCGGATGGTATCGCCTTTGATGCCCCGGACAGCAAGCCGGTCCATTTCTTTTTTGTTATGCTGGCCCCGGAGCGCAAGCCAACCCCCTATCCCGTCTGGTTGGGGCGGCTGGCGCGGGTCGCCAAAAAACATGCGATCCGCACCCGGTTGATGGCCGCGGCCGGACCGCGGGAGTTGCTGGCAATCCTCAAGGAGATTTGAGGGGCTTGGCCGTTGGGTCAGGTTGCAATCAGACCGGCGGGTCGGCCAGGGTGACCGTGGCCCGACCCTGTTGATCAAAGGTAATACGCGTCACCTCGCCGTTGTTGATGGTGAGTTTACGGAAGTCTTCCAACTCCCTCCCCAGATAGTGTAATACCAAGCAGCGGAGCACGATCAGGTGGCTCACCAGCACCACCCTTTCACCCGGATGGTTCTCTAGGATCCGGGTCACGCCGGCTACGGCTCGGTCGCGGACCATGGCCAGGGTCTCGCAACCCGGGCAGTGGAAGTCGGCTGGTCGCGCCAGCCAGGTGGGATACTCGGGCCCGAAACGGGCGCGGATCTCGGTTTTGCTCAGGCCGTCCCAATGCGGAATGGCGATTTCGTTAAAGGCCGCGGCAACATGGACCGGCGCGGCCAGCCTGGCGTGCAGGATCTCGGCGGTCTGCCGGGTGCGGCGCAAGGGGCCGGAGTAGATCGCGGTGATGCGGGCGTCGCGCAGGCCGTCGGCCACGGTTTGGATTTGTTTGGCGCCGTCG
>Ga0224496_10001697_pt1 | contig 13482 bp, 14 predicted proteins | sample SF_Jul11_sed_USG_2_FD_168127 | JGI IMG/M metagenome (GOLD analysis project Ga0224496, IMG submission 168127) | Sediment microbial communities from San Francisco Bay, California, United States - SF_Jul11_sed_USGS_8_1 | ecosystem: Environmental > Aquatic > Marine > Sediment | place: USA... | reverse complement strand
TAAAGAAATGCGATTACAAAAAATATAATAAATTACTGTTTAATTTACCTATAATACATAAGCTAATAATATTATGACACTGCACCAAGACAATTAAACTCAAGGCAAAACAATGGATATTCTTGGACCGGTCCGGGCTCGACTTTACAAACTCTATAAATGCATTGATGCCGTTATTGTTAAATATCATCGCTCTTATCTGGTCTTTGCCTGTCTGTTCGCACTCACAGGCTATGTACTGATACTGATATTCCCTGCACTTATAATAATATCCAGCAGCCAGCTTTATCAGAGCCTGACTGAAAACACCATGACGGACTGGCAACAAATATCGATATGGTCTGTACTTCTGGCACTTGCCACCCTGCTCAGTTATCGCAGCATCATAACAAAACCATTACAGCCTGCCGGACTGATCATAAACGACAAAAAACTACCCAAAATTTTTCATCTGATACAAAGTTTTAATCAGCACTTTAAACGCCCCATCATTCAACGTGTTGTTATCACCGAGCAATATGAACTTGATATTATAAAAACACCCAGATGGGTATTACCTTTCTGGACTCACAATACACTGGTGATCGGCCTTCCGGTTTTGCTTTGTCTTTCTCCAAAACAATTTGAATGTATGCTGGCACGTCGTCTGGGTCAGTTTTCAAAACACCATAATCGACTAACAAACTGGTTATATCAACTTCGAGCTATCTGGAGACAGTTTTATTTAAGTTATAAAAAACAGAAATACCCTGACAGTAAAATTCTGCAATGGTTGTGTGCCAGTTATGCCGCTATCTATGATACCGTGACTGTCTATGCCGCCAGAAAAGATGAGCTCTACGCCGATTTGTATGCAATGGAATTATTTAATCATGAAGATGTACGTGAAATGATAACCGCAGACATGGTATACCGCGACTATCTGAAAAATCATTTCTGGCCTGCAGTCGCCAAATTTGCCGCCACCCAGTCAAAATCACCAGCAGCGCCCTATCAGAAAATTACGCCAACTATACAGGCCCATTTAAAAACCGGAAAACTGAATGCTCTGGTTAATAAAATATTTACATCCTATCCCGGCTGGCAGGATCCAAATCCTTCATTACAAAAAAGACTGGAAAATATTGGCCATGATAGCCCGTATATGCCAGAACCTCAGGGCGCATCGGCAGCAACACACTATCTGGGGGCTGCACTGAACACCGTGATTGATATTATGAATAAACTCTGGCAGAAAAATCAGATGCAAAATAAAAAACATAATAAAACAGCAAAGTAATTATTAACTGCCATTTAATACGAACATTACAGTTAAGCAAACAGATAAAAATATTTACCGACAAAATAAATTACCGCAAAACTGTTCAGCCATTTATTGCAACGATCTTTATAGTAATAAACTTGCACTTTGAGCTGATCCTGCTTATTGTAAGACCACCATGTCAGCGGATAGCTTAACTATGCACCCTCATATCAGAACAGTTCTCATCTGGCTAGCAGGCGGTCCGCTTCTGGCATTGGTCATATCATTCGCCAGCTGGTTTGCAATTGATTATTTAACCCCTGATAAGCTCAACCATCCAGCAACATTAATTACCGCCTACCCCCTTGGCCTGGTAATGTCGTTATTAACACCCTGGGGCTGGTTAATGTATGGTGGATTTTTCCTTATGCAATCCCGCAAACTTAAACTCGGCCTGTCATGCACACTCACAGGGGCAATCATTCTCGGCCTGTTCTGGCCAATATGGTCTATTGATATGGTGAGCGCCTGATCCATTAATGGACCATTCCTGCTGGCATCATTTAAAAAACAAACTGACGATAACGGCATTACGCCAGTGCTTTATTAATTAAAGGCAACAGTGGCTCGGGTAATTTTATGGCGCCCGATAAAGCAAACTGCTGACCTTTTGCAGACATTTTTTTCCATGTCTTCTGGATAATTTCGATCCATTTTTCTTCACTGTACTCGGGGTGCCTGGCTGCAAATGCCAGCAGGTAGTATTCAATAAATGTCAGATCAACCACATCTTCGAGTAATTGTGTATCCGAATTGCTCTTGATACCTTTTTTGCCGACCATTTTTTTTGCGCGTTCAACTTCATTAATGCCATAGCCTGCCTGTGTCATCAATTCACCCATGGTATCAGCATGAAATTTATACAGATCGGTGCGCCACTTAAGATAACCGATACGATCCATGGGATAGTCGCTGCGGGGTGATTTCCAGCGCTGAATATGTTGCGAGCGTATAGCCAGTTTACAGATATCATCCGCTTCAGGTGCGAAGCGCTGCAGGACGTCGGACATACGATGAGAATAAAGCAGCTCCTTGGGCCAGGTTTTGCCCTGTTCATCCGTTTCCTGATTCGGATCTTCACTATTGGCAGCATCGATCAGACTGATAGCTTTTTCGAAAATGGACTGCGACATATTATTTCTCCGCTTGCTGCAAAATCACTGACTGCGACCCACAGGTAAATAAGGTTTACTGTAAAAGACGCTATTTATTACATGATACGCCCATATTGGGTATATCCGATCAGAGATACACATGGATTTATCTTCATATCTCATCACCTGCCCTCATCAAGACACGCCATAACGAATACTTATCCAATTGATTCTATTGGTTTTATATTTTATTTAAAAATAATTTAAAAAAATCTGTAAGGAATCCCTCTGCTTTGCGACTACCCGCTAAGAACAGAATTTCCACAGACCTGCTGGTTCTGGGTTCTGATCTGAAATCACTTTTTAATTATTTATATGGAGCGTCAATCATGACTCGCAACAACACTATCAAAACCCTATCTCTGGCTACTGGTGCAGCACTGGCATTAGGTGTTATCGGTAACTCTGCCATGGCGGCTGAAATCAATCCCTTTGGCATGACTGAGTTAACTCAGGGTTACACACTGGCTGCAGCGGCGGAAGGCAAATGTGGCGAAGCCAAATGCGGCGGCAACAAGGCAGCCGAAAGCAAATGCGGTGGTGATAAAGCCAAAGAAGCCAAATGCGGTGAAGGTAAATGCGGCAGCAATAAATCAAAAGCTACTGAAGGCAAATGTGGTGGTAGCAAAAACAAGGAAGCAGAAGCTAAATGCGGCGGCAACAAGGCAGCTGAAAGCAAATGCGGTGGTGCGAAATAAAATCAGTGATTCACTGAGTAATCGACTGATGTCAGCAATTACGCCAAACGAGTAAACAGGTTGCGAGTGCTATGACCAGGGAGGGTCAACATCAGTCAACTTTCGAACAGGATATTAATATGAATTTATCTGCTTTACAGGGTGCCGGACTGGGCTTACGTCGCAGTCTGCTGGATGAGATCGAAACCTTGGCCGAGGGTGAACTGGATTTTCTCGAAGTCACTCCGGAAAACTGGATCGGCATTGGTGGCCAGTATGGTCGGCAGTTACGTCGTCTGGCCGAACGTTATCCACTGGTATGCCATGGACTGTCATTGTCGGTTGGTGGACCCGCGCCACTGGATTTGAAATTCATTCGTGATTTAAAAACTTTTCTCGATGAACTGAATGTGGTCTGCTTTAGTGAACATTTAAGTTACTGCAGTGACCATGGACATCTGTATGATTTAATGCCGATTCCGTTTACCGAACAGGCGGTTGATCATGTGGCACAACGCATTATGCAGGTGCAGGATATTTTGCAACGTCGCATTGCGATTGAAAATGTGTCCTACTATGCCGCACCCTCACAACAGTTATCTGAAATTGATTTTATTAACGCCGTGCTTGAAAAAGCCGACTGCGATTTATTACTCGACGTTAACAATGTTTATGTTAACAGCATCAATCACCACTATGATGCTTACCAGTTTATTGACGCCTTGCCTGCTGCACGCATTGCTTATATGCACGTCGCCGGGCATTACCAGGAAAGCGAATCACTGATCGTCGACACCCACGGTGCCGAGGTAGTTGATAGCGTCTGGCAATTACTGGATTTCACCTGCCAGCGTGTGGGTTCAAAACCCGCCTTGCTGGAACGGGATTTTAATTTGCCACCCATGAATGAATTATTAAAAGAAGTCAATTTAATTCGTCATTATCAAACACAACAGAGAGCCGATGATGTACAGCTTAAAATTGCCTGAGCTAACCAGTTTACAACAACAGCAACTGGCTTTTGCTGCCTGTATTCGTGACCCGATAAACAGCCCGGCCATTCATGATGTGGCAGCAGATCGCATGGCACTCTATCGAGAGCTGTTTTACAACAACATTCTGGATACTTTATCGTCAGCATTTCCGGTGTTGCATCAGGTGCTTGAAGAAAAACACTGGCAACAATTGTGTCAGCAGTTTTTTGCCCGCCACCACAGCAGCACGCCCTGTTTATCCCGCCTGTCCGGTGAATTTGTAGACTACCTGCAGGGCAATCAGATTAACAACCCCGGCTGGCTAATCGAACTGGCGCAATGGGAATGGGCCGAACTGGATCTGTTTCTGGCTGCAGATGCGGATCTCTCATTGATTACGGGTGATGATGTTATCAATGAGATTCCGGTGTTATCGCCTTTGATTCGCCTGCATCATTTTGATTACCCGGTGCATCGCATCTGCAAAGATTTTATTCCCGAGATTCCGGATCAACAGAAAAATAGTTTACTCGCCTGGCGCAAGGCAGATGACAGCACTGGCTTCATGCAGGTCAATGCACTGAGCGCTGATCTGTTAACACGCTTACAAAGCAATCAGCAACACACCGGGCAACAGCTGTTAGCGATGATGACCGAAGCCCACCGCGAATTTGAGCCTGCTATGATCATGCAGGGCGGCAGTGAAATACTACACGCGTTCCATGACGCTAACATTGTGCTCGGTTCGCGCACTCTGTTTAACAAGGACAAAAATTAATGAAACATTTTTTATTCAAACTGCAGGACATTCTGAACAACACCCGCTGTGCAGATTTTCTGGCACCACTGGCGGTACGATTATATCTGGCACCGATTTTCTGGATGGCGGGCACTAACAAACTGGCCAGCATGGATTCGACTATTGCATGGTTTGGTAATAGCGACTGGGGACTGGGATTACCTTTTCCAGCGCTGCTCGCCTGGACAGCCACACTCACCGAAGCTGGCGGCGCCATCTTATTGCTGTTCGGTTTTGCGGTGCGCTGGGTATCCATTCCGCTGATGATTACTATGCTGGTCGCCATGTTGACCGTGCACTGGCAGAATGGCTGGCTGGCGATTGCCGAAGGCTCGGGGCTGTTTGCCAGCGACAGAACGCTGGGCGCGATAGAACGCCTTGATCGAGCCAAACAGATTTTACAGACCCATGGCAATTACGACTGGCTCACTGAAAATGGCAGCCTGGTCATTTTAAATAATGGTATAGAATTCGCGGCTACTTATTTCATTCTGTTACTGGTGCTGTTTTTCATCGGTGCGGGTCGTTATGTTTCAGTGGATCACTGGTTCAATCGCTGGCTACAAACACGTTAATCCTGCTCATCCACTGATCAGGGCTTTTCTATCGACCTGATACGCGTTACCTTATGCGGCATGTTCGTCATAAGGTTAACCTATGAACGCTGATGGCAGCGCTAAACAAAATCAGTCACTGGCCCGGGATCTTGACCCTGAACAACTCAGTGCCCTGCATGATGAAATGCTACGCTTTGCCACACTGCAGTTAAGAGATAAAACCCTGGCCGAAGATGCGGTACAGGAAGCCATAACAGCGGCACTCAAATCTGATAGCGGTGCTGAACGCGCCAGTCTCAGAACCTGGGTGTTTGCCATACTGCGCAACAAAATCATTGATGTAATTCGTGAACGCAGTCGGCATCCAACACAAAGCCTGATCGATGAAGACATCAGCGATCTTGACGAACAGTTTGATGAACGTGGTCACTGGCAGAAAGAACAGCAACCAGGCAACTGGGGACACCCGGAAAGTGTGCTGGCCAATGAACAGTTCTGGCCGATTTTTGAAGCCTGCCTGAATCATTTACCGGAAAACACCGCCCGGGTATTCATGATGCGCGAACACATTGGCCTGGAGATCAGTGAAATCTGTCAGGAGCTTTCCATTAGTGAAAGCAATTGCTGGGTAATCATGCACCGGGCACGCATGCGATTACGTAGCTGCCTGGAAAAAAACTTTTTACACGCAGGAGACGCATTATGATGAGCTGCAAACAGGCAACCAGTCTGATGTCACAGGGACAGGATCGGCAACTGACCCGCAGCGAACGCCTGCGACTGCGCCTTCACCTTTTTATCTGTAGCGGCTGCGCCAATTACAATAAACATCTGGGCATTATTCGCGAAGCGCTGCAACGCATGGGTGGTGGCAAGTCAGATAAATAAACAGTCTTAAAGAGCTATTGTTGCTGATATAACGTAAGCTTACAGCTGTTCCTGAGCGAAACATTGATTTAATATAAATTATTCCGACACCCGTACATAATCTACTGATTAGGCAACCGGCATACCAGATGAAAACTTTTCGCTGTCATTGTGGCAATGTGCTGAATTTTGAGAACAGCATCTGCCTGTCCTGCAATCGAAAACTCGGGTATTTACCCGATGAAAAACAGCTCAGTGCACTGGAGCCAACCGGTAAAGGCCAATGGCAGGCGCTGGTTAATAATCAGCATTATCGCCAGTGTAAAAACTATACAGATCATGATGTCTGTAACTGGATGGTACCGGTTAATGATCATCATGCCTATTGCGAGTCCTGTCGCCTTAACCACACCATCCCGAATCTCAGCGAAACACAGAACATCACTCTCTGGTATCGCATAGAATCCGCCAAACGACGTTTACTTTATACACTTTTCAATCTGAACTTACCGGTCATAGGTCGCGCAGAAGATCCGGCAAAAGGCATGGCTTTCGATTTTCTGCAGGATGAAATGGGACGGGATGAATTCAGCAATGAACTCAGCATTAAAAAAACCATTGCCACTGGACACAGTGATGGCACTATCACCATCAATTTACTCGAGGCCGAACACAGTTCACGAGAAGAAATGCGTGAAAAAATGAATGAGGCTTACCGTACTTTGCTGGGTCACTTTAGACATGAGTCAGGACATTATTACTGGGACCGACTTATCAACGGCACCGACAACATTACAGGTTTTCGTGAACTATTTGGTGATGAGCAACTGGATTATACTATTGCGCTGAACAACTATTATAACCAGGGCCCACCGGAATACTGGCAAAACGTCTGGATCAGCGCTTATGCCAGTGTCCATCCCTGGGAAGACTGGGCCGAAACCTGGGCGCACTATTTACATATGGTAGACACTCTGGAAACGGCACATGATTTTGGTTTTCAGATTCATGGTGTCGATATTGCCAGCCCTAACATTGATGGCCAGATGGCTAGCGGTTATCAGGCACCCGCATCATTTGATGAACTGTTTACTGACTGGTGCCGTTTATCAACAGCGCTGAATGCATTAAATCGCAGCATGGGTCTTGAAGATGCCTACCCGTTTGTTATTTCCATAACTGCATTAGATAAACTGCGTTACGTACATCAGATTGTAAAAGCTGCCACTAACTAATTATTATTCCTTCTCGTTCAGCTTCGCCTCTGAAAACAAAACCTGAGCAACTACTTCTTCTCTTCCCATTCAAAACGCGGCAGCCGATTAAAAGCCCGACGCAATCCTTCATTCCATTGCTTTTGCATCGACTTGTACATCGGTGAATTAAGCGTCAACTTTAAATAATAAGGTTCTTCAAGTTCATCACAGGTATGAATGGCCAGCTCAACCGGAGGCCCAACAGAAATATTACTGCGAATGGTAGAGTCCAGTGACACCAGTGCACAACGGGCCGCATCTTCCAGTGAAGTTGAGGGTGTAATAATGCGATCCAGAATCGGTTTGCCATATTTATTTTCACCTATCTGTAAATAAGGTGTTTCTGGCGAAGCACTGATGTAATTACCCTGAGGATAAATTAAATAAATTTCTGGTTCCTGCCCTGCGATCTGCCCACCCAGAATAAAATTACACTCAGCACTGCTGTTACTCTTTTCCATAGCGGCTGCATGCTGACGTTGCTCTTTCTGACTTAACTGACCAATATAATGTGCCACCTCATGCAAATGCTTACCACTGCGTAAATCGAACTTTGCTTTTTCATCTTCCAGATCATTTCTGATCAAATTCATGACCGCCTGGGAAGTTGCCAGACTACCGGATGTCAATAAAACACAGGTACGTTCACCGGGCCAGACAAAAGTATGCATCTTGCTATAGGTAGTTACATAATCGACACCCGCATTAGTCCGCGAATCAGATGCGAACACCAGACCTTTATTGACACTGATAGCAAGACAATATGTCATACACTTTTATTCCTGTTGATTACTTTTACTGTTTGCATTGCACTGTTTCATAGCGTACACAAACGTTTATGCACTGAAACTATGCGTCTATTGTGAATCTGTCGATTGATAAACACAAATGTTTTTATTATTTGCTTTTTCACATAAAAACACGTTATGGTATTAGAAATTATTATTTCAGGAAAACATTCAAAACATCATGACTATTCGCTGGGGAAGCTACAAGGTTAAAAACTTGTATGATGAACTGTTACGTGCCAGTGGCAAACCACGCACCTCGGCGAAAGCTATCTGCAATTATCTGCACTCCCTTAAAGACAGGGAAATCGAAGATTTCAAAGCTGCCGCGGAAACAGCCATACATGTCATGGGGATTACTTTTACCGTTTATTGTGAAGAAGAAGGTTCCATCGACCGCGCCTGGCCCTTTGATATTATCCCCCGCATTATTGATAAAAAAGAATGGTTACACATCGAGGCCGGACTTAAACAGAGAGTTAAAGCTTTAAACCTGTTTATTGATGATCTGTATCACGAACAACGGATCGTCAAAGACAATATTTTTCCTGCCGAACTACTGAAAGATTCTAAAAACTTCCGTCCAGAATGTATCGGTGCCAATCCACCGCTGGGTATCTGGGCACATATTTGTGGTTCCGATCTGGTTCGCGATAGTGATGGCACCGTTTATGTTCTGGAAGATAATCTACGCGTACCTTCTGGCGTTTCTTATATGCTGGAAAACCGCCAGGTCATGAAACGGGTTTTCCCCGATATGTTTGCACAACACAACATCCTGCCGGTAGATGATTATCCATCACAGTTATACGACATGCTGGCCGCTCTGTCGCCACGGCCCAGCGAACAACCAGAGATCGTAGTTCTGACACCAGGCATCTACAATTCCGCCTATTTTGAACATGCTTACCTGGCACAGCAGATGGGTACGGAACTGGTTGAAGGTACTGACCTGGTAGTGGGTGATGACGATATTGTCTACATGCGAACCATTGAAGGACTTTCGCGGGTGGATGTTATCTATCGTCGTATTGATGATCTTTTTCTTGATCCCGAAGCGTTTGATCCCAACTCTCTACTGGGTGTTCCGGGATTAATGCGTGCCTGGAAAGCCGGCAATGTTGCACTGGCCAATGCGCCGGGTGCTGGCGTTGCCGATGACAAGGTGGTCTATGCCTTCGTGCCAGAAATGATTAAATATTATCTACAGGAAGAACCGATTTTACCTAACGTACCCACTTATAAATGCGTTAACAAACAGGAACGCCAGTACGTCATTGATAACATCGATAAAATGGTAGTTAAACCGGCTAACGAGTCCGGTGGTTATGGCATGTTAATTGGCCCCCACGCCAGCAAGGAAGAACGTGAAAAATTTGTCCGCCTGATTCGCCGTGACCCGCGCAATTATGTGGCCCAGCCAATGCTGATACTGTCAACGGCACCCACACTGATCGGCAATCGTGTTGAACCACGCCATCTGGATTTACGACCTTTTATTCTCAGCGGCAAAGAGACTTACGTTACCACTGGCGGCCTGACCCGGGTCGCCCTGCGCAAAGGCTCAACTGTGGTTAATTCATCTCAGGGTGGTGGTAGCAAAGACACCTGGATCGTTGACACGGAGGTATCTTAATATGCTCTCCCGTGTAGCAAGTAACATTTACTGGATGGCGCGTTATATTGAACGCGCTGAAAATACGGCACGCCTGATTAATGTAAATACCCATCTCCTGCTTGATCTGCCCAAACACGTGCAGCCCGGCTGGGAACCCATTGTGGATATCACCAGTAGCCAGGAATATTTCTACACCTTGTATAAAGAGGCCGATGAACGCAGCGTTGTACGTTTTATGGTCGCTGACGTCAAGAACCCCAGCTCCATTATCAGCTCACTGAGCATGGCTCGTGAAAACGCACGTACCATTCGTGACATTATTCCCCGTGAAGCATGGGAGCAGATAAATGAACTCTATCTCTCTGCTAAACAAAACAGCCAGAGCGTGCTCACCCACCGCCATCGTTATGATTATTTACGCTCTATCATATCAGGCGCCCAGATGATTACCGGTTTACTGGCGGGCACCATGACCCATGATGAAGGCTATAGCTTTTTGCGTATGGGACGTAACCTGGAACGTGCCGATATGACCACGCGTATTATCGACGTCCGTTCTGCCACATTACTGCCACAGGTATCAGAAGCCCTGACGCCATTTGAAAACCTGCAATGGATGAGTGTACTAAAATCGCTAACCGCCTATCAGATGTATCGCCGTGAAATGCGACTGCGGGTACGTCGGCCTGAAGTATTAAAATTTTTATTACACGAAGAACGATTCCCCCGAGCTTTTAATCACACCCTGCACGAAGTAGAAAGCTGCCTGAATGGTTTACCTCGACATGAAAGGCCACTAGAGTTACTGACAAAACTAAAAACTGAATTACTCAGCGCCAAACCTCAGGAACTTAAACAGGATAAACTGCATCAGTTTATTGATGAGCTACAATTAGGGCTGATTAATATCAATAACAGCATTAGTAACACTTATTTTTAACATCGTATTTTGCGTAACATTACGCTGTCATAAAATACGACCATAATAAGAACACCGGTCAACACTGACCGTTCTCAACCCGAAAGAGATAAGACATTGGATTTTTCCCTGATAGCCATTACCCATTCGTATACCGCACTGATCGCCCTGGTGTTTGCTCTGGGCTTTCTGGCAAAACAGGTAGGCCTGCCACCACTGGTAGGTTTTCTGATTTCCGGCTTCATTATGAAAGCCATGGGTGTGGAAATGTTTGCCGGGCTGAATACCCTGGCGGATCTGGGTATCACCCTGCTGCTGTTTACCATTGGTTTAAAACTGGATATACGCAGTCTGATGCGCCCGGAAATCTGGGCGGTTTCAAGTTTACATCTAATCATGGTGGTGCTGTCGTTTGGTACCTTAATGACCATTATCAGTTATATCGGTCTGCCGCTGTTCCTCGATATCACCACAGAAACCGCGGCCCTGCTCGCCTTCGCACTGAGTTTTTCCAGCACCGTGTTTGCGGTAAAAATGCTGGAAGAAAAAGGCGAACTGAAGGCCAATCATGGTCGTATTGCCATTGGTATTCTGATTATGCAGGATATTTTTGCGGTACTGTTTTTAACCGTTTCCACCGGCAAAATACCGTCTCCCTGGGCGATTGTGGCGATCATGGCACTGATTGCCCTGCGCCCCGTGCTTGTCAAAATCCTGAAGCGCGTCGGTCATGGTGAATTACTTATCATTGCCGGCTTCATTCTGGCCATGGGCGGCGCCAGCCTGTTTGAACTGGTCCACATGAAAGCGGATCTCGGTGCGCTGGTCATGGGCATGGTGCTGGCACGCCAGGAACGCTCATCAGAAATGGCCACCTCCTTACTGGCATTTAAAGACCTGTTCCTGATTGGTTTTTTCCTCAGCATCGGGCTCAGTGCCACTCTAAGTCTGCAGGTGTTTGCCATCGCCCTGTTACTGGTGTTCATCATGCCACTCAAAGTGCTGATGTATTACTGGTTACTGAGTATGTTCCGCCTCCGTGCCCGTACCTCATTTCTGACCAGTTTAAGTCTTGCCAACTTCAGTGAGTTTGGCCTGATTGTCAGCGCCATCGGTTATAACAAGGGCTGGCTAACCAGTGAATGGCTCGGCGTGCTGGCCGTGGCTATGTCACTGACATTCATTATTGCCTCCCCACTGAATGTGGCATCCCATCAGCTGTTTGCCCGTATCGACAAATTCATGTCCCGTTTCCAGCGCAAGGTACGCTTAAGCGGTGAACGGGTAATCAGTACCGGCAATGCAGAAATCCTGGTGTTTGGTATGGGCCGTGTGGGTACCGCAGCTTACGAAACCATGCGCCAGCAATACGGTGACATTGTGCTCGGCGTGGATAATGACGCCGTTATCCTGCAGCAGCATCGACAACTGGGACGTAAAGTCATTCAGGGGGACGCTACCGATGTGGAATTCTGGGAAAATCTGCGCACCGACAAGGTACGCGTTATTTTACTGGATATGCCAAAACCCCAGGAAAATCTGTTCGCCTTTCAGCAACTGCAGGCCAACGGTTTCAAAGGCATGGTAGCGGGTACAGCTAAATACGATGACCAGGTAGAGATGTTAAAAGCCGCTGGGCTGGATGCCGCCTACAATATTTACGGCGAAGCCGGTGCCGGTTTTGCTAATCATGTCTGTGAACAACTCTGCCAGACAAATGAAAACATGGAACAGAAAGTACTGGCCTGATAGATGGTTGATGTTTTATTGATAGTGCAGGGATTGCTTCGTAACAGCTTCTCGCAATGACAGTAATTACACGGTCATTGCGAGGCACGAAGCAATCTCGGATTTGAAATTCTAAATCACATAAACAACACTTAGCCTGATAACCGCATCAACTTCACAAACGTTCTGATATTTTCTGTGCTGCCTGTTTCACCCGTTTCACCCATTCATCTTTACGTCGTTCAATGGGTGCTGATACAGATAAGCCAGCGACCACAGCATGACTCTTGTCATAAATCAGTACACCAATACAACCCACGCCTTCTTCGGCTTCTTCATTGTCATAGGCAAAGCCATCGGCCTTGACCCGATGCACAATGTTGATCAGATCCTTCTCTGTCGTGATGGTGTGAGGCGTATAGCGTTTAAGTCCGGTGCGATTCGCATACCCCTGAATAAAGTCATCACCCAGTTCCGCCAGCATCAGTTTACCCACTGCTGTGACATGTAAGGGTGCACGGCTACCAATCACCTGCTCGACCCGCATCATACGATTGGGCGTGACACGCTCGATGTAGACCACCTGATCACCTTCGCGCACGGTAAGGTTGACGGTTTCACCAATCTCATCTCGCAGGGCTTCCATAATATCCCGTGCTTCCTGCCGCAGATCAATGCCACCCCTGACCTTGCCTGCCAGTCGCACCAGTTTTTTACCCAGCAAATAATGACCGGCGGAATCTTTTTCCACAAAACCAACGTCAATTAATGCTGCCAGAATACGAAATGCGGTTGACGGGTGCAGCCCGGTATCTGCAGCGAGTAATTTCAAACTGACGGGT
>Ga0224496_10001696_pt1 | contig 13483 bp, 10 predicted proteins | sample SF_Jul11_sed_USG_2_FD_168127 | JGI IMG/M metagenome (GOLD analysis project Ga0224496, IMG submission 168127) | Sediment microbial communities from San Francisco Bay, California, United States - SF_Jul11_sed_USGS_8_1 | ecosystem: Environmental > Aquatic > Marine > Sediment | place: USA... | reverse complement strand
CCGAGTCCACCACGATGATGTCCACCGCGCCGGAACGGACCAGGGTCTCGGTGATTTCCAGCGCCTGTTCGCCGGTATCCGGCTGGGACACCAGCAGGTCGTCCAGGTTCACCCCCAGACGGCGCGCGTACTGGATGTCCATGGCGTGTTCCGCATCCACAAAGGCGGCGGTGCCGCCCGCCTGCTGGCACTGGGCCACCGTGGACAGGGCCAGGGTGGTCTTGCCGGACGATTCCGGGCCGAAGATCTCCACCACCCGCCCCTTCGGCAGGCCGCCCACGCCGAGCGCCGCATCCAGTGTCAGGGAGCCGCTGGAGATCGCCTCCACGTTGGTCAGGGCGCCGTTTTGCCCCAGCTTCATCACCGCCCCCTTGCCGAACTGACGTTCGATTTGGGCCAGTGCCAGGTCCAGTGCCTTGACGCGGTTGCTGTCCACACTCATTGCTGTTCGACTCCTGTGCAAAAAAAATAGTTCGCGATACGCCGGATTCCGCTCCGCGCGGGCCGGGCGCCTGCCGTCCGTGGTTTTGGATGTTTTCGGTCCCGCGTGTGGGTGCCTTCCCGGTGCTCCTCCCTGACCGGGGCGTTGACGCGTGCCCGCCGGCTCTCGATAATCGCAAAATGACCACACAACCACAAGAGGAACCGCTCAAATATCGGTGGGAAATTCCGGCCATCGATCCGGAACACCGCCGCGCATTGCGCGAACAATTTGGTTTGTCACGAATTTCCGCCCAGGTGCTGCTCAACCGTGGCCACCGGGAAGCGGACGCGGCACGCCATTTTCTGGATCCGGAGAGCGGAGTGCTGCACGACCCGTTCCTGTTTCGCGACATGCGCCGGGCGGTGGCGCGGGTGGAGCAGGCCCTGTCGGCGGACGAAAAAATCGCCGTGTATGGCGATTACGACGTGGACGGCGTGTCCGGCGCGGCGCTGCTTGCGGAATTTTTTGAAGGGCTCGGTCATGCGGTGCGGGCGGTGGTGCCGGACCGGTTTGCCGACGGGTACGGCCTCACCGCCAACTGGGTGGAGCGGCTGGCGGCGGACGGGGTGACCCTGATCATCACCACCGACAACGGCACCTCGGCGCACGCCGCCGTGGACCGCGCCCGGACCCTGGGGGTGGATGTGATCGTCACCGATCACCATGAGGTAAAGGGGGCGCTGCCGGAGGCCTTTGCCCTGCTCAATCCGCACCGGCCCGACGGCACCTATCCGGAGCGGCGCCTGTGCGGGGTGGGGGTGGCGCTCAAGCTGTGCCACGCGCTGCTTGTCGGGCGTGGCGAGGCGGCGGCGGACAAGCTGCCCGACCGGTTGATCCCCCTGCTGGATCTGGTGGCCCTGGGCACGGTGGCCGATATGGCGCCGCTGGCCGGTGAAAACCGCCTGCTGGTGCGTGCCGGACTGGCGCTGCTTTCGACGGAGCGGCGCCCCGGCGTGGCGGCCCTCAAGGCGGTGGCCAGCCTGGCCGGTCAGGCCATCGGCGCCGGACAGGTGGGGTTCCACCTGGGGCCGCGCATCAACGCCGGAGGGCGGGTGGCCGACGCCTCGCAGGGGGTGGTCCTGCTGCGCACCACCGACCCGGACGAAGCCCGCCGGATGGCCGTGTCCCTGGACAAGGCGAATCAGGAACGGCGCAACATCGAGTCCACCATCACCGAGGACGTGGTGGAACGCATCGAGAACGGTGGCTGGGCCGGGCGCAACTGCATCGTGCTGGCCGATCCGGAGTGGCATCCGGGGGTGCTGGGGATCATCGCCTCGCGGGTGGTGGAACGGTACCACCGGCCGTGCCTGCTGATCGGCATCGGCGCGGGCGGGGTCGGCAAGGGGTCCGGGCGCAGCATTCCCGGCCTGCACCTGTTCGACGCCCTGGGCCGTTGCGAGGATCTGCTGCTGGGCTATGGCGGCCACATGTATGCCGCCGGGGTGACCGTGCAGGCATCCCAGGTATCCGCCCTGGCGGAACGGCTGGACCTCGCCGTGGGGCAGATGGTGCCCGAGGGCGGCTTCCGGCTGCCGTTGAGGCTGGACGCCAGCGCCCGGCTGGGGGAAATCGGCCACCGGCTGACCCGCGAGTTCGAGCGCCTGGCGCCGTTCGGGTCGGGCAACCCGGAGCCGGTGCTGCTGCTGGAAAAGGTGGTTCCCACCGGTCCCCGGATCGTGGGCAATGGCCATCTGCGCATGACCCTCACCCGGCCCGACGCGCCGGGGGAGCGGCTGGCCGCCATCGCCTTCGGCTGCGGCGACTGGCTGGGGGAGCATGTGGTGGAGGGGCGCCCGGTGGACCTGGCGGGGAGCGTGTCGATCAACCGCTGGCAGGGGCGGGACACGGTTCAGTTCCGGGTGCGTGACCTGCGTCCGGCGGTGGGGGCGGCGCGGTGGGCATGAACGATACGGTTACCGATTTTGGCCTGATCGACCGGGTCATCGCCTACCGCCCCGAGGCGAACGTGGAGCTGATCCAGCGGGCCCTGCGCCTGTCTGCCGAGGCCCACGCCGGGCAGCGGCGCGCCTCCGGCGTGCCGTACCTCAAGCACCCGGTGGAGGTGGCGGAAATCCTCACCCAGTTGCGCATGGACGAGTCCACCGTGGTGGCTGCACTGCTGCACGACACCCTGGAGGACACCCACTTCACCCGCGAGCAGATCGCCGCCGAATTCGGCGAGGAGATCGCCTGGCTGGTGGACGGCGTCACCAAAATCGACAAGCTGCGCCTGGTCAGCCGCGAGGAGGCCCAGGCGGAGAATTTCCGCAAGATGCTGCTGTCCATGGCGCGGGACATCCGGGTGATCATCATCAAGCTGGCCGACCGGCTGCACAACATGCGCACCCTGACCCCCCTTTCGGACGAGAAGCGGCAGCGCATCGCCACCGAGACCCAGGAGATTTACGCCCCCATTGCCAACCGGCTGGGGCTGGGATGGATCAAGGTGGAGCTGGAGGACCTGTGCCTGCGGTACCTGAAACCGGAGCTGTACTTCTCGCTGGTCAAGCAGGTGGCGGCGGGAAAGAAGGTGCGCGACCGCTACCTGGACGAGGTGCGGGAGATCGTCGAGCGGGAGATTGAGCGGGTCAACATTCCCGCCGAGGTGGCCGGGCGTTCCAAGCACATCTACAGCATCTACCAGAAAATGTCGGACCAGAATCTGGAACTGGAGCAGCTGTATGACCTGTCCGGCATCCGCATCATCACCGACACCAAGATGCACTGCTATGCGCTGCTGGGAATCATCCATTCCCTGTGGCAGCCGATTCCCGGCAAGTTCAAGGACTATGTGGCGCTGCCCAAGTCCAACGGCTACCAGTCCCTGCACACCACGGTGGTGTGCGAGCGCGGCAACCGGGTGGAATTCCAGATCCGCACCCGCGACATGCACCGGGTGGCCGAGGAAGGCATTGCCGCCCACTGGAAATACAAGGAGGGCGGCCCCATCGATCCGTCCGGGGACGACGCCTTCCGCTGGCTGCGGCAGATCCTGGAATGGCAGCAGCAGATTTCCGACGGCAAGCAGTTCCTGGATGCCCTGAAGGTCGATCTGTTCTCGGACAGCGTGTTCCCCTACACCCGCAACGGGGAGTTGCTGGAGATGCCCCGTGGCAGCACCGTACTCGACTTCGCGTTTGCCATTCACACGGAGCTGGGGCTGGGGTGTGTCGGCGCCAGCGTGGATGGAAAACTGGTGTCCCCCCGGCACGTGCTCAAGAGTGGCCAGACGGTGGAGATTTTGACCAGCGAGGACCAGCGCCCGGTCCGGGAGTGGATCGGCTTTCTGAAAACCGCCCGTGCCCGCTCGGCGGTCAAGCACTGGCTCAAGTCGGAAGAGCGGCGCCGCACGGTGGACGTGGGGCGCAAGGTGCTGGCGCGGGAGATCCGCCGTCAGGGGCACTCCCCGGAGCAGGTGCTGGCCGGAATCGACAAGGCGCTCAACGCGTTGAAAGTTGCCGACGAGCAGGCCCTTTACTCCGAAGTCGGCTACGGCAAGCGTTCCATCGGCGAGGTGCTGGCCCACCTGCTGCCCGATTCCCGTGTGCGGCCCAGCTTCAAGGAACGCATCATGATGCGCCTGGGGCGGCGGGACGGGGCAGTGGTGATCACGGGGGAGGGCGTGATGGTGCATCTGGCTGGGTGCTGCCGGCCGATCCCCGGCGACCCCATCGTCGGCCATGTCAAACGCGGCCGGGGACTGGTCGTTCACGTGCAGGACTGTGCCCAGCTGGATCAGTTCGATTTCGATCCGGAGCTGATGGTGGAGGTGGCGTGGGATGAGCATCCCACCTGCCCCACCTCGGTCCCGGTGCAGGTGCTGACCCGCGACCGGACCGGAATTCTGGGCAAGGTGTCATCCGCCATTGCGGACGCCAAGGCGAATATCTCCCATGCCCAGATTCACACCACCGAGGACCGCAAGGCCAGCTTCAATCTGATCCTGGAGGTGGACCATGTGCGCCACCTGGAAAAGGTCATCCGGGCGGTGGAGAAGCTGCCCGACGTACTGGAAATGCGCCGCCTGCGCGGCAACTGAGCGCCAGCGGGGCCGGGGGTCTAGCTCCCGTTGATCAGCAGGTGGACCCAGATGCTGCCCGCGTATCCCAGGGCAATGGCCCAGCTCCAGCGCAGGTGGGAAAAAAACGTATACACGCCACGGGCCTGGCCCATCAGCGCCACGCCGGCGGCGGAGCCGATGGACAGCAGCGAGCCGCCCACCCCGGCGGTGAGGGTGACCAGCAGCCACTGGCTCAGGTCCATGTCCGGCATCATGGTCAGCACCGCGAACATCACCGGGATGTTGTCCACGATGGCCGACAGCAGGCCCACCAGGATATTGGCGGTGGTCGGCCCCAGGTCCGCGTACATCAGGTGGGAAAGTCCGGCCAGATAGCCGATGGTGCCGAGTCCCCCCACGCACAGCACCACCCCGTAGAAGAACATCAGCGTGTCCCACTCGGCCCGGCGCATGCTGGTGAAGATGTCGAACGGCTTCGGGCCCACCACTCCGCGCATCTCCTCCGGGCCGGTGACCTGGTCCAGGGTTTTCAACTCCCCCTGGCGCAGGAAATACCCGTAAATCTTGAGAATGCCCAGGCCGGTCATCATGCCCAGTACCGGCGGCAGGTGCAGAAAGTTGTGGCCGCACACCGCCAGGGTGATGGTGAGCACGAACAGGGCGATCACCATGTAGCCACCGTGTTTCACCTCCACCGTTTCGTCCACCGCCTTGGGCAGGGCCTTCGGCACCGACAGGGACATAATCACCGCCGGGATCAGCCAGTTGACGGCGGAGGGGACCAGCAGTCCGATGAACTCCTGGAATTTGACCAGCCCCTTCTGCCACACCATCAGGGTGGTGATGTCGCCGAACGGGGAGAAGGCCCCTCCCGCATTGGCGGCCACCACGATGTTGATGCATGCAAGGGCCACGAATTTGGGGTTGCCCGCGCCCACGGCCATGACCACGGCGGCCATCAGCAGGGCGGTGGTGAGGTTGTCGGCCACCGGGCTGATCCAGAACGCCAGCAGGCCGGTGAGCCAGAACAGGGTGCGCAGGGAAAACCCGGACGACACCAGCCAGGAGCGCAACGCCTTGAACAGGTTGCGCTCCTCCATGGTGTTGATATAGGTCATGGCCGCCAGCAGGAACAGCATCAGTTCGGCGAATTCCAGCAGGTTGTGGCGCACCGCCTCGCCGGCGGTGTGCTGGTCGCCGTGCAGGGCGTAGGCGATGCCGATCAGCGTCCAGATGATGCCCGCCGCCACGATCACCGGCTTGGATTTGCGCAGGTGCAGAAACTCCTCCCCCATCACCAGCAGGTAGGCCAGCACGAACACGATGACCGAGCCGATGCCGAACCAGGTGCGGGTGAGGTCCAGATGGGCGCCGGCGCCGTCGCCGCCGGAGGCCAGGGCCGCCGCGGGCACCACCAGGAATGCAAGAAGCGCCAGAAACGGGGTAAGAAAAAGGGAGGGATGGAGTTTCACGAAAATCGGGTCCTTGTCGGTTGCGGGCCTGATCCATATAGGGTGGCGCGGCCCTTCAGCCACACCTCTTGCAGTCAGGGGTCACCCCGGAATGGAATGTGGCGTTGTGTGCTCAGCCGACCATTCTCCCCAATTTCAGGAAACCTGCACAAGGGGTGTGTAGGGTGGGCAGGGGTTCGCGGGTGGCTTTTCACGGCCCGCTCCCGGGTTGGGGGCCGGCGCCGGGGAGGCGTTTGGTGGCGGGACCAAGTTCGTAGCGGAAGCCTTCCGCGGGCGGAATTTTAATGCCTTCGCCGGCGGGTAAAGTCGTATGCAGGCACACATCGGCCTTGACAATCAGGCGGTGTGTGCAAATACTTCTCTCTTTCTTTGAGTAGAATTGCTCGCCCGCTACGTCGGGAAGTCTCAAAGGCGCGTAGCTCAGGGGTAGAGCGCTACCTTGACACGGTAGAGGTCGGCGGTTCGAAACCGCCCGTGCCTACCATTTTTAGCCCCCGCCGGGTGGCAGGTGACCCCTGCCGCCCGGCGCGGAGGCACCCATACGGGAGGAAACGGCCATCTCAGGCGATCACAGGATCAACGATGCCATCAACGTGCCGCAGGTGCGGTTGGTGGACGAAGACGGTTCCCAGGTTGGCATCGTAAGCACGCAGGAGGCGCTGGAGCGGGCGCGGGGCCGGGGCCTTGATCTGGTGGAGGTGGCCCCGCAGGCGGCGCCGCCCGTGTGCCGGGTCATGGACTACGGGAAGTTCCGCTTCGAGTCGCGCAAGCAGCAGAAGAGCCGCCCCGGCAAGACCAGCCGCGCCGGGCAGGTCAAGGAAATCAAATTCCGCCCGCGCACCGACGATCACGACATCGCCTACAAGGTCAAAAACCTCCTCAAGTTCCTGTCGCAAGGCCAGAAGGTCAAGGTGACGCTGACATTCCGGGGTCGCGAGCGCAGCCGCATGGAAATGTACGCCAGTGCGTTCATGCCCAAGGTGCTGGACCAGATTGGCGAGGCGGGTGTGGTGGAGCAGGGCGCCCGCCACGAGGGCAATACAGTTTCAATGATGATTGCACCGAAGCCGCAAAAGTAATATACTTGTCGGCTCTTTTCCGGCCGAGCGGTCGGGACTGTTTTGAATCATCGTGTTTTTCTAGGGTTACCATGGCACGGCAGAAGCTGAAGACGCATCGGGGCGCCGCCAAGCGCTTTACATTGACCAAAAAAGGCAAAGTCAAGCGGGCCAAGGCCTTTGCTCGTCACCTGCTGACCTGTAAATCGGCCAAGCGCAAGCGCAAGTACCGTTCCGGGGCGCTGGTGTCGGATGGCGAGACGCGCACGATTCAGCGCTTGCTGCCCTACGCGTAGGTCCGGGTTACGCTGTTTTTTGTTTTTTGCGGGATAGGTTGAGAAATGGCCAGAGTCAAAGGCGGAATCAAGGCGCGTAAGCGCCATAAGAAATACCTCAAGCTTGCCAAGGGGTACGTTGGTGGCCGTGGCAAGCTGTACCGCACCGCACGGGAAACCGTGGAGCGCGCCGGGGTGTTTGCCTACCGTGATCGGCGCCGCAAGAAGCGGGAATTCCGCTCCCTGTGGATCACCCGCATCAGCGCGGCGGCCAAGGCCGCGGGCATTTCCTATTCCCGCTTGATGGGCGGCCTGAGGGATCAGGGCGTGGAACTGGACCGCAAGGCGCTGGCCGACCTGGCGGCCAACAAGCCGGAGGCCTTTGCCCGGCTGGTGGAGCAGGTTAAGGCGGCGTAAGCACGCCGGACCCCATCATCGTGTTGTTTGGAAAGGCCCCCGCCGCAGATTTCGGTCGGGGGCCTTTTTTATTTCAGGTGGCGAGGGTGATTCTGAAACAGTTGATGCCGGAGTGGGTGGTTTCCAGGCGGGTGCGCGGATCGGCGTTGTCCCGTGCCGCGGTGGTGGCCGCATGGATTGCTGTGGCGGTTGTCCCATTGGCATGGCCGGGAAGCGTTTTCGCCCAGCAGGGCGAGGCCCTGATCGAAATGCTGATGCCCCTCCAGCAGGGCAAGACCGTGGCGGAGATTGTCGGCCGCTCGCCGGCCGCCGCCGGATCGGGTACCGCCTTTGGCATGCCGGAGGCCGATGCTCCGGACGACGCCGAAAAAGGTCCGGTCGGTGAGGAACAGGACGACCCCCTGGCGTGGCCCGAGGTGGCCGGCGGGGTGCAGCCGGGTGACGTGCTGCTGATCAACCACGCGCGCGTGCGTGTGGACCGTGAGGGGCGGATCTGGCTGCCGGGCGAGGCGCCCATCACGGTCATGGGGTGGTCGGAGGGGGAGATCCGCTCCGCCTTGTCCACCATCTCCTTTGCCAAGGGGAGGCCACCCTCGGTGCGGGTGCTTCCCCGTTCGGATCGCCTTTCCGGTCTGGGGGTGCGCCCTTTCGGCTACGAAACCCTGTCCGGCCATGGCAAGCCGGTGCTGCCTGATCCCCGTGCCCCGGTGGCCAGGGACTATGTGGTCGGTCCCGGGGACACCTTCCTGCTCCAGTTGTTCGGCAAGGAGAGTGCCGAGTACGAACTCGGGGTAACCCGGGACGGCACGCTGCTGATTCCCAGGTTCGGCCCCTTGCAGGTGGCGGGGCTTCCCTACGACGAGGCCCGGGCCTTGATCCGCAAGCGGATCCGCGATCAGGCCATCGGGGTGGAGGTGGGGGTGACCATGGGTACCCTGCGCACCATTCAGGTCTTCGTGGTGGGCGACGTGGTGCGGCCGGGGCTGCATGTGCTCAGCGCCATGTCCACCCCGCTCCATGCCCTGTATGCCGCGGGCGGTGTTCAGGAGTATGGCAGCCTGCGCAACGTGCAGGTGAAGCGCGGCGACAGGGTGGTGGGTGAAGTCGATCTCTATGAGTTTCTGTTATCCGGTGACTCCAGCCAGCACCGCCGGCTGGAGTCGGGCGACGTGGTGTTTGTGCCGCCGGTTTCCGCCACGATTGCGGTCAGCGGCCTGGTGCGCCGCCCCGCGATTTATGAACTGAAGGGGGGGGAAACCGTTGCGGACGTGCTTGGATTGGCCGGAGGGCTGATTCCGGAGGCCAACGAAGCAGCTGTCCGCTTGCAGCGTCTGGAGGCGGTGCGGGGTCAGACGGTGGACGATCTGGGAGTTGCGGAGTGGGTAAAGCCGGTCCGTGACGGGGACCTGGTGCGTGTCTACCCCAAGTCCTCCGGAACCTTCCGTGCGGTGCGTCTGGTGGGGCATGTGGCCGAGCCGGGTGAGTACCCCTGGTCGGACAAAATGCGCCTGAGTGACCTGATTCCCGATCTGGGCCGTTTGTTGCCGGATGCGGATCCGAACTACCTGCTCATTGCGCGCACCGAAACGCCCGGCGGAATGCCGGCTTACTATCAGGCATCCGTTGCGAGGGCGCTTGCGGAGCCGGACTCGAACGCCAATATTCCGTTGCGCGATCAGGACCGGATCACGGTGTTTTCCGTGCGTGAGGATCGGGCCGCACTGCTTCGCCCGGACATGCAGCGCATCTCGACGGAGGCCATTGCCGGCCGCAGGGAAAACCGGGTGGTAAGTGTTCACGGTGCCGTTCATTTCCCGGGCGCCTATCCGCTTGCCGTGGGAATGCGCCTGTCCGATGCCCTGATCGCGGCGGGGGATGTGACGGAGCGCGCCTTTGCGGGGCAGGTGCTGATTACCCGTTTCGCCTTGAATGCGGATGGGGAGGGGCGTGAAACCCGGCATATTTCGGTGGATCTGAACCGTGCCCGGGCCGGCGAGCCCGAACAGGATCCATTGCTTTCTCCCGGCGATGAAGTCTCGGTGCGGAAGGTGCCGGATTGGCAGGGGGGCGCGCTGCTGCTGTCCGGCGCGGTCAAGTTTCCGGGGCGGTATGTATTCTCTCAGGGGGAGAGCATTGCCGACGTGGTGGCGCGGGCTGGAGGGCTGACCGATCGGGCATTTGTCTCCGGAATCGTGTTTGAGCGGCGGGCGGTCCGGGAGCAGGCCAACGAAGAGTGGCGGCGGGCGATCCGCGACCTGGAAAAGGAGGTTGCGTGGCTGGAAAGCAGTCCGATCCCGCCGGCGGACCGGGTGGTCCGCTCGCGAGCCATTTCCGCGGGCAGCCAGTTGTTGCAGAACATGCGTCAGACGGAACTGACCGGCCGGGTGTCGGTCCGCTTTGAAGCGGACGACTCCGGCGGGCTGCGGGTGGTTTCCGGGGACGTGGCACTTGTTGACGGCGATCGCTTGCACATTCCCGAGCGGCCCGATTCGGTGCTGGTGATCGGCGAGGTGTTCCACCCCACCGCCCACTTGTATCATCGCCGTGACCGGATGAAGGATTACATCAAGCAAAGCGGGGGGGTGACCCGCTATGGCGATACCCGGCGGGTGCTGGTGGTGCGCGCGGACGGCTCGGTGCAGCAGGCCCGGGTGGGGCGGTTGCATTCCGGCCCCAAGGTCGGGCCCGGTGATGTGGTGGTGGTCCCGAAAAAGCTGGAGACCTTCTCGGGCTTGAGTCTGGCCACCAATGTCAGCCAGATCCTGTATCAATTGGCGTTGACCGCGGCGGCCACCAAGGCGGTGGGGCTCTTCTAGGCCCCCGGCGGTTCGCTGGCCGCAATACTTGGGGCCGGGGTGTCCCTGGGTGGGGTTCGCTCCGGGCACCCGCGTCCGGCGCGGGCTAGTCTCCCGGCGTTTCCCGTTGTGCGGCCGGTTTCGGCCGGCGTCCCAGCCAGCGGGACATGAGCAGTCCCACTTCGAACAGCACGATCAACGGCCCGGCCATGAGCAGCTGGTTGAACACATCCGGAGTGGGAGTGAGCACCGCGGCGGCCACGAATGCCAGCAGCACGGCGTACTTGCGGTTTGCCGCCATGGTTTCCGGGGTGAGGATTCCCATCCGGGACAGAAGGATCAGAACCGGCGGCAGTTCGAACACCAGGCCGAAGCCCAGAAAAAACTTGGCGGAAAAATCCACATAGGTGCCCACCGAGAGCATTACCGCCAGGCCCTCCGTTTTGTAGGAAAGCAGAAAGCCGATCGCGTAAGGGAACACCACCCAGGAACAGAAGGCCATGCCGCCGGCGAACAGCAGCGTGGCCGCAATCACGAACAGGCCCCCGAAGCGCCGCTCGTGCGGGTACAGGCCCGGCTCCAGAAATTTCCAGACCTGATACAGCACCACCGGCATGGCCAGCAACAGGCCGGCGACGAACGCCACCTTCATGTTGGCCCAGAACGCCTCTGCCGGCGAGATGAATACCAGTGGCTCGCTCAAGGGGCGCGCCAGCCAGCGGATCAGCCACTCGGAGCCCATGAAGCAGCCCGTGGTGGATACCGCCACGGCGGCCGCGGCGCGCACCATGCGGAGGCGCAGTTCCCCCAGGTGCTGAAGGAACGGCATGCCCTGCAGGTCGGCGTTGGAATCAGTGGTCACGCGGACGCTCGGAATCGGAGGGGGGTGCGGGGGTGTCCGGGGCGGGGGGTGACGGTGGCCGGGTGCTGTCCGACCGGTCGTCCTCGGGGTGAATGGCGGACATTTCCCGCTCCACCTGACGCTGGATCTGCGAGGTGGCGGCGCGTACCTGTCCCACCATCCTGCCAATGGCGCGGGCCATTTCCGGCAGGCGCCTGGGGCCAACCACAATCAGTGCCACCGCCAGGATCACCAGCAGTTCCGGCATGCCTACACCGAACACGGCACTCTCCCGTCATCTCGAATTTGGCGCATTGCCGCAGCATATCGCCTTTTCCGGGGGAGACGCAATCCGGGGCCCGTCCAAACCCTTTCATCCGCTCGCGGGCCCTGCTATGCTGTGCCGGTTTTTTCCGGCGCCAGAGGGGTTGCGCCGGATCGATCCCCAACACGGGAAGGAACCCATCCGCACATGCCGAGTCTGGTTGTTGTAGGGGCCCAGTGGGGCGACGAGGGCAAGGGCAAGATCGTCGACCTGCTGACTGGCCAAATGGAACTGGTTGCCCGCTATCAGGGTGGACACAATGCCGGGCACACGGTGGTGATCGGGGAGGAGGAGTTCGTCCTGCACCTGGTTCCCTCCGGCATCCTGCGTCCCGGTGTCACCTGCGTGATCGGCAACGGCGTGGTGGTGGACCCGGCGGCGCTGGTGGAAGAGATGGACGGGCTTGCCGCCCGCGGCGTCACCTTTGACGGCACCTTTCACATCAGCGACCGCGCCCACCTGATTCTGCCCTATCACCGGGCGGTGGAACGGGAGGCCGAGAAACTCAAGGGCACCCGCAAGATCGGCACCACCGGGCGCGGAATCGGGCCCGCCTATGCGGACAAGGTGGCGCGGGTGGGGATCCGCGTCGGCACCCTGCTGGATGCGGACCTGTTCCGCCGCGTGCTGACCACCAATGTGGAATCGATGAACTATTTCCTCCAGCAGTTGTATGGCGTGGCGGAGGACGAACTGTTCGACGTGGACGAGATTTACGACGAGTACATGGGCTATGCGCAGCGGTTGTCGCCCTACATCCGCGATACCTCCGTAGTGGTGAACGATGCCCTGGACCGGGGCGAGCGGGTGTTGTTCGAGGGAGCCCAGGGAACCCATCTGGACGTGGACCACGGCACCTATCCGTTTGTGACCTCTTCCAGCGCCACTTCCGGCGGCGCCTGTGTCGGTACCGGTGTCGGCCCCTCCCGCATCAACCGGGTGCTGGGCATCGTCAAGGCCTACACCACCCGGGTGGGCAGCGGTCCCTTTCCCACCGAGCTGGAAGACGAGGTGGGCGAGCGTCTGCGCAGACAGGGGGGCGAATTTGGCGCCACCACCGGACGCCCCCGCCGCTGCGGGTGGTTCGACGCGGTGGCGGTGCGGCACGCGGTGCGCGTAAACGCCATCGACGGGGTGGCCATGACCAAGCTGGACGTGCTGGACGGCTTCGAGACCCTGCGCATCTGTACCGCCTACGAATGGAACGGCCAGCGGATCACCGAGTTCCCGTCCAATCCGCGCGTGCTGGAGGAGCTGGTTCCGGTATATGAAGACATGCCCGGATGGACGGGCAAGCTGGGCGACATCGGCTCGGTGGATGACCTTCTGCCGGAGGCGCGGGCCTACGTGGACCGCCTCATTGAACTGCTCGGGGTGTCGCTGGACGTCCTGTCCTTCGGCGTGCGTCGCGATCAGACCTGTCTGTTGTTTGACCCCTTCGGGGATGCGGGGTCATAGATTGACTGCGCCCCGCCGGGAAACCGTATAAGGAAGCTGGAATGACTCCACGCAAGGATTTGCGGCGCTCCGCCCGTTACCCGGTGGTCGGGCTGGCCCGGGTGGAAGTGCTGCCGGGGGTGGACGTGCTGGAAGGGTACGTGGCCAACTTCGGCAAGCACGGCATCGGCCTGTATGTGCGGGATCCGCTCACGCCGGGCGACCATGTGCACATTGAACTCACTATCGAGGACCTCATGGAAGAGGTGGAGGTGGCCGAGCGCTATCAGGGGAACGTGGTGTGGATCAATCAGGTGGGGGGGGTGTTTGCGGTGGGTATCGAGTTTGTGGACGA
>Ga0224496_10001695_pt1 | contig 13497 bp, 19 predicted proteins | sample SF_Jul11_sed_USG_2_FD_168127 | JGI IMG/M metagenome (GOLD analysis project Ga0224496, IMG submission 168127) | Sediment microbial communities from San Francisco Bay, California, United States - SF_Jul11_sed_USGS_8_1 | ecosystem: Environmental > Aquatic > Marine > Sediment | place: USA... | reverse complement strand
ATGCATGGCTGACATCGCCCATGTCTTCGGCATCCATCGCCAGCTGGTCAAATCTTGTATGCGTATCAAGCCCCAGTTGCTTGAATTCCATCGGCAGCTTACCCATTAAGGTACCGGGGACAGCAGCCTGCGCGGCCTTGCCTGACTTGCGCGCATGTTGCGCCACCCGCCCTGGATCATTTTCAGCAATTCCTGCAGTGACCTGCTGAACACTTGCCAGGAATGCCCGCATCTCTGCCAGAACCACGTCTCTTTCACCGGCATCCAGCTGTATTGCAGTTCGGCCATCCGTGCCGCCTGAAACACTGCCCTGGAAAATAAACTTGTAAATTCCACCGGCAATAACCAGCAACAGCAGCACGATTATCCCAAAACATTTCCCGCTCATAAACTTGTACCCTGGTAGTTTGTTTTATTGCCTGTCAGAATTTCCCCAGCCGGTAATCCTCGAAGGCCTGCTGGACCTCGTCCCGGGTATTCATGACGAAGGGGCCGGCACGCGCCACCGGCTCGCCGAGTGGTTTGCCGGCAACGACCAGGAAATGCGCCTCTTTTTCACCGGCCTGCAAGCTGATTGCATCGCCCTGCGTGAGTACTGCAAGGTCATCGCGCTTTAGCCACACGATTTCGCCCGCCTCATTCCCGCTATTCACCGGTCCCTGGATGACATAAATGAAAGCATTATGCGTCGCCGTCAACGACTCGGTAAATTCCTCGCCAGCCGGCACCCGGACGTCCAGGTACAGGGGCTCAGTCAAGGGCTGAACGACAGGACCTTTTGTCCCGCGCGATGTCACGCCGGTTATGACACGCACTTCAATACCACCTTCCCGTGCTTCCACCGGAATGCTTTCGGCCGGGTATTCCTGGTAAGCGGCTGTATCCATCTTGTGATCGGCGGGCAGGTTCACCCAGAGCTGGAATCCTTCGAGCATTCCGTCTTCCTGTTCCGGCATTTCCGAATGCACAATGCCATTCCCTGCCGTCATCCACTGGATGCCACCCGGCCCGATCACGCCCTCATGCCCGGCGTTGTCCTGGTGACGCATACGCCCGGCCAGCAAGTAAGTGACGGTTTCGAAGCCACGGTGTGGATGTGCCGGGAAGCCGGCAATGTAGTCTTCAGGATTGTCGGACCTGAAGGCATCCAGCAAAAGAAACGGATCAAGCATGGGTAAAGCAGGCTGACCTATTACCCGCGTGAGTTCAACGCCGGCGCCGTCGGTGGCCGCCATGCCCTTGATGATGCGGGAGACACGTCTCATTGCAGAATCATCTCCTGATCCAGGCATTTTCATATCGGCATCTCCTGTTCAGGCATCAGAAGTTACTGGCTACACCGGCAACGAATGATTCGGCCCTGTGCAGCGATTGCATTTGATCAGGCGTTCGACACGCCTGCCAGTTGGTTTTGGTATATTTATGACTTGTACAATCTGGCAAGCACACTGGATGCAGCAAGCAGTCGGGGCACAATCAATCACTGGATTCCCTGGCGACTTCCCAGCCGGAATTATTATCGACCCACCTCAGGCTCAACCAGTACCACAACGTAATTGGAACCATCATCGCCACCCAGCTCCAGTCATCAATCAGGAATATCTTTCCAATCCAGTCCTGGCTTGCGAAAAATACCGGCCATGGAATGCAGTAGATGGAAAACAACAGGCAGGCCCAGATCAGCAACAGTGCGGCTTTTCTCGTGTTAATGCTCGAGAATGCGAGAAAAACCCATATCGGCATTTTGTCAGTTTTATCCATATCCATACGTCTCTTGGTCAATGCCAGCCCGGTGGCGGGCTTACTTGTTATGTCTCTTCCCGATTTAACCGTTTTGGCGAAACCCGGCTTGACGCTGCCTGGCATCGATAAATTGTATTATAGTAGTGTTGTACACGCAGCGCCTTATACTTCCTCCGCCCTGAACTCCCTACATGCACCCGTGTCCCCGGTTTAATTATCCTGCCTGTCGCTGGACCCGTGCCGAAAACCGGCGCATGGCGGCACTTTCCCGGAACGATCGACTTGTCATTTTGTGGTTACCTGCACAATCACAAAGCATAACTACGACACCAGAATAGCAACCGAATAAACTATAAGGGTAAGGCCAATAACAGCCATTACGATATAGCTGCCGAAGAATATTCGCTGTTGGTTTACCGTCCCCAGCCTGAAGCCCTCCTTTCGAAGACTGATGATTTTCGCGGCTTCCCTGCCGGATGCATCAAGATATATTGCACCAGCAAGCAACGCTACTACCGGCCACCAGCCATGATCCAGTATCATTAACAGCCCTGCTATCGGGACCCAGCCTAATGTCACCAGGTCCCAATAAGCTGCAAGGCGCTCTGCCGTCTGCAGAACAGAATCCGCTTCATCAGGACTTTCCTGGATTCCGAGTCTTTGCGCCAACCCGAAGTTAACGCTTGATACAAGCTGGGCAACATAGAGAAAACCACCCGTCAGCAGCAACGTCCAGCCTATTGCGACTTGCACGAATATCTCCGTACGTTTTCAGCATAAAGGTACGACACCGGCAGTAAAATAACAGGACGGGGTGCGAGCGACTTTTCCCACCCACCCGGGTGCATGCGATCGTTAACTGTTTTCAGTATTTTTATTGTTTGCACCGCTCATGAAGCGCAACACTAAATAACCTGCAATGCCCGATACAAGCGAACCAAGCAGAATGCCCAGCCTGTCATCTATAGCATAATCAGGACCGCCCTGCTCAAAGGCCAATGAACCAATAAACAGGCTCATGGTAAAGCCGATACCACAAAGCAATGCCGCACCGTACAACTGCATCCAGTTAACACCATCAGGCAGCCTTGTGATTCCGAGCTTTATGGCAACCCAGCTAAAACAGAATATACCGACCTGGTTGCCAAAAAACAGGCCGGCCGCAATACCTAATGGAACGGGATGAAAAAAAGTATCAACGCTAATACCATCAAATGGTATGCCTGCATTTGCAAACGCAAACAGCGGCAAAATTCCGTATGCAACAGTTGAATGAAGATCGTGCTCCAGTTTTTCCAGCTGGGTTTGTGTTTCACCAGGCTCCTTTTTAAAAGGGATGAAGAAAGCAACCAATACACCTGCCAGCGTTGCATGAACCCCCGATTTCAGCACTGCAGCCCAGAGCACAAAACCGACAAGCAAATAGGGCGCCAGGGACAGCACGCCCTTTCGATTTAATCCAAACAGCACAGCAACCGAGGCAACGGCAACCAGCAATGACATAATCGATAAATCTGCAGTGTAAAACAACGCGATTATTACGATTGCACCAAGATCATCAATGATTGCCAATGTCATCAGAAACAGTTTGAGAGCCTGTGGAACCCGACTGCCCAGTAGCGCAAGTACTCCCAGCGCAAACGCGATATCTGTGGCTGATGGAATTGCCCAGCCTTTCAGCGCAACAGGATCACCCCAGTTAATTACCGAGTAAATAGCTGCGGGTACAGCCATGCCGCCGACCGCAGCGATGACGGGCAGAACTACACGGGATGGTTCGGACAGTTCGCCTGCCAGTAATTCGCGCTTTACCTCTAGTCCGATAAGAAAAAAGAATATGGCCATCAGGCCATCATTGATCCACAACAGTAGTGGCTTTGCTATCTCAAACTCGCCAAATTGTATGGCTACGGGTATATCCAGTAATGCGTCATACCAAATATCGGCAGGCGTATTGACTGCGACCATTGCCAGTATGGCAGCGATGAGTAGCAGTATTCCGCTTGCTGCCTCAAGGCGTAAAAATTCTTTTAGTTTGTTTATTACCATGTTGCGAACAATACCTGTTTCTATTTTCAGCTAACGTTAAACCAGACCACCGCCATAAGTGGTCGGCCAGGAAGGCTTGTTAAAGTATGCCACGGCAAGCATCCTTCCTGTGAACTGCCTTTATGACAACGACTCATCGATGCAGACATCGTCTCCAGCAACAGGAATATACAAACACCAGGTGATACGACCATTGGATCAACTCACTGGCTTTGACATGTCCGGCTCCAATTCCTGCATCCTATTTTAACCTTTCCATAGGGTTGGGTCATAATCGAGATCTTCAGGCTTCAATTCACGAACGTCAATACCGGCTTTTTTCACCTTAGAAATATGCTTTAGCCAGACCGCCACAAAATCTTTCCGGATCAGGGCATCCAGGAATAACGAGACTCTTCTTTTTCATGTTCTCCTGATGCCCCACGTTCGCAACCAGCCGTGCCCGTTAGCACGTCGTGCGGATCAACTGACTATCTGTTATTCCAGCTTGCAACTACTCTTATATTTTCTACCGGACCCAGAACACCACTCCACACTTTTCCTATCATTACATGCCCGGACCTCTTCAAGCCGTCTCGACCTCTGACCTTAATGCGATAGACCAGCAGGGACCCTGCTCGCTTCAGCCAGAAGGGCCCGCCGAATATTGAATAATTCCTTTCAAGTAACTCATATCCATTACCAGCTGCCCAGTTCAGTATAACGCGCTCACATTTCTTATCAGACTTGATAACAAATAGCAGTAGAAATCCCCCGCATAGGATTAATACCAGAAATGCCAGCAACTCGTTTAACATGATATTCCATACATACACGTAATGTTAAAACTGTGCGACGCTAATGATGAAGAGCATGGTTTGTTTCCAAATGTGCGCCTTTCTAGGCAACATTTTCGTCTGACAGTTTTTTTGACAAATGGATTGGTATGGCTTCTTTTTTCTTCCTGACATTAATGTTCAACATCTCAACGGCAACCGAAAATGCCATCGCAAAATAGATGTATCCCTTAGGTATATGGACGTCGAATCCTCCTGCAATCAAAGTGAATCCGATCAATATCAAAAAGGATAATGCAAGCATCTTTATAGTCGGGTTTCTATCAACAAACTCTCCAATTGTCTTTGCCGAGAAAAGCATAACAGCAACTGCAACTATTATGGCTATTACCATTATTGACAGATTTTCAACAAGACCAACTGCGGTAATAACTGAGTCAAGTGAGAATACAATGTCCAGAACAGCAATTTGCACCAGAACTGAATAGAAGCCAGCCGCCACGGGCGCCGCTTCTGCTTCCTGTACTATTTCCAGACTGTTATGTATTTCATGAGTAGATTTACCCAGCAAAAACAGACCGCCAACTATCAATATAATGTCTCGCCCGGATATCTCGATTTCAAAGACAGAAAACCATGGCTCCACCAAACCCATCACCCATACAAGACTAAACAGAAGCGCAAGTCGGCTAAGCATTGCCAAACCCAGGCCTAATTGCCGCGCCACGTTTCTCTGGTGTGCAGGCAACCTGCCAACCAGAATCGATATAAATATGATGTTATCAATACCCAATACGACTTCCAGGGCAATGAGTGTTCCTAAAGCAATCCATGCCTCTGGATTTGTTAACCATTCAAACATAGACAAGCCCCATCGTTGCCTGACAACCAGGATAGCCGGCGCAGCCCGGCTGCGTCCGGCGCACGTTGCTTACGCGCGGATTTTTATTTTCTTGTTATATGGCGCACGTGCAAACCAATGCTACTTCTCCTCAACAGGAATTGCATCCAGAGGGGCGACAAACCCTATATAAAGAATACAGTCATCTCCTTTCTTGCAATAAGCCTTGTGAGGAAGTTTTTCCGGGCCATAGGCGAAATCACCTGTTTTTATGGTAGCCGTTTCATGATTGTCATACGTGACCACGAGCTCGCCCGAGACCAGAACCATGCGTTCCTGGGACGTATGCGTGTGATACGGAATACTGAAATCACCCGGGACCTTGAAGAAAATATCAACATTGTCTTTTGCGGGGTCGCCTTGTAATACCGCAATCTCGCACCCCTCTGGTATAAAGGCAGGGCATGCACCCCATTGCAGTGATTCGTCTTCAGCCGAAATGACCAGCGCCTGGTCCGAGGCAGACGCGTTTATGGATGTTGCCAGCAGAATAATAGTTATTAATGATCGTTTTTCCATGTTACTACTCCTGGTTAATTTCTTATGTTAATTATAGAAAGCCATATATGGATGAAATAATACAGCGCAAACGAAGTGCAGCGCAGTTTGCGCACGAGCGAGCACCTTGTTATGTGTTTACCTGGACCCTGCGAAGCCTTGCCGAACACTCCCTCTTACAGGGCGTGACAGAAAAGTATTTATTACAAGTTTAAGTGTAAATGGCTCTTCTCTGTTCCACGGCCAGAGCGAGACCAGACGAGCCATCGCGCAGTAGCCAAATATTACCTGCGCCCAGGTGCCAATGCATGGCACCCAATACAACCATTGCATGCCCCCCGGAAATGCGACTATAAGAAGCATTAAATACCAAAAACGCACCTGAACCGGGAAAGCTTTAATGCCTTTTTCACGTATAACATAGTGAATTAGCTGGAACACGGTTAACCCGATAGCCAGGATAAACCCTAACTCATTACCTAGCACACCAATTGTAAGAAGTAGTGCTGTAACCAGCCAATACCACCACCCAATATCTTTGTATTCAATCATGAACATGATAATTTACCTTTTTCCACATAACACCCGGGTTCAGCGCGGAGCGACCGACCGGGGCACCTTGTTAGCCATTACTGTTCGAATTATCCGGTTCTGAGATAGACTCTTTGAACAGCTTCTTTCGGGCCTCGTAGAATGATTTAAGCATTACTTGTATATTTTTATATTCCCTCTGAATCATTTCATTCTGCTTATCAAGCTCCAGAATCAAAGTTTTACAGCTTTCAACAGAATCCGGATCAAACTTCACCAGCATTTGGTGAATTAACCTATTTCGTTCCGAAACCAAAAATGTAAATGCCCGTTTCTGTTCTGGCAAATACCCATCTTCGTTATCGATTTTGAAAGATAACGATATCCATGGCTCATCTCTATTTTCTGGATATTCATGGATATGCTCCATGCTTTTGCCGAATGATTTAAAGTGTTCCTTGGCAAGCTTACCTAATGACTTTTTTTCTATGATCTTCTTTCGCTCTTCCAGGGTTTCCGAGAATTTGCTAATTGGACTTTGGAAATTGCTTTGACTGAGAAGTAATTTCAGCATGCCTTCAATTTTCTGGAAATTGACAACATTTCTACCAATATTTCTAAGCGCCAATTCCTTTAACTCGCACATATCTACCGAACGCTCATACTGGCCAGCGCTTGCAATAACAGGCATTTTTTTAGCGGCGTTTTAGGTGGACCAGCGTAACGTATAGCACACCTGAAACACCGCGGAATGATGTCCGTGTTAATTGCCTTTGTTATGTTTTTTCTGCTCATTTTCATGAGAATTTCCACCCGACGTATAACCATATGAGGCACCTCAAGGCGAGGACCAAGCGTTACACATAGTTTCTATACCCTGAACTATTCAGGTAAATCACAGCAAATCCGCTTTCTATAGGTTAGTCCACGTCGGTTAGTTTCGTAGATACAAGAGGATACTTGAACTTTCGCTACAGATGGAAGCTGCGTGGTAATCCCCAGTTCCGACTTGCACATATTGATGTATTCGACCTTGAAGCGCTCAGAATCCATATTGCGCCCGATATGTTCGCATTCAGGACCTGGATAGTATATTTCTTCTGTTTCAAGGCTAATTTGATTGCTTGCACAATCTTCCGGATTAACCTGGTTAACAGACCTGGTTTCCTTAATAGGTGCCTGTTCTGGCTGAAACACAGGTTCCAGATAACTTGTTTCATCTTCGCCGACAAACTGGATACGGAGGGTTGTGTAGATGTATTTATACCCGGATGCCTGTTCAAGTATTTGCTTGCGCATTTCTGGTGTTTCTAGTGCCAGGCTTTTACGTGCAGCCGTTGTACTACCACGTGGCAAATAGATATCGCCAGGTACCCAGTTGGTAAGCGCAATGCCTGTGACGCTATTGTCGTCGCGATCCAGGACCTCAAGAGAACCAACGATATTATCAATGTCCTTGGCAGTTTCATTCGTTAGTTCAACTTCCAGAAACTCCTCATCGACAGATACAAATCGGGCGCTAACATAACTCCTTTGCTCAACAAGCCGGGCTTCCCGTGCTTTGTTTTCAGTCTCAATGCGTTGGCGAGTTTCCTCAAATGACATTTGACTCGCAATCACGTCTGCTTGAACTTCATCAGGTGTCTTTGTGTTGTCGCTATTTGAGTCACAGCCTGGTAAAGCCAGGAATATGGTCAGGAGGAACAGATGTTTCATTATTCAACCTCGATTAGTTCGAGCCATGCTAACCGGCGCAGGACAGCAGCGATGCGATGCATCCGTGTGAGCGATAACGAACGGTGTTGAGAATTTTGTTAGCCCTCACATTATTGCCACAAACAATGAACGTAATGTAGTAGCACCGTTTGGTGTAAATAGCCATGCGAATGCACCGCAATTGAACAATACTGTTACCCGGAAAACAGAACGAAATGATTGCTTCTGGGTTTTGTGGCGGAACTTTTGCTGGGCGATAAGTGCACCGGGCCAACCTCCAGCTAAAGACAGAAAATGTAATGTACTTTCTTGCGTTCTCCATGCACCAACTTGGGCTGCAGATTTATCTAGTGCATACATGATGAAGGTGAGCAGGCTTGCTGCGATGTATAGCGCTAGAATATGGATTGGTATTTTTGCTGCAAAAACGGAGATCCCCACAATAAACAGAAAGAAAACAGCAACAACAATTGACAGAGTTCCATTTCTTCGTTTTGTTTTTTCAGGAAGTCTATCACCAGTTAATGTAGCCTTTATGGCTCGTGGCCGGCCTTGCTTATCAGAAGAAGGCTCGTAAGTTACTATCTGACCAGCAACGGGACGTCGATTGCGGTTGCTGAACGCTTTGATGTGAATGAAGATTTGTTTTCCGCCAGCCATGGGCGTTATAAATCCAAATCCCTTTTCTTCATTCCAGGACGTTAATTTTCCTTTAGTGCGCATATATTTTCTTGTTTTGGCTAACGTCCAAGCCGAGCGGCTGCGAAGCCGTCCGACTTAGGCGCCTTGTTAGGCGCCGCCAACCCACGACTCCGTCTAATCTGGGGACACAATACCTATCTACCCGCGTTACCGGGCTTGGGGCCAGGTCTTTCACTCCGCAGTACGTGACACCTATATAGGAAACCGGGGTCGAAACACTATTTTTCTTAATATTAAAGAAAACTGTCCTCTGACCCCAATTTTGTGATCGCAATATTAGCATTAATTGTGTTCTGACCCCGGTTTGCGGATTCCTTATCATTTCTTCAGCATGCGTTTCAGTATTTCGGCGAACCGTGCATACCTGCTTGCGGGTTTTATATATTTTACACAGCCCAACAGGAACCGTTCTCTGCGCTCCGACATCCAGTCCTGTTTGTAGGCATCATTACCCGTTAGAAAATCGATTTCATTCACCCTGTCGGTTTCAATCACGTATTCCATCAGGAAGCTGGTCAGTATTGAACCCGGTGAATACTGCCGCCACGCCTTGTCATATGCCAGCCTGAATATGCTCGCCTTATGGTTGTGGACAAACCAGAGCTGTGCGGCGACGGGCCGACCCTTTATATATAGAATCGCAAGCCTGGACCAGCCAGCCCGGGAGAATTTCCCGATAAAGCAATCCTGAAAGACGGCATTCTTGATTTCATTCTGCTTCCAGCTGGCATGGTAGACCGCATGGTAATCAGGCATGCCGCGCAGTACTTCATCGCCGGTGAACAGGCGAATTTCGTAGCCGTGCTCACGTTCAAGTTTGCGCTTTTTACGATTGATGGTGTTGCGCAGATGTGCAGGACGAGCTGCCATGTACGCCGCGTATGACTGCCCCTGCAGGCGGTAAATCCAGTTATAGTGCCGAAAAAGGAATTCACAGTTAAATCCTGCAGCTGTCAGGCACTTTCGCAAGCAGTTTAACTTGCTGTCATCGTCGGCAACCGGCTCCAAAAGCAACCCATTAACCGGTAACTGGCTCAAAGCCTGGGCCAGGCAGGACAGAACCTCCTCTCCGGCATCTTCCAGCATTAACAGGCTATAAAGCGGCGTAAATCCATGCCGCAGCGAGTACCATGTTTTACTACCCGTTTGTTGCATCAGGGGAAGTACCGCCAACACCTGATCCCCGGTCACCACGCAGGCCAACACCAGACTGTGTCCCTCATCGAGTGCAGTGCCCGTCAGGCACTCGTACCACGCACGCGAAATAAAGAGACTGTCGTTCTCTCCCTGTTCAAAGAGTGCGTTCGCACTCTCTGGTAATTGCCCCCAGTCGCTGTAACACACAAACTTCATTAAAATACTCGTCTAGTGCTAATCACCGATCGGATCAAAAGCAGTACGAACATCCAGCCTTACAAACCTTGTATATAAGTATGTTTCAGCGGCGAGGATCCAGACTTGGTCAAACAAAAAAGCAGAACCGCTAATAACTGGCAGTAGAGGGCCACCTCCAATCGCCTAACGGTTGAGGCCAGCGTCGGCGAAGCCGTCCGACTGGGGCAATATGTTATACGGCGATAGAAACATTACTTCATTGTTGATCTGTTATTCTCCAAAGATCGTCAAATACGAGTATTGCTGGTCTTCTACCACTCGCAGGGCGTCGTTCACTAATAACTCCGGCATCTTTCAGAGTACGAATGTATTGTGCTGCGCGTTGTCTCTGTATATCTAATCTTACGTATACTTCATTTGCTCTGAACACTGGCTGGTCAAACAACATATCTAATAGAAATATACCTTTATCAGAATGCAGGAGATCTGTTATCTGAGCTTTCTTTGTTTCGTATAATTCGGTTATTTGACGCACCAGTTTTAAATTACTCTCACCTTGTTCTACTAGTACGTTCAAAAAATACTGAACCCAGCCTAGCCAATCTCCATTAGCCGATATTTGGCCTAATCTTTCGTAATACGCATCACGATCAGATTCCAAATATCCACTGATGTACAGCGACGGACTTACTAAACATCCACGCTTCATTATAAATAAAGGGATCAATAATCTACCTATCCGCCCATTACCATCATCAAATGGGTGTATTAATTCAAATTGCGCGTGAATAAGAGCAGCTTGGACAATCGGATCTAATGTTTTCTCTGTATCATTAATAAATAGAATAAAATTCTCTAATAGGTCGTTCAGCGCGGTTGGCGGTGGAGGCACATAAGTGGCTTCTTCTTGCGTACACCCCCTTGGCCCTATCCAGTTCTGCATCTCTCTAAACCTACCTGGGTTTTTATTTTTACCTCTCACTCCATCCATGAGTATTTCATGCATTTGTCGGATTAGATGGAGTGACATTGGACGTTCTTTAAGCGAACCTTCCGCAGCACGCAGTGTATTTCTATAGTTCAGAATTTCTTGAATATCAGCTTTCTTTTCCGGATCGAATTCTTCGCCGGCTTGCTGCTGGTACACTTCATTGGCCGTTGCAATCGTGCCCTCGATCCTCGAGGACAACTCCGCTTCCTTCATTACTAGCGGGGATAAAAGGACCCCTGGATTCACCAAACTTTCCAGCAGACAATCGTATCGGGATAGGCAGGCATTAGCCCTCCCAACCAGAGCCACAATTGAGCCTAAATTCAATTCCTTAGGGGGTAGCTGCTGAGGTATATAGGGTTCCATTTATGTATCCCGGATCCGACACAAAACAATTTGTGTAAGCTAAACCACTATTACATCATACACAAGAATTTTTGAGTCGGATTGGGCATGTACAAGCCCAACGAAGAGCCTTGAGAGTAGGGAGTATCCCCTGAGATCGCAGGCTAGTTTATCGAGCCCGATAACGGTTGAAGTCAGCCGCCGCCGAAGGCGGTCGGCTGAAGTGAATTGTTATGCTGCAGATAACTTCCTGACATTCAACTGCTTCCGCTTTTTCTCGGCTTCCCACAGGTCGTACTGTATCTGCTGATTCAGCCAACTCTCGGAACTCGTACCAAAAGCAAGAGAAAGCCGTACCGCCATTTCAGGGCTGATACCTGAACGGCCATTCAGAATTGCTGAAAGGGTCTTTCGAGAGACACCAAGTGCTTCCGCAGCTTCGGTAATACTCAGCCCCAAGGGTTCTATACATAGCTCTCGCAAGACTTCACCCGGATGGGGTGGATTGTGCATCTTCATCATTACACCTCAGTGATAGTCTTCATAATCAACTAAATCGGCATCCTTATCCTTGAAGCAGAAAGTTACACGCCAATTGCCGCTCGCCCAGACTGACCATATACCCTTCCGTTTGCCACCGAGCTCATGCAATTTCAGCCCCGGAAGATCCATATCTTTTGGGCTTGCCGAGGCGTTCAAGCGACCCAGAATCAGCTTCAGACGATTTGCATGTTTAGCCTGGATGCCAGACTTGGAGCCATTCAGAAAAAACTTTTCGAGGCCTTTGTGCTTGAAGCTCCTTATCATGCAAAGAGTGTAACCTATTACGTTACGGGTTACAACCGGAGAAATGCAACATAACGGTTGAACTCAGCCGCTGCCGAGGGAGCGCCAGCGAGTCAGGCGTTCGGCAGGAGTGACTGGTTAGAGGGCGCCACGATATACATCTTTTCTATGCCCTACCTTTACGACTACGACAATAAGTTCTGTATCCTGGATACTGTAGACAATTCGGATAGAACCTTGACGTATACGATACTTATCATTACCGGATAACTTCTTTGAACCTGGCGGACGGGGATTATTAGCCAGTTGGCCAATACGTCGGATTATGCGTTGCCGTTCTTTCTTTTGCGGTATAGCTTCTATTTCTTTCACCGCAGAACGTTTGATTGAAACCTTATATTTTTCCACGCCGTTTTAGATCTTTTACGACGTCTTCGTACGGCAGGCCTGGCTCGCCTACCCTGTCCTCAAAGGCAGCAAGATCCTCGGCATCTTCAACAAGACTTAATTGAACAGCCTCATTTACCAGATCCGACATAGATCGCTCGGTCTCTGCTGCTTTGACCCGAAGAGCGCGGTGAAGCTCCGGATCAAAATACACAGTTGCTCGCTTGGGATTAGTGCTCATAGGTTTATGTATAGCACTATGTCGCTATAACGTCAAGACGTTATATATGCAGCCCTCTAACGATTGAGTCGAGCGGCCTAGATACTCTCCGCGAAGCGCCACAAAACTATCCCGCGTCTGCTCGGACGATTTGTTAGCGGTCAATTCTCTCCTGCCAATAACCAGGGCGTCGACGATGGTGTGCAACCGCAATTACCCATATCCGCTCTGACTCTATGCTATAGATTAAGGAATACGGGAATCTGGCCAGGATTATTCGGCGCAATTCCTCTCCGACACTCTGACCAATGTGCGGTTGGTCGCACAACACTTCAACGATCCGCTCTATCTCAGCAATGAATCGATCGCCAAGACCTGGCACTTCACCCTCATAATACGCAGTGGTTTCAACGATTTCTTCAGATGCTGCCGAATGGAATCCTGCCTTCATCTCTTGAGTCGGGCCCTAGCCTGAGCAAATACCTCTTCAGCCGGGATCAATTCAGCTGCTCCATCT
>Ga0224496_10001694_pt1 | contig 13502 bp, 13 predicted proteins | sample SF_Jul11_sed_USG_2_FD_168127 | JGI IMG/M metagenome (GOLD analysis project Ga0224496, IMG submission 168127) | Sediment microbial communities from San Francisco Bay, California, United States - SF_Jul11_sed_USGS_8_1 | ecosystem: Environmental > Aquatic > Marine > Sediment | place: USA... | reverse complement strand
GATTTCCGGCCCGATTGCCGCCACGAAATCCTGTTGGCGTGCCTCGATAAGGGCGGCGGCCTTGTTCAGAAGCGCGGCCCGCGCCACGAAGGGCATCGCCGCCCAGGCGGGAAATGCCTTGTGCGCAGCCTCGATCGCCGCCGCCGCATCGGCGCGTGTCGCATTTGGAATGCTGGCCCAGACCTGGCCGGTCGAGGGGTTGTAATCTTCAAAGGCGCCGCCAGACGCCGCCTGCCACTTGCCGCCGATAAACAGGCCTTTTGATTGATATGTCATTTTTCCTCCATTACCCTTTTCTTCGTTGATTGTGATGGGGCAGCTTAGTCGGGAATCGTTCTCGGTCTATCGAAAAAAGGGAAATTCTATACCCGCGATGCATCCGTGTGACGTTCACGCAGGCGGGTTTCATCGGGGTAGACGCGCAGGCGCGGGACCAGGCCCTTTTGCAGGGCGCGTTGCACGCCTTCCCAATATTCCAGCGTCATCAACTCGCCATGTTCTTCCCGGAACAGGTCCTGCAGCGCGCGGTCTGGGATGCGCAGGCCGACGTCGGTTTCCTCGGGAAGGAAGACGAAGCCTTCCTCGAAGAACCAGTCCGGCACGTCTTCCTCGCCGTCGAAGCGATCCTGGTTGGTGCGAATCTTGATATCGGTCAGGGGTTCCACCGCGTCGTAATCGAACAGATAGACCTTGAGATACCGGCTGACCCCGTAATTCCGGCCGTCCAGATCCTTGTTGAAGATGTTGGCCGCCGCATTGTTGCGGATACAGTGGCCGAGATTGATCACGGCAATGCGCGCATCTTCCGGCGAGGCGGTCTCCAGGAAGTTCGGCAGCGGATTCATCTTCAGCTGTACGATCAGATGCCTGAACAGCAGATAATCGCCCTGTTCGGTTACGGTCTCACCCGCGAATTCCAGCAACTCTTCCTTCAATTCCGGCGCAAACCAGTCTTTGTCCAACCTGATATTATAAAAAATCAGATTGTCCAGCATGCTGCCGGTTCGGTTGATTTCATGCACCCGGCTGTATTTTGCCAGCACCGTCGGGATGCCTTCGAACCTGCCCCATTTGTAATGTTCGGTGGGCGTGTCGCGTATCACCTTCAGCACGTAGCCGGACGAGGGCGTCGAAAAGCCGATGGCCACGGTGCCCCGGAATCCCACCGCCACGTCGTAACGCTCGCCCGAGGCCATCAGCTCGCGCCGCAGTTCCTCTACCACCGCCACCTTGCCCAGGTGATTAACGCCGAAGGTGGAATAATGCAGTCCCAGTGGGCGTTGCGGCATGATGCTGTACAGGAAGGCCGCGAGCTCGTGGTAATGGGGGATGGTGACGTGGAAATTCGCCAGGGTGGAACTGAACAGGTTGTGCGCGTCGGCTTCGCTGGTCAGCACCGCATCGACGAAGATGCCCCTTGTATGGTTTTCCAGCGACAGCATGAAAGGCCGATAGCTGTAATCCTTCATGATGATGCGGCCGACGATATAGGCGCCCCGATTGCGGTAGAAACCGCACTTGATCACCTGCACCGCCTGAAAGGCCCGCCGGTCGCCCCCGTCCAGGCCATATTCGCGGTTGGCCCGTTCCGCCACCATGGCCGCGTCGAGCTCGATATCCTGGAAGGGCTTGGCGAACTCCGGCGTTCGTAGGATCTCTATCACCAGTTCCGGCGTGATTGTCGAGCCGCCGGGGAAGTCGCGATGAACCGTGACAGGCCGGCGTTCAGCCTTGCCCGGATTGCCGAACGCATAGTCCACCGGCTTCCATTCGTCTTGAAACAGGATACGGCGCGCTGAATGGATATAGGCCAGTGCCAGGTCCTGTTCGTAGCGCCCGGCGGTCAGCGGCGCATAGGCTTCCTCGATGCGACGCCACAGGGGCTCGTCGGCGGTCAGTTCCGGCAGAACGCGCATCAGGCGCCGGGCCGCCTGTTGCACGGTTTCGCTGTATATGGTTAGCCGCCGCCGTGCCACGGTCAGCGATGTTGCCGGGTCGCGGTCCTCGAAGGCGGCCTTGGCCGCCCAGGCCAGCCGTTCGTATTCGGCGTAATAGGCGTCGAAGACTCCCAGGATCGAACGGGCGGTCAGCCGCACGACTTGATCTTTGTCGGGCACGCCGGCGACGGCCTCCAGTTCCTGGAGGGCATTGAAAATATTTTCCTGTCCGTCGGACAGCGACAGTTTCTGCGACATGGGGCTCCGTTTCGCCGTTACCGGTTCATCATAGCCGGTTATTGACGGATATGGATATGCGACTTAACGGACCACGTCTCAAGATTGTCCTGGCGGTGTGATGATTCCTTCGTGATCTAACGATGTCCCGCTTGATGATTTGTTAAGTCCCGGTCATGGATACTAGGCGGGCAACCAAAAGGGGCAGGGATATGAAAATACCGGCAACGCTGACTACCGCCATTTTATTGCCCGTGCTTTTCGCGGGGACCGCGATCGCGCAGGATACGCCGTCAGCCGACCAGGCTGCGTCGGAATCGCGCGCCGTCGGCTGGGCGCTGTCGAAGATAGTTGGCCCTGCCGGCAGGCAGAGTAATCTGGACCAGACCCGCGACGCCATGCGCAAAATCTTTCTTGCGGCGGATATCAATGGTGGTGGCGTATCGGATGCGGATTACCTTCTGCGGGCGCAGACCCATGCGGCCCGTGGTCGTGCCTCAACGGTTTCCGGTATCCTGTTGCTGGATATAGACGGCGACGGCGCAGTGACTCGCGAAGAGATCGAATCCCAAATGGGTGGCAGGGCGCGGGCGCCGATCCCGGCCGACGGCGTCACGCTGGAACCGACGCCCGACCAGATCCGCCAGAGGCTGGAAACGCTGGTCGGAACCGTACTGCAGCATGACCGCGATGGCGATAGCGTTATCGTCTTCGCCGAAATGCTGGCGGCTGCTGGCAATATGGCCCCGCCGGTCGAGCCGCCGCCCGACAGCAGCCGTCAGATTCCCTCTTATCTCGACAAGGACGGTGATGGCACGGTGACCATGGAGGAATATTCCGCCGTCCTGGAACAGGCGATCGCGATAATTGACGAGGATGGCGATGGCACGCTGTCACCGGACGAAAAGGCCAAGGGCAATGAATTGGCTCGGCAATTCATCAGCAGGGAAACGGGAGAACGCCGCGCGGAAGAGAAAGCCCGGCGGCAGCGGGAACTGGAGCGCAAGCTGATCGAGGGTTGCGCGATGCCTGAAGTGCCGGGCGACGCGCGCATCCTGCTTTTGGCCGCGTATGAGGGAATCGCCCTGTCGACGGTATCCATCGGCGGCGACGATGAGGTAGTCCAGGTCATCGATGTGCACATCGAAGAGGGTGACCGGCCGCTCTATGTCGTGGTAGGCAGCCATCACGCGGTGGTCTGGCGCCTCTCCGGCGCGGTCGGGCGCGTCGCCGTATTCGTCGCCGATTCCCAGAAACGCACACGCGATGGCCGGGCGCGCATTGGCGTGGTCGGCCTGCCGAAGGACCGTGTCCATTTCACCGGCATGCGCGACTGCGTACCGCGCTATGAAGAAGGTGGAAGGATCAAGAAATCGCAAAGGGAAGTCATGGAGCGCGTGATCGGCCGCCCGGTAGACGATACCGTCGTCCATTACGGGATCGGCCAGGCCAGCCTGCCCGGCGGCGCCATCAAGGAAAAACACACCTATCCGGAAACCGTTACTCCGCCCAAGGGTACCCCCGGCGAACCGTTGTGGCGCGAAATGCTGCATTACAACTCCGGTGGGCTGGTTCGCATCGAGGCGGAGTCGGTAGTCTCACCCTTGCCGGTCGGACCCTACGAGGTTCTGCCGCAGGAAGCCGGGTTGGCGCAGCTTCTCGACGAAGGCGCGCTGGGGCCCTATGGCAAGGATAGGTCGGAACTCTTGGAGACGATAGAAAACTCACCCGAGTTGAGCAGACATCCGACCTCCTTCGTGCTGGGCCGCGCGCTACTGGTGATTCAGCGCAAGATCGCCTTTCCCGCGGGGCTGGCCGGCGCCCACAGCGTGACCTTCGTCCTGCCGCCCGGCGTGCCCGAGCCCGACGGAAATCCCGGCCACTCCCCTGTCATCCGGCCATCGGCCGATCCCTGATAAGGCGCCGCGGCCGACATGCAATCAGGCTGTGTATCTAGGGCTGTCACCCTGTAGTACGATTGGCCCAAAGCCAACTGGAGGGAATCATCATGGCCAGACCGAACGATACCATCATCCGCACCGCCGATATCTGCGATGATCATCGTGACGCGCGGGTTTGCGAGTTGCAGTTTCGCGACTTTGCGGCGCGTGAACATTTTCATGGCGAGGTCGTGACCTTCGCGACCTTCGAGGACAACAAGGGCGTCCGCGACCTGATTGCCCAGGGCGGGGCCGGCAAGGTGCTGGTGGTCGACGGGCGCGGGTCGATGCGGCGCGCGCTCTGCGGCGGCAATATCGCCGATGAGGCCTTCCGGCATGGCTGGGAGGGTGTGGTGTTCAACGGCGCCATTCGCGACAGCCACGAATTCGCCGGGCTGGATTTCGGCGTCAAGGCGCTGGGCGCCACCGCCATGCCGCCGCGCCAGAACGGGCTGGGTCGCATCAACGAGCCGCTGGTCTTCGGCGGAATCGCGGTCAATCCAGGCGATTACCTCTATGCCGACCGTGATGCGGTGATCCTGCTGGATGGGCCCGCCCATGGCTGAGGAACTCGATATCCAGGTCCTGCATGAGTTCGTGCCGATGGCCCGCGCGGCGCTGTCGCCCGCGCATTGGGATTACCTGATGGGCGCGGCCGATACCGAGACCACCTACCGGCGCAATCGTCAGGCGCTGGATTCGGTGGCTTTCCGTCCGCGCGTGCTGCGCGACGTCTCGAAGATCGACAGCGGCGGCGTGTTGCTGGGCCATCGGCTCCGCCTGCCGGTGCTGATGGCGCCGATCGGCTCGCTACAGGATTTCACCGCCGATGGGTCACTGGCGCCGGCCCGGGCGGCCGCCGCCTTCGGCACCATGAGTGTCCTCAGTTCCACCTGCAAGCCGGGGCTGGAGGAGGTCGCCGCCGCAACCGATGCGCCCATGATCTATCAGCTCTATGTGCGCGACGACATGGCTTCGGTCGAGGATCGTATCATCCGTGCGATCGATGCCGGCTACGCGGCCTTCTGCTTCACCGTCGATCTGGACTATTACGGAAGGCGCGAGCGCGACCTCGCCAAGCGCCACCTGACTTCCAGCCGCAAGACCGCCTCGGGCGAGCATTACCAGGCGGCCTTCAGCTGGAAGGAAATCGATTATATCCGGGGAAAATACGATATTCCGTTGGTCCTGAAGGGCATTGCAACGGCGGAAGACGCAGCCATGGCGGTGGAGCGCGGCATCGACGTCGTCTACGCCTCCAACCATGGCGGCCGCCAGCTCGACCACGGGCGCGGCGGGCTGGAAACCTTGCCGGAGATCGTCAATGCGGTGGATGGGCGGGCGCAGGTCGTTTTTGACGGCGGCATCATGCGCGGCACGGATGTGGTGAAGGCCATGGCGCTGGGGGCCGACGCGGTGGGCATAGGCCGGCTGCAGGGACTGGCGGCGGCGGCCGCGGGCCAGCGTGGCATCTTCCGCGCCCTGGAACTTCTGGAAACCGAGGTGCGTATCGCGCTTGGTCTGCTGGGTGTCACATCATTCGCCGAACTGGACGCCAGCTATCTGCACGCGGCGCCGCCGGTCGCCCCGCCCGGCCCCTTCAGCGCCTTCCCGCTACTCGACGAGGGGTACTAAGAGGGGGGCGACGGACATCGTAATCCACGTGATGTGGGTGCGGGCCGGTTCGTGTGCCGGGAGTCGGGGATTCCGGATTCAAGATCGGAGTTTCCGAGTCTGATATCGCGGTCCACTGATTGTTCTGATGTGAAACCATAACAACTTGGTTCATTGTTCTTTAATCTTAAATCCGCACAATCCGTTCCTGGTGCAACATTGCAATCTGGAGTGGTCGCGTGAGATTTGTGAGTTTTTGCGTCCGCCTTACTGGCAGTGCCGGTATTGCTGCGGCTGGTATGGTGCTTATGATTTTGGGGATTAGGGCCCTGTTCACTCTGTACATATTCGCCGACGAGATGAGCCAACAGCCGGCTTTGGTCGGCGAGGGTACCAACTGGGACATGCTGACGCGGAATGGCGCGGGGCTATACGGTAGAGCGGCCCTGGGGGGCTGGTCGATTATCATTGGTGAATTGCTGATTGGTCTGGTGTTGTTGATCATCGGCTTCCGGGGACTAATGATTCGCCTTACTCACGGGCTGCCGCCCCCGGCGGAAGCGGCAGAAACGGCGGAAGGCCGCCTTGGGCATATCTTGGCATTCGGCGCGGGTACCGTTCTTGGCCTGTTTCTGCTGGTCTCGGGGCTCGTCAACAATATCGATCACCTCATTCCGAAACTGCTCGGTGAGACGGCCAACGCCGTGGTCATTGGCGGCCGCACCTCACAGGACCACTACAGCTACCTGTCCTATCAGTTCATCACGGCCGAAAAGAGGCTTGTGCGTCACGAGTTAAAGGTCCTGCCCCAGTTCTTGCACAAGTACAAGGAAGGCGCGGAACTTGAGGTCCGTTACATGCCGGGTGACCCGACGCAAAACATACTGCCTGATGTGGTGTCCTATACCGAGTTCACCTTCTATATGGGGCTTTATGCCTTCCTGGTCGTCGCGGGGGTTGCCGGGGTGCGCCGCAACTTGGATTACGTAGATCCGGCTTACGGGGAATAATCTGGCCGGGTATGCCGGCTAATACACTGCCCCCCTTCAGCGCCTTCCCATTGCTTGACGAGGGGTATTGATTCCGCGCCGTCAGATGCCCCCGGTAATGCTCCAGTCGGCCGACCAGGGGTGGCGTCATGGCTGGTTCTCCCTCGGCGGCGAGTTCGGTAGGCAGATCGGGGATTCCATCGTGGTGACGGAGGCGGGCTGCGATTGCCTGGCCGATTATCCCTGTGAAATCCCGATGGCGGGGGGCTGATAGCTGTGCCCGTGGTACTGTTATCAGGAACTTCGGGTCGAGCCGGCACAAGCCTCGATCAGTGCCGGAAGGTCGCGCCAGCCATATCTTGTGTCGGGCATGTCGGCGCCGGCGAAGGGGTCGATGCCGGTGCCGTCGGCGATGCCGCCGAGCCGTTTGTAAAAGCGGATAGCCGCCTTGTTGGCATCATAGACCGTGAGGGCGACCGACGACGCCCCCTCGTCGATCAGCCGCGCCACCGCCCGGCGGATCAGCTTGCGGCCCGTGCCGGCCCCGCGCTGGCCGGGCATCACATGCAGGTTTTCGATAACCGCGTCATAGCCCGGCTCGCCGTCGCGTGCGACCGATATAAATCCACGAATGGTTCCACCCCGTATCGCGGCCAGCGTAAACCAGCCGTCCCGGGGATTCGACAGGGCCGCTTCCCAGTAGCGCCGCCGCTCGTCCATGACCTTATGGTCCAGGAAGCTGTCGGGCAGGATGCCGCGATAAACCTTGCGCCAGCTCTCGATATGGATCGCGGCGATCGCGGCGGCATCATCCGCGCCCGCCTCGGCTATCGTTTCCATATCCGTTTTCCCCTGCTTCGACATGCGGGCAACTTGTCTACCCGCCGCTATCGAGGCAAGGGAAAAATGCCGCCGCCGCACTTTCATCCTTCGTGGCGGGCAATGCATCCGCCCCCCTGAAACCCGCGGAAATCGCCTTTGCATGGGATTGATCCGCGATTCCATATACGGCGCCGATTTCCCGCCGCGAGAATATGGTCTAGGATCGCGCCCATGCCGAGCGATGTTCATCAATTTCTGCAGGTACTGCTGATCATTCTGGTCACGGCGCGCGTTTTTGCCGAACTGGCGGCGCGGATCGGTTTGATGTCGGTGATGGGGGAACTGCTTGCCGGCGTGGTGCTGGGGCCCAGTCTGCTGGGCTGGATCGAACCCTTCGACGCGATCCGCATGCTGGCCGAAATCGGCATCATCCTGCTGCTGTTCGAGGTTGGGCTGGAAACCGATTTGACGCGCCTGCGGCGTAGCGGGGGAAAGTCGCTGATCGTGGCGTTGGGCGGGCTGGTGTTCCCCTTCGGGCTGGGTTTCCTGTTGGGGCGCTACGTATTCGGCCTGTCGCCGCTTGTCGCGATGTTTATCGGCGGCACGCTGACAGCCACCAGCATCGGCATCACGGTACGTATCATGACCGACCTTGGGGTGCGCAACCGGCATGAGGGCCAGGTGGTGCTGGGCGCCGCCGTGCTGGATGATATCCTCGGCGTGGTGCTGCTGGCGTTGCTCTATGAATATGCGGTGCATGGCGGGGTGAACCTGGCGAATACGGGCAAGGTGCTGTTGTTCATAACGGTGTTTTTTGCGTTGGCCCCGGTGGCCGCGAAATTGATGGCGGTGGCGATCCGGCGGTTGGAAGACGAGACCATCATCCCGGGGCTGATCCCCACCATGATCGTATCCCTGGTTCTGTTCTTTGCCTGGGCGGCGCGGGAAATCGGCGCGCCGGAACTGCTTGGCGGGTTCGCCGCGGGCCTTGCGCTGTCACGGCGCTTTTTTCTGCCCTTCGGCGTCGCCATTCGCGCGGATCGCATCTTTGCGCAGCGTATCTCGACCCAGATGCACCCGATCATCCGGCTGTTTACGCCGATCTTCTTCGTCATGGTCGGGCTGTCGCTGAGCCTGCGCGAGATCGAATGGAGCTCTGGCTATATCTGGATATTTTCCGGGGCCATGTTTGTTGTCGCCGTGGCGGGCAAGTTCGTTGGCGCCCTGATGCTGCGCGAGAGTTGGCATTCGCGTATCGCCATCGGGGTGGCCATGGCGCCGCGTGGCGAGGTTGGGCTGGTTTTTGCCGAACTGGGGCGCCAGGCAGGTGTGTTCTCCAACGAGATCTATGCGGGCATGATCATCGTTATCGTGCTGACCACCCTGATACCGCCGATCCTGCTGAAATGGCTGCATGGCCGCTATCCCCACCGGATGCGCCAGCCCGAGGCGGGGCAGGGCTGATGATGTCGCGCGGCCAGCGGATAGCATTGTTATGGGGCCTTACCGCGCTGGCGGCGGCGGGAATGTTCCTGTTCGCGCCGGCGATCCCGCAGGACCCGGCCTATCATCGGCTCGCCGACGCGCGGGGTTGGCTGGGTATCCCGCGTTTTGGCGACGTGATGTCGAACCTGCCCTTCACGCTGGTCGGGCTCGCCGGGCTGGGGGCATTGTGGCGCGGGTGGTTTGGCGTGCCATCGATGGGCGAGGGCGACCCGGTGCCCTTCGCCTATTTCTTCGCCGGGGTCGCCCTGGTCGGTCCGGGCTCGGCCTGGTACCACCTCGATCCCAACAATGCGACGCTGTTCTGGGACCGGCTGCCGATGACCGTCGCCTTCATGGGGCTGGTCGCCGCGGTACTGTCGGACCGGGTGTCGCGGGGGTGGGTGGCCTGCCGGGGGTTGAACCTGCTGGTCCTGGGCGGCGCCGCCTCGGTGTTCTGGTGGGATTACGGCGAGATGCGCGGCGCCGGCGACTTGCGCGCCTACGCGCTGGTGCAATTCTGGCCGGTCGTGCTGATCCCGCTGGTACTGTACCTGTTCCCCGAGGGACGCCATGTGAGGGCGCGCTATCTGGTCATTGCGCTGGTCTTCTACGGGCTGGCCAAGCTGTTCGAACATTATGACCATGGTGTTTTCGAACTGACCGGCGGCGCCGTCAGCGGCCATTCAATCAAGCACCTGTTCGCCGCCGGCGCCCCGGCCGCGATCCTCGCCATGATGCGGCGCTGGCCGCGCGAGGTGGCGGTGTGAACGCAATCTACCGGAAAAGACGCGACACGGAATTTTTCCAGGTTGAAATATAATTGATAGGGGAGTATGTTAGGTTGAGCGCGCGATAAGGCAAGTTATTGCTGAAACAGCCTTTTCGAAGCGTGTAGGTGTACTCTCCTCATTTGGCGAGGCGTCAGAACGAAAGTAATTTCGTTTCTCGCGTGGGTCGTCACACGGATGCGCAGGCGATATGATTCGCTGGATAGGCTGAGGAAGAGGCCTGATGACTGCGACAGAGAAAATAATCCAGCTCAGGGCCGAGGTCGCCCGACTTTCTGGTGGCATCGATGGTAGCGGTGCAACGACTGAAAAAAACAAAAAACTCAAACAGGAACTTGATGACAAACTCGCGCAGCTTGGAGCGTCATTGAGACCCATGCATCCTGACGAGGAGGATGTGGAACTGGCAAGTTACTTCACGCTTATCGGGGCTGAAGGCCTCGAAGACGAAGAAGTCCTTGCCGCGTTGCGTGATCTCGGCGCGGTTTCGGCGGCGTATGTGAAACCGTCCGCGGAGCCAGCCTGACTGGAGAGTGCGCCTTCCAAGCCGCCGGATGGGCCGGCGGCCGTACCCATGGGAGGAGCTAAGATGCAAACAAAATCTTCTGGTGGTTCAGGTGGTGGTGCCGATAAGTCGTCGGCGAATGGTTCAAACCCGCATTCGGAACCCGAACTTATCATGGTGGCTAAAAGGGAGGTGGGTCTACGTGCTCGGGTGGCGGGGATGGAGTCCGTGACGGACGCCGACGTGAGCGATCTAGCCTCGGTTCTCTCGTCCGCCGGCGCAGTCTGCCGGCCGTTGTTCGGTGACAGTGAGGAGCGGGTTCTGGCGGAAATGGAGGCCGAAGTCACGGCCGCGACCGCGGATTCGGCGGCAGCCGCCGGAGAGGATTTGCCGGACCTGTCCCTCTTCTACCGAATTGATGCGCCCGAAGACCAGTTGAAGGCGCTGTGCGAGAAGCTTTGCGCGACCAGCGGGGTGGCTGGCGCCTATGTCAAGCCGCCGGCCTACCCGGCCGCGGAAGCGGCGGAAGCCGTCAAACCGAAGGCACCGGTAAAGGCGCCGCCGCGGATGGAGGACGAGATCAATGTGATGGCCGCGTTGGCGGACGAGGCGCTGCCGGCGACCGCCGATTTTACAGGGCAACAGGGTTACCTGAATGCGGCGCCCGGCGGTATTGACGCGCGTTATGCCTGGACGCTGGCCGGTGGGCGTGGCCTCGGCGTGCGGATATGTGATGTCGAAGGCGGCTGGAACTTTGCGCACGAAGATTTGCGTCAGAATCAGGGCGGCGTTGTTGGGATCAATTCAACGGATCCCGGCTGGGTTAATCATGGCACGGCGGTCGTCGGCGAGATCGGCGGGGACCTCAACAGTTTCGGTATTACGGGTATTTGTGCCGATGCCCACGTAAGGGGTGTGTCGATATTCGGCGGTGTCGGTTCCGCCGGCGCAATCCGCCGGGCGGCCAATCTGCTTCGGTCGGGTGACATTATCCTGATCGAACTGCATCGGCCGGGGCCCAATGCCACGGGTGCGGGCCAAAAGGGGTATATCCCGATGGAATGGTGGCCGGACGATTACGCCGCCATCCGCTATGCGGTTAATCGCGGGATTGTCGTGGTCGAAGCGGCGGGCAACGGCGGCGAGAATCTGGATGCCGCCATCTACGATACCCCGTCTGCCGGGTTCCCGGCTGACTGGAAAAATCCGTTCAGACGTGGACCGCGCGATTCGGGTGCGGTATTGGTGGGCGCGGGCGCGCCACCGTCCGGCAATTACGGCCCGGACAGATCCCGGCTGGGATTTTCGAACTATGGATCGGCCGTGGACGTCCAGGGTTGGGGCCGCGAAGTTGTCACCACCGGTTACGGGGATTTGCAAGGCGGGACTAACCCAAATCTGCATTACACGAAACGATTCAGCGGCACCTCCAGCGCCTCGCCGATCGTCGTGGGTGCCCTTGGCTGTGTACAGGGTATTCTGCGGGCGCGTCGCCGGCCGTTGTTAAGCCCCGCCCGCGCACGGGACCTGCTTCGTGCGACGGGGTCGCCGCAGCAGGACGGCCCTAACGGCCCACGAACGCAGCGTATCGGTCGCCGGCCAAATCTCCGCCAACTGATTCTGGCGGCGCTTAGGAACCGGGAATGGATAGGCGTGCAGTTCACGGGCTCCGTGCCTGGCAATTCGTCGCGAAGGTGGTTCACCCATAGCTGGCCGGCGCATTGGCACGTACACTGGAACGTCGTGCCGATTACTCCTCGCAGCGGTGGGCCGCAGATCGATTGGAATGTGGAGGTAACGCGGGCCTCGGATCGGCAGATCACCTATTGGGTCACTGTCAGGAACCTGACACCGGACGCCGCCAATATCGAGGCGCGTTACGCGGTCCTTGGCTGGTAGAAACGGGAGCAAAGACAATGAAAATCACGATAGAAGAAGATTCCCGGGATTTCGTGACGGTTACACGGGAAGAACATGCACAAGCCTCGGTAATGGTGGTACCGGAGGCCATCGATGGTGGTGGGCCACCGCAAGACCTCTTGCAGATGCTCGCTGGCGAGTCCGGCGAGGAGGAAGAGTTGGGCGGCGAGGGAGAGATATCTATCGATCCTGAAAACGCCGGCGCCGCGCCGGAATGGCTGGTCGAAATCATTCAGGGAACCCGGGCCAAGCCCGAGAATTCACCTGAAGATTAGGCCTGGCTGGTTTTGTCGGTGGGAAGGCACGAGTGGAATCGACAGCTCGCGCCTTCCCGCCAGCGTATCAATTTTGTTACGCACCGCAGCCTGCTTCGAAGATCAATTTCAGTTTTCCCGCTTCTATCGCGAAGACTGCGACGCCCTTGCCCTCGTAATAGCCGGTCTCGACGACAATCTCCATGACTCCGTCGCCGTTCAGGTCGAGGATGGCGGCGATGCGGTACCAAATATTCATGTCTTCGGGCTGCGGGGATACGTGTATCACGTCGGCTAGGCTTAGTGTCTCTACCTTGCCTTCCTTGAGTCGCCGCAGCAGGACGAAGGAATAATCACCCGCCGACGCGTCGGCAATGTTGCCATCCGGGGGCGCGATCCGGCGGTTGGCGGCCATCAACACTTCGTCCACGCCGTCGCCTTCAAGGTCAATGCGGATGATTTGCTCCAGCTCCGCGGCGGGAGTTTCCAAACCCTGTTTCCTTAGCCAGGCCGCAGCGGCGTCGCGATAGACGCGCCGGTCGGTATCCAGCCGCTTGGGAATCCGGACCAGGGCATTCCACGCGCCCGCTACCGATACCGTATTGAAGCCCTCCGGCGTCACCGTTTCCACCAGCATTGTTTCCGGGCAGGGATCGCCGGCGGATGTCGGGGCGGACCCTTCGCTTGCGCCATGTTGGTGAAGCAGGCTGTAATGGCGATAGCGCTCGCCCCCGCGCAGTCGCGGCGAGGTTTCTTCGGCGGTCAGCCATCTATCTTCGATCGCGGCGCCCAATAGGATGCCGCTGTCGCCATGAACAATGGGATGGATACTGGAATCCGCGGTGGCCGGAGCGGAGGGGGTGGATATGGCCAGCGCTAGCGCTAGTCCCGATAATGTCCTCATCGTCCTCTGCCTCCCGACGGTTTCGCGCGGATTATACCGCCATTCGGGTGCAGGACTCGTTAACGGGTGATCACCCGCCGAAGGCGCTGGCGATGCGGTAGGTTATG
>Ga0224496_10001692_pt1 | contig 13503 bp, 10 predicted proteins | sample SF_Jul11_sed_USG_2_FD_168127 | JGI IMG/M metagenome (GOLD analysis project Ga0224496, IMG submission 168127) | Sediment microbial communities from San Francisco Bay, California, United States - SF_Jul11_sed_USGS_8_1 | ecosystem: Environmental > Aquatic > Marine > Sediment | place: USA... | reverse complement strand
CGCCTCCAGTTTCTTGCGGTCTGTCGTCATGCTCATTATCCTCCTTTGCGAAGATTAAGGAATTATGAGCAGTTACACAATTTAATTTACAGACTCACTTTGCGCAGGACTCGCAATTAAAGGCGTCTTTTCCTGCAAGCACTCTTTCCAATGCTCTTTTCATTATATTAACATAATCGGCAAAATTTGGATCATCCAGAAGATCATCGAGATCTTCTATGCTATCCCCACTCCAACCATGCCTGGAAAGGCTGTCGTTTGACCAGTTCTGAAAACCCTTATGTGCAGGTGACAAGTTGTCCATAATCGTATGCATTGCCATTCCCAATGCTTTTGCAGCCGCAAAAGGATAGCTTACTCGATCTCTTGAATATTGCATAATGTTACGCTTTACAAATTCATTTGCGGCAATGCATGCAGCCCATTGACTGCTAAACGAGTTAGAATCCATTGCGTGCCAATTGGAGAATTGTTCCTGCGGCCCCATAAAATCTACTATATAGCCACCCATTTTCATCCCCCAAAGAATTGAATCATCAAAATCCATCAAATTTGCAAAATATCTAAGTAATTCGTCGTGTGCCGTTAAAGACCATAATCCCGACGGATCCCCCATCTGAATTGGATTATTCATCACATACCCATACAAGTTCATATCCCCACCAGAAAATCCAATAGGATCCTTGCTCGTCCAGCGGCCGGTGAAAGCATCATAATCCCGCGCGCCGAAGCGGGTCAACCTTGTGTGCTGATCATAAACCCCACTGGTCAAAGAACCAGCCACACAACCCCCACTACCACCGCCGTGGCGGAAAGGGCGCCCATCACCCCACGCCCGGCGCGGGCCGACAGCCTGGCCGTCACACTCCCCGCCGCCATGGAAAACAGGGTCATGGATATCACCGACCCAACGGCGAAAGCTCCCAGGTATATCGCAGACATGGCCGCGGTGGGCATGGCCAGCGCGGGGGAGACACCCAGAATGTGGGACCCGCCAGCCAGACCGCTTAGCATCCCAATCCCGAAGGCGGCATGGGTGTGCCCTTCATGGGCAGGTTCTTCAGAGACATGGGGCTGGCTCATACGACTTTCCGCCATATCTTCCAGGTGGTGGGCATGATGATGGACATGCCAGCCGTCGTCATGAGAATGGCCATGGAGATGCACCCGTCTGCCTGCGGTTTGACAGAGGCCCCACAAACCCACGCCTATCAATACCACCCCCACCATCCGCTCCGCCATGGAGGAGAATACCTCCGCATGGAACACTTCCCGTAGCGCCATCGCCACTAGCCCAATGACCACCGCTCCGGCGGCGTGCCCCAGACCCCAGGTTAGCCCCGTGCGACCGGAGGAGCGGCGATCCTGGGCAGAGAACACCGCCACCGCCACCAAATGATCAGGCCCCAGGAGGGTGTGGGCGATACCGGCCGCCAGTCCGGCCAAAGCGGCGGCTATGGCCATAACGTCTCCTTCAGTTCAATTTTCGTTAACTTTAATCTCCAGCAATCAGCAAAATTAAGCAACAACCAAATTGAAATCACCACAGATTCTCAAGCCAATGTTGGTTGGTGGCGGGCCTGGCGGCCCGGACCACCTTTAGCGACAGGGGCTTTTACACTACAAAGCATCACAACCTCCATCCCATTGTAGACTCCTACTATCAGCCAGGGATGGCGCATACACCCCCTCTGTGGATCAGATGAACAAATACGATATAGTCCTTTGTGGATGGGCAGCCAACAGCACGGCGCCTTTTTTGGGGGGGCGAAGGAGATACCTGAACCTGATAACCCGGAGAGCAAGGCGCTTTGAGTTTTCCCCACCCACTATTGCATTAATGAACAAAGGTTCCCATATTAAGTACTGAGGGTTGGAACGGTAAATCTGGAGGTGCTTTATATGCATACGATTCTGAAGGGGATGGACAGGGAACACTTGTATGAAAGTCTTCCATACATGGGTTTCATTTTCGGCATGGCGGTAATCGGTTCCATCTTCATGGTGGTGGCGATTCTTGGGCTTTTGACAACCCAATAGAACAACAGGTTCTGGATTCCGCCGGAAACGGCGGAACGGTGAGGCGCAGACTGAAAACGAGGAGAGTTGCGGGCTGAATGAAACCGGGCTAAGGAACGATCTGCCCAGAGAATAGGCCATGGCGGATTAGCCATTTCCGCATCTCTTCCCGAGCACGAAGTGTTATTAGCCTGCGCCTTTCTTTTTTTTTCACCTTCCCAGGACCCAGTGGGGGAAATAACGCAAAATTTATATTCGACGGCTGAAACCTCACACCCTCATTGCTGGCGCCTAGATGGGCCAGCAACGCCCCCATGGCCGTTTCAGGCCCCGGTGGATCGTGTGCCATTCCCAGAATATCCCATGCTGTGAACACGCCCACCATAAATCCGCAAGCCGCCGACTCCACATAACCCTCCACGCCTGTTATCTGGCCCGCCAGCCGCACGTTAGGCGCGCCAGTCAACCGCAACCTGGCGTCCAACGCCTTTGGAGAATTCACATATGTGTTGCGGTGCAGAGAGCCATGGCGCAGAAACCTGGCCTGCCCCAGCCCCGGAATCATCCGAAACACCCGCTCCTGCTCGGCGATCTTCAGCTTGGTCTGGAATCCAACCATGTTATAGGCGTACCCCTGCTCGTCTTCCTTGCGCAGCTGGATCACGGCGAAGGGCCGATCTCCCGTGGCCGGGTTGGTCAATCCCACCGGCTTTAGCGGTCCGAAGGCCAGCGTCTGCCGACCACGGCTGGCTATCTCCTCTACAGGCATGCATCCTTCGAAGTAATATTCCTTTTCGAAATCGCGGAACGCCCCCTTTTCCGCCGACAGCAGTTCATCGACCAGCTTTTCATATTCCAGGTCGCTCATGGGAAGGTTCAGGTAGTCCCCCTGGCCTCCGGGGCCATAGCGATCCTGAAAAAAGGCCACCGACATGTCAATGGAGTCCGCCTCCACGATGGGTGCGATGGCGTCATAGAAATAGAGGTTTTCTCCCCCCACCAGCCTGTTGATGGTTTTTTCCATCGCAGGGGAGGTCAGCGGCCCAGTGGCCACGATCACATGGTCATATCCATCTGGTATCGTGTCCAGGCCCCTCCGGATGACGTTGATATGCGGATGGCTTTCGATTTTTTCAGTGACCGCCTTGGCGAATTTGTCCCTGTCCACCGCCAGCGCCTTACCTGCGGGCAACCGGGTGGCATGGGCAACAGCCAGGATCAGAGACCCCGCCTCCGCCATGTCCTGCTTCAACCTGCCGGTGGGGGATTCCTCAGACTCCGATTTCAAGGAATTGGAACAGACAAGCTCCGCCAGCATATCGGTGCTGTGGGCGGGGGTTTTAGCGTCCGGGCGCATCTCGTAAAGATCCACCAGCGCCTGCTCATCCGCCAGTCGGGTTACCTGCCAAGCCGCCTCGCAGCCCGCCAGACCGCCGCCAATTACCGCAACCCGCGCCGTAGTCAGGCCGGGATCTCCTCGTCTACCACCTGTTTTTTAAAGCCGCACTCCTTCAGCGGGCAGGCCAGGAAGTTACCCGCCTTCAGCGCCTTTTTCACCAGGATCGGATGCCCACACTCAGGGCAGGGCTCTGCCACCGGCTCGGCCCACACGGTATAGTCGCAGTCAGGATACTTGTCGCAGCCGAAGAAGAACCTGCCGGCTCTGCTGCGCTTGCGCACCATATCCCCTCCACAATCCGGCTTGGGGCATTTCACCCCCAAAGGTATCTGGCGGGTGGTCTTGCACTCCGGGTAATCCACGCAGGCTATGTATCTGCCGAACCTCCCGGTCTTTATCACCATGGGTTTGCCGCACTTGTCACACTTAAAATCCGTGGGCTCATCCGGCGGGGCTTCAGGCTTCTCTTCCGGCACACCATCTTTGTCCAGCTTCATGGTATTTTTGCATTCCGGATAGCCTGTGCAGGCCACGAACTTGCCGAACCGGCCGAACTTTATCACCATAGGCTTGCCGCACTTTTCGCAGGTCATGTCGGTCTTTTCCGCCTCGGCCTTTACGTTGCGCATCTCCTTTTTGGCTTTTTCCAGGTCCGCCTTGAATGGGGTGTAGAAATCCTCCAGGGCGGTGGTCCACACCTTGCTCCCCTCCTCCACCCGATCCAGTTCCTCCTCCATCTTGGCGGTGAACTCCACGTTGACTATATCGGGGAAGTTTTCCACCAGCAGGTCACTCACCAGCACACCCATCTCCGTAGGCGCCAGCCGTCGCTCCTCCGTCTTGCAATACTCCCGTTCCTGGATCGTCTCCATTATCCCGGCGTAGGTGGATGGCCTCCCGATCCCTTTTTCCTCCATATCCCTGATCAGCATCGCTTCGGTATATCTGGCTGGTGGTTGGGTGAAGCTCTGCTTCTTCTCCACGCCGTCAAGTTTCAGGGCGTCTCCCACCGCCAGGTCCGCTGGCAGCAGTTTGTCTTTGTCGTCTTTTTCCCCGTTGGGGCTGGGGGTGTCCACGCTCTCTTCGTAAAGCTTCAGGAATCCGTCGAATTTCATGATCGACCCGGTGGCCCGCAGGGTGTACTCCCCCGCCTCCACATCCACGGTGGTGGTGTCCATCACGGCGGGGGTCATCTGGCTGGAGAGAAACCTTTTCCAGATAAGCTCGTAGAGGGCGAACTCCTCTTTGGACAGTTTGTCCTTCACCTTATCGGGGGTTCTCTCCACGGAGGTGGGGCGGATCGCCTCATGGGCGTCCTGGGCCGATTTCTTGGTCTTGTATTCATTCGGCTTATCGGGCAGGTACCCCTCGCCGAAATTCGTCTTGATATAGCCGCGGGCTTCCTCCACCGCCTCGCCGGAGACCCTGGTGGAGTCTGTCCTCATATAGGTGATAAGGCCCGCGGGCATGTCTTCACCCACGTCCATACCCTCATACAGCTTCTGGGCCACGCTCATGGTCTTGCGGGCATAGAAGCGCAACTTTCGGCTGGCCTCCTGTTGCAGACTGGAGGTGATGAATGGAGCGATAGGGTTTCGCTTCCTCTCCTTTTTCTCCACCTTGCGGATCACCAGCCCGGCGGCTTTTATTGCCGCTTCCACCTTATTCGCTTCCTCTCCGGAGCCTATCTTGAACTTGTTACCCTGGTGGTGAAAAGCCTTTGCTTCAAAAGTGGGGGGCGATTTGCCTTCAAGGGCGGCGGTGACGGTCCAGTACTCCTCCGGCACAAAAGCCAGGATCTCCTTCTCCCGCTCCACCACCAGCCGTAGCGCCACAGACTGCACCCTGCCTGCGGAAAGTCCCTTACGCACCTTGTCCCACAGCAATGGAGACAGGTTGTAGCCCATCAGCCTGTCCAGGATGCGGCGCGCCATCTGGGCGTTTACCCGGTCCTGGTCTATCTGGCCGCGATCCTCCATCGCCTTGAGCACCGCCTTTTTGGTGATTTCGTTGAACTGGACCCGAAAAAGCTCTTTCCCCTCGCCTATCTCCATGGCGATATGGCTGGCGATGGCCTCTCCTTCACGATCAGGGTCTGGCGCCAGGTAGATCACGTCCGCCTTTTTGGCCGCGTCGCGGATCGACTTTATAACCTTGTCCTTGCCCTTGATATTCACGAACTCAGGTTTGAAACCATTTTCCGTGTCCACGCCCAGCTTCGACTTGGGAAGATTTTTTATGTGCCCCACAGAGGCAACCACCTGGAAATCCTTTCCAAGGTACTTCTTCAAAGTCGTCGCTTTGGCAGGCGACTCGACAATAACAAGGGATTTTGGCATCGGGTATAACTCCAATTAGCTTCGCATGAACATCTTGCCGGCGGACTGTTTTACAACGCCTTTTATTTCAAGGGACAGGAGTATAGCAGATACCTTCCCTAATGGCAAACCGCATAAACCAGCCACTTCATCTATATGGGCCTCGCCGTTGTCGAGAATCCTGGCCACCGCATTCTCCTCATCGGTAAGCTCCATAATAGCTCTTTGGGCCACCAGGTCCAGCCCCATTTGCCTGTCCTTCACCCATCCGCGCGCGAAATCGGGCAGACTGTCGAATAGATCATCCACCTCCATGAACAGCCTGGCGTGGCCTCTCTGGATCAGCAGGTTGGCCCCAACGCTATTTTTGGAATTGACCGGGCCGGGCACAGCGAACACCTCTTTGCCCCCTTCCAGGGCGGCCGATGCGGTGATCAGCGCCCCGCTGCTCATCGGCGCCTCCACCACAATGGTACCCAGGGTCAACCCAGCCACCACCCGGTTGCGAATGGGGAAAGTGGTCTTCCCCGGCGGCGCCGTCAGGCCAAACTGGCTCACCACGGCCCCATTCTGGGCGATCTTCATTTTCAGGTTGTAGTGATCCGCCGGGTAGTTGATATTCAGCCCGCAGCCGAGCACCGCCACTGTCCTCCCCCCTGCCCGCAACGCCGCTTTATGGGCCGCCACATCCACTCCCATGGCAAAACCGGAGACCACGCATATTCCCGCTTTGGCAAGTCCCTCGGCGATCTTCTGGGCCATGTGGCGCCCATATGCGGTGGGGACGCGGGTGCCGACGATGGCAAAAGAGAGCCTATCCTCTTTTCTCCATTCCCCCTTGATATACAGGACCGGCGGCGCGGCGTGAATATCTGTCAGAGGAGCGGGATAATCATAATCCCCCAGGAAAAGTATCTTCGCCTCCAGTTTCTGGGCCAGGGCCATCTCCTCCTCCGCCAGCTTCACCGGATCGCAGGTTTTGATAACGTCCACCATGGCCGCGGGCGCTTCCCGCACGGAGAATAGCTGGTCCCTGCCGGTTTCGAACACGGCCCTGGCCGAGCCGAACCTGGCCACCAGCGCATGGTATGTGGCAGGGTGCATGTATGGCAGGCTGTTCAATGCCACGGCGAAAAGTTTCCCCTCGTCCATTGCCGCCTCAAGCCACCGGAGGGATGGAAAAGAACTGGTCGAAAACCTCCCGTACCTGCGCCATTACCTCCTTTAGGTAGTCCAAAAACTTCTCCGGTCCCGCTTCGGTTTCCACTGACCGGGAGAGCCTTTTTATCAGCGCCGAGTCCCATTCCGGGATGGCGTGCAGCGCCTGCTCCCGATTCATCCGAACGGTATCCTCCACAGCCCTCAGCAAGTCATACCCCCGGATGAGGGTGTGAGACATCTGGGCGTCTAGCCATTTGCGACGCTTGGCCTCCCGCAAAAGGGTAACGGTGAAAGGCTCCAGAGTCTCCTGGCGGAACCGTTTGTCTATCCGCAACCACTGGCAGATAAACTCCACATCAACCAGCCCTCCCTGGCCGAACTTTATATCCACCACGCCCCGTTTCACCTTTTCCTTGGTCATCTTGTCCCGCATCATCACGATCTGCCCCACATCCTGGGGGGAGGGGGATTCCACGAACTCCAGCAGCATGCCGTCCACCCGCCCACGCAGCTTTATATCTCCCGCCAGGGTTCTGGCGCCAACAAGGGCCAGCCTCTCCCACGCCCCGGCCCTGCCGCCGTAATAATCCTGCGCCGCCGCCAGGCTCACCACCAAAGGAGCCGACTCCCCCTCCGGCCTCAATCGCATGTCCACCTGATAACCATACCCGTAAGAGGTCAGCTCTCCGCAAAGCTTGATTATCTTCTGTATCAGCATGCCCACCCATTCGCGGGAGGTCTCCCTCTCCGCGGGGGCGTTGGTATGGTCGAAAAAGGCTATCAGATCCATGTCCGAACCGAAGTTCATTTCGCGTCGTCCCATCTTTCCCGCCGCCACCAGGGCCCACTGGGCGCCTTGGGGCCGGGGAGGCAGATGTTCCAGGGCTATCCGTATCACCACTGCCAGGTATTCCTCGGCCAGCCATGTGAGCCCCTTCATCAGTTCTTCACGCTCGGCCAGACCCAATATCCGGCGCAGTCCCAGTCGCAGATTTTCCGCCATCTTGAAAGAATTGAACATGGCAAGCCTGGTCCCGGCAGTGGTCACCCGCATGATCCTGGAAAACTCCGTATGGTAAAGAGCCGCCGCGGCGGGCAATCCCACCGGGTCCGCGGCCAGGAGCCTTTCTATGATATCCGGCTGGCGTATGAGAGAGGCGGTCAGGCTCTCCGACGATGAAAATACGCTGGAGAGAAGCTCTATCACTGGTCTGTGGCTGTCCAGTAGGCCATACAGCTGATCCCGCCCCTTTTTGGCTTCCACGTAGTTGGAGAATCCCAGGATGACTTGGTCCGGCCAGGCGCTGGCGGCGGCCTTGGTCACAAGCTCCGGGCCGAACCTGTCAAAGGCGCGCTGGCTTTTTTCTGATGGGTGGGAAAACGCCGGCCCATCGCGTAACAGCAAAAGCGCCCTGGCCGAGGCCACGGGATGGTCGAACCTCAACGAATCCAGCCAGTGGGCGATGGCGCTCTCATCCTCCAGTGGCGCGGGGAACCTCTCCGCCTCGCTCTCCTTCTCCAGGGTGAAGAGGTCGAATATCTCCCGCACCCGTTTTCTCCTCCTGGCCGTCTGCATCATCATATTCTCCCCGGCGTCCTCCCCCGCAAAGCCCATCAGCCGGGCCAAAGCAGTCCGCTTATCCGGATCGGCGGGGATAATGTGGGTCTGAAGGTTCCTGTCATACTGGATCCGGTTTTCCATTCTGCGTAAAAATATGTAGTTATCCCGCAAATCGGCGTGGTGGGGCAGGGAGACAAGCCCCATGGCCTGGCACGCGTCCAGAGCCTTGAGCGTGGCGCGAGCCCGCAAAGTCTTGTTCCTGCCGCCGTACAGAAGCTGTAGAGCCTGGATGGTGAACTCGATCTCCCGGATACCACCACGGCCAAGCTTTATGTCATCCGCCGGGCTTTTGGCTGATTTGCGGGTGGCCAGGCTGCGGTCGATTTTGTTCTTGATATCGGCGATCTCCTTCAGCGCCGTCTCGTCCATGTATTTGCGATAGATAAAGGGCTGGAGCCTTTTCATTATTTCTTCAGTCACCGCCAGGTCGCCCCCGCAGTGGCGCCCCTTTATCAGCGCCTGACGCTCCCACTGCCGTCCGTAGGATTCGTAATATGTCTCCATGGCGCCGATGGAGTTGGTAATCTCGCCCGATGGACCTTCCGGCCGCAGATCCAGGTCCATGCGGAACACGAATCCATCCTCCGTCACGTCGTTTAAAAGTTTCGTGGTGGATTGCGCCACCTGGGTGAAAAACTCGTGGAGGTGGATTTTCTTCGGACCGGAGGTCATTCCCCTGTCGGAGGTATGGACGTAAATCACATCCACGTCCGACGATATGTTCAGTTCCCCGCCCCCCAGCTTGCCCATGCCTATCACTGCGAATCCCGCCGGTTTCGGCTCGGGGTCGTCCCGCCCGGTGTAGACCGGATCGCCATAACGTTTTTTCGCTTCCTCCACCGCCCAAGTGGCGGCGGCATGGATGGCCGTATCCGCCACCTGGGTCCATTCATGCAGCGCCTCTTCCAGCGTCGCCGCGCCGGATAGCTCCCTGGCGCATATGCGTGCCAGTTCCCTGTGCTTGAAATAGCGCAACGCCTTGGGCGCCAGATGGAGAGCCATCAGCCCGGCCAGGTTCTCTTCCATCTGCTTCCGGCTCCGAGACATGTCCAGGATACCCTCCCCCAGCAGCCAATCCAGCTCGCCATGACGGGAAGCAAGCCAGTTGACCAAGTATTCGGATCCGGCCAGCATCCCGTGCAGCAGGGCCATCCGGTCCATCCTTTCCGCGGCGCCGGGATGGACTTCCAGCAGATTTTTCAGGCGATGTTTGACGATCCCCGGGTCGGCGGAGATGGCGGCGATATCGTCGATGTTCATCCGAACAACCTCTTCATGGGGCCGCCGGCCCCGCCCCCAGGCAGGGCGCCGAAGACAGATCGCCACATTTCCGCTCCCTCCATGCAAAGGTACATTGGCGCGCCGGGCAAGCTTCCTGCAACGCATTCTTCACCGTATCGAAAAGACTTCGCCGAATCGGCTTTGCGTATCGCAGCTTGTTGTCCGGGCAGAGGACGAACTCCCCCCTCAATATGCCCTCCGGACCGAACCTGCGGCGGATCACATCCTTCATGGAAGGATGAAACCGTAATGCGCCCAGGCTGATCCATTGCACCCGGCCCGGCTCCACTGCGTCAGCAAGCATGGCGGCTGTCTGGCGGTATCCCTCTTCCCAGCCGGCGTGGATAACCAGAGGGTCGAAATGAAACGCCACTTTCCACCCGGCGGAGACCACCCGGGAGGCCGCCTTGATTCTCCGCTCTATCGATGAGGCGCCGATCTCTTCTTTCCCCAAAGCAGGCGCGTTCAGCGACCAGGCGATCACCACGTTGTCCACCGGTTCTGTTTCGAGTATGTTTTCTATATTGGCGGTCTTGGTTTTCAGCTCCAGCTGAACCCTGGGCCGCGAGCGGATCATGGCTATAAGCATGGAGGAGAGCCCCAGCTCATGGTCGAACATCAGCGAGTCGGAAAGCTCCCCCGTCCCCAGGCGAATGGGGCCATCCGTGGCGGAAAGCTCCGCGTCCAGTTCCCGTTCCAGGTCATCCATGTTCACCGCCAGCCGGATCCGCCGGTCCGTAAGGTATCCCTGCAGGACACAGTAGGAGCAATCCATGGCGCATCCCTCCACCAGGTCCATCACCCAGTAATTGCAGCAGACCAGCCCCATGGTTCCTGGGCATTTGCGGATGAACCGTCCCCGGTTCGGCGCCAGGAACAGCGTCCGTTTCCCCTGGGCCACGGGATCTGCGGCCATGGCCAGCCCGTCTTCGTCCTTCATATTGGTTCCCGGTGAGATGGGCTCCACCACTTCGGCGCCGGGCCATGCGGCGATGGCGCGCTGGAGCAATGGGGAGGTCCTGGCCTCTTTTGTCATGACAATCCTGTCAATGGAGTATCCGTTCATGAGGGGTAATGTACATGAAAACGGGGGGCCGCGCCACTGGTGGCCGCGCCACAAGTGGAAGGGAGATGTGAGGAGTAAAAATGAGATTACTCGCTACCCAGAGTCGTCAAATCCATTTGAACAGTTTTTCCAGCCTCTCACGGTCCACCTTCCACAGGGCTGCGATGGCGGCGACCAATGAATCTACCCGGTCCGCCAGGATGGTAACCTCCAGATGCCGTCCCTCGAAGTTTTTTGGCGGGCGAATCCTCACTTGTGCCGGGAGGAGAAGAGCGGCCAACGCATCGCCGAAATCGCGCTCCATACCGGCAAGAACTGGTTTGCCCTTCTTTATCAGGGTGTGGAATATATGGTCCGCCCGGCGGGTGGCGTCCCAATCTTGCGGTGTGGCCTTTTCCATCTCGTCGATCACTTCCGCCGCGCCGAGTCCCTGGTTCACGCGGATATCCAGCAGCGCCTCAAGTATCCGCGCACACCGGTTCAGACCCATCCTCTGATTTGTGAGCCATCCCGCGGCCAGCTCGCGCTCCTCCGCGACGAACTGGGCCAACAGAGCCGCTTGCTTGGCGCCCATACCGGAGCTTGCGATAAGCGCCTGGGTCTGAGGGCCATATTCAGCCACCCGGGAGATGGTGTCGTGAACAACCATGGAGCGTTCCAGCCCCATCACCGGAAAGAGAGTGTCTATCACTTCTTCGTGAGTTCTTCGGAAACTGGCGTGGGCCGAGCGCATCAGTATCGCCTTCTCCACCAGGTTCAAACCGCGGGTGTGGTTATTTTCCTCCCCCTGCAGAAGTAGTAGCGTATATTCATCGGCGCCCTCAAGTATCAGGGCCGGTATCTTTTCCAATCCTGCCTTGGCCGCGGCCCTATATCTCCTGAAACCGCCTACAAGTTTAAATCCCTCTTCCGAGGGAATCAGCCAGACCGGGTTTATGATCCCGCTTCGGGCCACGGAGGCCTCGAGCGCGGGAATATCGTGGGGGAAGGAGCAGTGGAACCGGGGATCGGGGGTGATGTCAGCCAGCATAACGAGGCGGGCCCCGATGGCCCCGGCCATAGGGTTCATGCCGAACGTCTTAAGGTGTATCCCATTCTATCCATGATATGACTCATGGGAGTGTTTCCTTGCAGGGCGAATGCCCTCATCCGCCTCATCTGGGAAGCAGGCGCCACGCTCTTGTCCGCTCCGGCGCCGATGCCGCTTAGCCCCATCATGTCCATCATGCGGGTGAGGATAGAGTCCCCCATCCCCATTGCCTTGGCCACCGCCGCCTGCCCGGCGGGGCCGGCGCACTCCAGGGAAACGTATGTGGTGACCATTATCTCCCTATCCTCGCAGTACAGGTATGGGATGATGGCCTCTATCGCCTGCTTGTCGCCTATGGAAGATAACATCTTTATAAGCTCCAGCAGCAGGGGCTGGTCCGCCGTGGGGAGCCTGGGGATGACTATCCTGGCGAAGGAGCTTCTGTATAAGCGGAAAATGGCCCTGGCGGACTTGATCTTTTCCGCCTCATGCTCGGAGAGGTCCAGCTTGCGGATAAGTATGTTGAGAGTGGCCCAATACCCTTGTCTTGCGTAGGCGTCGCTGACGCTTTCCCTTTTTTTGGCGCCGCCGATGATCAGTGTCAGGATACGTTCCCTGGATCGTACCAACAGCCGACTTAGCCAGCTTTGGCGTTTTTCGGTTCTTTCGTTCCTTATCTCATCCAGTATGATGTTGTAGGCCTGGACAATGGAGTGAAACTTGGCCACATCGGCATGACCGGACTGGTTGTCCGGGTGATAAAGGCTTGCTGCTTTGCGGTATGAACTCTTAATTTCGGCTATACTAGAGTTTCTGTCGACGTTGAGCATAATATACGCCTGTTCAAGTGTGAGTTTGTTACGAGAAACCATATGCTGTTAAATACACCCAATAAGACCACAGTTATATGTAAATTTACACTAATTAGAACAAACTGTCAAGCAAATTGCTGGTTTATTAACAGATAGTGTCAAGAAATGCCTTTATGTTATTGATATGCAACCGTTAATATTGATAGATAGAGTTTCTTTTGTCTACCCACCAGCGAAAGGACACCCAGCCAGGCAGGTGCTGAACGATTTCTCCATGGAGATCAACAGAAGCGAGGTGGTATTGATTTCAGGCAAATCAGGCGCCGGGAAGACTACACTGTTGCGGATATTGGCATGGATGGAGTCGCCAACCGCGGGATCAATGTTCCTTGAAGGGAAGGCATACCAGGAGTACTCTCCCCCCACCTTGCGAAAGAGCGCCCTGCTTGTCCCCCAGATTCCGGTGATGTTCGAGGGGGACGTCCGCCGCAACATGCTGATGGGAGTGTGCGAGGGGCCATCGGACAAGGAGCTTTGCTGGTGGTTGGAAAGGTTGGGGCTGGCGCCTGAGCTTTTGGGTAAATCGGCTACTGCCCTTTCCATGGGGCAGAAGCAGAGGGTGGCGCTGATTCGCGGGCTGCTGGTCAGGCCAAAGCTGGCCCTGCTGGACGAGCCTGCCTCCGGGTTGGATCTGGAGTCGGCGGAGCTGATGCGCGGGCTGATCGCTGAGCTGGTGGAAAACGACAGGATGGCGGTGGTTCTGACCAGCCACCAGAAGCTGTTCCACGAAGCCCTG
>Ga0224496_10001690_pt1 | contig 13511 bp, 11 predicted proteins | sample SF_Jul11_sed_USG_2_FD_168127 | JGI IMG/M metagenome (GOLD analysis project Ga0224496, IMG submission 168127) | Sediment microbial communities from San Francisco Bay, California, United States - SF_Jul11_sed_USGS_8_1 | ecosystem: Environmental > Aquatic > Marine > Sediment | place: USA... | reverse complement strand
CGATGCCAATGTCGAAGGTAACTCCATGGCCGCCCGCATGGGCAGCCTCGTGGATGAGAACACGAAATCGGCCCGCGAAGGCGCTATCACCGCCGTTGACAGCCACACCGTCAAACTGGTGCTTCCGGCTCCGGATATCACCATCATCGTCGGTATGGCCGACTATCCCGCTGCGGTAATGCATTCGTCTTATGACAATGGCGACCCACGCGCCAACCCGATCGGCACCGGTGCCTGGATGCCGGAAACCAACGAAGTCGGCGTCAAGCAGGTGCTGGTCCGCAACCCGGATCACACATGGTGGGGCACCGAAGTTTACGGCGGCCCATACCTTGACCGGATCGAGTTCATCGATCTTGGCACCGACCCGTCATCGTTGGTGGCAGCGGCTGAATCCGAAGAAATCGATGTCACCTATCGGACCGATGGTGAGTTCGTCGAAATCTTCGACGGCCTTGGCTGGGAAAAATCCGAAGCGGTAACGGCGGCAACGCTCTGCGTTCGCTTCAACCAGGACTCCGATCTTTACAAGGACGTCCGCGTGCGGACCGGCTTCCAGAAGATGGTCGATAACTCGGTGGTGCTTGATCTTGGCTATGCCGGGCTTGGCGCGCCTGCCGAAAACCACCATGTCTGCCCGATCCATCCGGAATACGCCGAATTGCCGCCGCTGACGGTCGATGCGGCTGCCGGTAAGGCAATGGTAGACGAAGCAGGTCTGGGCGATGCAGAGTTCGAACTGATCTCGATCGACGACGCCTGGCAGGCAGCAAGCTGTGATGCGGTTGCAGCACAGATCCGCGATGCTGGCATCAACATCAAGCGGACGATCCTGCCCGGTTCTACCTTCTGGAACGACTGGCTGAAATATCCGTTCTCGGCAACCGAATGGAACATGCGCCCGCTTGGCGTGCAGGTTCTGGCGCTGGCCTACAAGGGCGGTGTGGCCTGGAACGAAACGGCGTTCAACAATGCCGAGTTTGATGCGCTGCTGGCCGAAGCCATGTCCATCGCCGACGCGGATGCACGCCGCGAAGTCATGGCCAAGATCGAAGCCGTCATGCAAAATGAAGGCGTGGTTATCCAGCCCTATTGGCGGAACGTTTACCGCCATTACCGTGCGGGCGTGAAAGGGACGGAAATGCACCCGACCTTTGAGATGCATCACTACAAGTGGTGGATCGAGGCCTAATTCTAAAGCAGATTTGGGGGGCGCATTGCAGTTGCGCCCCCCACTTCACATCTGCCGGGAAAGTGTTTCGGGTCTGGGGCAAATCGTAAATTCTGCCAATGCTGTATATGCAATGGCATCCCAAACCTCGAACTAACCCTGAAACGCTTTTTCTGGTGCCTGCGGTCCGCCCATAGTTTCGGGCAGGAAGGGTTGTGACATGCTGAATTTCCTTTTACGGCGCATATTCACGATGATTCTGACGGCCTTGTGCCTGACCTTCATCGTGTTTTATCTGACTAATCTGCCGCCAAACCTTGAAAAAGTCGCCAAGTCCGAGGCTGGGTCGCGCATCAGCGATGAAGAGGTCGCAAGCTGGCTGGACAAGAACGGCTATGCTCAGCCAGTTCTGGTGAGATATGGCGAATGGTTGGGTGTCATGCCCGGCTGGACAAATACCGCAGATAGCGGCGAGGTGTCCGGGCGCTGTATTGCCAAGGGCGAAGACCCGGCAACCGCATCGCGGTTCTGCGGCGTCTTGCAAGGGTATTGGGGCTTTTCAACGGTGTTCAAGGAAGATGTCGCCGGAATCATCGGCACGCGGCTTGGGCTGACAGGAATATTGATGTTCTGGGTCATGGTCCTGATGGTGCCCTCGGCACTTATCATCGGCGTTTTGGCCGGGATGCGCGAAGGCACCAAACTGGACCGCAGTCTTTCCACCTTTTCCATCGCCACGACTGCGACGCCGGAATACGTTTCGGGCGTCATTCTGATCGTTGTATTCTCATCCTCTCTCGTGGGGCTCAAATGGTTCAAGGGCACTGCTACCAGCGCCATGGACAGCATAACGTTTGAGAACTTCTTTCTGCCGGTCCTGACCATTGCGCTTTACGGCATCGGCTACATCGCCCGAATGACCCGCGCCTCGATGACCGAGGTTATGACCGCCCAATACATCCGCACCGCCCGCCTGAAAGGCGTCAGCTTCAAGAACGTGGTCATGAAACACGCGCTCAGGAACGCCCTGATCGCCCCCTTCACCGTCATCATGCTGCAATTCCCGTGGCTTTTGAACGGCGTGGTCATCGTCGAGACGCTCTTCAACTACAAGGGTTTCGGATGGACGCTGGTCTCGGCTGCCGGCAATAACGACATCCAGCTATTGCTGGGCTGTTCGGTTGTTGCCGTGGTCGTGGTTCTCGTGACGCAGCTCATCTCCGATGTGGGCTATGTCTTCCTCAACCCAAGAATCAGGATTAGCTGACATGCAAGAACATGGTTGGGGCACTATCATCGCGACTTTCTTCACCCAGTTCTGGCCCGTCTGGCTGGCACTGATCATCACCTACGCGCTGTCGATCACTTATAAACGACGCCTGGGGCTTTATGGAAAACTTTTCGATTCCACCATCGGCATGATCGGCTTTGGCATTGTCATGTTCTGGGTCTTTACCGCGCTGTTCGCGGATATGATCGTCACACATGACACGCTAAGCCAGATCAGCCAGCTGAAGAACAAGCTGCCGGGCACCATCGCGCCGGACGGCAGCAGCTGGTACATTCTGGGGGGTGATCACCTTGGCCGTGATGTGTTCAGCCGCATGGTGCTGGGCAGCCGCGTGGTGATCCAGATCGCACCCTTGGCCACAGTATTCGCCTTCATGGTCGGAATTACTCTGGGCCTGCCTGCAGGATATTACGGCGGCAAGCTCGACACATTCCTGTCGTTCCTTGCCAACCTGATCCTCGCCTTCCCGGTCATCTTGCTGTTCTATCTGCTGGTGACACCGGAAATGGTGAAAACCGGATTGCCGCAATATATGGCGGTTGTGCTTTTCCTTTTCCCGCTGATCTTCCTGACGGTGCTGCTGAATTCGCGGTATTATGTCCGGCCAAACCTGCGCAACATTCTGATTGCCGGGGTCGTGCTGATCGGTGGCTGGGCCTATCTGGCGCTGGTTTCCGAACCGGGTACCCGCGTCGCATTGCTGCCCAAGGCGATGGATTTCATTGCCCTGCCCGGCAATATCCTGATCGTGTTCGTGTCGGTCGTGTTCGTTAACGCCCCCACCGTCTATCGTATCATCCGGGGCATCGTTCTTGACATCAAGACACGCGATTATGTCGCTGCCGCCCAGACACGTGGCGAAGGGCCGTGGTACATCATGCTGTGGGAAATCCTGCCCAACGCCCGCGGTCCGCTGATCGTCGATTTCTGCCTGCGCATCGGCTATACCACGATCCTGCTCGGCACTTTGGGCTTCTTCGGTCTTGGCCTTAGCCCCGAAAGCCCCGATTGGGGGTCGACCATCAATGCCGGCCGCAAACTGATGAGCATCGCACCACACCCGGCAATCGTACCGGCGCTGGCGCTGATGAGCCTTGTTCTGGGGCTCAACCTTCTCGCAGATGGTCTGCGTGAAGAAAGTCTGAGGGATTGAGGGGAACGCTATGACCAAATGGGATTATGACGGCCCGATTCTGGAGATTGAAAACCTCTCTATCTCTTTCTTCACCCGCCTGCGGGAAATCCCCGCTGTCATGGACTTTTCCTGCGTCGTGCAACCCGGTGAGGCAATGGGCCTTGTCGGCGAAAGCGGTTGCGGCAAATCCACCGTGGCGCTGGCGGTCATGCGCGACCTTGGCAAGAATGGCCGCATTACTGGCGGCACCATCAAGTTCAAGGGCCGCGACCTGACGACGATGAGCGAAGAGGAACTGCGCGACATTCGCGGCTCGGAAATCGCCATGATCTACCAAGAACCCATGGCCTCGCTCAATCCGGCAATGAAGATCGGCAAGCAGCTGATGGAAGTGCCGATGATCCACGAAGGCGTCTCGGCTGAAGAGGCGCATAAGCGCGCGCTGGAAGTGGTGGCCGACGTGCGCCTGCCCGACCCCGCGCGCATCCTCAACTCCTTCCCGCACCAGCTCTCGGGCGGCCAGCAGCAGCGTATCGTCATCGCTATGGCGCTGATGTCGAAGCCAGCTCTTCTCATCCTCGACGAACCCACGACCGCGCTCGACGTGACGGTCGAGGCCGCCGTCGTCGATCTCGTCAAGGATCTGGGCGAGAAATACGGCACATCCATGCTTTTCATCAGCCACAATCTTGGCCTCGTCCTCGATACTTGCAACCGGCTTTGCGTGATGTATTCGGGCGAGGCGGTCGAAACCGGCTCGATCAAAGATGTGTTCGATAAGATGCAGCATCCCTATACGCAGGCATTGTTCCGGTCGATCCCCCTGCCCGGTGCCGACAAGAATTCGCGCCCGCTGGTGGCTATTCCTGGGAACTTCCCCCTGCCACATGAACGCCCGCAGGGCTGCAACTTTGGCCCGCGCTGCGATTACTTCAAGGATGGCCTGTGCAATCAGGGCGATATCCGCATGCATGACATTCCTGGCAACGACCGCCACGGTTCGCGCTGCCTCCGGGTGAACGAGATTGACTGGAACGCGCCATTGGTCGCCGCTGTAAAGGCGGAAAAGACCCCGATCGGCAAGGTCGTGCTGAAAATGGACGATCTGCGCAAGTATTATGAGGTCAGCGCCAACAAGCTTTTTGGCGGCGGCGATACCAAGGTCGTCAAGGCCAATGAAACGCTCAGCTTTGAGGCGCATGAGGGTGAAACCCTTGCCATCGTTGGCGAAAGCGGCTGCGGGAAATCCACCTTTGCCAAAGTCCTGATGGGGCTAGAAACGGCCACGTCGGGCACCATCATGCTTTACGGGCAGGATATTCAGGACACACCCATCGAAAACCGGACGACCGAGACGGTTTCAGGTGTTCAGATGGTTTTCCAGAACCCGTTTGACACGCTCAACCCCTCAATGACCGTTGGACGCCAGATCATTCGCGCGCTGGAGATCTTTGGCGAAGGCAATAGCGAAGAAGACCGACGCAACCGGATGCTCGAACTGCTCGACCTGGTGAAATTGCCGCGCGAATTTGCCGACCGGATGCCGCGCCAGCTTTCAGGCGGACAAAAACAGCGTGTGGGTATTGCACGGGCCTTTTCGGGCGGCGCCAAGATCGTCGTGGCGGATGAACCCGTTTCGGCGCTGGATGTGTCGGTGCAAGCGGCAGTGACCGATCTTTTGATGGAAATCCAGCGCAAGAACCGCACCACGCTGCTGTTCATCAGTCATGACCTGTCGATCGTGCGCTATCTCAGCGACCGGGTGATGGTGATGTATCTGGGGCATGTCGTCGAACTCGGGACAACTGATCAGGTATTCTCGCCGCCCTACCACCCCTATACCGAGGCGCTTCTATCAGCGGTGCCCATCGCCGACACCAAGGTGAAGAAAAAGCGTATCGTTCTGGAAGGCGATATTCCTTCCGCAATGAATCCGCCGCCGGGCTGCCCGTTCCAGACGCGCTGCCGCTGGAAATCAAAAGTACCAGGTGGGCTTTGCGATACGGAAATGCCCCCCGTGCGGACGTTGAAAGATGGCCATCAGATCAAATGCCACCTGTCGGATGCTGAGCTTGGCGGGATGGAACCGGTCATCACCATCGCGGCGGAGTAACTTTAGACCCGTGCCAATAGCGGATGGCGCGCCAGAGGCGCCATCCGGTTTCCATCGGTTGCCTTGACCGCTTCAATTACGCTGTCAGCATCTTTTTGGAAGCCAATGCCATCGGTGGCTTCACTATAGCTAGTTTCGAAACAGACTTGTTCAAACTCTGACACTTGAAGGTTTCAGCTAAAACCGAAAGGCTTCTGGAACATGGTTAAGCCGTTGGAAACCATCCTCATGCCTAGATGCGTCATGACCCAGAATCATCCACCCGCAACCCGACGGTCCTTCGCTGGCCAGGTCGTACCCGGTTCCGGTACGACGCTTAACGCCGCCGTAATGGTGGCGATGGGCCTCAGCTCTGGCGGACTGTTGATTCTGGCGGGTTTCTGCCTTGCCGTCAGCCTCGACGGTGCGTTCTGACCGAATTCCAGCGCCCTTTGCGGTAGCACGGTCCCAGAAGCCGTCTAAAGACGACTTTATCGCAGCCGGGCCTTGAAGGCTTTGGCCAAAGCATCCTATCACCCGGATGACCAATCCCGCACGATCCCGTTGCTGGCCCCCTGACAAGTGAGCGACCCCATGTCCCGAAACCCGTCTATTGTGGCAGATGTTGGCGGTACCAACACGCGGGTTGCTATCGCCGGGGGCGCGCGGATCGACCGGGCCAGCATTCGCCGTTATGCCAATGCCGACTATTCCGGGCTCGACGCGGTTCTGGCGGCCTATCTTGCCGAGGCGGGTGCCCCCGACAATTGCGCTGGCGCCTGTGTGGCAGTCGCCGGGCCGGTCCATAACGGGGTCGCGGCCATGACCAACCTGGACTGGACCATAGACCGCACCAGCGTCACCCGTGCCACAGGGGCGGTTCATGTGGCGGTCCTGAACGATTTGCAGGCGCAGGGGCACGGTCTGGGCCATCTGGCTGAGGCAAGCCTGCGCACGGTTATTTCACCTGCCTCTACCCCGCCCAAAGGTGCGGCGCAGCTGGTGATTGGCGTTGGTACCGGCTTCAACGCGGCACCGGTACATGACACGCCCGCAGGCCGGTTAGTCGTAGCCTCCGAATGCGGGCATGTCAGCCTGCCGGTGCGCAGTAGCACAGACCTGCAACTGGCCCAGGCCGTTGAAAAGCTGCACGGGTTCGCCGGGGTGGAAGACATCTTGTCAGGCCGGGGGCTGGAACAGCTTCACGGCTGGCTGGCAGCGGAAATCGGACACCAGATTGACCGCAAGGCCGCCGAAATCATGGCCGCGATCGCAGCAGGTGACGACGAGGTGGCCACCAAGACCGGGCAAACCTTCGTGCGCCTGCTGGGTGCGGTAACAGGCGATCTGGCGCTGATCCACCTGCCCTTCGGCGGCATCTATCTGATCGGCGGCGTTGCGCGGGCCTTTACACCCTACCTCGCCTCCTTCGGCTTTGCCGATGCCTTCCGCGACAAGGGCCGGTTTTCCGGTTTCATGCGGGATTTCCCGGTCTATGTGATCGAAGATGACTATGCGGCTTTGGCTGGTTGCGCGGTCTACTTGCAAAACCAGATCAGCGGGCATTCGTCAGTGTCTTGATGAAACTCGAAAAGAGTTCGCCCTGCGAACTTATGCGCAGCTTGCCATAGATGTTTCGGCGGTGGATGCGCACAGTTCCCGGTGAAATGCCGAATATCCGCCCGATCGCCTCGGCCGAATGGCCTTTCAACGTGTATTCCGCCATTTCCCGTTCCCGCGGTGTCAACAGATCGCCACCAAAGGTCTGAAACGAATCCTCGATCCGATTTCGCAAACGGCGCTCTTCCTTCGAGATTTCCGATCCGGAAAACCGCTGCGCAAGGTCATTCCAATGCTTTCTGATGCAAGGCTCGACCACCGGGCGTAGCTCTCTCAACGCCCTGACCTCGCGCGCTGAAAAAACCTTTTCTGCCCGCATCAGCGACAAAACGATGCGGGCATCATCCGGCATGTCGATGAAAAAACCGATTTCTTCAGCCAACCCGGTCTGGACATAATAACTGCGAAAATACTCGCCCTGATAAAACCGGTCAGGGGCCAGATCACGCATCCGGTAAAGACCCGCCGGCACCGGCTGGGCACTGGCGAGATAAAAAGGGTCAAGCAGATATGGCCCCTCTTGATAGTCGGTCACGAAAATCTTTCGCTTACCCGAGGGAAAATCATCATAGAGGTCAAGCGGTCGCCCAACACCACTATACCCAAAGACGACGGTGTAGTTGAACGGCGCAACACTGCGTAACAACCGGGCGAGAATTGACGGAAAGGCTTCGGTGCCGATGGCGCCAATCAGGTCCCCAATCAGTAAAAATACGGACGATGTGCCCATCTACATTCCTCTATCCGTCGGTCTATGCAATTTGAGGTATATACAACAAAACCATAGTTTCATACGGTTTATGCGTAAATGGGGTATATACACGTATCGATGGATATTGACCGCTTGGAACAGTTCACGGCTGAAAGTCCTGATCCGGATGCACCGGCAATCCGAATTGCCGAGATGCGTGGCGCGACCAAGCGCTATGGCGATGTTCTGGCCGCCGACAATCTCAATCTGACCATTTTCAAGGGCGAATTCCTGTCATTTCTCGGGCCCTCGGGCTGCGGCAAAACCACAGCGCTGCGGATGCTTGCCGGTTTCGAAGAACCAACCAGTGGTGATATCTTGCTGGATGGTGAAGTGGTCAATTCGGTCCCCGCGCATCGCCGCCCCGTCAACATGGTCTTTCAACATTACGCGTTGTTTCCGCATCTGAACGTGGCTGACAACATTTCCTACGGTCTGCGCCAACAAAGACCCAAACCACCCAAGGATCAGATCGACGATGCCGTCAGACAGACCCTGGAAACCGTGCGCATGCCCGGTTTCGGCCCACGCCGCATCTGGGAAATGTCGGGCGGTCAGCAGCAGCGGGTGGCACTGGCCCGGGCCCTGATCAACCAGCCAAAACTGTTGCTGCTTGATGAACCCATGGCTGCGCTTGATCGCAAACTGCGCCGCGACATGCAGATCGAACTGCAAAGCCTGCAGCGAAAGCTTGGCATCACCTTCGTTCTGGTGACCCACGATCAGGAAGAAGCGCTGTCGATGAGCGACCGTATCGCCATCATGCGGGGCGGACGCATCGTCCAGATCGGCAGCCCCCGTGATCTCTATGACCGCCCAAACAGCCGCTATGTGGCCGATTTTGTTGGAAAGTCCAATTTCATCGACGGGGTGGTTGCGGAAATCGACGGTCCGAAAATCGCCTTGAAAACTCCTGACGGGCAAAAGCTACAAGGTATGGCCGTCGGCCAGTTGGCCAAAGGTGACGCCGCCACCATCAGTCTGCGCCCGGAACAATGTTCGCTGGCACGGAAACAACCCTCAAACACCCAGGCGGGCATGAGGCTGCCGGTAAAGATCATCAACCGGATATTCCTGGGGGAACATACAGAATACCTCGTAAAGACCGAAAATTTCGGTGATTTCCTGGTGCTGGTCCCGCGCCAGGCCGAAACTGCAGAAGGCAGATTTGAGCCAGGCGACGACGCTTGGTTGTATTGGCAGACAAGCTCTGCGCTCGTGCTGCAAGCGGACTGATTACGTGAACTGAAACCTGACAATGGGGAGAAGAAAATGACTGATCACAATGACACCATCACCCGCGAAAAATTCATGGCTGAACTCTGGCGCTACAAGCGCGGGTCGGTGACGCGGCGGCACTTTCTCGGCGTCACGGGTCTTGGTACCGCAACGGCGGTTCTGGGGGCTGCGATGCCCGGCCTGATGCCGCGCCCGGCCTGGAGCCAGGCAAATATCGGCGACCGGGTGATCCTGGCCACATGGCCCAACTATCACGAACCCACGAATTTCGAAGCCTTCACCGAGGCCACAGGTGCCGCAGTTCAGGTCAATGTCTTTGGCTCCAACGAAGAGATGCTGGCCAAGTTGCAGGCAGGCGGGTCCGGCTGGGATGTATTCGTGCCGACCAACTACACTATCACGACCTATGTCGATGAAGGTCTGATCGAACCAATCGACGTATCGCGTCTGCCCAATTACGACGCTTCCGCGTTTGATGCCCGCTTTGCCAGCCCCGGCACGGTAAATGACACGCTTTATGCTGTGTCCAAGAACTGGGGAACCACGGGTTACGCCATCAACACGGCCAAGAATGGCGACGTCACGCCGACCACCTGGAAGGAATTCTGGGATATGACGATGACCAACTTTTCGGGTCGGACGATGGTGCATGACTATCAGCTGACAACCATCGGCAATGCTTTGAAATATTTCGGCTATTCCTTCAACTCCGTTGATGCGAACGAATTGGCGGACGCCGAAAAACTGCTTTTGGATGCCAAGCCGCATCTCTTTGCCATCAACTCGGACTACCAGCCCTCAATGCGTTCGGGCGATGCCTGGATGACCATGTGCTGGACGGGCGACGGCAAGCAGTTGAACACCGACATCCCCGAAATCAAATATGTTCTGGGTAAGGAAGGCGGTGAACTCTGGAGCGATTTCTACGCTATTCCAAAAGGCGCGCCTCATATGGATGCGGCCTATGCGCTGATCGATTTCCTGCTGACGCCGGAAAACAATGCGAAAGAGGCGCTGTTCCACGGCTACCCGGTCGCGGATGCACGCACCAACGCGCTTTTGCCGGCCGAACTGCTGAATGACCCGATCATCTATCCGGCGGCAGATCTGCTGAGTGCGCTGGAATTCGGGGCGGCTGCGACGCTGACCGACCCGAACCGGGCCGAGCTGCTGGCGCGGTTCAAGTCGGCCTGAGCGAAAAGGAATGCAACCACGGGTTAAAACCTGGCTGTTTTTGATGCCGGCAGGGTTATGGTTTCTGACCATGCTGGTTCTGCCGCTCGTGGTTGTGTTCATCTTCAGTTTTGGCGAACGCGGGGCGGCCGGTGGCTATGTCCCCGCGTTCACACTCGATCAATACGCCAATCTGCCCGCACGGTGGGCGGCGTTTCGCAACACGCTCACACTTGCGCCCATCGGTACGGTGGTTTGTCTGCTCATCGCTTACCCTCTGGCCTATTTTTTGGCGTTAAGAACAACCCCTAAATGGCGGACATTGCTTCTTATTCTGGTAATCGTTCCATTCTGGACATCGATCCTGATCCGCAGCTATGCCTGGATTTTCATTCTGGGCGGGCGGGGCCTGCCGACATTGATTTCAGCGCTTGGCCTGGGCGATGTCCAGTTGATCAACACGCCCTTTGCGGTGCTTGTGGGCATCGTCTACGGCTATCTGCCACTGATGGTCTTTCCGATTTTCGTCAGCCTTGAAAGGCTCGACAAACGCCTGCTGGAGGCATCGTCAGATCTGGGCTGCCCGCCCTGGCGCAGTTTTCTCAATGTAACGCTGCCCTTGTCGATGCCCGGAGTCGCGACCGGTTGCATGCTGGTGTTCATCCTTTTGATGGGCGAATTCCTCATTCCCGCCATTCTGGGCGGCGGCAAGGTATTTTTCGTCGGCAACGCGCTTGTCGATCTTTTCCTGCAGTCGCGTAACTGGGCCTATGGATCGGCCGTGGCGGTGACACTGGTGGCTATCATGCTGGTCACGGTCACCGCCTATATGCGTTTCACCCGCCGCTGGGCAGGTGGGCGCGATGACGTGTCGTTGATGTGAGGGTGTGATGCGGATTTATGCCCTTGCCGTCTATGCCTTCTTGTACTTCCCCATCGGGGTCATTGCACTGTTCAGCCTTAACGCTGGCCGCCATGCCAGTCAGTTTCAGGGTTTCTCCACCCAGTGGTACGGCAAGGCGCTGGCCAATCCGTTTGTGATGGATGCCCTGAAAACCAGCCTGACGGTGGCGCTGGTATCCGCACTGCTTGCCAGCCTGTTCGGCACCATGGCCGCCCTTGCCCTGCAATCGGTCAAGGGCCGGACGCGCGTGTTTTTCGATGCGCTGATCTATATTGCCGTGATGGTGCCCGGCATCGTGATCGGCATCGCCACATTGATCGCATTGGTCACTGTTTTCAACTGGTTGAACCCCATTCTTGAAATCATCTGGCCAATCGCCGATCAGGCACCGAAACTCTCGATGGGTTTTGGGTCACTGATTGCAGCGCATGGGCTTTTCACCATGGCGCTGGTGGTGATCATCGTGCGCGCCCGGATCGCCGGGATGGACCGCAGCCTGATCGAGGCATCCGCAGACCTTTACGCCACCCCGTTCGGCACCTTCCGGCAGGTGACCCTGCCGCAGATATTTCCGGGCATCCTTGCGGGCTTCCTTCTCAGCTTCACCTTCAGCTTTGATGATTTCATCATCGCCTTTTTCGTTGCGGGGTCTGAAACCACGCTGCCGATCTATGTCTTTTCGTCGATCCGCCGGGGCGTGACACCCGAGATCAATGCCATCGGCACCATGGTTCTGGGCGCATCGCTGGCGATCCTGATCCTGGCCCAGACGATCCTGCAAAGGGGCCGCAAACAGGCCGGCGGGTCAGCGCCATGACATCAGCACCTCTCTTGCAAGATCGCGTCGCATTTATCACCGGCGCGGGCGCCGGGATAGGCCGCGCCAGCGCCCATGCCCTGGCCCGTGAAGGTGCCAGGGTGGTCGTGACCGATCTCATCGAAGATCGCGCCAAGGCGGTCAGTGACGAGATTGCCCAGAATGGTGGGCAAGCCGATGCGCGTAGGCTCGACGTGGCCGATGACGCGGCCATAAAGACCGCCATTGGTGAGGCGGCCCAACGCTTCGGCAGGCTCGACATTCTGCATTCACATGCCGGCGTGCAGCGCCCCGGATCGCTTGAGCAGGTTTCAACCGAGGATCTGGACCGGTCCTGGGCCTTTAATGTGCGGGCTCATTTTGTGGCGGCCCGTGCGGCCATCCCGCATATGAAGGCGCGCAAGAAGGGCTCGATCATCATCACCGCGTCGAATTCCGGGGTGCAGGTGGACCGGGAAATGCTTGCCTATGCCACCACCAAACCCGCCGTTATCGCCATGACCCGCCAGATCGCCGCCGATTATGCCCGCTACAATATCCGCTGCAACGCGCTCTGCCCCGGCTTTGTCGATACCGTGTTCAATGCCGGTTTCGAACAGCAGATGGGCGGGCGCAAGGCACTGGAAAAATACGTCGCCAATAGTATTCCAATGGGGCGTTGGGCTACACCTGAAGAGATCGCCGACAGCGTGGTTTATCTCGCCTCGGACCAGTCTTCCTTCATGACGGGTCATGCCCTCGTGATCGACGGTGGCGAAAGTATATAAGGCTTTTCAGGTATTAAGCCTTGTCAGCGCCAAAATCAAAGTCTAGCGTTTTACAAAACTGTTACAAATTGACCAATCCTGGGGAGGATAAAAATGCTTAACAAAAAACTAACGTTATCCGTGATTGCCATCATGGCTGCTTCCGGCGGCACGGCCCATGCGGCGGGTAAGCTCAACCTTTACTGTTCGGCCCAGGAAGACTGGTGCCAGCTGATGGCGCGCAGCTTCGAAGAGGCCACCGGCATTGATGTCGACATGACCCGCAAGAGTTCGGGCGAAACTTTCGCGCAGGTAAAGGCAGAATCCGCCAACCCCAAGGGTGATGTCTGGTGGGGCGGCACGGGTGACCCGCATCTTCAGGCCGCCGAGGAAGGCCTGACCGAGGCCTATGTGTCCCCCATGCGCGGCGAATTGCATCCTTGGGCCATCTCGCAGGCCGAAAGCGCCGGTGACCGCACCATCGGCATCTATTCCGGCGCGCTTGGCTTTGGCTATAACTCCGATCTGCTGGCCGCCAACGGACTTGCCGCGCCCGCCTGCTGGGAAGACCT
>Ga0224496_10001689_pt1 | contig 13511 bp, 12 predicted proteins | sample SF_Jul11_sed_USG_2_FD_168127 | JGI IMG/M metagenome (GOLD analysis project Ga0224496, IMG submission 168127) | Sediment microbial communities from San Francisco Bay, California, United States - SF_Jul11_sed_USGS_8_1 | ecosystem: Environmental > Aquatic > Marine > Sediment | place: USA... | reverse complement strand
GACATTCGTCGGTCGCCCCGTCCTTCCGGACCCTTGATATGGTTGCACGCTGGTGCCGGCGCGACATTGCAGAGCCTTGGACAGTTGGCCGAACGTCTGGTGCAAGAACCGGGTCCGCTGGGTATTTTGATAACGGCCGATGGCCCCGATCTGCCAGACCTAGGGGCTATGCCGCCGGGCACAGTCGCGGATTTTCTGCCCCCCGAGAAGCTGAAAAATATCAGCGCGTTCCTGAACCACTGGCGTCCAAACCTAGCGCTCATCGCGGGTACCAGCCTGCCGCCTGTCTTAATTGCAGAGACCCACAACCGTGGCATTCCGATGATCCTCGCGGATGTAAAACTGACCCGGCAGGCGGCTGCCCGGTGGCGTTGGCAGCGTGGGATGGTTGCGTCCTTGCTGGCACGCTTCACGCATATTCTGGCGCAGGATCCGGATACCTTGGTGCAGCTTCGCAAACTTGGCGGCAAAGGGCTTGGCGTTACTGTTGCCGGTAGAATAGAGGAAACAACCGATCCTTTGCCCTGCAACGAAGCCGAGCGAAATACATTGGCGCAACTGTTGCAGGCGCGACCGGTCTGGTTGGCGGTGAACTGCCCACCGGCAGAGCAAGACGCAGTAATAGCAGCCCATTCCGATGCCATGCGTCAGGCGCATCGGATGCTTTTGATATTTGTTCCAGACAAGCCGTCGGACGCCGAGGCACTGAACGAACGGATGACACGCGAAGGCTGGATCGTCGGACAGCGCAGCCGCGACGAAGAGCCTGACCCGGATGTCCAGCTTTTCATAGCAGATGCCGAAGGCGAACTTGGGCTTTGGTATCGGCTGGCGCCGGTGACCTATATGGGGGGCACGCTGCTTCAGCACGGCGCTGGTCGCAGTCCGTTTGAACCGGCAGCTCTCGGTTCAGCAATATTGCATGGCCCCCACACCGCGCCCTACCCGGATGCCTATGCGCGTTTGAGCGCGGCGAGTGCGGCGCGGCTTGTCAAGACACCTGCGGAATTGGCTGAAGCGGTCAGCGACCTGATCGCGCCTGACAAGGCCGCAATCCTTGCCCACAATGCCTGGTCAGTGTCATCTGGTGGTGCTGAGGTTGCAGAACGGGTTGTGGGCATGATCGCGACGATTCTGGCCTTACGGAGCGACCGAAAGGAAGTGGTCTGATGCGCGCGCCGAGCTTCTGGCATACCTCGCCTGACCAGCCAGCGCTTAGGGCGCAGTTTCTGCGCCCGTTGGGTGCCCTATATGCGGCGGTAACGGCCTTTCGTCTGAAGCGTGGCCTTGCATATCGGTCCGACATACCTGTGATCTGTGTTGGTAATATCAACGCAGGCGGTACCGGCAAGACGCCGACCGTTATTGCATTGGTTCAGCATTTGCTTGCACGGAAACTGGCGGTTCATGTGGTCAGCCGGGGTCATGGCGGGCGCCTCACTGGCCCTGTTCTGATCGACGAACGCATCCACGGCGCGGCGGATTGCGGTGACGAACCGTTGCTTTTGGCTGGGTTCACGTCGGTCTGGGTGGCGCGGGATCGGGCCAAGGGCGTGCGCGCAGCCGCAGAAGCCGGCGCGCAAGTTATCATCCTTGATGACGGCTTTCAAAACCCCGGCATTGCTAAAGATCTATCCATTGTCGTCGTTGATGCGGCGCGTGGGTTTGGCAACGGGCTTTGTTTGCCAGCGGGGCCATTGCGCGAACCGATATCTGCCGGATTGGCGCGCGCCGATTTTGTTCTGTCGATCGGGCCGGATGCGGCACAGGCAGAATTCACCGAACGCTGGGGCTTAGCCATTACAATCCCGCATCTGACCGGTGTGCTGGAGCCATTGCCGACCGGAATGGATTGGAAAGACTTGCGGGTGCTGGCATTTGCCGGAATCGGGCATCCGGACAAGTTCTTTTCCACATTGCGCGATCTTGGCGCGGATATCGCCCATTCCGTGGCACTGGACGATCATCAGCCGCTGAGCACAACTTTGCTGCGGCGGCTGGAAGGGCAGGCGGCTGATCTTGGCGCGCAATTGGTCACTACCGAAAAAGACGCCGTGCGCTTGCCCGAAGCTTTGCGATCCAACGTTTTGACATTGCCAGTGCGTTTGGCGCTGCGTGATTGGTCGCCGCTTGACAAGGCATTCTGCAAGCTGGGGCTTTAACCGGTCTGTCCAAATTCGGGGTCATGTTGCCCCAACGTCGGAGACGCCCGGTCAACTGCCAGTTCGGCATCCGAAAAGCGAAATGGTGATCTGACGCCGGAAATGCCCTCAGGCTCGATCCTTAGCCCGCGTGCGAGAACCTGCGGATCTGCGAATACTTCGGAGAGGTCGTTGATCGGCCCGGCCGGAACGCCTTCTGCCTCGCATGCGGACAGCAGATCGGCCTTTGGAAAGCGGCGCGTCGCGGTTGACAGGGCGGCGCTCAGATCATCGCGGTTGGCGATGCGATCTGCGTTGGTCAGGTATTCAGGGGATTCCGCCAGCGCTTCCAACCCGAGAATTTTGCACAAGCGGCGATATTGCGCGTCGTTTCCGGTGGCCAAGATCACCCAGCCGTCCAGACAGTCAAAAACTGCATAGGGAACAAGGTTCGGATGGGCATTTCCCATCCTTTTTGGGGGCTTGCCCGACGCTAGAAAGTTCATCGCCTGGTTGGCCATGACCGAAGTCGCCACATCCAAAAGGGCCATGTCGATATGCTGGCCCTGCCCTGTCCGACCGCGCTGAACCACCGCCGCCAGTATCGCCGTAGCGGAATAGACTCCGGTGAATATGTCTGTCACCGCGACGCCCACTTTCTGGGGCTGACCATCGGCTTCGCCAGTCACACTCATCAGGCCTGACATCCCTTGGATGATGTAGTCATAACCAGCGCGGTGGGCATAGGGGCCGTCCTGCCCGAAACCCGTGATCGAACAGTAGATAAGTCGCGGGTTAAGCACCGCCAGACTGGCATAATCCAGCCCGTACTTTGCTAACCCGCCGACCTTGAAATTCTCGATCAGAATATCTGCGTCTTTGACCAGTTCACGCACAAATGCCTGGCCGTCTGGGGTGCGAAAATCGGCTGTGACAGATTTTTTCCCCCGATTGCAGCTGTGGAAATAGGCCGCCGAGCGGTCGTTATCGCGTTCTACAAAGGGTGGGCCCCAACGGCGGGTATCGTCGCCTTCGGGTGCTTCGACTTTGATAACGTCAGCGCCTAAATCGGCCAGAGTCTGCCCGGCCCAGGGACCGGCCAGAATCCGCGCTAGTTCGACGACCTTCAGACCGGCAAGCGGGGTCATTCCTTAGTTGGCCAGTTTTTCGTCAAGTGTTTTTGCGAATTCCTCGTACGACATGTTGGCATATTTCTGCCCGTCGATGACAAAGGAAGGGGTCGAGTTGATATCATCCTTTTTGGCGTTGGTCTGAAACGTCGCGACCATCGCCTTGGCCATGTCATTGTCCTTCATGCAGGCATCCAGCGCTTCGCCTGACAGCCCGGCCTTCAACCCGATCTTGCGCAGGTTAGAGGCAATGCCTGCATCTTCGCCCGGCGCCAGCCAGTCGCGCTGAGTGGAATAGATCATGTCAGAGATGCCGAAATATTTCTCCGAACCACCGCACCGCGCCACCATGCCGGCCCAAAGACCGAATTTGTCGAAGTAGACTTCGCGGTAGACAAAGCGGACTTTGCCGGCATCGATGTAGTTGGTTTTTAGTTGGTCAAAGACGGTTTCATGAAAATTGGCGCAATGCGGGCAGGTGAAAGATGCATATTCGATCACTTCGACCGGGGCATCGGCCCGGCCCAGGATCATATCGGGCACCAATGCGACCTCGGAACTGGTTGAGGTTGCGGTTTCCTGCGCAATGGCGGCTGTACTGAGCGAGGGCGGCAGAACGGTATCCTGCCGCGCCATCCAGAATGCGCCACCGCCAATAACGGCCAGCGCAACCGCAGCGGCCAAGATGTGAGTTTTAGACATAGTTCAGCCTTTCCTGTTTCCTGGCCGTGATAAGACTTTTTCCGCCAAAGCTGCAAGCGCTGCCCGGAGTTCTTGGTTTCTTACGTCACCCGATATCGCCTTGGCTGCGCGAGAAACTGCCGCATCAGGCGCGTCATTGGCTTTCTTTTCCGGAGTGAAGGCCACCTGACCCTCGGCGAAACCAATCGGGGCGGTTTGTGTTACGGAAATGCGCGATATGGCATTGTAGCCGTAGCATGCATTCACCTTTTCGCGGATGGCGGGTAGCTGCATCTGCAGAATGGGTGCCGAAGCCCCGTTTGTCAGCAAGACCAAGGTCGCCCCGAATCCGCCTTTGGAATAGCTGATTTTCACAGGACGGGCCATTTCTGCAACTTCCAGACCAACGATTTCTGGCCAATGGGTCAACAGGCGCGAAACAGCGAACCCGCGCGATTCCCCAGCCGAGCGGATCCTGTCGCGCAACAGGCCCGATGCTGCTTCGAATCCACGTCTGCGGCGGGGCTGCTCTGGCGTCACGCTCATCGCTGTCCTTTCTGTTCTCAGGCGCTATTCTATGCATCCGCGCCGGGCTTGCCCACAGCAATTGGGTCAAAGAGGAATACAATATTGCGTGACGATGAATTCAGTTCAATGTTGCTGGCTTGGTATGATCAGAATGCCCGGACGTTGCCCTGGCGGATCGGGCCAGCTGAACGCAAAGCCGGCCAGATTCCCGATCCTTACAAGGTCTGGCTATCGGAAATAATGCTTCAGCAAACGACAGTCGCCAGCGTGCGCAGTTACTTTTTGCGCTTTGTCGATCTCTGGCCGGATGTCGGTGCGTTAGCGGCGGCTGATGATGTTGATGTCATGGGTGAATGGGCGGGGCTTGGGTACTATGCCCGCGCACGAAATTTGCTAAAATGCGCCCGTGCCATCGAAAGTGATCATGGCGGCCGTTTTCCCGAAACGCGCGACGCGCTTCTGAAATTGCCAGGCATCGGCCCATATACCGCCGCTGCGATTTCCGCCATTGCATATGATAAACGCGCAACCGTAGTTGATGGCAATGTTGAACGGGTTATCGCCCGGCTGTTTTGCATTGAAACGCCGCTGCCCGCCGCCAAACCGGAACTGACCGGCTATGCGGATCGGCTGACGCCACAAGAACGTGCAGGCGATCATGCACAGGCAATGATGGACCTTGGCGCCACCATCTGTACCCCCCGCAATCCAGCCTGTGGCATCTGCCCGCTTAAGAAACCTTGCCTTGCCAATAGTCAGGGTCGTGCCGCCGATTTGCCAAACAAGAGCGCCAAACCCGCAAAACCCGTCCGCTATGGTATTGCCTATGTGGCGATGCGCGCCGACGGCGCATTCCTATTGGAACAACGCCCGGACAAGGGGCTTTTGGGTGGAATGCAGGGCTGGCCCGGGACCGGATGGGCAGAAAAGGCGGCGAACCCGTCGCCTCCCGTTGCGGCCGACTGGCGGCATTGTCATGATGAAGTGCGGCACACATTCACGCATTTTCACCTGCGTTTGTCTGTACAGGTTGCGCATCTGCCGATTGCCGCGCAGCCGCAACGCGGGCAGTTTATAGCCCGTGAAAACCTTCGTCTGACGGATCTGCCAACCGTGATGCGGAAGGTATTTGACGCGGCGAAACCATTGCTTCAAGGCAATTGAGCGCGTTGAAGCAACCGACTAGTCTCTAGCTCAGAACAATTCGCTGCGTCTGGAGTTCAAATGTCCGCGTCCCTGTCGCGTTTCTCATCTGCATTGCCCTTCTGGGGATCGCTGATACTGCTGCCATTGGCGGCAGTTGAGGCGATCTGGGGCGGTTGGACGCTGTTATTGCTGCCCGTGTGCGGTTGGGGGCTTGTTTCGCTTTTGGATCGCATCGCGGGGCTGAACAAAGCCAATCTGAACCCTGCCACGCCAGATGCGGACCTATTTTGGTACCGGTTGATTACACTCATCTGGTTTCCAATACAGTTCGGCACGATTTACGGGTTAATCTGGTATACGACCCACGTCGATCACCTGGCGTCTTGGGAGAAGTTTGCCCTATTCTTCGGCGTCGGTGTCATTTCAGGGTCGATCGGCATCAACTATGCGCATGAACTGATGCACCGCAGAGGGTGGGCAGAGCGTTGGTTGGGTGATTTGTTGCTGGCCACGGTGCTTTACAGCCACTTTCGCACCGAACATCTGCAGGTCCATCACCGATATGTCGCCACGCCGCGCGACGCGGTGACTGCGCGCTATAACGAAGGTTTCCACCGCTTTTTCGTACGGGTGTTGCGCGAAGGGCCAAAGTCAGCCTGGCGGGCAGAGCGGCAGCTCTTGGCCCGTGCCGGGCGCGGCGTCTTTCACCGGTCAAACCCGTTCTGGCGTTTTGGGGTGATGCAGTTAGTGGCGATTGCACTGGCATTTGCTATCGGCGGATGGATCGGGTTGGCGCTGTTCCTGTGGCAGGCTTACATTGCCGTCTGGCAACTGGAACTGACAAACTACATAGAACATTATGGTCTGACTCGGCTGCATCTGGGCGACGGCAAGTACGAAAACGTTCAACCAAGGCACAGCTGGAATGCGGAACACAAGGTATCGAACTGGTTGTTGATCAACCTGCAACGGCATTCCGACCACCATTACAAACCTGACCGGCGCTTTCCGTTGCTGCAAACCTACAGCCCCGATGAAGCGCCACAATTGCCCTATGGTTATCCCGCGATGACTGCATTGGCGATGATCCCACCGCTTTGGCGGCGCGCAATGAACCCGCGTGTCAGGGCGTGGCGCCGGCAGTTCTATCCGGAGGTATCGGACTGGACGGATTACAACAAAGGCCGGTTACCATTCCCCAAAGGCGCCAGCTGATCAGAATCAGTTCCGCATCGACGGATGTACCCCTGTCGCAGAGAGCGAGTGCAACCACGACACCGCGCCAAAAAAAGCCCCGCCGGGGGTGCAATCCGGCGGGGTTAAGTTGGCGTCTGTGGTCAGACCACAGGCACCGGCGGTATCTTGATATGTTCAGTGATGGCGACCCGGTTGGTCCGCTTCCATTTCAGCGCGGATCTGTTGGCGCAGGATGTCGATAGAGACCATCTTGCCATCCCGTTTGAAATGCCAGTAGGTCCAGCCATTACAGGAGGGCGCACCTTCAAGATGGGCGCCTACCTGATGGATCGATCCTTTGACATCATTTCCGATCAGCGTGCCATCGGCGCGCACCTTGGCCTTGAAACGATTGCCGATGGAAAACAGCTCTTCCCCCGGGCGCAGCATCCCGCGTTCAACGACCTGACCAAAGGGTACGCGCGGTTCGGCGCGTTTCGATCCGGTTGTTTCCAGCGCTTCGCGATCAAACTTCCGGATCTTGGCAATGCGCTTTTCGGCGACGGTACGATAAGCTTCTTCGCGTTCAATTCCGATGAAGTCGCGGCCCAGCATTTTCGCCACTGCACCTGTTGTGCCGGTGCCAAAGAACGGGTCAAGCACGACATCGCCGGGGTTGGTCGTTGCGACCAGCACACGGTGCAGCAGGCTTTCGGGTTTTTGGGTTGGATGGGCTTTTTCGCCCGCATCATCCTTCAGCCGTTCATGGCCGGTGCACAAAGGCAAAACCCAGTCCGACCGCATCTGTACACCTTCATTCAACGCTTTCAGCGCTTCGTAGTTGAACGTGTATTTGCCACCCTCGGATTTTGAGGCCCATATCAGCGTTTCATGGGCGTTGGTAAAACGTTTTCCACGAAAATTCGGCATCGGGTTAGATTTACGCCAAACCACGTCGTTCAGAATCCAGAACCCCTGGTTTTGCAGTTCCGTCCCCATACGGAAGACATTGTGATAAGAACCGATCACCCAGATCGCGCCATTCGGTTTTAGCAACCGCTGCGCGGCTGAAAGCCAGTTCCGGGTGAAGTTGTCATAGGCTTTGAAGCTGTCAAACTGATCCCAGTGATCATCGACAGCATCCACCTTGGAATTGTCAGGCCGGTGCAGGTCGCCCTTCAATTGCAGATTATAAGGCGGATCGGCAAATATCAGATCAACGGATTCTGCCGGTAATGCACGCATCTGTTCAATACAGTCACCTGCCAGAATCTGATTGAGCGGAAGGATTGCACCTTCCTTTGTCTTGGTCTTTGTCATCTCTGCCTCATGTCCGGCGTGGACAGCCGGTGTGTTGCCCCGACTTTGATGCCGGTGTGTTGCCAGGTAAGATGATTCATTGGCGATTCGCCGTCAAATTCTTTTTTGAATCAACAGCTTACTGATTTTGCTTGGCACAAGATGTTGTGGACAGGTTTGAATGAACGCCTATGATGAGCGGTCACACCAAGATTTTGCAGCGCGTCCAGATGCTCTTTTGTCGGATAACCGGCGTTTCTTTCCCAGCCGTAGCCGGGGTATTGTTGCGCCAAATCCACCATGATGCGATCACGCAACACTTTTGCCACGATGGATGCCGCAGCGATCGATAAAGATCGGCCATCGCCCTTTATCACGGCTTCGGAACTATAGCTGAAACCGCGCGGAATCATGTTTCCGTCGATCAGCACATGGTCCGCGTGAATGGCCAGTCCTTCAACGGCGCGGCACATCGCCAGATGGCTGGCGCGCAGGATGTTCAATTCATCGATTTCGGCAACGCTGGCTTCGCCCACCGAAACCTCGGCGAGGGTAATGATCTCATCGAAGACCGCTTCGCGCCGGTGCGCGCTGAGCTTTTTTGAATCATTCAGCCCATGGGGAATGTGTGCAGGATCAAGCCTTACCGCAGCGGCCATCACCGGGCCGGCAAGCGGCCCGCGACCGACCTCATCAACGCCGACGACACGTGCGAAACCGCGCGCCGACGCGGCCACCTCAAAACTGAAATCAGGTAAATCCGCCATGGCGGCACCTTGCGCGTATTATTTCCTGATACAAGAAAAAAGGCGGGTGCCGCAGCACCCGCCAAGATTTCGACGCGGGGGGGAAATTGGAAACCACGCGCCGACTGCTCTGACAAACCCACCGTCAGAATTGAATATTGGCGATCTTGTAACCATTTCTACGCAAACAGCGCGCACCATAGACCGTTCCCCAACCGCGTTTGCCCTTGGCTTCAAAGGCGCATTCACGCGGCAGGCCACGATGCATCCCGTAATCTGCAAGACATTGGCGGGAAACGACCCGGCTGCGGCCATTGTAGTTCTTCAGCTCATATGCACAGATCGAAGGAAGCAACCTATCGCGCCGATCCGTATGACCTCTGCGACGATCCCAGTCGTGATCGCGGTATCTGTCACGATCCCAGTGGCGGTCGCGGTCGCGCCCCACCGGAGGCAGATAGGGCACAATGTCGCGCGAGACTGTCGCGGCGCGCCGTTCTTTCTTTTTCTTGGATTCGTTCAGAATAAGACCAAGCGCAGCAGCGCCCAAAAGCAGAGTCAGTACTTGCTTGTCTGTCCTGCTATCAGCGAAGGCCGGGGCGGCAGTTGCGCTGGTAAAGGCAATGGCGACAGCGGTTACTGCGGCAATCAGGCGGCTTTTCATTGGATTTCTCCTTTGCTGGTTCCGGTACAGGTTTCCGGGAGGCTGAGCTGCCGGATGTCGTACAACCAAGTTGGGGGAAGTCGGGGGTGAGAAACAATAACACCGCTGCGCTATCCAATAACTCTGTTCGAACGCCTTAATGTTATTGAATATCTGACGGGTTATCGGCAGCATCTGCGGCTATGAAACACATGTACCTTCTCATTGCGGCCATGGCCGCCCTATTGTCCGCCCAGCCGGCTGACGCTGCTTGCCGCGTTGAGTACAAGGCCAAGATGGACAACCCGCTGCGCCTCGACTTTGGCGTGGCCGATTTGCCGGACGCTGCCTGCGCGTCCAAGGCCGCCGCCGCCAAGGCGCTGGCACCGAAATTGCAAAAGGAGGGCTGGACGCTTCTGGCCATTGTCTCCATCCTTGGGGGCGGATAAACGAAACCCAAGGAAACAAGTCCCGTGACGGATACACCCTTTGTGGCAACCGATGCGCTGCGTTCCGGCAACCGTGTGGTTGTCTGGGGCATAGTGGCTATTGTCGTGATCCTCAGTTTGGCAGCGCTTTTGTTGTTCATGGCCCTGCCGGACGCAAACGCCTTCAATTCACGGGTCGAACGGATCTTTGTCGAAAATGACGCGCTGACTTCGGGTGAGCAGATCAAGCTGCTGGAAATCCTGGCCCAATCCGGTACGGCGTTTTCAGAAGTATTGACCAGCTACCGGACAGTCATCTTTGTTCTGCTGGTGTTTGCAACGGCTCTGTTGATTGCTGCATTGGTGTTTTTGGTCATGATCGTTGCGCTGAACAAGCGTATGGGCGAGGTGGAGCGGCAAGGCATCCAGGTATCCTCGTTGCTCATTAGCAGGTCAGAAAATGCGGTATTGCTGAACAACATGGAGTTCAAGCTGACGGCGGCGGCAATTGAAACTCTGTCAGTTCTGGCCGAGGCGCGGATGGATGATGATGTCATGTCCGGTGCGGAGATCGAGGCGGTAATTTCGGGCAGAAATGCCGCGGATTGCGACGAAGCCGCCGGTGCCATGCGTATCAAACGTCTGCGTGATGCCTTGGGCAATCAGATGGTTTCAGAATTGCTGGTCAAGAACATTTCGCGCCGGGGTTACATGCTGGCCATCGACAAAGATGTCATACGCATGATCTGACACAATGGGACATTGGAAAACGTGTTTGTTGCGCAGGATTGACTGTTCAAAAGCTCCTGTGGACCAATGCAGTTTCGTACATTAACATGCACTAAGGGCCATGCCATGGGGGTTTGCACCATGTTCACACCGTCGGTGCGGATATGAGTATGGTAGGCTGATAAAAATGCAGGATGGTCGCCAATCGGGACATCCTGAAAAAACGGAGAACGAGTTTAAATGACCCCCTTCGCGATTGCTGGCGTTCAGATGTATGTGAACGCCTTGCAACCAAATACCGATGGTATGCTGCATCGGCTTGATATTTTGATGGCGCGTTTTCCCTGGACGCAAATGGTGTTGTTCAGCGAACTGGCACCACTTGGGCCGCTGCCACGTTTTGCGCTTCCGTTGATGAACGAACATATCGAGAAGTTTCAGGCGGCGGCACGTCGGCATAATGTCTGGCTGATCCCCGGTTCGATGTTTGAACGCGCTGATGATGGGCGCATTTTCAACACTTCGCTGGTGATCAATCCGGAAGGTGAGGTTGTCAGAGCCTACCGCAAAATGTTTCCCTTCCGTCCATATGAAACCGAAGTCAGCGCGGGCACTGAGTTTTGTGTATTTGATGTACCGGGTGTTGGCCGGTTCGGCCTGTCGATCTGCTATGATATCTGGTTTCCTGAAACCACGCGGCAGCTGACCAGTCAGGGGGTCGAGGTGCTGCTGCACCCGGTTCTGACGGGCACAACCGACCGCGATGCAGAGCTGTCAATTGCCCGCGCCACGGCCGCACAGTTTCAATGCTATGTGGTTGATGTGAACGGGCTTGGCGCAGGTGGCAATGGCCGGTCCTGTGTGATTGACCCGTCTGCCACGGTTCTGCATCAGTCTGCCGGGCAAGAGGACATGTTCCCGATCGAGATTGATCTGTCCACTGTGCGCCGACAGCGCGAAACCGGCTTGAAGGGGCTGGGGCAGGTGCTCAAAAGCTTCCGCGACAGGTCCACAGATTTTTCAGTCTATGACCGGGCCAGCGGGACCGACACATATCTGCACAGTCTCGGACCGCTTGAAACGCCGCGTCAGGGGTCGACTGCTGGCCTCGCGCCTAATCTGCGTGATGTCGCTTACTCTGATACGTCGCGGATCAAGGATGTACCACAGTTCAAAGGTGGCGGATTGCACGAACCCTATGTTCTCGGAAAGACAGTATCTGGCTGAAAAGTACCAACGCACTGTCTTTGAGAATTTCCGCCGCATCTAGGCGACGCTGAAAGGAAGACATGATGCAGTCAATGAGCGACTACTATTCTGCGGTCCAGCTTCGGGCCGACCGCTGGAGTGGATTGCGCGAGTCGCTTGATCTGTTAGTGCGCAGTCCCGAAGGACGTCACGCCAAGGCGACGCGGCAGAAGGTTTTCGATCTGTTTGAATCCTTGGCCCTGATTGAAGCCTATTGGGCCTTTCCCGGCGTCACTGCATTTGACTATATGCGCCGCCAGTTTGAACACGGAAAGATAGATGATGTTGCCTTTGCAGTGCGCCGCGTTACGCGCGCATTGACAACGGGTGCCTATCGCCGCCGCCATATCCCGCTTGACCGCGATTCCGCTGATGCCGAGGAACATGACGATGAGGCGATGCTATCGCCCGAGGCGCGTGCGCTGACCAAGCCCTATTTCGAAGTGATGATTGTCGATGATGTGAACGAACATCAGGAACGCTGGCTCAGGTCGAATATGGTGGCGATGCGCCGCCCCGATGATGCGTTCATCTATGAACCGGTTGTGGTGCCCAGCCTGCAGGACGCGCTTATCGGTGTGCTTTTCAACCACAATATTCAAGCCATCGTGGTTCGCCCCGGTCTCAAGATGGAATCCAAGGTCGAACTGTCGATCCTGACAAAATATTTGAACCGTGCTGGCGGGATCGAAGACATTGAGGCGCTATCGCCGACCAATTACGGCCCTGAGCTGTGCCGTCTGATCGCAAAGGTACGGCCCGAACTTGATGCCTATCTGGTAACCGACCGGTCTGTCGAGGATGTCGCGGGTCTCGATCTGGGGATTTGCCGACGCGTTTTCTATAATCAGGAAGATTTCATGGAGCTTCACCTGAACATCCTTCGGGGTGTTCAGGCACGGTTCAAGACGCCTTTCTTCACAGCCCTGAAAGAGTATTCCAAGCAGCCGACAGGCGTTTTCCATGCGATGCCGATCAGCCGCGGTAAATCCATCACGCGCAGCCACTGGATTCAGGATATGGGCGCGTTTTATGGACCCAACATCTTCATGGCCGAAACCTCGGCAACGTCTGGCGGGCTCGACAGTTTGTTGGAGCCCCACGGGCCGATCAAGGAGGCGCAGGAACTGGCCGCGCGCGCCTTTGGGTCAAAGCAGACATTCTTTGCCACTAACGGTACCTCAACTTGCAACAAGATTGTCGTGCAGGCCTTGGTCAGGCCCGACGATATTGTGCTGGTGGACCGCGATTGTCACAAATCACATCACTACGGCATGGTGCTGTCAGGTGCGAAGGTTTGTTATCTCGATAGTTACCCGCTGAATGAATATTCGATGTACGGGGCCGTGCCGCTTCATGAAATCAAGCACCAGTTGCTGAAACTGCGGGCGGAAGGAAAACTCGACCAGGTCAGGATGCTGCTGCTGACCAACTGTACGTTCGACGGCATTGTCTACAACGTTGAAAGGGTGATGGAGGAGTGCCTGGCCATCAAACCCGATCTGATTTTCCTTTGGGATGAGGCCTGGTTCGCCTTTGCCCGTTTCGGCCCGACATACCGGCAGCGTACTGCGATGAATGCGGCCAACAATCTGCGCGAAAAGTTTCGCTCAGCC
>Ga0224496_10001688_pt1 | contig 13516 bp, 12 predicted proteins | sample SF_Jul11_sed_USG_2_FD_168127 | JGI IMG/M metagenome (GOLD analysis project Ga0224496, IMG submission 168127) | Sediment microbial communities from San Francisco Bay, California, United States - SF_Jul11_sed_USGS_8_1 | ecosystem: Environmental > Aquatic > Marine > Sediment | place: USA... | reverse complement strand
CTCGAAAACCTTGTCGAGAACCTCCTGCGCCATGCCTTCCCCGGTATCACGGACGGTCAGCCGGGCAAAGCGACGGGAGTCAACGCCCGACGGATGACCGGAGGCGGCATCAGCCACTGCAACCTCGGTACGGATGACAATCTCGCCTCCCCGGGGGAGGGCATCTCGGCTGTTCACCACCAGATTCACGACCACCTGCTCAATCTGGCCGGGATCAACCTGCACCGGCAACTGGCCACCGGACGGCTCCACCGTCAGCCGGATATTCTCGCCGATGAGGCGGACCAACATATTCCGCATGTTGCGGAGCAAAGCGTTGAGGTCGACCACCACATGCGGGACGGCCTTCTGCTTCCGGCTAAAGGCGAGCAGCTGCCGGACCAGGGCGGCGGCCCGCACCGCGGCCCGCCGAATCTCGCCCACATCGCCGGCCAGCGGATTGCCGTCGCCAAGCTTGATGAGCAACATGTCGCTGTAGCCGGTGATGGCGGTGAGAATATTATTGAAGTCGTGAGCGATACCGCCGGCCAGGGTTCCCACCGCCTCCATCTTCTGCGATTGCAGCAACTGCGCCTCAAGCCGTTTCCGACCGGTAACATCGCGGAGAACAGCCAAATTGACCTGCCGTCCATCCACCCAGAGCATCCGGATCCCGGTGACGCTGACCGTTATGCCGAGATGCGACATCTCCCGCTCGCCCGAAAAACTCTGCCCCCCGTCAAGCCCGGCAAAACCGCATTGCCGGCAGGGCTCCTGACGCCGATACAGCGCCTCGTAACACTTGCCGCCGATGGCTATCTCCGGCACCATATCCTGCATCTTCCGGTTATAAAAGACAACCCGATGTTCATTGTCACTCAGGCAGATGGCGTCCTGAAGCCCGTCAAACACCGTACGCAGCCGAATTTCCGCCTCCAGGGCCGCGTCGGCCCTGGCCCGGGCAGCACCAAGGGAAACGGCATCCCGGTCCGCCTGCAGCTTGATCAGCCGCACCCGGTCGAAATAGATGCCAAAGGCGAAGATGGTGATGAAGGTTGCGGTGTTGACCGCGCCGCTGTATGGGGAAATATTCCGCCACACCCCCTGCTGGCCGGCCATGAATAAAAACTGTTTGACGAGATGGCCAAAGGATCGGGAGATCGTGAAAGTACCGATGGCGACGGTGAGCAGAAACAGATAGTGGCGGAAGTGGTCCTGAGATTTTTTCCGGGTCCATGACCAGGAGTAGACGATGCTCCAGACTCCAATGAGCAGACAAAGGGCCGACCCAATGATATCGACCAGGACCACCGGCCACCACGGGATGACCATCAGCGGATCTCCCCCAGCTCCATCCACTGCTTGAGGGCAATGGCAAGGCAGACCAGAGCCGGCACCAGGACGAAGTGGTCGAGGCTGGCGCAGTAGAAAACAACATCAACCAGGGATTCAACACGGAAACCGGTCACCCGGCCATCGACGACGACAAATTTATCAACCGCGAGAACAGAATGCGCCCAGTGACCGGAAAAAGTGAGCAGGTTCCAGAGAATAATCAACCACAGAAAGCCCTTGAATCGTCCCCAACCCGCCCCCTGCCAACGGTTGCGACGACTTAAGGCCAGCAGAAAAACCATCCCGACGACAAAAAGGACATGGCCCAGCTGATGGGAAACAAGCCCCTCGGCCCCGCCATGGATCTGCACCGCCCAGGCCGGGCGGGCCGTACCCGTCAACAACAGGGCCGGAATGGTGCACCAACCCACTTTTCTCGCCATCGCCCCCACCGTCAACACTCCCCCCCGGCAAACGACTTGATTTGCTTACAGAAATGAGAATTATTCATTTTAGGCTTCACCCTGCCAAAGGTCAAGACCTTATTGTCATCATCCCGAGGCCGTGAGCGTTCGAACCATCTCGACGCGTAACCGCTCAACAGCAGCCACCGGCCGAGGAACCGGCGGCGGGGTCATCGTCCTCGATCACACAGCAGCAGGAACCCGACTTGCGCCCCAGCATCTTATTGAGCACCGCTTCGGCGCACCCCACACCGGCCCGGACCACAACCGCGCCGGTGGGACAGTTGCGACCACAGGCGCCGCACTCCATGCAGCGATCACGGGCCGCGATACGCACCCGGCGATCAGCGGCCATTGCCAACACCGCCTGGGGACAGACGTCCAGACAAACACCGCAGCCGACACAGAGGGCACGGTCCAGGGCCAGGGTGGTGACATTCTTCAAGTACAACGAAAACGGCACGTTCACTCCTCCCTCAAGACCCCAGGCGACCGGCCAGCCAGCAGCCCAGGCCGGCCAGCCCGGCCATGATCTGGATCGGCAGGGCCCAGCGCATCTCCTTGCGCACCCCGGAAAGCGAAGTGTAGGTCGAGGCCCCGGTAAACTTCATTCCCCAGTACGAAGCCAGGGCCACCACCGCCAACAGCGCGCCGCCCGTCTCATACCCCGCACCCGGCAACACGAAAAACAGCCCGGCGGCGGCAAGTCCGCCGGCAATGGCACCCTTCACCGCAAAGGCCCGACCGGGCAACCAGGGCAACAGCAGCGGCATGGCCACCGCGCCGGCACCAAGCGCCGCGCCATAGGGAACGAGCGCTGCCAAGCCGTGCGCGACGGCTCGCCGGACAAAGGAACTCTCGCCACCCGCCAGGCCACAGAACAGGGCCAGAAGGACCAGCGCCGGCAACGACCACCGCACCGCCCCCACCACCTCCACCGGCACCAGCGCCAGCCGCTCGGCCAGGGGGAAATGCTTGCACCGCATGGCCGGCGTTGCCACCAGGCCACCGTCGAGATAGGCAGGAAGATCCGCGGCCAACACCGGCCCGTAGTGAACCGAAAAACCGGTGGCCCTGGGCAGAAGATGGGCGGCTATTCCCGGCCCGGCCAATTGGGGCAGAATCAGCCGCCGGTGGCTGACCAGCCGTGCCAGGCCACTTGTCTTGAGCCGCGCGGCAAGCTCCTCGGTGCCAAAGGTCCCCTTGCCGGCGGCGCACCAGACATTGATTCCCTTAGTATCCAAGACCAGCAGCCAGGCATCCCGGCCGACCAGAACCCGGCGCAGGTGGTCGAAACTGAGCTTGTAGTTGGCACTCACCAGCACCGGCGAACCGGCATCCGGCTCACCAAGGCCGTAGAGCCCGGGATCGACGGCATAGCCCATGCGGCCCAGCCCCAGTCGCACCCGGCAGGTACCCAGCCAATCGTTCCGGGTCAGGTGCGCGGACACCTTCGGCACCGCGCCGATCTCGGTTTCGATGGTGCCGACGACAAAGGACTGCGCAAGACGCGGCGGGTCCGACCGGACCGGAGCCGACGCGGGTCAGCAACCGCCACTCGCCGAGAGGGCCCCACCGGCATTGACCACCGAGGCCGTTTTGTTTTCCATCCGCATAGCCTTCCCCTGCTCCGACGATGAAATGACCGCACGGGGCAGCCACCGATCGTGGTCGAAATTACCCGGCAAGCCAAAAAAATTCGTTGCTTTTTTCACACGCGCAATGCATATTCGCTGCCGCCGCTTGCCAGCGGTGAGCCACGGCAACGCAAAAAACTAATTCTTTCGCAGTGTTCCCAATGAGCACAACCAACCCCTGTCTCCAATGCGGCGCCTGTTGCGCCCACTTCCGCGCCTCCTTTTACTGGGCCGAGACCGACGACGTCACCCCGGGCGGGGTGCCGGTGATACTCACCGAACAACTCACTCCCTGGCGGCGGGTGATGATTGGCACCAACCGGCCGCAACCCCGTTGCGTGGCGCTGATCGGCACCATCGGCATCGAGGTGCGTTGCTCAATCCACCCGCGCCGGGCCTCGATCTGCCGGGAATTTTCACCTGCGTGGGAAGCGGGGCTTGGCAACGAACGGTGCGACCAGGCGCGGGCAGCCTGGGGGTTGCCGCCCCTCGGCCCCCACTCCTGGAGCACCCCGGACAACGATTTCCCCAAGGCGGCCTGACCCGGCCCTTTCCCGCTCCGTCCCGCCGATCTCCACTCTACTCCCCGCGCCGTCCAAAGGCAACCTTGCCCTTTTCCCTTGACAGGAAGAATGCAAGCCGGTGTAATCAACACGTTCCCTGCGCCCCCGCGGCCAAAGGAAAAGGCCACGCCGTTGTCAACCAGGCCCGGGCCGCCGGCCTCCCGGCGCGGCGGCCTCTTACGCTTTGTTCTTCCACCCAGACATTTACCATGCCCACTGCCCGCAGCCAACTGCGCACCACCCGACGCACCCTGCCGCTGATCACGCCTTTTTTTCACCGCCACCGGCTTCGCCTGGTGCTGGGGCTGGCGGCACTGCTGGGGGTGGATTTCCTGCAGCTCCTGATCCCCCGGGTGATCAAGCGGGCGGTGGACGCCCTGGGCGCGGGCAGCGCCAGCCCCCAGGGCCTGCTCGGCCACGGTGCCCTGATCATCCTGCTCGCCCTGGGCATTGCCGGCCTGCGCTTTGCCTGGCGCGCCCTGGTGCTGGTCTTCTCACGCCGCCTCGAAACCGACCTCCGCCAACGCCTCCTCGATCACGTCCTCACCCTGGACCGCGCCTTTTTGCAACACCGGACCACCGGCGAAATCATGGCCCTCTCCGGCAACGACCTCAACGCGGTGCAGATGGCCTGCGGCATGGGGCTCATCGCCGCCACCGACGCAGTAGTGATGACCGTGGCGGCCCTGGCCTGCATGGCCTACATCAGCCCGCTGCTCACCTTGGTCGCGGTGGCGCCCATGCCGCTGCTGGTTCTCTGCACCGCCCGGCTCTCGGCCCGGCTTCACCACCGCTTCAAGCGGGTACAGGAGCAGTTCTCCCGGCTCACCGAATTCGCCCGCGCGGGGCTTACCGCCATTCGCCTGGTCAAATCCTGCACCCAGGAGGAGGCCCAGACCCACCATTTCGATCGCCTCGGCCAGGCCTACATCCGCGACAACATGAAGGTGGCCATGCTCCAGGGCACCATCTTCCCGCTCTCCCGCCTCGTGGCCAACCTGAGCCTGCTGCTGATTCTCTACGGCGGCGGCCGCCTCGCCGTCTCCGGCACCATCACCGTGGGCGACCTGGTGGCCTTCATCACCTACCTCTACATGCTCACCTGGCCGATGATGGCCATGGGCTGGGTGACCACCCTCTTCCAGCGCGGCCTCACCTCGCTGGGCCGACTCGCAGAGATCTTCGCCGCTCGCCCCACGCTGCACGAACCAGCCGCCCCCCTCGCTCCGCCCGAAAAAATCACCAGCCTCGCCTTCCGCAACCTCTCCTTCCGCTACCCCGACCGCGACGAAACCGTGCTCAGGGAGCTGTCAGTGGACTTTCCGGTGGGGCTCACCGGCATCGTCGGCCCCACCGGCAGCGGCAAGACCACCCTCTGCCAACTGCTGACCCGCCTCTACGCCCTGCCGGACAACACCCTGCTGATCAACGGCGTCGACGCCAACCGCTTCGGCATCAGCGCCTTCCGCGACCGCATCGCCTACGTGCCCCAGGAGGTAACCCTCTTCTCCGACACCATCGCCGCCAACATCGGCATGGGCCGGTCCGACGCCACCCCGGAACAGATCGAGGCCGCCGCCCGCGCCGTGGCCCTGGACCGGGAGATCCGGGAGATGACCGACGGCTACCAGACCCGCATCGGCGAGAAGGGCATCAAACTCTCCGGCGGCCAGCGACAGCGGCTCGCCCTGGCCCGCGCCCTGCTCCTGGACCGTCCGGTGCTGATCCTGGACGACACCCTGGCCGGGGTGGACCAGGCCACCGAACAGAAAATCATCGCCGCCCTCCGCCCTTACCTGCAAGACCGTATCTGCATCATCGTCTCCCACCGGCTCGCCCCCCTGATCGATGCCGACACGATCCTGATCCTTGACCGGGGCCAACTCGCCGCCCATGCTTCGCACGCCCGCCTCCTGGCCGAAAACCCCTTCTACTCGACCATTTACCGCCACCAGAACACCGCCGACGGCCGGGAGGAGGAATAATGCGTCACGATTTCGGCTACTTCGAGGAAGACCAGCTGGGGCAGGTGGGCGACATGGGCCTCTGGCGCCGCATCCTCCGCCTCATCGACCGCCAGTGGAAGTGGGTGGCGGCGGCAATCCTCCTCGCCTTGGTCGCGGTGGCGGCGGGACTCGCCCTGCCCCACCTGATGCGGATTGCCGTGGACCGTTACATCGTCGACCAGACCCTGCCCGCCACCGCCCGGCTGGCGGGCCTGGGCCGGCTGACGCTCTTCTTCCTCCTGCTCAGCCTGCTCGCGTTTGCCGCCAACTTCCTGGAAAGCGTGGCCCTTGAATGGAGCGGTCAGCACACCATGCACCGTTTACGGCAACGGCTGTTCCGCCATCTCCTCGACCTGGATCTGGACTTTTTCAACGCCCACCCGGGCGGCAAGCTGGTCACCCGGCTCACCAACGACATCCAGAACATGCACGAGATGTTCACCTCGGTGATCGTCACCCTGTTCAACGACTCCCTGCGGCTCGCCGGCATCCTGGCCATCCTCTTCTGGATGAACTGGCGCCTCGCCCTCTGTCTCGCCCTGCTGCTGCCGCTGATCCTCACCAACGTGCTCTGGTTCAGCCGCCTGGCCCGGGACATTTCACGGCTGATCCGCACCCAGCTGGCCCGGATCAATGCCTTTCTCCAGGAGACGCTCTCAGGGCTGACCCTGATCCAGCTCCTGCACCGGGAGAAGGAGAGCAACGCCCACTTCGCCGACCTCAACCGGGTCTATCTTGACCAGACCCGGCACCAGATCCGGCTGTTCGCCATCTTCATGCCGATGATCGAAGTTTTCAGCTCCCTGGCCATCGCCATGATCATCTGGTACGGCGGCGGCGAAATTCTCCGGGAACGGATGAGCCTGGGCATGCTGGTGGCCTTCCTCTCCTACATGCGGCTCTTCTTTCAGCCGGTGCGGGAAATGTCGCAGAAGTACTCCATCGTACAGTCGGCCCTGGCCTCGGCCGAACGCATCTTCCAGCTCCTGGATACCCGGAGCCATCTCGCCCTGCCGACCGCCCCCAAACGGCCCGCGCAACTCACCGGCGCGGTGCGCTTCGAGGCGGTCACCTTCGGCTACCGGCCCGAACACCCCATCCTCCACGACCTCGACCTCGATATCCGGCCCGGGGAAACCGTGGCCGTGGTGGGGGCCACCGGCGCCGGCAAATCGACCCTGATCAACCTGCTGGAACGGTTCTACGACCCGGACCAGGGCCGGGTGCTCATCGACGGCCTCGACCTGCGGGCGCTGGACCCGCGCTGGCTCCGCCGCCAAGTGGGGCTGGTGATGCAGGAGGTGCTCATCGTGCCGGGCTCCGTCCGCGAAAACATCCTCCTGGACCACGACCTGGACGAGGCCGAGCTCCACCGGGTGCTGGCCGACGCCCAGCTGGCCGACCTGGTGGCCGAGCTGCCCCAGGGACTCGACACCGTGATCGGCGCCGGCGGCATGACCCTTTCCGCCGGCCAGCACCAGCTTCTGGCCCTGGCCCGGATCCTGGCCCGCGACCCGCGCATCCTGGTGCTGGACGAGGCCACCGCCAACGTCGACTCGTCCACCGAGATCCGCATCGAGCAGGCCCTGGCCAAGACCCTGGCCAACCGCACCAGCATCGTCATCGCCCACCGGCTCTCCACCATCCGCCGCGCCCACCGCATCGTCGTCATCCACCGGGGCCGCATCGTCGAACAAGGCGATCACGACAGCCTCATGGCCCTGGCCGGCCGCTACCAACGGTTGCAGCGAAGCCTGTACCTCGGCCCGGAAAATACCGGCGCCGGCCCCGGTGGATGACGACGATGATTTTACCCCGGCGCCAAAATCCCAGTTGCCCGGCGCCGCCCCGCGCCCCTATAATAGATGATGCCCGGCCGGGAAATCTTTTGCCCCAGCCGGAAACCAGCTGCAGAATCACGAGGCCCCAAAGCGGGCTATCCGTTCATACCAATGAAATGACAGAAAAAAACGGAACAAATACGGCCGCCAACCCCAACCGAAGGAGAGTACCATGGAGAGCAAGGAAGCGTTCCGCGCCCAGATAGAGGCGCAGCTCAAGGAGTGGAACGAACGACTCGACGAACTGAAGGGCAAGGCAGAAAAGGCCTCCGCCGACCTCAAGGCCGAGTACGACAAGGACATCAAGTTGCTGACCGCGAAGAGCAAAGAGCTGCAGCAACAGCTCAAGGAGTTCATCGCCACCAGCGACGATGCCTGGAAAATCCTCCGCAAGGGGATGGAAAAAGCGGCCGCCGACCTCAAAACCGCCTTTTCCAAGGCCCGCAAGAAATTCAAATAACCTGCCGCCACGCTGCGGGTCGGGCGTTACCGGCCCGCAGCCTCTCCCCCGCTGACCCCCGCCACATCCCGCAGCAACAGGGTATAAATCCGCTCCAACCCCTCACCGAAGGCGGCCACCGTGGCCTGCATCCCCTCCCCGGCCACCTCGCTGGTCACCGAATATTCCCGATGCCACGGCCGCCCGCTGGCCGGACGGCCGGTAAAGGCCAGGGCTACGACCACCTGTGAGCCATCAGCGTTGAGCAGTTGCTCGAAACGGGTGAGCCGGACATCGAGAACCTGGTCGGGCCGCAGGCCGGGAGCGACAAACAGCACCTGATCGGCGCAACCGGCCGCCCGCAGAAAAGCGCGCAGATGGTCACGGATCAGCGTCGCCGGGGTGTCCTGCCAGAGTTGATAGCGATGCCGCTGGATCTCCAGCGGCGCCGCCCCATCGACAAAAAGGATCGGCCGCTCATTGTACAGCCCGGTGGCCCTGACCCGGCCGATGGCCAGGATACCGGGAAAGATCCGGCCGGCATCAACCGCGGGCCCTGCCTGCGGCAACCGGTAGAAATGATCCACCGGCAGCGGCGTGGTCGGCGCGCAGCCGCCCACCAGCAGGGCGAGAAGCAGCCAAGGCAACAGGGACGGAAAGGCCGCACATCCTGGACGTATTCTCATGGCTGTTCCCCCTCGGCGCCAACCGGCGGCGGCTGGTTGCGGAGCAGGCGACCCGGATTTTCCCGAATCTCCCGGCTGAACTCGTGCATGTTCCTGGTGGTTCCCTCCAGGTTGTAGACAATGGCGTCCATGTGCTGCGCCATGGTGGCGAGGGTGTTGCGCAGGTCGACCACCGCCTGGCGAACATCGCCGTTGTTCTCACTGACCAGGGCATGGGAGTCGGCCAGCAGTTGCGAAAGCTGCTCACTGGCCTGGCGGAAATCCCCGGTCACCGCCACCAGATTGGCGGCGATGGTGTCGCCGTTGGCGATCATGCTGTCCAGGTGGCCCTGGTTCTCGCCGTCGAACAGGGCATTGAAACGGCCGACACTGTCGTTGAGGGTGAGAAGGAGATGATTCGTATTGTCGGCCAGCTCCGGCAGGGTGGCATTGAAATTTTTCCCCATGGCATCCAGGTGGTGACTGAAGGTGGCGATGAGGGGCCGGAGACTCTTCTCGGAAAGATCCCGCATCTCATACGCCAGGTCTCCCATTGTCTCCATGATGTTGCTGCCCTCGGCCGAACCGATCACCGCGCCGGGGTGCAGCAGCTCGGCGCTGCTCCCCGGCCGGATGTCGAGCTGCTTGTCGGAGAGCACCGCCGGCATAATGATCCGCGCCACGCTGTCGCTGGGGATCTGCCAACCGTGCCGGACGGCCATCACGACCTTGAAACGCAGCCCCGTATCGAGCCGGTCCGGCCCGATGCTTTCCACCTGGCCGATCTGGTAGCCGCCGAAACAGACCTTGCTCCCCTCGTGGATGCCGGAAACATTGTGATAATAGGCGACATAGGAGTCGGAGTTCGCGCTGCGGCCAGTGATCCGGTAGAGGGCCACCAACAGCAGCAAAAACATGCAGAGCACAAAGCCGCCCACCATGAGGTAATTAACCGTATCCCGTTTCATAGTCTCCCGCACACCCTGCTGTCCCGGCCCGGGACATTACCCATGAGCCTCTTTATTGATTCCCACGCAACTGCAGCCACGTCTTCCGTATCCGGCAACAGCCGCGCGGCTCCCTCCACTTCCCTCAGGACGCCACCCCGGTCAACCGGCGCAGATACTCCTCGGGATCGACCTCATCGTGGCGTGGCCGCCGGCCGAGCAGATCCCGGATGCGCTGATTGTCGCTGCCCCGCACCTCGGCCACCGTGCCGGTCATCAGGATCACGCCCTGGTCGAGCACGGTGATCCGATCGGCAATCTTGAAAGCACTCTCCAGCTCATGGGTGACCACCACGATGGTCATCCCCATGGCCGCCCGCAGCCGCAGGATCAGCTCGTCGAGCTCCGCCGCCACCACCGGATCGAGGCCCGCCGACGGCTCGTCAAAGAAGAGCAGCTTGGGATCCATGACAATGGCCCGGGCCAGGGCGGCCCGCTTGATCATGCCGCCGGAAAGCTCGGCCGGCATCAGGTCTTCGAAGCCGGCCAGATTCACCACCTCGAGCTTCATCCGGCTCATGATCCGCATGGTCTGTTCGTCAAGGCTGGTATGCTCCCGCAGGGGCAGCTGCACGTTCTCGCCCACGGTCATCGACCCGAACAGGGCGCCGCCCTGGAAGGAAACCCCCATCTCGCGGCGCAGGCCGTGGAACTCCCTCTCCTTGAGCCGGTAAATATCCCGGCCCAGCACGGTGACGGTGCCGGCCGTCGGGCGGTTGAGCCCCAGGAGGCAGCGCAGCAGGGTGGACTTGCCCGAACCGCTGCCGCCCATGATCACCAGGATCTCGCCCCGGCGGATGGCCAGGCTCACGTCCCGCAGGATCGGCCGACCGCCGTAGTCGGCCGAGAGCCGCTCCACCCGGATTACCGTCTCCGGGCCGTTTTGGGGTTCCGTCATCTCTTCGCCACTCATCGGTTCATAAAAAAGGTGAACACCATGTCCGCCAAAATAATGCAGCTGATGGAGAGCACCACCGAGCGGGTGGTGGCCCGGCCCACCCCCTCGGCGCCGCCCCGCACCTGGAACCCGTTGCTCACCCCGACCATGCTGATGATCACCGCAAAGACCAGGGACTTGACCAGCCCTTGCGTAACGTCACCCACGTCCAGCACCTCGCAGGTCTGAAACAGGTAGGTTTGGAGATTCATGCCCAGCTTCAGGGAGGTGAACAGCGCCCCGCCCATGAGCGCCATGAAGTCACTCAACACGGTGAGGGAGGGCACCGCGAGGAGCATGGCGACCAGCACCGGCGAGGCGAGATAGCGGACCGGGTTGATGCCGATCACCCGCAGGGCGTCGATCTCCTGGTTTTCCTGCATGGTGCCGATCCGGGCGGTGATGGCCGAGCCGGAGCGACCGGCAACCAGGATGCCGACGATGAGCGGCGAAAACTCGCGGGTCACGGAGAGGGCAATGCCGATCACCACCTTGCTCTCGGCCCCGAAGGTGCGGAGGGTCTCGATCCCCTGGATGGCCAGCATGATGCCGACCACCAGGGAAAGGCCGGAGATGATCGGAATCGCCTGGATGCCGATGAGCACCGTCTCGCGACAGATGGCCGGCAACCGCACCGCCTGCTTGCGGCCCTGCCCCACCGCGAGCCAGTAGAGGCTTTCGCCAAACAGACTGGCGGCGTAACCCAGCTCCTCGACCCCGGCCACCGCCTGGCGGCCCACCTGCTCAAGCAGAACCCGCCAGGAAGCCACCCCTTGCCCTCGCCACAATTGCGCCATGGCCTCAGGCCTGTTTCCCCAAGGCATCCTCAAGGGTGCCGTAAAGCGGAAAAACCCGGTCGAGACGGGCCAGGCGCAGCACCAGCATGGACGCCCGGCTGGCCCCCACCAGCCCGAAACGGAGGTTGCTGCTCTTGGCCTTCTGCAGCCCCTCCACCAGACTGGCCACCCCGGAGCTGTCGATATAGGAAACCTGGGAGAGATCCACCAGCACGTGCCGTTGTCCATCAAGATGCGCAAGGATCTGTTGTCGTGCCTGGGGCGAATAGTTCATGTCCACCTCGCCGGTAAGGGAGATGACGACAAACGGCCCCTCGCTATGGGTCGGGTACTCCATCATGCTGCACTCCATGGGGGTTCTGAAGATTCTCCCGGCCGCAACCGGTTCACGCCGCGCCGCCTTGCGAGCGGTGCCACTTCTTTTTCATCTGCAGGGCATTGCCCCGACCACCGGGATGACCGAGAAAGGCCACCTCGTCCATCAGTTCGTTGATCAGGTGCAACCCCAGGCCGCCGGGCCGGATATCCTCGAGATCACGGGGGCGGCAGCGCGACCAGTCCACCGGATCGGCGAAATCGGTGATCCGCACCGTCACGCCGCCGTCATCGCGGAAAAGCTCCAGCAGTATATCACCATTTTGCCACGGGCCATAGGCATGCTGAATAATATTCATGCACGCCTCGTTCACCGCCAGCACCAGGCTGTCGACCGCCTCCGGCGGCGCTTCCCCCTGACCGGCGAGGGCCTGGCGGATCCGGTCCCGGAGCAGGGGCAGTTGCCCGGCGTCGGCCGCACAGCGGAGGCGCAAGAGAAGCCGCGCATCAGCCATCTCTTTTTTCCAGCAGCAGCACGGTGACGTCATCGCGAAGCGGCAGCGACGAATCGGTGAACAGGGCGGCGATGGCGTCAAGCCGCTCCGCCGGCGGCTTGCCATGGTTCTCCCGCAGGTGGTCCAGCAGACCGCCCAACCCCAAGGGCGACGCTTGGGCACAGCGGCACTCGATCACCCCGTCCGAATAGAGATAGAGGCTGCTTTTCCCCAAGGCCAGACGGGTTTCATGAAACTGCTGATCGGCAACGATGCCCAGCGGCGGCACTTCGGCCTCAAAGGCCCGATACTTGCCATTCCGATGCAGGACCAGCACCGGCGGATGGCCGGCGTTCACCAAGACGACCTCACCGGTGGCCGGATCATAAAGGCCGCCGGCCAGCGTGATGAACATGCCCCGGATGGTGGTCTCGCAGATCTCGTTGTTGATCTGGGCAAAGAGGAGACCCGGGTCGGCAACCCGCTTGCCCAGACAACGAAAGAGACTGATCACCTTGGCCATCAGCAGGGCGGCGGTGGTTCCCTTGCCGGCCACGTCGCCGAGAACGAAGTAGATGCGGCCATCGGCCAGGGTGAAAAAATCATAAAAATCACCGGAAAGCTGCCGGGCCGAGAGGTTGAAGGCCGACACCGGATAGGAGGCGGCCGGCGTCTTGGGCAACAGGCTGCGCTGGATCTCGCGGGCCACCGACATCTCGCGGTCAAGCTCGGCGGCCAACCGGTTGCGTTCCTTAAGTGCCTTGCCCAACTGCCAGGTAAGCTCCTGGGAGGAACGATGATCCTCCGCCAAACGCAGATGGGCCTTCCGCAGCACCGAGTCGTAGTCCTGCTGCGGGCCGATGCGAAGCCCCAGGACGGCGGCGGCCTCTTCGACCCTGGCGGGAATGGCGGCCAGAAACTCCTCCATGGGCTCGACTCCCATGCCGAAAACCTTACCGAGCAGCTTGCGGCTGTGCAGCAGCACCGAAGATTTGTCGTCGGCGGTAAAGACGGCGGCAAGCCAGTCCGCAACATGG
>Ga0224496_10001687_pt1 | contig 13516 bp, 15 predicted proteins | sample SF_Jul11_sed_USG_2_FD_168127 | JGI IMG/M metagenome (GOLD analysis project Ga0224496, IMG submission 168127) | Sediment microbial communities from San Francisco Bay, California, United States - SF_Jul11_sed_USGS_8_1 | ecosystem: Environmental > Aquatic > Marine > Sediment | place: USA... | reverse complement strand
CCAAGGGGTTGTCAGGGGGAATGCCATAGGGGGGAGGCTGATCCACATCAATTCGAAGAAATTTCCCCAGTAGTTCATTTCGATTCTGCGCGTAATTCTTCGGATCGCCACCTGACCCACCATCGCCCATGCCAATATACAGATAGTGATCTGGTCCAAACGCGATCATCCCACCATTATGATTTCCGTATGGTTGGGGAATGACTAAGAGGACTGATTCTTTCTGCTCAGCTTGATTGGGGTTCGAGGACACATGATATTCGGCAATGACCGTCGCCCGATCCTCCGCTCGAGTATAATTGACAAACCATCGTCCATTCGAAGAAAAACGGGGATGAAAGGCGAGTCCTAAAAATCCTTGCTCATTGCCTGAAGAGAGCTTTTCTCCAATATCCAGAAAGGGTGTCGGCAGAACTGTATCCCCCTTCACTATGAGCATGCGGCCTTTTTGCTCAATGACAAAGAGGCGGTTGGTCTGATCGGGGCTGGGGACGAGAAAAACCGGTTGAGAAAATTGATGTGTCACGAGTGGCTGTAGGGCGATGGGGCCATGGGAAACAACAGGTTTGCCAGACAGGGCAAAGGACAAAGGTGGAACAAATATCAGGCTACCCAGTAGGGTGAGGCAGGCAAGAAGGCTGCGCAAATGCTGATTATTCTGACCCGGTTGGAGTGGATGAAATGGCATATGTCACCGCGGATCTGAGGCCAGGGATTGCACGGGAAATCGAAGCCCTGTTATAACCAGAGCAGTCAGCGCGTTGAAAAAGGAGTGATGGATGATCCTCAAATATGAATCAGATGTTATGGATGATGAGAATGCTCGTGGGAAGTTCTATCACGTCTGTCAAGGACGGGTCCAGGAGACACCCATAGCGGTTCCTCCTCCTGATCAGCCCATCGAATGCCCCGTGTGTGAAATCGATTTGGAACAGGAAGATTTTATGTTGGCCCAACAGCGTGGATGGTCCTGATGGGTCTTTATTGTCTCGCGATTGCCAGCGGAGGGAAATGGCTGTCATGACGACCGGAAGCCAGGAACGAAAAACTGTGTCAGTGATGCGGGGCAGGATGATACTCTGTTCTTTCTGCCACGCGTCTGTCCATGAGGAAAAATTGGTCGATGAAAAAAATTATGTGGAGGACCACGTGGCCTTTTTTGATCTCATTTGTCCAGGTTGTGAAGATATAAACCGTCCTCTCATCGACGATATGCTTGGTAGTTCGGAGTAAGTTTCCTTCATCCCCAATCAGTCTCAGCTTAACCTCTCGTCTTAAGATCGTTGCTTTCCATCCGTTCCTCTGGGTGAGAAACCCCTTCAAGCTTAAAAAACTGCCTGATTGTTTAAGTGTTCCTTCCTGAAACTTCAAGTTCGCAATGGGATGGAGTTACGTGATTTTTTGAAAATTTCTCCCAATCTCAATGGGAAATCACAAAATATGCTTAATTATCTCTAAACGCTACCGATAAGAACAAATAGGAGTCAAAGCATTCGAAGCAGTTCCCAACAAGGAGGTGCCTTATGGGGGGCTTCAGAGATGGGCCGCTTATCGGTAAAGTTCATTGGGTTATCCCACTCCTGTTGTGGGTTGCTCCCTTTCCTGCCTGGTCGTGTGATTCTCAACTCAATCCTCAAGCGTTTCAATCTAACGTTTCCAACGACAACGATCTTCTCCCCAATGGCATGTTGGCCATTCGCTACGCGGGAACAGGGAAGGAAGTGTCACCGCACGTTAGCGTGCATCGCGTGATGATGACGTTGCCGGGTCGGCAACTCACCATTCCCGAAGCCAAGGATCCGGAGTATCTCGTAGTAGAAGTCGATGGCACGATAGGGTGGATGACCTACCTCGTTGCCGCCCATGCCTTATTTTATGGGGTTGGGCAGGATAGTTTGGGTTTTCCGGAAAGGATGTGGGTCGATTCGGAGGAAGATGGGCTCAATGGCAACGAACAATTAAATGGGCAGCAGTAATGGATAGTGCCCTCCTGATGAGTAAACTCAGGATAAATTGTCAGGAATCGGTATTGATTCAGCCGTTTTGTCCTTCTACACTACAGTGTACATCGTTACCAAGGAGGGTTCGGTGTCAACTGTACGCTGGTCAATCGACAAATGGCACAATCTGTTCCGGATGCTTTTCCGTCCCGAACACGTCGCCTTTTTCCCGCACAAAGTGTTTCGATGGGATGCCCAGGGGATCTATCGGGATTGTTTTTATCCGTTCCCGTGCGAGCACCTACTAGGGGGAGAAGCTATCTTGGGTAAGTCTGCGAGAGAAGTACTGCCAAAAAATGTTGGATATACAGTCCAAAAAGCCTTAGGGCTTACTCTACGTCAGGTGGTACCACAAGACGTACAATGTTTGCTTCCGGGTGGGAAGTCATATTATATGGCTTCGATTCGGCTCTTCCCTTATGATTCAGAAATCCTTGGTTTTGTGACGGACCATGATCTGAGTGGAAAGCCCCTTATTCATGTGGCACCAGATCATCCTGCAATAGGATTTCTCAAAGGCTCGCCTCAGCCCACGCCAATTTCTGTATTCAATCGTTAAAAGTTTTCCTTCCCGCTAATTAGCACGTAATTCATTGAGCAGTTTTCGGGGCTTCAAGGATTGCTGGTAGAAAGTATTGGGACTTGGAGGTGTCTTCATTCGATCACCGAGACAAAAAAATGAGAAAGTGTCAGGCCAGTCCTGGTTAGACCGGATTGGTCGTTTATTGCTTGTGGGAGGCGCTATGGCGGGGAGTGCTGTGGGTATAGCAGTCGTCTATGCGATCGCTGATATGTATTTGACCGGGCACGGGTATGTCCAGCCTAATCAATCCTCTACACCTTGGCACTATCAAATTTTTTCAGGTCTTCTTTTTGTTGTTCCGGTCATAGTTGGAATATTGGTCTATCGTGCCTCAGGAAAATGAGGAGGGTAAGAATTTTTTCACCAAGATGAATCCATCTTGGTGAAGAGAAATTATCATTTTTTCCCTAACTCATTGAGCAGGCGCCGGGGCCTCGTGGGTCGCCGCAGGAGCCGCAACTGCTTGGATCAGAAAAGTTCATTCCCCCGCCTGTCCCGCCAACGGCAAATCCTGTGAGTTGTTTTTCAAGACTTTTTCCCTGGCATTCCGGGCATGTTGGAATTGTGGACGCATGAACCAATAGATCAAAATGATGGGAACACCCTTGGCACTTATACGCAAAAATTGGCATTGTTTCTGGACCTCCTTCTGAATGACATGGTAATTCTATTATAGGCAACATGTTGAGTAGAGGACAATGGAAGGCTTCCGAGGGCTTGCATCAACGGTCAAAGTGGAGAAGGAGACATTAATGTATCAAGAGGAGGAATCATTTAATCTTCGGTTTTCCCTGGAAGCCAAGTTTCCCGATGACTATGACGGCGAGGATGATGAGCGGGTGTGGCTTAAACAGTGGGAAGCCCATATAAAACCTGATATCGTTAAAAGTATTTTTCAGACCTTGGAGCGGTATCCCGATTGGGCCGCGCGGTTTCGTAATCGAGGGATGGCCGCTACCGACGAAATCGAAATTGTGTTAGAGAAAACGTATTCCGATCCTTCGGTCAATTAGACTCAGGGAATGTTGAAAAAAGTCACCAGCGGCGTTCCCTGGCTTCGCCGAAGCGGCTTCGCGCAGGCAGGTCGCCATTTTGTCGTGCTCACGTACTGGAAGTACGCTCCGCGCATCAAAATCGCTGCGGCCTTGCTGGATGACTTTTTTGACCATTCCCGTCAGCTGCTGACATTGAATTCTTCTTGGGCATAGGCGGATTCTTTGCGAGAAATATTCAACAGGGTCATACAACATGTTTCCCAGTAGATTCAAAAAGTGGTGTCTTCTCTCAGGGCTTACCTGTGTTTGGATAGCAGGGTTGTCATTCCAGGCAGACGCTCAAAATCTCACCTATACCCCCACGCCTAGTAATCCTGTTGGGCGTGCGCCACAAGCCATTACGACGGGAGACTTTAATGGTGATGGGCATGGGGATTTAGCGACGGTGAATGGCACATCGGATGATGTTTCGGTGTTGTTGGGAAATGGTAATGGCACGTTTCGGTCGGCGGTGTCGTTTGGGGTCGGCAAAATTCCGTTGGCGTTGATTGCCGAAGATATGGATCGGGATGGCGTGTTGGATTTGGTGTTGGCGTTGAGCGGGTCCGATCAAGTGGTCGTACTCAAGGGTGATGGAAAGGGCCTGTTTCGGAAATTGACGACGCAGGCTGCGGGGAAGGGGACGACTTTTTTAGCGGTCGGTGATCTCAATGGAGATGGATGGAGTGATGTGGTGGCCATCAACAGTGGCCGGTTTGGGTATTATCCGCCTTTCAACCTGAGTGTTCTGCTGAATGATGGAAAAGGACAGGTACAGGAACCGGTCATGTATGAACAGGACCGAGGAAAAGACCTGTTTCCCACTGGAATTTTCATAGGGGATCTCACCGGTGATGGGGCCGTCGATTTGGCCGTGACCTGGAGTCAACCAAGTTGGAGTTCGGCAAATGGACTCGTCTCAATTTTGAAAAATACGGGTGACGGAACCTTCCAACGATTAATGGATATCAACGCTGGATTTACCTTGAGTGCGATTCACGGAGCAGATATTGATCGCAATGGACTCGTGGATTTGGCTGTCACCAGTCTCTATGCCGATACGGTCCGTATTCTACTCCAACACCATCCAGGGGAATTTCGCATGCTGGACCCCATGAAAGTGGGATTTGCCCCAGTCGGCGTGGAGATTCAGGATATGAATCAAGATAATAAATTGGATCTGGTCGTGGTGAATCGGGATTCTAATAGCCTGTCTCTCTTTGCCGGGGATGGGACGGGGGCGTTTACGACGGTTGGCCATTATGGTGTGGGGGCCACACCTGCGGCCGTGGTGGTGCATGATTTCGATCAGGACTCCCGTCCGGATCTAGCCACAGCCAGCACCAATGTCGATGGAGTCTCGGTGCTTTTGAGTGCTGGCGGGGCCATTCCGTTGCCCAGTATGAACACCGATGCATTGGTGTTTGAGCAAGATTTACCTTCCACTTCATCGGCTAGGCCGTCCCCTCAGCCAGTTCGGTTTTCTAATATTGGCATTGGTCTCCTTCGTATAGAACACATTGAGATCTCGGGTTCCGGAGCTGATGCATTTGCCATGATCGACAATACGTGTCAGGGCATCACGCTGCATACGGGAGAGTCGTGTTCCATGCAGGTGGCGTTTACCAGTCAGCATTCTGGCACACACCACGCCACGCTCACTATTCAAGATAATGCGAGCGGCAGCCCGCGCCATGTGGCGTTAAAAGGTGTCGTCAAAGGGTAGATCTTCAAGGGGAATTTTTCTCCCTTCAATCCCGCCTGAATAATATTGTATCCTCCTGGCCAGTTCGTTATTCCGGGAACCTATGAAAAATAGCGATGGCGATGCCTCAACACAATCAACGCGGATACTGGATTGGCATTGATATCGGCGGCACGTTCACCGACTTTGTAGTGTATTCCTCCAGGGATCAATCCCTTCAACGCCTGAAGATTCTTTCGACCCCATCGGATCCTGCCGACGCCGTCCTGCAAGGATTGACCAAACTTTCCCAACCGGCTAATCGTCACATTGTGCATGGGTCGACCGTCGCAACGAATGCCATTTTGGAGCGCAAGGGTGTGCGTACGGCGCTGATTACGACGAAGGGTTTTCGAGATGTGCTGTTGATCGGTCGCCAGGACCGTCCGGAATTATATGATCTCTTTCCGTGTATTCCTCCGCCGTTGGTCCCCCGCGAATGGTCATTTGAGATCACGGAGCGGGTGGATTATGAAGGGAAGGTGGTCACGCCTCTTCAGGAAAATGAACTCGACTCGATCATTAAAGAATTAAAAAGCCAGCATATCCAATCGGTGGCCGTCTCGTTTCTTTTTTCCTTTGTGAACCCCGCACATGAACAATGGGTGGCCAACCGGTTGCGTGCGGAAGGGGTGTTTGTGACGGCCTCTTCCCAAATCTTGCCGGAGTTTCGCGAATACGAACGAACGAGCACCACGGTCGTGAATGCCTATGTCTCGCCGGTCTTAGACACCTATCTCGGTCGGCTCGAACGAGAGATGGCACCCACCGAGTTTCATATTTTGCAATCCAACGGAGGGCGTCTCTCCGTTTCGCAAGCGCGTGGGCATGGGGTGCGGTCGATTCTATCTGGGCCGGCTGGTGGGGTTGTGGGTGCGCGGTATTTGGCTGGGTTAGCGGGCTTCAATCGCATCCTGACATTTGATATGGGTGGAACCTCCACGGATGTCTCCCTGGTCCATGACGAGATTCACGTCACGTCCGAGGCCGAAATCGGGGGTTGCCCTATTCGTGTGCCGGTGATTGATATTCATACTGTGGGTTCGGGCGGAGGCTCGCTGGCGGCAGTTGATGCGGGTGGGAATCTTCGTATGGGGCCGCAAAGTGCGGGCGCCGATCCCGGGCCGGTTTGCTATGGGCGGGGAGGCTGTATTCCGACCGTGACCGACGCCCATGTGGTCTTAGGTCGATTGCCAACGGATGGATTTCTCGGTGGTCAGATGGTGTTGGATGTCAAAGCGGCACAACAGGCGTTCGATGAATTCAGTTGCCAGGTTGCTCTCCCATCTTCACCTGGATTGGATAGCCGACAACGCCTTGCGTTAGGCATGATTCAAATTGCCAATGCTCATATGGAGCGAGCACTTCGGGTGATATCCGTCGAACGAGGCGAAGACCCACGGGAGACGGTGTTGGTTTCATTCGGCGGAGCTGGGGGGCTGCATGCCTGTGATTTGGCCAGAGCCTTAGGGATCCCCCATGTCTTGATTTCGCCCATGGCAGCCACGTTGTCGGCCTTAGGCATGTTAGTGGCGGATGTGCAATTGGATTATGTGCACACGGTCATGTTGCCGAATGAGACTCCGTTTGAGCGGCTTGAATCGCACACCACAGCCATGGTTCGACAGGGGGAAGATGATTTGCGTCGGGAAGGCATCACTCCTAAACAAGCCGTCATCACACGAACGGTCGATGTCCGATATGTGGGACAATCCTTTGACTTACAGCTACCGCTGACTCCCCAATTCCGCCAAGAGTTTGATCGAGTTCATCAGGAAGCCTATGGCTATTGTCAGCCAGGCGCTCCCATTGAGATTGTGAACGTGCGGGTTCGTGCCATTGGCCGAGTCATCCCTCCACCCATTCCCCGTCAACCGTTAGGATCGGCGGACCCATCCTCAGCCAAATGGGATGAGCGTCCAGTTGTGTTGGGCCAGGGCATTTACAGCGTTCCGCATTTTTGGGGGAACCGCTTGCGTCCGGGTCATCAGGTGTCTGGACCGGCCATTCTGGTCTTGGACGACACGACGGTGTATCTAGGGCCTGATGACCAGGCAACGATCGATGCCTATTCGAATATGATTATTGATATTGGAGCGACCGATGGATGATCCCATTCGCACAGAAATCATGAAGCACCGGTTAGTGTCCGTGGCGGAAGAAATGGGCGCCCGACTGCAGAGGGCTGCGTTCTCGCCAAACATTAAAGAGCGCTGCGATTTTTCGTGTGCGGTCTTTGATGCCTCAGGAAACCTGGTCGCGCAAGCCGCCCATATACCCGTACATCTTGGAGCCATGCCCCTTTCGGTGCAAGCCTGCCTTGAAACGTTGAGCTTTGCGCCTGGTGATGTGGCGATGGTGAATGATCCTTATCGCGGCGGCACACATCTTCCGGATATCACTGTGGTCTCCCCAGTTTTCATAGAAGAGAAATCTGATTTCGCTCTTGTCGGTTTTGTGGCCAATCGTGCGCATCACGCCGATATTGGAGGCATGTCGGCCGGGTCAATGCCGCTCTCCCAAGAAATCTTTCAAGAGGGATTGATTATTCCACCGGTGAAATTGATGAGTGAGGGGAAAAAGAATGAAGATGTTTGGCGACTGCTCATGGCCAATGTTCGAACACCGGATGAACGATCAGGAGACCTGCAGGCTCAGTTGGCAGCCAATCACATTGGCATTGAGAGAATGCAGGGATTAGCGAAGCGGTTTGGTGTCCAAACGCTTCTGGCAGATATGGACGCCTTACTCCGATACAGCGAACGCATGACCCGTCAATTGATGAGTCAGTTGCCCATGGGCTGTTACCGATTTGAGGATGCTCTGGATAATGACGGCTTTTCCGAAGAGCCTGCTATCATTTGTGTCGCGATCACGATAGATGGTGAGCAAGCTTCCGTGGATTTTTCCGGAACTGACGCGCAACGGCCAGGTAGTATCAATGCAGTCTATCCGGTCACCTTGTCGGCCGTAGCCTATGTGTTCCGCTGTGTCTTGGGTTTAGATATCCCTGCCAATAGCGGATGCCTGCGGCCGATTCACATTATTGCGCCGGAAGGGACATTGGTGAATGCCCGGCGCCCCTCGGCGGTGGCAGCCGGTAATGTCGAAACCTCGCAGCGAATTGTGGATGTGTTGCTAGGCGCATTGGCCCAAGCTTGTCCTGAGCGAATACCCGCAGCCAGCCAAGGCACGATGAACAATCTCACTATCGGTGGATGGGATGAACGTCATGGTCGTCCGTTTGCCTATTACGAAACCATCGGTGGCGGCATGGGCGCAAGTCCTCACGCCGATGGAGTCAGTGGTCGGCACTCGCATATGACCAACACGCTCAACACGCCCGTCGAAGCCTTGGAATACGCCTATCCATTCCGAATTTTGCGGTATGCTTTGCGAAATGGATCTGGTGGAAAGGGAAAGCATCAAGGCGGGGAAGGCCTTGTGCGGGAATATAAATTTCTTCAGCCTGCCGAGATCACGCTGTTGTCCGACCGCCGCGTCACAAAACCGTATGGGCTGCAAGGAGGAAGTTCAGGAGATCCAGGCCTCAATCGCAGCAAGCAAACCGGGATGGAAAAAGACGTTCCTGGGAAATGTTCGTTTCCGGTGAAAGCCGGCGATTCCCTCATCATCGAAACCCCAGGCGGCGGTGGATACGGAAACCCTTAAAATATAACTTCTCTGCTAATCCCGTGTGGACTATTTTGCAAACTTAGAGATCATTCTTTACCGCCAATTTGTGACAGATCTTTAGCCTGCCAACAGGGTTTTCCTCTCTCTTCCTCTGTTAGAAGATTTTTCCATTTCCCTTAATTTTTCCTGCTGGTTTACTTAACTGAGCCTCTTCGAATTTCCTTCCTTCTGAATTTTCAGATCAATTTCCTGTTCTGTGGAATCTCTCTCTGCTCACGTATCTTTTTTGATAACTCGAGCATCTTTTCGGATACGTGTTTTGCGTTGAAACGTTAATGATGAAACAGCGTTTGGGCCTCAAAGAGGAATAAACCATTGATTTGTTTTTCCTTTTTTTTGCGTTTTCCGAAAAACGTTTTCTCTGGTCCGTTCCTTGCTTTATGGCAATGCAGATTACAAAAGAAAAAATGAAATTTGTCATGAACCATTTTGGCGATAGGAGAGACAGATAAAACAAATGGAACAGTTAGGCTAAAAAATCTGAAAATCATGCTGCGTTTTAATCTGTCCGGCGCAACATGAAACCAACCTACAGGACAGAAAAATAAGGAGGTACTGTTATGAGTGTATCAAACCAACAATCAAGGGTTACAAGACATCTGCGACCTGAGAGATTAGGTCGGTCTAGAAGGCTTCGGGTTGCAGGTTATTTGGGTGTGGCTTTATTTGCCACAGTGGCTTTGGCCGGGCCAGCAAGCGCAGGCTGCGGCCTCACGGTGACGTTCGATAACGATATGAATAAGTCGATTACTGTTCTTGACGTCGAAGCCAAAGTGACGGGTGGTACTTATAGCTCAGTCTATGATTCGGCCTTTACGGTTGGCGCGGGCAAAAAGAAAACCAAAGCCATCGAAACCAACGCTGGATGCGCGTTGCCGCATCATCTACGCGTCAAATACGAAAAAGGCAATAACACGTTGTACAAGACCAAGGGGCCGATGGCGACTGCTGTTGATAAGAAAATCAAGATGGAATTCGACGACTAAATGGGAATTGCCAAGCCAAGATCTCCGAGGTCTAGGCCTGTGCACAGAGTGTTGTTAGTCACGAAAGCGTTACCAGAGGTTTTACCCTATCTGACACCTGGCGACTCATAAACAAAGGGTAGGGAATACAAGGAGGTTGTGTCATGAAAAGGCTTAAACAACAACAATCAGCTATTGCAAGTCGTACCGTGGCAGTCATGGGAGCTTTCATTTTAGCTCTCAGTGGGTCTGTCGTGTATGCCGGTACGCAGTGTTACGACTTTAGTGGTCCTGCTCCGGACACCACGTACCAAGTCGGACAAACTGTGAATGCAAAGCATTCGGTGATTCATCTTCATCGATTCCAGACGGAGAATGGCCCATCAACTACGCCTAACCCAGAAGCCAGAATTGTTAATTCCGTTCTTTCCCAGGGGCAGGTGCCATCGTTGTCTATTTCACAAATAGTTACGCAAGTGGTGCCACAAAAGCGAGTTCAACGGGTTACGTTGAAATTTGCCGAGAACACTGGCCTTGGAGATAATCAATTATGGAACTTTGGGGTCAACGGGGAGCAGCGTATTTGGCATGGCCAACTTGCTCACCTCAATGGGCAGAAAATGGGACAAGCTAATGTTGGTGGTAGGGTTCGGGTTTCTGTGGACGCCGTACCCGACTCCCAGACCTTGCCCACATGGGTCCGAGGCACCCTGACGCTGGAGGCCGATCCAACACTTCCCCTTCCCAATCGTGGGATTCAGACGTTTTCGATTGGCCGAAGTAGCACATTGAATATTGATGACGTGTGTGTCACAGAATAATGGTTTTTAATATCATAGAGGGCAGGTTTTGCTGACGAGCAAAACCTGCCCTGACCTTTCATGTTACGCAAGTAGGCAAATTTGAAGTTCAAAAATTCTGGGAAAAGGAGGAGCATAACAATGAAATATTGGAAATTTCGAACCTGTATGGTTCTGGCGTTGATTCTGGGGCTCTGTGTACCTTTGGGTGTGTATGGTGAGGGTTATATTCAACGAGATTTCCTGACTTTGGAGGGCAAAAAATCAGAGGTGTTGTTTGAAGAAAACGAGATTGGATCTTCCAGGCCTTTTACGTTAAGGACTCATGGTTTGGCGAAAGTGAGTCTGCCATCAACGCACAGCGTTTCTTCAGGGGTAGAGTGTCGGAATGAGATGCCGATACGGCTTGCGGCGCTTGATTCTCCTGATGGGCCTCCACCTTGTGGGCTGGATAATGTCTGCAATTTTTCGGTGTGTTCAAATGACCCTGACTGTCCGGCCGATCTACCCCAGCAGGAGAGTGAAAGCGAGCCCTATGAACCACTGCATAATGAAAAGGGCATTGGGGGGTCAGTTTGGCTGACCACAGGTCTTGACGGATTTGAGGGTGGGCATTCCTGTGATTTTGATAGAGGGACTTGTAACATTAAGGTGACCTGGAGTGTGCAGCCTGATAAGTATGATAAGTGGAAAATCTGTTGGAAGGACTGGGGGGATACCTTTACCAACGCGTGCGACGTGAACCAAAAAATTCGAAAATTTGAAAACAATTATTATGTCATTCCTAATTTGAAGGAAGATCATCATTATCGTATTCGGCTCGAAGGGCGAAAGGATTCAAACGATAAGTGGAAATGCCTTGCCAAGGCGCGATTGCGAAATGTACACTTGAATGGGACGAATATAGGAGGGGTTGTGCCCTGCATCGTGCCGTAATTATTGGTTGCGTGAACAAAAGTTGGTGATTTGATCTTGCTACGTGGTGAGTACCCGATCGTTCATTGGCTTCAATTTTCATAGAATACCAATTGGCAAATTTTCAGGCACCCATTTTGTTGTCAGTTATCGTATGAGTAGCCATAGCTGTGCGGTTGACTTTACAATTCGTATCGAATGTGAGAACCAAAAAAAATGTCTGGGGCAAGATTTCCTTATTGGGTTTCGTCGGATGGATAGGGCTATGGCAATATACAGGTCCCCAGGTATTGAACTGGGAGCGGTGCTGGCTACGGGGTTGTTGCATATACTTTTTCAGGGCCCAGAAACCAAGGGAGGGTATATCGCGCTGGCCAGCGTCAGTTGGATTGGCTATATCGTGTGGAGGGTGAGACAGGATTCAAGCCTCTGGGTGCAGTGGGGTTTTCAAACGAGGAATCTTTCGTCTGCCTTTTCCCGGCCCACGGTGATCTTTGTGTTAGGGGTTTGTCTGATGGCCTGGTATGGGCTAGCGAATGGCCGCGTCCTTTGGCAGGGCCACATTATTTTTTTACTGCTGCTCTATCCTCTCTGGGGAATCCTTCAGCAATTTTTGGTACAAGCGCTTGGCGTTGCCAATCTCATGAAACTCTTTCCCAAGCAAGGTTGGATGGTGGCGATGCCTGTGGGAATTGTGCTGTTTTCCATCATCCATTATCCCGATGGTTTGCTTATGATTTCGACAGGTTTAATGGCGGCCTTGTTTATTCCCTGCTATCTCCGTGATCGAAATCTTTGGCCGTTGGGCTTGTACCATGGATGGCTTGGAACCTTCTTTTATCTGTGGGTACTGGGCCAAGACCCCTGGATAGACGTTTTCGGAAAATAGGCGTCATCCTTCCCCCCACTTGACCGCATGGTCAAGGTCAGAGTAGAAAAATAAGGAAACATTATTCGTTTGAAAAGGGAGATGTGTGGATATGGAAAATAATCCTCTGGTGATTTCTGATCAAGAACGATTAGCACTCCTGTATGAACGGTTCCGGGATGTGTGTTTGGTTGAGAAGGAAGTGTGGACGGAAATTTATATGCCCCGGCAAGTTGAGAAGGGCATGGTGCTCACCAATCAACATGAGTGTTATGAGGTGCTGATTGATGACCCCGAAATCGAAGAGGCCTTGGATGCCAATATTCCATTGGGGGCCAAGGCGTTAGGTGCAGCCATTGCGGAATATAAAGATCACATTTCGTTTCGGAAAAAGTAGAAGACGATGGGAAAATTCTTCCTGTACGGCCAGAATTTCTCGTAAAGCGTAATATTTTTTTTTAACGCCTCACGCTTCACGCCCCCACCCTATATCATTCCGGCCAAATTGGATTTCCCATAAAAACTGTCGGGAAGGACTGAGACTGAGAACACAGGCATCTCACCGGAATGTCTCTACCGGACCTTTCACGGTTCATGCCTTACGCTTCACCACCCACATCTTTTATCCCCTTGCAACGATCGCGGTTAATCCCCCTCCAACCTGGCGGAACGTTCAGAATGAGCCGATCTTCTGCTATCCAAATTGCGAAATAATAGAACCCAAGTCATTCTTTGGGTTTTCGTGAATCCTACTTACTTAATGCATGACGGGATTTTGAGCTGGCGGGGTGGGGAGGGCTGGCGGAACGACTTTATTCCCACTATTCGTCGGGACAGGCTGGGTGAGCCCGGCTTCGAGAGCCTCTTCAATCGTTTCCACAAATATCAGGGACAATTCGCTCCGAACCGCT
>Ga0224496_10001686_pt1 | contig 13517 bp, 12 predicted proteins | sample SF_Jul11_sed_USG_2_FD_168127 | JGI IMG/M metagenome (GOLD analysis project Ga0224496, IMG submission 168127) | Sediment microbial communities from San Francisco Bay, California, United States - SF_Jul11_sed_USGS_8_1 | ecosystem: Environmental > Aquatic > Marine > Sediment | place: USA... | reverse complement strand
CAAACAAGCTATAACGACCACCAAAAGTGAGCGCAAGATCCGGAAATACATTGAACCTATTTTGAAGGTAGAATGCGTAGCTCTCTATGCTGGAATCATTCGGGAAACGGCTTGGTACGTGTTCACTTAATCCTGTTTCTATGTCAGTACTTACACGTTGGCTACTGATATTATCTGAATTCAATTCAATTCCGTATATGGAGCTTATTCTGTCGCCCCAAGCCGAATTGGCTTTCAATGTAAGGCTAGTGAGTGAACTTCGGTTACGCTCTCGATTCTCATCGACGCTACCAAAATCGCGGATCCGCCGATCATCATTAATCTGCTGATTAGATAAATTAATCTCTAATTGATCAATAAAAGTGAGTGGTTTTTTAATTCGATAACGACCGTGTATAAACAAGCGATCATTTGGTTCGAAGAAGAAAACTTTGGAACTCGGGTTAGTTTGACCAAATCCAGCTACGAGCTCATCAAAACGCGGAGTCTTAGGTTGGCGTAAATACTGGACATCAAGCCGAAATTCTTGGCTTTGAGTTAATTCAAACAGGAGTGTCCCATTAGCTGCCAAAGAAGTAAAATCGGATGGCCTCTGCATGTCACCGCCGCCCACACGCCTATCGTTCACATCTTGATATGTTACTCCGCCGCTTATACCGATACCACGTTTACCTGCTTGTGTTGCAATTCTGGTCAATGTTGATAGATCCGCGCTGGCGAATTGCCCAAATATCTTATGCTCGCTTTTCCAGGTATCTGTTTTAAAACGAGGTTCGGGTGTTATCACCTTAACCACCCCACCCATTGCATCACTCCCATATAGGACCGATGCCGGTCCCCGAATCACTTCAATTCGTTCTACATTTTGAGGATCAACCAGTGTAAAGTACTGATTGGGCGCATTGCGAAAGAATCCGTTATTTAGTCGCATGCCATCGACAAGGTGAAGTACTTCAGAACCCTTTAATCCGCGAATTATCGGAATCCCTTGGCCAGGTGTTGTTTGTTGAACGAACACGCCAGTTTTTCCCCGCAGAATGTCGGTCATGACTTGAGGTAACTGATTCTTGATTTCATCGGTCTCAATTACAGTGATCGCGCGAGTATTTTCAAACTTATCGTTTTCGTCTTGTTTAGGAGTTACTATTATGGGTTCAAGCTCATAGGGTTCGTCAGTACTTTCTCCGGCAACTGCGTCAGAAAAAAAAAAACAAAGAAAAACTAGTAATGGGTTAGTTCTTCTTTTCATAACATATATACTTTGCGCATATGTCTCATGTTATCAGTAAGTCATACTTTTTCAATCTCTACAGATGCCGTTAAACATTTACAGAAAATCACTGATGTCCCGTTAACTTTCACAACAAGGCCATCTGATTATTGTAGGTTTGTTTATTGTTGATTGGATCTCCTCGCGGCGCGGAATCACCCAACGTGCAATCTTGTAGAAAAATTAAATGAAAATTTATGGCTATGTCACCGTTATATGTGGAATTTTTTAATAACTTAGCAATGCGGCACATTATTTCTAAGACTGTTGTATATCAGCCAGTTACGATATTCGGCTATATTTTTCCACATATAATGGTGACATAGCTTAAAAGAACCTGATTACCCCTATTACACAGCCATGATTAATAATTGTTGCGACATTGCCGGAGTAAGGATAACTGGCGACTCTAACCGGGGGAACATTGTTTCCCGCCTATAAAATTCAGGGAATTCAGCCTTCTCAAAATTGAACTTTATGATTGCTCATATATAACCCATTGTTCTTAATATTTAATAGAGTGGACTGTAAACAGAAAATAGGCGATTTCATAAGGGTAATCAAGTAAAAGAAAGTACCGATCTTTATATACTAACTTTTCCTAGAATCTTTCGGCCATGTCCAACATCAGGATAAAATCGTGCTTCGTTTCTCTCATATGATTTATCTTTATTTGCGAGGCTACCATTTACAACTTCGATTTTTCTATTCCCAAGAACGATTTCTCAATCTAACGCTGATAAAATTACGTACTCCATCTAGTACGTACCACGTTGCTAGAAAGGCGAGGCATTCAAGTGTAAAGCTATGAAATTTATATAATATCTCCGCAATTATTAGAGAAATGCCAATAGTTGTAACTTGCTCAAGAAACATACTCCTCGGTGAGAGCAACTGGAATAGTGTGTACATAACCTTCTCCTTATTTAGAAATATCCATTCGCTATATGGACGTAATTAACTAACCCCTTCGTGGATCGTATCCACCACCGCCGTATGTAGCCATCATACCGTAAGAAAGAGCAACCTTGCCCGTTACAGGAACCGTGGAATCGGGATCCTGTGCTTCGGCGCTTGCCACAATCCTGCAGATCCCCGCTGCCGTATCGGCATCGATATGGGTTGGGTCAAAATTGTCCCCTACTACGACTTGGTTCTCGTTTCCGTCGACTAGTACCGGTGCGTCAGCTCCAAGAGCGTTTCGTGCAATCACGTAGTAGGCCCGAACGGGATGGATCTCAAAGTACTGGTGATGCTCCGTATCCATTATCCAGTTGCCGAAAGTGGCCACCACGTCGCCCGTTGTTTCGGTGGCCCCGGGGTAGCCAGTAAAGTTGGGGTCGTCCCAATCGATATCGGGCTCGCCTGCATCCCCATCGTTTCCGGAAATCCAGTCAATTATTTTCTTGAAAAGCCATGCGAGAAAGCCCAAGATGGCTCCGCCAATAGGGCCTAAAACGGTACACCCGATGGTAAACGCCGTTAGTGCAATGATGAAGTCGTCGAGCAGGATTTCGAGGTAGTTTCCCTCTACTTCACAATGGAGGTAAAGGACGGTGTGATTATCATCGAAGCGGAACATTGGGTTGAGCGCTGCTGAACTCCTAGCATTCTGCCCTTGCCAATTGACCGTATTATCGTGATCCTGAGGTATGGCGTTCCAAGTAGTCGCATCGGTAATTACGGAATTCACCTTTCGGTAGAACCGCTCAAAGAAATTCTTGGGATTCCCATTGAGGTCGACATTGCTGGGCAATAGTAGTGTATCGACGAGCCCGATCACGGTCTGGTTGTATATGTTGGATTCCCCCCCACTGTCGGCAGGGTCTGTGCCGACTAACGATTTCATGTAATCTTGCAGGAGCGTCGGGTTGCCGCTCATCTGAGCTATGGTGGGTAGAGTCGGTGGCCCTGATGGATGGAAGCCGTCGGTAAAGTTGCTGGCGTCGGTCAGCATAGATCGGTTCCGATCCAAGTGCGTCATCAATGCTAGGCGAATCTCCAGCTGGGTGAATGGGGCTGGCATCAGGTTGAGCTTCCGATCGCCGTCGAAAGCCGCTGATGGTTCCGAGATGACGGTCCCAATGGTACATTCATTGTCACGAATGCAGAGGAGACGTTCATTGTAATACCAATGTTTTATCTCAGCAAGGGCCAGAATGATGGCCGCGGCGGCGATGCACCAGCCCAATGGTCCAGCTGCGAGCACGATTCCGACGAGGAAAAAAAGACCCCCAATAATAGTGAGCACCCCAGAAAAATACCAAGCGCTGATAATAAATCCTGCCAACCCCCCCATCGCTGTATGCGGCCTAGCAACACCGGGCCCGGCACATTTCGTGAATGTATCTAGATTTCTTGGCATGTCATTACACCTCCCTAACGTTGAGAATAACGGTCACACCGCCCGCGAGCACGTCATCTTCGGTGCGAGCGATCAGGGTTATGGGATACTTGCTGCCAGGCACCGCATCATCGGGCACCTTAATATCGAAAGGAATGATCGTCTCTTCTTTTGACAGGATCTGAATGCCTTCCTCAAGCGCTTGTCCGGCCGCTGTCACCGCCATGCCCGGCGGCAACGAGTAATCCCGAGCGAGTATCCTCTCCCTAATTTGATCGAACCCCCCATACTTGTTTTTAACGGCTACCAGGGTGGGACGGGTCTGGAAACTGAATCGGTCCCGAAATCCCGGCCGTTCTAGAACCGCTGCCGAAGCACCCGCAGAAGATGCAGTCGTCACCCTGCCGGCTTTCTGCCGCGGATGCAATGTCGGCACGAAGTTAGCCGCCCGCTGGCTAAGGGACCGCCGAGCGTAACCGCGCGTGGTTTCTAGTTTCAGTTCAAACTGTTCCTCCGTATCGATTTCATACTGCGATGCCTCGAACTTGAATAATTGCGGACGTTCCGCAAAGTTGAAAAGCGGCACATCGACACGGGCCACCTCGCCAGCACCGACGAAACCTGGGTTCTCACTCCTCCACACATTGGTGTTTTCCTGGCCCATATTGTTGGCTGTATTGGTATCCATCGAGTGAAAGAGGGAGGCCTGAAGGCAAAAATGCTTCGATTGCTGTCCTGGGGAGACCGAGGGCGTATGCCAGTTGAAGGTAGTAACAACCGAAGACAATGGAGATATATTGACGAAGCGAACCACTTCCTTCCCGCTAGCATCGGTCTCAACAGGCACCAAGCTGGGGGAGTTAAAGCTCCATGGACGATAGTTGAGCCGTACACGTACTCCAATGGCTGCGTCCGTTCCTGCATTATGCACCCGGACACTGACAATGTAGTCGGTATTCTCAGCCAGATGGTAGGAGTCCGGCTCGATATTACCCGGGTTGTCAGCGCGAGCGACCCAGATATCTGGATTATTCCAAGTAACGGGAAGACCCTGCGACTGGAGCAAGCGTTGACTATATATTGCAGGATCAGGCCGCCGAATGATAGCTTCAGGAAGTCTTCCACACGGCCCTTCTTGCTCCTCCGGATATAAGTTCTTACTTCTGAGGATATCTAGCAGCCACTCCCACAGGCGCAATAAAAAAACAAAGATTAAAATCGGAATTAGGAAAATAATCTTGAGTAAGGCCATGAGAAATTCTCGTGGCGCTAGTACAAACAAGGAACGCAGAAAATTCAGAAGCCAATTCACAGAGCAAACCCTCCCTTACACTATAACCAAAGTCAATTGAACGTAAAGCCCATTCCCGGCAATGTAGCGGGGGTAGTCCCCTTGGCGTGCAAAACCGCACGAATCTGGTTGCTAACCGCAAAGCCAGCATCCGCCGCTATCTTGGAGAGATTGGATAATTGATTTTGCACCATCGCTTTCTAAACCCAGATATCATGCAAACATCAATGATGTTTCTCTTGTTTTTATGATCTGTGTAAATATCAGGGTGATAGTTTGCCCATCATAACCATTTGCAATCTTAGATAACTCATCCCCCTGCAGATGGGAAAACCACCCCTTTATTTTTGACTTATCATTAAATTTAGAACCTAAAAACGGCACATTTTTGACTGTAACAGATTTTCATTTTTTTTCTTTGACTTACATCAAAAACCAAGAGTTAATTATTAAGTCGAAATTGCAAGTACTATTCCCCCCCCCTCTGTCAGGATAGCTCTCACCTCATTTAAGGGACTGAAAGTTAAGTGGCACCCTGCTTGTTACAATATCCACTTAAACTGGCTGAGGGTCATACGGACCAGGATATTTTTTATTTCACTTCCAATCAGGATATCAATCAATCAAGTAACAACGATGTGAGAAAACTCACAAACATGAAAAATTATTATTTTGTGAGTTTAACTGTGACGACTTAGTATATGCACGACACCTTTAGATAGAACAATTTCAGCGATGCCTCATCAGATGGGAATGATCTTTGATTGTTGCTAGTCTTACGTAGACTCATATTTCGGGTGTCTCGAAAAACGGTCGTTTTACGGGATACTGCCGCCCTACCCTTTTTGCCCCTCAAAACGCCTCCAAAACTGTCCCGTTTTGTTGTCTCACAAATCAAAGTCTCATAAATCCATTGCTTGCACTAATAAATAAGACAGTTATCATGGTTGCGTTCAAATAAACCAAATATGAGGGCTATATAGTGTCACTTTACGGATAAAATTTCGGGCGCAACATCGCAGCGCGCATGGACTTGATGCATGCCTATCTACATTGAAAGAAGGAGATGCCCGCCACTTCAAACCGGCTTCTGACCAATGCAGATTTTGTACGTCTGGCCGACGTTCCTCCAGAAATTGAATGGTTTGCCAATATCGATAATGCGCAAACACGACGCGCTTATAAAAATGCTCTGCAAGATTTTATGAATTTTACCGGTATTAAGATACCGGAGGAATTCAGAGAAGTATCCCGTGGCCACATCATCGCTTGGCGTGATGAATTGGTTAATCGTAATTTGAGTGGCATGACGATCCGCCACCGCTTAGCTGCCCTCTCCTCTTTATTTGAATATCTGTGTGAGAAGAATACGGGGTCTGAAGTCCAACGGTACGGAAACATACGTTAAGGAAAATCAGACCACCACTAACATGTCTAAAAAATCGATTATCGAGCATTAATATCAATGAAACAACATTAAATAACTTAAAAAAACAATATTTGGAACCATAGCCAAGATCTTTATAATATGTTATATATCAGACGGTTATTTCTTATCGTACGTTTCCGTACCGTTGGACTTCAGACCCCTAAATCAACTAAATCCGGAGCAGGAAGAAGCCGAGGCCCAGATACGAGCGCGCGCCGCACAGCGTTTGGCTGATTTGAAACAGCAAAGAGCCGAAGAGCGAACCGAAGAAACATTTAATCGGGTTGCTGATCGTGAACAAGATGGCGGTTGGGAATCTATTGCTTGGTCCAAATTTCAGGCCCCTTTGCACCGAACCTCGAAACCGTGGACGGTAGCTTGGGTGTTTTGAGCCTCAGGTTGTGAATCGGGCCCACCTGGCACTTCAAAAGGTCAGCACAAGGCAACAGTTTTCCGAAGAGTTCCCGATCCGCCCGAAGTTCGCATTGGGCGGGGGCATTTTTGGCTCGTTGCCAGGAAGCAGATACAGCCTCTGAAACTCGCCCCGGGAAAGTGCCACTAGGCTCAGAAGCGGCAGCTGGCTGGCCAATTCGTCATTAACCTGCGATACACCAGCCATAACTTGAGGGTGCAGCTGGTCATTGATTTTTCCAGAAAATACACCGCCCTCAACCCATGTATTGACCCAGGCCACATAGGCCCGCACTTCGGTCGGCGAGGCGAGGTAGAAATAGATATCATAGCGCATCCGGGCGTCGTAATCGGGCCACCACGACACGGCGACGCGCAGGTCCTGCTCGATACTAACGAATTTGCGCGACGGGTCATGGCTGGGCCAGAGATTGGCATAGACGCGCGGGTTTCCCTTGCGGCTCGCATCTTCGCCCGCAAGAGCTGCATCAACCTGATCGCGGAATGGGTCGAGGATCATGTCACCCAGCTCCAGCACGAATTCGTCTTGATTTCGGTTGACCAGCAACGCCGACTCGATGTCGTCATTCATGCTGCCGCCAACATTTGACCACCAGCTGACCCAACCTTCGGGAATGTTCAGGGCTGCAAAACCACCTTTGTAGTCGCTGTTGGTAAAGCCATAGACATTGCCGTTCGTCCCGTCCGAGGCACTTGCCCTGAATGACGTTATCTCGTTTTTCAGCGGCGATCCGAACCGAACTCTCCAATACCGCCAACTGTTTGAAAGGGAGTACGCCCGACTATCGCCATTGAAATCGGAATGTTTATAAAACGTGCAGTTAACTGACATAATAAAGTCCTCTCAGTGCGGAATGGTAATTTAAAAAATGTCCTAATTGTCACGTTTCTGTGCTCCGCCGGGTTGATCCTTGTCGGCCTTGGAAAAATCAATGTTGCCATACTGAACATCATCAAGTTTCTTGCACAGTGCCAGAACCCGCTTGTCTTTGGGTGAAATGCTGGCCGCCATGTTGATCTGTGCGGACAGAACACTGGCCAGCCGCGGTGCGTTTGACCCTGTTAGCCGTTCGATCGCACGTTCGGCTTTCGCGAGGATCAAGTCCGAGTCTAGGTTGATATTTTTTTTCAGCATTTTCAGAAGCGCCACATCCTGTGGTTCGCCATAGGATTCCAGAGAATCGAAATTGATCTCACCGCGCAGCGATGGCAGGCCCAACTCTTTTGAAATTGCACCGTCCGGGCGCGAAATTGTTTCCGCCCGAAAAGCCTCGCCTCTGGGGATTAGGCCGGGTGGCTGAATGCCTGCGACTTGCTTTGCTTTGAGAATTTCCTCTCTGATTCGCTCGGCGCGAACACCATGCTTTTCAAATTTCTCGGCCATCATAACCTCCTCTAATAAATATATACATGCTAATAAGGGCTCTGTTGCAAAAATCAAAAAACAGGCTTTTTTTGACTTCTCTGAATCGCGGTTTTTCGCCATTTTTTGAAGCCACTTTTCATCAAATTTTTGCAACAGAGCCTAGATAATTCACCCCGTGCAGCTGGAAAACCTCACCCTTCATTTTTGGGCTATATCATCGTTAAATATAGAACCTATAAACACCACATTTTTATTATTGAAACATATTTTCAATTCTGTTTATTTGATTTGTATCAAGAAACTAGAGGATATTATTAAGCCGAAATTTCAAGTACTATTCCCCCTGTGTCAGGATGGTTCTCACCTCATTTAAGAGGCTGGAAGTCAAGTGGCACCCCACTCTGTCCCAATATCCACTTAAACTGGCTGAGGGTTGGGGTTTAGGGAGCAATGGAACGTAAAACCCGGTTAAGCATCTTCGTCGTTTGGGTTGCGTAATGGCCGCAGCTCACCACGGGTAACTGCCTCTGGTACCGCGAAAGAGTAACGACCCAGCAGATTTATGTGTCGCTCATGAATAAAAGGCGACAACCGTGCGGCATCTCCATCCAACACCTCATAACCTTCTTGCCGTAGCTGCGCTAGTGCCGCATCCATATAGATCGTGTTCCATAACACGATGATGTTGACCACCAACCCGAGTGCACCCAGCTGATTTTCCTGGCCTTCCCGGTAGCGTTGTCGTAGCTCACCGCGTTTGCCGTGAAATACATCACGAGCTAAACTGTGTCGCCCTTCGGTGCGATTCAGTTGCAGCAAAGTGGTTCGACGACGATTTTCATCATCGTCCAACTTTTAACGCATTGATTTTATAGGCTGTAATTTTAATGCGATAGCCCTGTATCACAGTGTTTGACAGCCGAGCCAGCTTCCAGTATATTCAAAATTCATGGAAAAGGACGTTTATTTTTCCTATACCCTATAAGGCGGTTATGCCTCTTATCATTTAAAGAATTAATAAATCGCTTATAAATTTAGTGGTGTGAATAGACGATTTTACTATAGAGAAACTAGGGAAACGTATTAGAAACACAGAACTTAAAATGGAGAGTCAACATGGGATGGCTGAGTTCAGGCAGTAGTTGCGATGGTGATAAGGATTGGAAATGCTGGTATGAGTCCATTAATAATTGGGGTGAACAATGGTGTAGAGACCATGATCATAGTTGCCCATCATGGGACGATGGTGGTGCATTGATTAAGGAAGAACGATCAGGTGGTGGCGGTGGAGGTTGGCCGTAGAATACTTAGAGCCATATCTTATCTTAAGATAATTTCATTTAAAGAAATGCTTTAATCATGGAGTTCTGAAATGACAAAATGTCCTTCTAACTATACACCGAAGTTTTTTGGGTTTTCACTTAGTGAGCCGGATATAGGTAAGTGTGGTTCATATGCAAAACTTCCATCTGAGTTGTGGGAAGTAGTAGAAAGAGTATCAAAGATAAATTTTCCCATAGAGTGTAAGCGAGATCTTGTATCAAAACTCGGCGACAAAACCGATATTAAGCTTGGAAATAGAGGCGACTCAATCGATGCGTCAACTATGGCAATGTTTATACCTGCTCAGTATTTTCCAATGAGCACTTTGGATAATTTTGCAGAGAAGCTTTCTGAGTTTTACTTTCAACGACGAGAGCCAATTGAAAAATTACGACCTAAATCAGCTGAAGAGTTCAAAGCGAAGCTTGATGAAATTTTTGATAAAAACCCAGAAGTAATCGAGGCGGCAGCTCAGCTTGTTTCAAAATTGACAGAGGTTGGTCGCTAATCCTAAGAATTTGCCATTAGGCTCTTAGCTATGGATTGGCCAATACCTTTTTTAGCTGAGGAAGTATGGTTGCGCGCACGGCGCTGCCTCATGATAGGTCTTTCGGAGCATGATCTGGTTCCGAGTCACAGCCGTTATAGTGACTACATGGAGGTTCAAAATGCGAAGGGGGAAAAATTGTGTCGTCGCTTTGAGCACTTTTTAAGCGACGAATGTTTGTTACATTTTTGTTCTGAACGTTTTCTTGGGCCCGATAATAAGAGATTTAGTCAGCGACTTCCTATTACTTTAGCATTTGGTTATGAGTGTGGCTATTTGCTGTGCCAACTTGGAGGTGGATCTTCTAACGGGGAAAAGATAGAACAGTCTGCAGATTGCGCAGCTCTATTTAACTTAGCTTCTGTGCTATTCGATTCCCTAATCGATCGCGCCGGTCTTGTGAATCAAATTCAAACATTGTTACCGAGGGATCGACTATTTCACCTCTGGTCAGAAGCTTCCGCTGCAGAAGAATTTCTTGGTAGTCCGGAGCTCAAATCGCCGAATAACCAAGATCTTCGCGTGTTCGCTGAGGTTTTGGCCGCATTTTTTAAGTGCGCACATTGTCTAAAAGAAGTAAATTCTGCAACTATATGTTGGACAGAATTATGGGACGCATTGGACGGCGCTTATTCAGCGCAACTCGCTTCCGTCAAAAAAGAATTGACTTACAAAGAAGCCAATGATATTGGTCGAAAAAAGTCGGTAGCGCCATTTATTATTTTCTCAATCCTCTCAAAATTAACTAACAGTGATATACAGAGCACTATAGAAACGAATCTTGCCAGAGAGGTAGGTGAGTTGATAGCTGGTGTTGATGACCTTGTCGACATAGAGTCTGATTTGCGCTTAGGTAATCTTAATAGAGTGCTTCCTAACGCCGGTCTCCTGGGGCAGACAAAAGATCCCAGGGCAATATTAGCGGAAGTCCTGACTAAAAACCGAATTGAAGTCATTGCAAAGGATGTTCTCACCCACTTTGAGGCTATACTTGTGATTCTGGAGCGGAATCCAGCACCCTTGCATGTACGGAATAGATTCGTTGAATGGATGTCAATGTATTTAATTGACTGGCTTAGATGACTATCGAAGCGCTGGCTCCTAGGGTAGATGCAGCAATTTCCAGAGGATTGTCGTTTCTTAATACAGCACAACACTCTAATGGATTTTGGGTCGACTTTGAGACTGTGCCTGGTTCATCAGACGAATGGGTATCCGCTTTTATAATTAGTCATATTGCAGGGATAGCAGGCAGTGAAATGCTTGTCAAAACTGCTCTATCTGCACTTACAAAACGTAAACGATCAGAAGGTGGATGGGGCTTTAACCTAAAAGTTGCTCCAGATTGCGATTCCACAGCATGGGTTCTTCAGGCATTACTGTCAGGGCCTTTTATCCGTCCTGTGATGACTCGACGTGCAATTGATTTTTTATATGAACACCAAATGGAAGATGGAGGATTTGCTACCTATAGAGAGTACAGCTCACAACCAAATGGTAATACAAAGAGTATCACTACTCCAAATGGCTGGTTAAGTTCCCAAGTATGTGTAACAGCAGCAACAATTATTGCGCTCTTGGTTCACGGCGAATCACCGAAAAAAAAACAATTATTGGATGCTATTATATACATCGAAACTAACCGCCTGAATTCTGGTATGTGGTCGTCATATTGGTGGCGCGGTGATTCCTATGTTACTTACCTTGCAACTCTAGGACTAACTTGGGCTAACCGATTAACGATTGAAGATATAAGTGGGATTGCGGATGTAATTGCAACCAATTTATGCAGTAATGTAAGTAGTTCACTAATAAACATAAAACAGGAAATATTTTATACCTCATACTCACTTCTTACTTTATTACTATCCCCTAATACTATGAAAGTAAGAAGTACAATTATCGAGATTATTCGAGCACTCCTTAAAGAACAATTACCGGATGGATCCTGGCCATCTGCACCAATACTTCTAATACCAGAATCCCAACCTGGATTAACTGAATTAATTGCTGATGAGGGAAGGACATTTACAACTTCAACGGCGTTAAAAGCTATAAGCCAATTCTGCAATTACCCTAGTAAAATTTTCCAAGCATAATGTCTGCTCTGTTGGTACTTAGATTTAGCCTTTCTGTTTGTTTGCTACTTGCTTTTTTTGGCAAAGCCTTCGCTGGCCCCGTTAATTTTAGGAAAGCCTTGCTCCAATATGGATTTTTTCCAGGCTGGTTTTTGATGCCTATCTCCTGGATTATAATTGCCTCGGAAGGGCTGGCCGGAGTTAGCCTTCTCACTTCTGCTTACACTATAGGTGCCACAATAGCAGCATTTCTTGGGTTGTTATTTTTAGTATCTGTAGGTTGGAGTATTGTTAAGGGTCGAAATTTCCACTGCCAATGTTTTGGAACAATTGGAGGATTTCCTATCGGCTGGCGATTACTACTACTAAACTTTATGCTTTTTACTGGTGGGGTTTTACTCCTGATCAAAAGTTCCACGCTACAACCACTAATCGTTTGGACAGCATGGATTGTATCTTTCTTCATTATCATTCTGACTATTCAAATAATCCAACCAACATTTCGCCCACTCAAGAAAGAGCATGTGCATATCGGTCTTCTGCCTGGAACGGTAGCTCCTAGTTGCGTTGTCAAGAACTTAAGGGATCAGATAATTAATTTGTCGGATATTTTTCAATCAAAGTGCATTCTGTTATTTTTGTCACCAAATTGTCCGATGTGTCTAGAGCTACTTAAAGAAATAAATTCAGTTTATCCTTTAAATCCATATTTGCGGTTAGTAATCATATTTAGCGGAAATAAATCGGTTATTAATGATCTTGTAATTCGTTACACTATAGACCGTAATTTTATCGTTTGCGATGATGTTAAACCATTATTGCGTAAAGCATACCGTATCCCAGGTTCACCAGCAGTAGTTATGATTACAAAAGGGCTGGTTTACCGCACTGTATTACCAGTTGATATCTCGCTCCTTATGAAATTAATCAGTACGATTAACCATACAAACAACCTAACGAAACGTTCTACAGACTCTTAACTATATGTTTACCCTGTCAAGGAACGTGGTCATAGTAGGTTGTCACAATTTGGAAAAACGGGGTCAGAGAGCAATTGTTTCTAATATTAGAATAAGATAAAGGGGTCAAAGATAAAGGAAAGATAAAGGGGTCTACCATCGTATTTTGCAGGATGACATGCCATAAATCCATAGGTTAATATAGAAATCGGACGGGGATGTGGCTCAAGGGGTCAGCGGCTAGGATTCTGGTTCGCTAGACTTGAAATGCCGTCCCCGTCCTCCTGCATCATCCGGAGTGTCGTACGGGATGGTGCCGATCTTATGATTGTGGCTCTGTATGTAGACGAGACCCCCCTGTGTCAGCATAGTTGTCGGTGTGCCAAGAAGACGAAACAGCAAGTAGCTGTGTAGTCATGCTGTACCAGTGATGAGGGAGGGCCCCTCGGTATCGTCGATCAGACGGAGATACCAAACC